>Ga0209208_10000137_pt1 | contig 77211 bp, 58 predicted proteins | sample S1TSphfallax_3_FD_187694 | JGI IMG/M metagenome (GOLD analysis project Ga0209208, IMG submission 187694) | Host-associated microbial communities from peat moss isolated from Minnesota, USA - S1T2_Fd - Sphagnum fallax MG (SPAdes) (version 2) | ecosystem: Host-associated > Plants > Peat moss >... | reverse complement strand
GCAGCCAAGCCTTCAGATCGGGTGGAAGAAGAAAGGCTTGGTCGCGATTGAATGGAACGTAGCTCGCCATGCCACGAGTCTAGCCATTCGCCACCGATTTGGGTACCCCAATCCGACAGGCTGCTAAACCCGCGCCTTGAAACTTTGCGCGCCGATGCGGCTGTAAGCCGGCTTGCCTGCCGCGCCATATCCCTGGGCGCCCGCGGCACCCCGCGCGGCTTTGGCCACAAGATCCAGCACGCGGCTTTGCACGCGCATGGCGCGTTTGAGAAGTTGTCTGTTCTGTTCCGCAAGGCGCCCGAGTTCAATCATCTTGTCGGTGGCCACGCTGGCCGGGTCGGCCGCGCGCCAGGCGGCAGCCAGTGCATCGGCGGCTGCGTGCTTGGACGCCAGCAGGCTGCCGGCGCGTGCGAAATCCATCGCTTCCAGCGCCGCATTTTCTTCCGCCAGAAGCGCGCTGAGCCGGTTTACGGCATCCATCATGCCGCGATCGGCAGGCGGTTTCTCCGCCGCGGTCATCGCTGCGCCTGCTGCAGGCGCAGCATCTGCTGATAGACCGGTTCCTCTATCCCCAGGCCGCCGCTGCGGGCGATCTGCTTGGCAATCTCGTTCACCAGCATCGGCTTGAACGCTTCCTCGGCGGCGCCGCCACCGAATGGGCCATGTGCCGTATCGGCGGTATCGAACATGGGCTTGAGCAATTCGTTGAGGGCGACGGCGGTGAAATCCTCCGCGGCGCGGCGCACCCTCAACTCCTGCGCAGAAGATACAAGCGGCGGTTGGGAGGTTTCCACGCGCATCATCGTATCTCCAGATCGGCCTGTAAGGCGCCGGCCGCCTTGATAGCTTGCAGGATACTGATCAGGTCCCGCGGGCCTACGCCGAGCGCATTGAGGCTCGCGACCAGGTCGCGCAGCGTCGGCGCGGCTGTCAGCAGGCCAAGCTTGTGATCGTGCTCGGTATCCACGGTGATGGAACTGCGGGGCAGTGTTGCGGTGCGGCCCTTGCTGAAGGCCTCGGGCTGCGAAACCTCCGGTGCCTCGGAGACGCGGATCGTCAGGTTGCCTTGTGCGATCGCCACGGTGCTGATGCGCACATTGGCGCCCATGACGATGGTGCCGCTCGTCTCGTCGATCACCACGACGGCCGGCGAATCGGGTTCCACGCGCAGATCCTCGATGCGCGTGAGGGCATCCACCACGTCGCGGCCAGCCAGGTTCAGTTCCACCGTGCGCGGATCGGTGGCGCGCGCAGTGCCGCCGCCGAGGGCGGTGTTGATGGCGATTTCCATGCGGCGCGCGGTGGTGAGATCCGGATTGCGCAAGGCGAGCGCCACCGCATCGTGGGCGCCGAGCGAAAACGCCACCTCCCGTTCCACGATGGCGCCGTTGGCGATCTTGCCCGACGTGGGCACGTTGCGCGTGACGGATGAACCCGTGGCACCACGCACGGCGACCGCGCCGGTGGTGATGGCGCCCTGGCCGACGCCATAGACCTCGCCATCGGCGGCCAGCATGGGGGTGACGAGCAGCGTGCCGCCGGAGAGGTTGGTCGCGTCGCCGATGGCGGACACCGAAATGTCGATCCGGCTGCCGGTGCGCGCGAAAGCGGGCAGCATGCCGGTGACCATGACGGCGGCGACGTTCTTGGTTTCCAGCTTGGCGATCTGGTCGCGCGTGTTCACGCCCAGCCGTTCCAGCATGCCGACGAGGGATTCGCGGGTGAAGACGGCGTTATCCAGCTTGTCGCCAGTGCCGTTCAGCCCGACCACGAGACCGTAGCCGACGAGCTGGTTCTCCCGCACGCCTTCCACGTCGGCGATGTCTTTCACGCGGATCTGTGCCTGGGCGTGGCCGGGCGGCAGCAGCACCAGAGCGCAGAGGAGGGAGGCGCAGTGCAGGGGGCGCGCCAGACGCGGGAATTTTTGCATACCGGCAACCATTGCGCGGCATGCTGCGCGGCGCTTGCCTGACCACGGCGAGGCCGGGGCTTGGGATTGGGATGTCTTCAGGCCGGGCATGGCGCCAGGAAAGCACGAAGATGTTGCTGGAATGTGCATTGAGCGGGTTTGGGCAGGGAGGGCGCACATGCGAGTCGATGCGGTATCAACGCCGCCGGCAGGCGGGCCAAGGCGGCCGCGGCGTGGCCAGGCGGCGTTCGCCATCGACCCCGACGAGGCGGCTGGCGAGGCCGCGCCAGACATTGCGGCCGCACCCGCCCTACAGGCCATTGCCTTGCCGGTGGTGGGCGGCCCAAGGGCGGATGCGACGGCGCGGGAGGTTGCCGATGGCGCCGCCAAAGGCCATGGCGAGGCGTTGCTGCACGCCCTGGCGGGGCTTCAGCATGCGGTGCTGGGGGCTGGCGGCGCGGGTGCGCGGGCGGCGCTGGCGGCCCTGGCGCAGGACCTGCCCAGGGCTGCCGACCCTGCCCTGGATGCGGTGTTGCAGGCGATTGCCCAGCGGGCGGCGGTGGAATTGGCGCGCGGCGGATGAGATTGCGTGCGGCGCGTGCGGGCGCGCTTGGCGCGGCGCGGTGTCGCGTCTATAAGCCGCGCCACACAGCACGGGCGATCGCCGGTAGGCGATTGCCTTGGCCCTGAATGACGAGGATCGGCCTGGATGATGCTCACGCTGCCGCCCGACTATCGGCCCTCGGACAGCGAGGAGTTCATGAACCCGCTGCAAGTGGAGTATTTCCGCCAGAAATTGCTGCGCTGGCGTGCCGATCTGCTGCGCGATGCTGACGATACGCTGGCCAGCCTGGGTGAAGGCGGCATCCTGGAGGCCGACATCACGGACCGCGCCAGCGTGGAAACCGACCGCGCGCTGGAACTGCGCACGCGCGACCGGGCGCGCAAGCTGATCTCCAAGATCGACCAGGCGCTGTTGCGAATCGAGAACGGCCAATACGGCTATTGCGAGGAGACCGGCGAGCCGATCGGCCTGCGCCGCCTGGAGGCCCGCCCGATCGCCACCATGTCGCTGGAGGCGCAGGAGCGCCACGAGCGTATGGAGCGCGTGCACCGCGACGAGTAGGCTGTAGGCTGGGCTTCAGCCCACCGCGTGCGCCGCAGGTGTGGTGGGCTCAGGCTCACCCATACGTGCTAGAACGGGAGCAAAATGTCCATCGCCTGCTGGCCGTAGCGCGGGGTTTGCATGTCGGTGAGCTGGCCGCGGCCGCCGTAGGAGATGCGGGCTTCGGCCATGCGGTCATGCGGCACGGTGTTGTCGCTGGCGATGTCCTGCGGGCGGATCACGCCGCTGACCTGCAACTCGCGCAATTCGCTGTTCACCCGCATTTCCTGCCGCGCGGCCACCACCAGATTGCCGTTCGGCAGCACCTGGGTGATCACGCCGGCCAGGCGGAGTACGACGGTTTCGTTGCGTTTCATCACGCCGGTGCCGACATTGGAACTGCCGCTGCTGGCATTGACCAGGGTGCTGGCGCTGACCGCGCTGCCCAGCAGTTTCGGCAGCGCCGCTTCCAGGCCGAACAGGTTGGGCAGGCCCATGGTTTCGCTGCCGGTGCGCGTGGCGGTGGTGCCGTTCTCCACATCCGCGGAATCCGTGGTGTTGACCAGGATGGTGACGATATCGCCCACCTGCGCCGCGCGCTGATCCTTGAAGAAGGCGCGGCTGCCGGTGCGCCACAGGCTTGCCGGCTCGCGCGGCGCCACCTCGGCGCGCGGCATCGGCATCGTCACCGGCCGCCATTTGGGATCCGCGGTGGGATCAGCCGTTGGCGTCATCCGCGGCGGCGACCCGATCTCCCCCAGCCGCGTCAGATTCCCGCATCCGGCCACGGAGAGGGCCGCCATGACAAAAGGCGCCATCGGTAAAAGTCTTTTGCTTCTTTTCTTCAGAAAAGAAGAAGAGTGTTTTTCTCTTCCGCTCCGCGGGGGCTTCTTTTTTGAAAAAAAGAAGCAAAAAACTTTTATCTGGTGAGGGCGCATCTACTGGGCAGCCACGAGGGTGATGGCGGCGGGGTGGGGGGTGACGCGGACCTGGTCGGGGGCGGTGATGTCGGCGTCCACGATCAGGTGAGAGACGGGATTTTCCACGCGGATGCGGTCGCCGAGGGCGCCTGCATCGAGCGCGCGGCCCTGGGCGCTGAGCGCAATTGCGTCGGTTGTCAGTGTCATGCGCACCAGGCTGCCGCGTTGCACCAGCAGTGTTTTGCCCAGATCCGATGCGGTGAGGGGCGCGCCGGCGGCGATGTCGTGCTTCAGCACCATGCCGATGGCGGCCTCGCGCGAGACCGGCGCGGCATTGCGCAACAGGCTTGCGCGCACGCGCTGCGCGCGCACGTCGCGCTCGCTCAGCGTGTGGCCGGCGGTGAGGTGCTGTGCCGTGACCGCGGCCGGCACCATGGCGATCACGTCGCCGGAGATGCGCAGGCTCACGGTCTGCATCTGAGGGATATCCACGCTGACCAGGGCGGTGAAGTGGCTGCCCTGCTGATCGTAGCCGAGTTGCGAGATTGAAGGTGCCGCATGGCTGCCGACAGGTACAAGAACCGGCTGGATATCGGGCGCTGCGATATCGAAATCCTCCGGCGCGCCGGCCGCGCGCAGTGCGACGCGCACGGCATCGGTGATGCGCGCCTGCGGCAGGATATCGGCGCGGCGTTCCACCACCGCCTGCTCGCCACCGGTGGCCGGGCGCCAATCGACCGCGAAATCGCGCGCGATGGCCGCCAGTTGCGGCGCGCGCAGAACGATGTGGGCGCCTGGAACCGGGCCGCGGCCCAGCGCGCGATCGGGCGTGGCACCGAGGCCGTCGAACAGATCGGCAAGGCGCACGACGGCGCCATCGATCTGCACGAAGGGCCGAAGCGTGGCGGCGCCCGCGCGCGGGCAGGCGCCCACAGCGGTGCAGGAGGCAAGCAGAAACGCGGCGATACGCATGGCATTCACCTCAGGTTGGTCAGGGTTTGCAGCATCTCGTTGGAGGACGTGATCACCTTGCTGTTCATCTCGTAGGAGCGCTGCGCGGTGATCAGGTTGGTGATTTCGGTGACGACGTTGACGTTGGAACTTTCCACGTAGCCCTGCATCACGCTGCCGAAGCCGGGCGATCCTGGCGTGCCGGTAACGGCGGTGCCCGATGCGCCGCTTTGCAGGAAAAGATTGTCGCCCTGCGCATCCAGACCGGCCTGGTTGGGAAACGACGCAAGCTGCAACTGGCCGAGCGTGGTCGGCGTGGTTTGTCCGCTGATCGTCGCCTGCACCTGGCCGGAGGAATTGACCGTGACTGTCACCGCATTCGTCGGCACGGTGATTCCGGGCACCACCGGATAGCCATCCGCGGTGACGATCTCGCCCTCCGGTGAAAGAGCGAACGTGCCGTCACGCGTGTAGGCGGTTTCGCCGGAGGGCAGAGTTACCTGGAAATAGCCATTGCCCTGTATGGCCATATCGAGGCTGTTGCCGGTCTGGGTCAGCGTGCCCTGCTCGCAGATACGGTAGATCGCGGCCGTTTTGACGCCGAGGCCGATCTGCGCGCCGGAGGGCACCACGGTGCCATTATCCGATGAGTTCGATCCGACGCTGCGCAGGTTCTGATAGATCAGGTCCTGGAATTCGGCGCGGCGGCGCTGGTAGCCGGTGGTGCTCATATTGGCGATGTTGTTGGAGATCACCTCCACATTCGTCTGCTGCGCCTGCATGCCGGTGCCGGCGATGTCGAGAGACCGCATTTTCTCGCGTCCTTATATATAGAGAGCGCGCATGGCGCAGGCTGGCCGATCATCCGCCGGACGGCGTTGCGATCTTGTCGATCGCGTTCTGGCGCCGCTGGCCTTCCGCCTCCACCAACTGCGTGACAAACTGAAAGTCGCGCTCCGTGCCGATCATGCGCACGATCTCGGCCACCGGCTGCACGTTGCTGTCTTCCACCATGCCTTGCAGCATGCGGGGGCGCGCGACCGGGGTGGTGGGCACGTCGGCGCGGAACAGCCGGCTGCCTTCGGCGGTGATCCGGTTCGGATCGTTCGGCACCACCACAGCGATCTGCCCGATCACGCCGTTCTGGCTGCGCAGTGTTCCATCCGCCTTCACGGTGAGGTCCGTATCGGCGGGTGAAAGTTTCATCGGCTGCGACGACGTATCCAGGAGCGCGTTACCGTTTTCATCGGTGATGCTGCCGTCCTTTTGGAGCGTGAAGCGGCCGGCGCGCGTCAGGCGCGTGCCGTTGGCGGTTTGCACGGTGAACCAGCCATCGCCGGAGAGCGCGAGGTCGAGCGGATTTCCGGTTTGCGTCAGCGTGCCCTCCGCCCGCTCACGATAGGTGGCGCGCGTCTGTGTAAAGGCGAGCGTGCCGCCGCCGGGCGGTTCGCTGCCGCTGGGTTCCTGCACCAGCCAATCGGCGAACACCATGCGCTCCGCGCGATAGCCGGGCGTGCTCATGTTGGCGATGTTGGCCGCCACCACGTCCATGGCATGGGTTTGCGCGGCGAGGCGCGACAGCGCGATGGTGGTGATGTTGTCCATGATCTGCCGCTCCGCTTGTGTGCAGGCGGTGAAGCGCAAGCTGTGTGCCAGGAAAAACACTAAGCGCGACGCCGGAGCCGCGCGGCGGAGCGGCAGAATATGCCGGGCGGAAAATGCCGGCGGGCCTGATCTTGCGTGTGGATGCTCAGGTGGACGTGTGCCGCGGAGCAGGAAACCACGTGCGGCGGGCGCGTTGTGGTGGGCACGGCGCGTCACGCTTCTTTAGGACGCCGGCAACATTTGGAGAAAAAATTATGTGGAGAACGCTGAGGAACATGTCCCTGGCGACATGCCTGGTGATCGGCACCGGTGGCGCCGCGTTTGCGCAGGCCGCGGGCGGAGCGGGCGGCGGGGGCGGTGCCGGCGGTTCAGCCGGCGGCATGAGCGGCGGCATGGGCACGGGCAGTTCGGGCATGGGCACCGGATCGACCAACCCGAGCAGCAGCGGCGGCAGCTCCAGCGGGCTGAGCAGCGGCAGCCAGGGTGGCAACACCGGCACCGGCATGGGTAACAGCGGTTCCGCTGGCTCCGGTTCCACCGGTTCGGGTTCCACGGGCATGAGCGCGCCGTCCTCGCCTGGCATGTCGGGCAGCACCGGCACGGGCAGCACAGGCGGTGGCGGATCGATGAGCAGCGGCGGCAGCAACGGCGCCGGGGCGGGCTCGGGCAGCACCGGTTCGAACACCGGAGCGCCGCCGCAGTAAGGACGCTGGAGTCAGGATGGGGGCGGTAAGGATGGGGCCAGGGGGCAGCCCTGAGGCCCGCCCCCTGGCCTTTCACCAGGCCGGCGATTAGGGTCTGGCCATCCAATCGCCGGGTTGCCCCATGCTTATTGCCGACCGCCTGACCAAGATCAGCCCCAGCCAGACCATCGCGATCACCAGCAAGGCCCGCGCGCTGAAAGCCGCCGGGCGCGACATCATCAGTCTTTCGGCCGGCGAGCCGGATTTCGATACCCCCGCGCATATCAAGCAGGCGGCGATCCGCGCCATTGAAGCGGGCGATACCAAATACACCGATACCGCCGGCACGCCGGCCCTGCGCCGCGCGGTGGCCGCGAAATTCAAGCGTGACAGCGGCATCGACTATGCGCCCGAGGAGGTGATCGTCTCCACCGGCGGCAAGCAGGTGATCTATAATGCGATGGTCGCCACCCTCAACCCGGGCGACGAGGCGATCATCCCGAGCCCGTGCTGGGTGAGCTATCCCGATATCGTGTCGCTTGCCGAGGGAACGCCGGTGATCGTGCCGTGCGGCCAGAACACCGGATTCAAGCTGCGGGCCGAGGATCTGGAGGCGGCCATTACGCCGCGCACCAAATGGTTTTTTTTGAATTCGCCCTCCAACCCCACGGGTGCCGCCTATTGCGCGGAGGATTTGCGGCCGATCTGCGATGTGCTCCTGCGCCATCCGCAGGTGTGGGTGTTCACCGACGATATTTACGAAAAACTCGCCTATGACGGTTTCAAGCCGGCCACGATCGTGGAGGTGGAACCGCGCTTGCGCGACCGCACCGTGACGATGAACGGGTGCAGTAAGGCCTATGCGATGACGGGCTGGCGAATCGGCTTTGCCGGCGCGCCGGTGGCCTTGATCAAGGCGATGGACAAGTTGCAGAGCCAGTCGACGTCCAACCCGTCATCCATCAGCCAGGCGGCGGCGGTGGAGGCGCTGAACGGGCCGCAGGACGAGATCGAGGCGATGTGCGAGGTGTATCGCGGCCGGCGCGATCTGGTGGTGGCAGCGCTGAACGCGGTGCCGGGCCTGAGCTGCCACAAGCCGGAGGGGGCATTCTATGTGTTTCCCGGCCTGCATGGCTGCATCGGCAAGACCACGGCCGGCGGCACGAAGATCGTCGATGACGAGGCATTTGTTGTGGCGTTGCTGGAGGAGCAGGGGGTGGCGACGGTGCATGGCAGTGCGTTCATGTATCCGGGGCATTTCCGGATCAGCTACGCCACCGATACGGAGAGCCTGCGCGAGGCGTGCGCGCGCATTGCCGCCTTTTGCGCGGCCATGACGTGATGATATCGGCAATACATGTCAACGCAGGGTCGCGCCCATGAATGTCACCATGCGGGCGCCGATGACCATGGCGCAATTCCTGGCCTGGGAAGAACGGCAGGAACTGAAGCACGAATTCGACGGCATCGCGCCGCAGGCGATGAGCGGTGGCACGGTGGCCCATGCCGCGATCCAGCGAAATCTTGCATTCTCCATCACGGGACGCCTGCGCGGTAAGCCCTGTCAATTCTATGGCAGCGACTTGAAGATCGAGGTCGCCGGCAGCATCCGGTATCCGGATGGGATTGTCGTTTGCACGCCGCTTGCTCCCGGTATTCGTGTTGTCAGTGAGCCGGTCGTCATCTTCGAAATACTCAGCGAATCGACCGGGCGAATCGACCTCACCATCAAGAACCGTGAATACGCCGCCACACCGTCCGTCATGCGCTATGTTATCCTGGAACAGGACGCGATCGCGGGCACCGAATTCGCGCGGGTGGGCAATGATTGGGTGGGCCACATCCTGAACGCAGATTCGATCCTGCGCATGCCGGAAATCGGCATCGACTGCCCCTTGGCCGAGCTCTACGACGGCTTGGATTTGCAGGCGCGGGCCGAAGCTTGACATAGACGATGCCGGCCCTTTCCGAGCGCCAGTCGGCCATCCCCGAGGCGGCGACCATGGCCGCCGCCGCGCGGGCCCGCGCGCTGGCCGCACAAGGGCGCGACATCATCTCGCTCACCCTCGGGGAGCCGGATTTCGCGTCGCCACCCCACGCCATCGAGGCCGCGCACCAGGCCGCCCTGCGCGGGGAGACAAAATATCCGCCGGTGGCCGGAACGCCGGCGCTGAAGCAGGCGATCAGGCGCAAATTCCTGCGTGATTCCGGGCTGGATTTTCCGGTTGAAAACATCCTGGTGGGCCATGGGGCGCGGCAGATCATCTACGATGCGCTGACCGCCACGCTGGATGCCGGCGACGAGGTGATCATTCCCACGCCCACCTGGAACGCCTACCCGCTGATCACCCGCATGGCGGGGGCCACCCCCATCTTCCTCGATTGCCGGCAGCAGGACGGGTTTCTGCCCGATCCGGACGCAATCGGCCGCGCCATCACGCCGCGCACCAGATGGCTGGTGCTCAACTACCCCAACAACCCCACTGGCGCCGTCTGCCCCGCCAGCCATCTGCGGGCCATCGCCGCCGTGCTGCGCCACGCCCCGCAGCTGTGGGTGATGGCCGACGACATGTACGAGCATCTGATCCACGATGGGTCGGCGAACGCGACACTGGCTTCGGTGGCCCCCGACCTTGGCCCCCAGGTGCTGACCCTGAGCGGCGTTTCAAAAACCTACGCCATGACAGGCTGGCGGGTCGGCTTTGCCGGCGGACCGGCCGGGCTGATCGCGGCGATGGCCAAGATTCAGGGCCAGTCCACCGGCGGCGTCTCCCCGATCAGCCAGGCCGCCGCCGCCGCGGCGCTGGATGGCCCGCAAGACCATGTCGGCGTGATGCAGGCCACGTATGCCGCCCGGAGCGCTAGGGCCGCCGCCAGGCTGGACGCCGTGCCGGGCATCACCTGCCACCGGCCGCAAGGCGCCTTCTACCTTTACCCCAGCGTCGCCGGCCTGATCGGCCGCACCACACACGCCGGCAGCACGCTCGACAGCGATGCGGCTGTGTGCACCGCCCTGCTGGAGGAAGCGGGGGTGGCCACCGTTCATGGCGGGGCGTTCGGCAAAAGCCCGTATATCCGCGTCAGCACGGCTGCCAGCGATGCGGCGCTGGATGCCGGCTGCACGCGGATTGCTTCGTTCGTGGACTCGCTGAGATAGGCGCCAGCCCTCGGTCTGCTGGAAAAACGCCCTGTTGGCAGCCGTATCAGACGGGCCGGCCCCACGACAGGGCAGGGGTAAATCATCTGGCAATACTGCCTGCCTAGGGTTTGTCTGCCGCCGGTCGCCCTGAGCATCGCGAGGTCTGGATGAACCACAACGGATCGATGCCGCCAGCCGGCCCGCCGCCACACCGCCGCAGCGGCGGCGTTGCGGCAGCCGGCCTGCTTCGCGCGTCCCTCGATTCTGCCCCGGTCGGCCTCATTGTTCTGGATCATGCCCAATGTGTGCGCCTGATCACCCGCCGCGCCGCCGATCTGCTCGGGCTGAAAAGAAGCGGGAAACTGGAAGGCATGAACCTCCACCACCTGCTCCCTCGCTGCCGCTTTCTGGGGCCGGATGCCAGAACAAGCTTTGCCGCAGTGTTGAGGGAGGCAGGCGAGGAGGCGACCCAAATTCTGCTGACCCTGCAAGATGGTGCTGGCAGTCAGGCGCCGGAGCCAAAGGGGCAGCGTAGCCTCTCGCTGGATATGCGGCCGGCCGGCCGGCTTGGCTGGGTGCTGAGCCTGGAAGACGTGACCCAGACGCGCCAGGCCCAGGACTGGCTGCTGGAGCACGTCTCGACCGACCCGGTGACAGGCCTGTGGAACCGCCAGCATTTCATGCTGATGCTGCATGACGTGCTGATCTCGTTGCCACACACCTATCCCACACCGTTCATGCTGCTGATCGGCCTGCGCAGCTTCAAACATGTTAATACCATGATGGGTGCTGCCACCGGCGATTATCTGCTGCGCCTGGTGACGGACCGAATCAGCGGCCGGCTGCACGAGGATGATATGCTGGCACGCTTCGGCGGCGAGGAATTCGCCATTGCCGGTACACGGGCCGATGAGCGCCAGGCAACGGAATTCTGCCGCGCCCTGATCGAGGTGCTTGCCGCGCCTTACCTGATTGACGGCCATCTCGTTACCCTCAGCCCGCATATCGGCCTGGCGCATGCGCGGGCGGACGGCGACTCATCTGAAGCGCTGGCGGCCAACGCTGCCATGGCGTTGCTGGAGGCACGATCCGACACCGCGACCCATCTCTGCGTGTTCGAACCTGGCCTGGGCGAACGCGCCCAGCGCCGCCGTGCCCTGGAGATCGATCTGCGACAGGCGCTGGAGCGTGGCGAGTTCGAATTGGTCTACCAGCCACAGGTGGATGTGCATCTCGGCCGTGTGACGGGGCTTGAGGCCCTGATCCGCTGGCGCAGTCCCACGCGCGGAATGGTGCCGCCGGTGCAATTCATTGCGTTGGCCGAGCAGATTGGGCTGATTGGCGGGATCGGTGAATGGGTGCTGCGGGAAGCCTGCCGCGAGGCGATGCGCTGGCCGGCGGACGTGACGGTGGCGGTGAATGCCTCGCCGCTGCAAATCGAATCCGGCGATTTTGCCGGTGCGGTGGCTGATGCGCTTGCCTCCTCCCGCCTGCCTGCGTCTCGGCTGGAGATCGAGATCACCGAAAACCTGCTGCTGCGCGATACAGGCACGGTCATGGGCACGCTGGCCGCCCTGCATGGCCTGGGTGTGCGGCTGGTGCTGGATGATTTCGGAACAGGTTATGCGTCCTTGAGCCAGCTCAGCCGTTTCCGGTTCGACAAGATCAAGATCGACCGCAGTTTCATTTCGCCGGACGACGTCTCCTCGCAGAACAGCGCGATCGTGCGCTCCATTGCCGCCCTCGGCCATTCGCTGGGCATTCCCACGACCGCGGAGGGCGTGGAGACGGAAACGCAGCTTCAGCAGATCAAGGCAGATGGCTGCACGCTGGTGCAAGGCTACATCTTCAGCCGTCCGGTTCCGGCCAGCGAAGTCGCCACGCTGATCGATCGGCTGCAATGCCCCGTTTCTCAGGAAGCGGCGTGAGAGCGCCACTGCCGCGCTAGACGCGCATGCAAACCCAACATGGCATCGCGCCCGCCTCAACCAATATGCGTCATGGTGGAAGGCGCTGCGCTTTTCCGCCCTACGTCATTCTCAACTGGATGGTGCAATAGATCCATATCGCGGCCGCCATTGCCCCGCCGGTGACGGCGACGATGCCTGGATGCCGGGTTTGCCACCCCGCCTTGCCCAGCACCAGGCAGCCCACCACGTAACATTCCGTGAACGCCCTGAAATAGCCAGCCGGATCAACCCATGGGCCGCTGGCCTTCAGCAGGGACATCAGCACTGCGATCATCAGCCAGGAAACCACAAGCCCTGTCAGCGCACCGCCGCGCCGTAGGGCAGCGGGCACGCATCGCGCCACACTTGCGCAGAACGCCACAACACCTGTCGCGGTGAACAGCACGATCGCGCGCAGGATAGCGTTTTTCAGCGGCGTCGAAGCCCAGGGGCGCGCGCCCGTGATGCAATCGAACAGCATTTTTATCCCACCCGCGAAGGGGATTCCGAGATCGTGGGTGATGGCCCCGCGTGGCGTGACGACCGGCCATATTGCCACAAGCGTCTCACGCCAGGCGAGATAGGGCACCAATGCCAGCACCCCGATCGCCACAGGCTGCCAACTCTGCGCCTTGCGCACTGCGCATGCAGCGTCATACAGGATCATTCCCGCAAAAATGAGCAGAGTCGTCTCCCGCGTGAGCGTGGCGCAGGCGGCGAGTATGCCATAGGCCACGGTGCGCCGGCGCACGTGGCAGAGGATGGCGGCGATGGCGAAGGCCTCGGAGAGGATTTCCGTGGTGTCGTGCGTGAGCGCCACCATGAAGCCGGGCCAGAGCACGATCGCCAGCGGCAGCAGCGCCGGCAGCCCGGCTTGCGCGCAGAGCAGCACCGAGATGGCTGCGATGACGCCGAGGCCGGCGAGGTTGAGGGCAAAGAGTGCGGCCGGCACGGCGGCGGGCTGGCCCAGGGAGACGGCCCAGGCCAGAAGGCTGCCAATGATTCGCTGCATGCGCCAGGCTGGCTTGTCGAACATCACGCCGCCGGCGCGGGGCGCGAAGGAGAGCGGCGCCACCGCCATGCGGTAGGTGAACTGCCCATCGTAGCCGTCCGAATTATGCCGGATGATGAGCTTGCTGGGGGTTTGGCCGGCATCGACATAATGTTCGCCGGCGACCACGAAATCCGACAGATCGAAATGGTGCATCGCCAGGGTCGGCAGCATCAGCGCGCCGTAGAGCGCCATGCTCGCCGCCGCCAGCGCAAGCGGCCGGCGCAGGATGTTCTGCCCCAGCTTGTTCATCTGCCCCGCCAGCCGGCGAGTCCGCGACAGCCCACCAAAAGTTTTTTGCTTCTTTTTTTCAAAAAAGAAGACCTGCCTTCCTTGACTCACATCGCCCCCCTGGCCTTCCCCGCCGCTTCATGGCATCGCGGCAGCATGAATGACATCCCGCTTCACCAAACGGGCCTTGATCCCGTGGATTGGTCGCAGACCCGCGCGCTGGGCCACCGGATGCTGGATGACATGATCGATTGGCTTGCCAGCAGCCGGGACCGGCCTGTGTGGCAGCGCATGCCGGATGAGAAGCGGGCGGAATTGCGTGTGCCGGTGCCTGCCGGCGGCCAGCCGATGGCGGAGATTTACGAGGATTTCCGCCGCCTGGTGCTGCCCTACAGCAGCGCCAATGAGCACCCGCGGATGATGGGCTGGGTGAATGGCGGCGGCAACGCGGCGGGCTACCTGGCCGAGTTGCTCACCGCCATATTCAACGTCAATTGCGGCGGGCGCGATCATGCGGCCATCGAGGTGGAGCGTCAGGTGATCGCCTGGGCCGCCGAGATGGTGGGGTTGCCGCCACAGACGACCGGGGTTCTGCTCACCGGGTCTTCCATGGCGAACATGGTGGCAGTTCTGGTCGCGCGGCGGGCGGCGCTGGGCGAGGACGTGCGCACGCAGGGGCTGGGTAACGCGCGGCTGACCGCCTATGCCTCGTCCGCGGCGCATGGGTGCATTCCCCGCGCGCTGGACATGGCGGGCATCGGCTCGGATGCGCTGCGCCTGGTGCCGGCGGGGCCGGATTATCGCATGGAAATGTCAGCGCTACGTACGATGGTGGCGGCGGACAGGGAGGCTGGGTTGCAGCCCTTCCTGGTGGTGGGCACGGCCGGTACGGTGGATACCGGCGCGATCGACGATCTCGGGGCCATTGCCGGGATCGCCCGCGGGGCGGGGCTGTGGTTTCATGTGGATGGCGCTTTCGGGGCCACGGCCGCGGTTTCGCCGCGGTTCCGCCCGCTGCTCGCCGGCATCGAAGAAGCGGATAGTGTGGCGTTCGATTTCCACAAATGGGCGCAGGTGCCTTACGATGCGGGGTGTGTGCTGGTGCGACACCCGGATATGCACATACGCACCTTCGCCCAGTCGCTGGCCTATCTCACTCATGCCGAGCGTGGGCTGGCCGGCAATCCGCCCTGGCCGCGCGATCTCGGCCCCGATCTTTCGCGCGAATTCCGTGCCCTGAAAGTGTGGATGACGCTGAAGGCCTATGGCACGGAGGGCATTGCCGGCGTGGTGGAAAACGGCTGCGATGTGGCGCGCTATTTGGCGGCGCGTATTGCCCGCGAACCCACGCTGGAGCTTCTCGCACCTGTCACGCTCAACATCGTGTGTTTCCGCGTGGCCTGCGGTGCTGCGGATCTGAACGCACTGAACCATGAGATCGTGGTTCGCTTGCAGGAGACAGGGATTGCCGCCCCCTCCACCACCACGATTGATGGCAAGCTCGCCATCCGCGCCGCCCTCTTCAACCACCGCACGGTTTACGCCGACGCCGACGCCCTCATCGACGGCGTGCTCGCTCTTTCCGGTTCACGTACCTAATCGTCAAAAGTTCTTTGCTTCTTTCTTTCAAGAAAGAAGATTCTTCTTTTTTGAAAAAAAGAAGCAAAAAACTTTTAATCATGGAGCCCGCTTTGAAGAAACTGCTTATCGTTCTGGCATTGACCGCGTCGGCGCCGGCGTTCGCGCAGCCGCAGCCTCAGCCGCTGCCGTATCCGCCGGCGGTGCCGGCACCGCAGGATACTGTCTGGCCGGGGCAAATTAAGCTGACCGTGGATATCACCGACCTCGAACGCCATATCATGAACGTGCACGAACAAATCCCGGTGCGGACATCCGGTGATCTGATTTTGCTCTATCCCGAATGGGTGCCGGGCGATCATGGCCCCACCGGGCCGCTGGCCGACCTCGCCGGGCTGATGGTGCGTGCGCAGGGGCATGAGCTGAACTGGGTGCGCGATACGGTGAACGTGCACGCCTTTCACATCCCCGTGCCGGCGGGTGCCACCATGCTGGATATCGCTTTCCAGTATCTCTCGCCGCCCACCACGCGCGAAGGCCGCGTGGAAATGACGCCGGACATGGTGGATCTCGCCTGGAACACGGTGGCGCTTTATCCCGCCGGCGGTTTCAGCCGCGGCATCACCTTTGTGCCCACGCTCGTTTTCCCAAAATCCTGGCATTATGCGACCGCGCTGGAAACCGATGTGGCGGCAGACGGCGTGGTGCATTTCAAGCCCACCCCGTTCAACACCCTGGTCGATTCGCCGCTCTATGCCGGGCGTTATTTCTCCCGCCTCGATCTCGCACCTGGGGCGGCGACGCCCGTGCATCTGGATGTGTTCGCGGACCGGCCTGAGGACCTGGCGATCACCCCTGATCAGCTGGCCAGGCACCGTGCTATCGTCACCCAGGCAGTGAAGAATTTTGGCTCCCAGCACTACAGCCATTACGATTTCCTGTTCGCGCTGAGCGACCAACTCGGCGGCGTCGGTCTCGAACATCACCAATCGAGTGAGGACGGCGAGGACCGCGACTATTTTACGGGGTGGGACAAGGACGTGGCGGATCGCGATCTGCTCACCCATGAATATACCCATTCCTGGAATGGCAAGTTTCGCCGCCCGGCCGATCTTTGGGCGCCCAACTTCAACGTGCCGGAGCGAGACAGTCTGCTGTGGGTGTACGAGGGCCAGACGCAGTTCTGGGGCCAGGTTCTGGCGGCGCGCGCAGGCCTGTGGAGCCACCAGGAGGCGCTGGATGCGATTGCCGACGATGCGGCAAGCATGCAGATCGAAATTGGCCGTCTGTGGCGGCCGCTGCAAGATACCACGAACGATCCGATCATCAATGAACGCCGCCCGCAGCCCTGGCATAGCTGGGAGCGCGAAGAGGATTACTATACCGAGGGCCTTCTGATCTGGCTCGACGCGGACACGCTCATTCGCCAGCAGACGCACGGCCAGAAATCCCTCACCGATTTCGCGCGCGCCTTCTTCGGCATGGACGACGGCAGTTTTATCACCTTGCCGTACACGTTCGAGGATGTCGTGGCCGCGCTGAACACGGTGTATCCCTATGACTGGACGAAATTCCTGCGCACGCGCCTGGATCGCCGCGGCCCCGGCGCGCCGCTGGATGGGATCACCCGCGGCGGCTACAAGCTGGTCTATACCGACAAGCCATCGGCGTTTCTGAAAAGCGCCGAGGGCCTGCGCCACGCGCATAGTTTCAACTGGTCGATCGGCCTTTCGCTAGGCAGCGGCGGCACGATCACCACGGTGGTCTGGAACAGCCCGGCCTATCGCGCCGGCCTGGTGCGCGGCGGCAAGATCATTGCTGTGAACGGGCTTTCCTACGAGGACGCCGATGATCTCGCAACGGCCATCACGCTGGCGAAAAGTACCCAGGCGCCGATCGAATTGATCGTGCAATATGACCGCCATTTCCAGACGGCGCAGATCGCCTATCATGACGGTCTACGCTATCCGCATCTGGAGCGGGTGGCGGGCACGCCGGCGTTGCTGGATGATGTGCTGGCGCCGTTGAAGTAAGGAAGAGTCTTCTTTTTTGAAAAAAAGAAGCAAAAAACTTTTGACATGTGCGTACGCTTCCGGCTCGGTCCGCGACAGCGCGATACAAGTCTTTTGCTGCTTTTCTTCAGAATAGAAGACCTTTCCTCCCGTTATGCGGCAAATCCCCCTCGCGCCGAAGACCGCGCCAAGCCAGCAGGCTGTCCCAAATGAAGGCCGCCAGCGCACGCACCGTGCATCCCAACGACAGGCCGAACATGCAGGCGTATGGGGATTGCGCAGCCGCACGTTGCCGAACGGTAACAAGCCCTGTCCGCGACTTCATGCGATGGACGCAGTGCGGTAGGCGGGACTCGTATCATCATGCCACCACCCCATCCGCACCCGATTTACGGAAAGGATCAACGCTCCATGACGCCCAAACTGACCGTATTGCTGGCGGGCCTGACGGTACTGACAGGCCTGGCAACAGCCAATATCGCCGCCGCTCAGCCGGCCATGCCGCCGCCGCCGCCGGAATTCGGCCCGCCGCCCCCGCCGCCCGGCCCGGCGGCCCGGTGGGTGCTGGAACCAAGCCATTGGCACTGGGATGGGTATCGCTATGTCTGGGTCCATCGCCATTGGGTGCCCGTGCAGATCGGCTATCATTTCATCCCCGGCCATTGGGCGTTCGGGCCGTACGGCCAGCGCTGGGTTCCCGCGCATTGGGGGCGGTGAAAGAAAGAATGTTCTTTTTTGAAAAAAAGAACCAAAAAACTTTTGTTCCTGTGCGCACGCTGCCGGCGAGACGGCGACAGCACGTGCAAAAGTTTTTTGCTTCTTTTTTTCAAAAAAGAAGATCTTCCTTATGACACGCCGCCCCGAGAAAGCGTTCGCCCTGGCAGCACTCGCAGCCTGCGGGGCTGCACTGCTCGTGGCGGAGGCGGCACAGCATCTGCTGGGCTTCATCCCCTGCGAATTCTGCCTGCTGGAACGCTGGCCCTACCGCATCGGCATCGGTGTCGCGCTGCTGGCCTGGGCATCGCCACGGCGGCCCGCGCGTATGCTCCTATGGGGGCTGGTTGTGGTTCTTCTGGCCGCTTCCGGCCTCTCGCTGACGCATACGGGGGTAGAACTGCACTGGTGGCCGGATCCGATCGCCGCGTGCAGCGTGCCGGATTTCCGCGGCATGACGATCGCCCAGCGCCTCGCGGCCATGCCGGCGCGCCCCGCCAAATCCTGCGGCGAGCCGGATTTCCTGATCCCCGGCCTGCCGGTGTCGATGACGCAGATGGGTCTGATCTACGCTCTAGCGGTTTGCCTTTGCCTCGCCATCTGCCTGACTCGCAGTAGAGGACGTTTTTTGCGATGAGTCTTCCAGGTGAGCCGGATCTGCGCACGCGGGTGGAACGCATCGTTCGCGTAGACCATGCCGGCGAATATGGCGCCCAGCGTATCTACCAGGGCCAGTTGGCCGTTCTCGGCGGTGGCCGTCATGGCGACGTGATCCGCCATATGCAGGCGCAGGAACAGCATCACCTTGATACGTTTGCCCGCCTGATCGCCGAGCGCCGCGTGCGGCCGACCGCCCTTCTGCCGCTGTGGCACCTGGCCGGCTATGCGTTGGGCGCGGCCACCGCTGCCCTGGGCGAGCGGGCCGCCATGGCCTGCACGGTGGCCGTGGAAGAGGCCATTGATGAGCATTACCGCGCCCAGGTGACGACACTTGGCGAGGAGGAGCCGGAACTACGCGCCACGATCGAGGAGTTCCGTGCCGAAGAACTGGAACACCGCGACATCGGCCTGGCCAACGAGGCCGCCCTTACCCCCGGCTACCGCGTGCTGAGCGCCGCCATCAAGGCTGGCTGCAAGGTGGCGATCGCCGTGAGTGAACGGATATGATCAGTTTACCGGGACAGTGAGCCCGAGGCCGGCGGCGGGGGTCTTGTGGGCGTCCGTCTGTTCGGCCGAGGCGTAGGAATAGCCGTCGCCCTGAAAGAGATTTTTCGGGGATATCAGCCGCGGCCCGATGTGGGCTTCGGGCTGCGCGGTGTTGGCCGGGGCGTCCACATCGGGGTTTGGAACCGGGGCAGCCTGATAGATCGTGTTCTGGAAGGTGAGCGGCTTGGCTGGGACCGGAGCGGGCTGCGCCAGAGGGCCCACATCGGGCAACGGGGCCGGCATGTTGGCTTGCCCGGCCGCGCCGAGCACCACCAGAACCGCTGCCGCGCCGGCCATCCGAAGGGGGAAAGTGCTGATGTTCCTCTTCATGTCGTAATCATGCGGAATACCATGGCGCCGATCAACCAAAATTGACAAAAGTGATGATTGTTTCACCGCGGGCACTCCCCAGGCAATGATCTGTCGAGATCTATTCTCCAAATCGTTACCCGGTCTCGCTTTTCGGAACCTGATCCCAGCTGCCGATACAGCCTGATAGCGCGATCTTTCAGGAGGGAATAATCACGCCATCGAGAGATTCGAGCGCCAGTATGCCGGGCAGCACCTTGCCCTCCAGCCATTCCAGGAAGGCCCCGCCGGCGGTGGAGACGTAGCTGATCCGGTCCACAACGCCGGCGTGCTTGAGCGCCGCAACCGTGTCGCCGCCGCCGGCGACGGAGCGGAGGTGGCCGGCACTGGTTGCGTCCGCCACGGCATGGGCGAGCGCCACAGTCGCCGCATCGAAGGGCGGCGTCTCGAAGGCGCCCAGCGGTCCGTTCCAGACCAGCGTTTTCAGCGCCGGCAGGCGGGCTTTCAGGGCCGCGACTGTTGCGGGACCGACATCCAGGATCATCGCATCGGCCGGCACATCGTTGATGGCGACGATTCGGGTGGGCGGATCGGGCCGGAACTCGGTGGCGGTGACGGCATCCACGGGTAGTACGATCTCGCAGCCCCGCGCCTTGCCCTGTGCCAGGATCTCGCGCGCGGTCTCGTGCATGTCCCGCTCCTGGAGGGAGCGGCCGACGCCCACGCCTTGCGCCGCGAGGAAGGTGTTGGCCATGGCGCCGCCGATCACCAGCACATCGACCTTTTCCAGCATGTTGCCGATCAAAGCGAGCTTGGTGGAAACCTTGGAGCCGCCGACGATGGCGCCGACCGGGCGATCGGGGTGTTCCAGCGCGGCGTTCAGCGCCTCCAGCTCGCGCTGCATCAGGCGGCCGGCGTGGCTGGGGAGGTGGCGGGTGATGGCGGCGGTGCTGGCATGGGCGCGGTGTGCCGAGGAGAAGGCATCGTTGACGAAGATATCGGCCAGGGCCGCCAGTTGCCGGGCCATCTCCGGGTCGTTTTCTTCCTCGCCGCCGTAAAAGCGGGTATTTTCCAGCAAAAGCACCTGCCCTGGTTCCAGCCGGGCGACGGCATCCTCGGCGATTGGGCCCAGGCAATCATCGGCGAAGAACACATCGAGGCCCAGCACATCGCGCAGTGCCGCGGAGATGGGCCGCAGCGACATCGTCTCCACGCGCTTGCCGCCGGGGCGGTCGAAATGGCTCACCACGATCACCCGCGCGCCCTTGCGCGCCAGTTCGAGGATCGTGGGCGCGTGCCGCTCGATGCGCGTCAGATCGGTGATCTTCCCGTCCCTGAAAGGCACGTTGAGGTCGGCCCTCAGCAGCACGCGCTTCCCGCGGACGTCCGTATCATCCAATGTCTTAAACGCCATCGCGAGGCCTCCCTACAGACGGGTCCAAATGAATAAAAGTCTTTTGCTTCTTTTCTTCAGAAAAGAAGAATCTTCTTTTTCTGAAGAAAAAGAAGCAAAAAGACTATTACCTACAGCGTGCCGAATAATGCGGCAGTATCCGACATGCGGGTGGAGAAGCCCCATTCATTGTCGTACCAGCCGGCGATGCGGATCATGCGGCCGCCGTCGATGCTGGCGGTCTGCGTCGCGTCGAACGTGCAGGAGGCAGCGACGCCGTTGAAATCGCTGCTGACGAGTTTTTCGCTGTTATATTCGAGGATGCCGCGCAGCGGGCCCTCGCTGGCGGCGGCGCGGAACGCCTCGTTGATCTCCGCCACCTTGGCCGGGCGCGTGAGGTTGGCGTCCAACGAGACCAGGGAGACGTTGGGCGTGGGCACACGCACGGCCGTGCCATCCAGCTTGCCGGCGAGTTCCGGCAGCACCAGGCCCAGCGCGCGGGCCGCACCGGTGCTGGTGGGGATCATCGACAAGGCGGCGGCGCGGGCGCGGTGCAGATCCTTGTGCAGGGTATCCACCGTGCGCTGGTCGCCGGTGTAGCTGTGGATGGTCAGCATGTAGCCGCGCTCGATGCCGAAGGTGTCGTGCAGCACCTTGGCCATCGGGGCCAGGCAGTTGGTGGTGCAGGATCCGTTGCTCACCACCGTCATGTCCGGGGTCATCACGCCCTGGTTGACGCCGAACACCACGGTTGCATCCACGCCGTCGGCGGGGGCGGAAACCAGAACCTTGCGAGCGCCAGCGGAAATCAGCGCCGAGGCGCTCTGTTTGCTGGTAAACAGGCCGGTGCATTCCATGGCCACGTCCACGCCTTCATAGGGCACCTTCGCCGGATCACGCTCGGCGGAGACGCGGATCGGGCCCCAGATGCGGCCACTGTGGCGGATGGTGATGGTGTGGCCGTCCACGATCACCTCGCCGGGGAAGCGGCCATGCACGCTGTCGTACCGGAAAAGATGCGCATTGGCCTCCACGCTGCCGAGATCGTTGATGGCAACGGGCTGCAGATCGGTGCGGCCGCTTTCCACCATGGCGCGCAGCACCAGCCGGCCGATCCGGCCGAACCCGTTAATGGCAACTTTCACTGGCATGTCATGGCGTCTCCCGAGCGTGCTTGCGGAGGCGGCGCGCCAGAGCGTGCAGGCTGGCGCAGCCGGGGTGTTGTGTGGAGCGTTTTGGTGAAAGCGAACAGACGTGTCTAGTGCGCCCGGTATCCAACCAGGTGCCGCTGAATGGCCTCCGCCGCGCGTCTGCCGGCGGTGATGGCCTGGGGCTCCGGCGCCTCCCCGCATGATGCCGCATCGTGGGTGCCCACATGACGTGTATCAACGAACAGGCCATCGTTGCCGATCCAGCGCTCCCAGCCGAGAACTCCGCCGGCTTCCAGTGCCACACGGGGTGCTTCGCCCAGCACACGCTCGCGCCAGCCAGGGTCCTGTTGCGCAAACAGGTCCCAGCACGGCAGGGAGACGAGGGCAGCCATGACGCCTGCTCCGGTGAGCGCCCGGTGGGCGGCGATGGCCGTGCGCATGTCGGTTCCGGTGGCGATCAGAGTGACCTCGCGCGCGCGCGCGGCTTCGGCGACGATATGGCCACCGCGCGCGCTGCGGGTGCGCGAGGGCCGGTCGCTCAGCAGTGATTGGCGTGCCTCCGATACCAGCACCACGCTGGGGCCGGCACTGCGCCGCAGTGCCAGATCGAAGCATTCAAGAAGCTCCGAGGCATCGGCCGGCCGGAACACGGCGACGTTGCGCATGGCGCGCAGGCAAGCGAGCTCGCCGCCGACCGGGCAGGGGTTGGCCGGTTCCACCAGAACCTGGATCAGACGCAGTCCCTGCGAGGCGGCCTCACGCAAGGCGGGGCGCACCTGCTCCAGCTCGCCCAGCGTGTGGGTGCCGATTGGCAGCACACCATCATGCATGGCGGCGCCGCACAAAGCGGCTGCCACGCCGGCTGCCAGGTTGGCGGTGGGGCCGTTGGCGGGCAGCAGCATCAGATCCGGCATTGCCGTTGCCAGCCGCGCCATCGCCGCGCGAAGCGCCGCCGCGGTGGAGATCATTGTCTCGCCGGGCGGCAGGAGCGGGCCGGGTTCAACCAGGGCCGTATGCCATCGCGCGGTCAGCCGTGGGCCGGCGGCCTGATCGAAATCCTGGCGGCTGGCATGACGGGCGAGCCGCTTGAGCCAGGCGCGCCGGGCGCCCGCGGCGCGGCGCCCGGTGATGCGCCATGCCGCCTGCGACTCGGCGAGCAGGCCGCCCTCAGACTCGGGGTCGCCGGGCGGGGCGGCTGGGTCGCGGGCTGGTCGGCTTGTGGGCCTGACCACGGCGATCAGCGTCGGCCGTACCGAGCGCAGGGCAGCCGACATGGCCGAGGCGATCTCGCCGGCGTCCTGTGCCGCCACGCGCCGCACCGACCACCCGTTGGCGGAGAAGCAGGCAAGGCCGGGCGCGTCCGACGCGGGCACGGTCTCGATCAGTGTCAGGCGGCCGAGGCGCCAGTGGCCGGCGAGCCAGGCGGCCTCCAGCGACGCGCCGGTGGCCAGCTCCGTGCCGGTGCCGAAGACCCAGGTGCGATGATCCACGAGCGATCGCCCGAACCGCGCGGCCAGCGTGCGTTCCGCCAGGGCCATCCCCGTGGCACAGCCCAGGGCTTGCGACGCGGTGTGGAACGGCGGGTGCGGCGCGCCGAGCAACGAGGTGGCGGCCTGGCCAAGACAGGAGGCCGGTTTGGACACCACGACCCTGTCGCGATCCGCCCAAAGCGGGTCCGCGGCATCGAAGCGGAGGTGCCTGGCCAGCAGCAGAGCGAAGGGCAGGCAGAGCGCCTGCTGCACCGGATGATCGTCCACGCGCCGGCGCAGCGCCACGAGCAGCCGCGTGATCGAGGGTCGGCGGTCGGCCAGCTCAGTCGATACAAGGGCGTCCACGTGTGTTCCTGCCCGGGGGGTCAGGGGTGTGTTAGGGATGTGGCGGGGGCGGGACAAGTGAGAAAGCAAGGCGTTCTTTTTTGAAAAAAAGAACCAAAAAACTTTACCTTGTTCAGGTACGCGCGCCGGCGGGCGTGCCGGATCGCCGGGACAGCGAGGGAGCAAAAGTTTTTTGGTTCTTTTTTTCAAAAAAGAACATCTTTCTTCCTTCCTTTAGGTCTGCGACCCTATCGGCCATGTCCACGCGCCGCGCCCTCGCCTGCCTGATGCTGCCGTTGGCGGCTGCTGCGTGCCATCTGGTGGATCAGCGCGATTTTGATGCGAATGCTGGCCGCAAGCCGGTGGTGCGGGCGATGGCGAAGCCGGCGCCCGGTGTGCCATCCCTGGTGACGATACGCTATACAGTGCCCGATCCTGATTACCGGGGCGCCCTGACCGGTGCGGTGCAACGGGCGCTGGCCCGCAAGCGTGATGTGCTGTTCATGGTCACCACACATGTGCCGGTGGCCCACACGATCGCCGCCCAGGCCGAGGATGCGCAGAAGGCCGCCGCTTCAGGGCGCGAGGTGGCGCAGGCGATCGTGGATGCCGGCGCGGTGCCAGGCCAGGTGGCACAAACCCTGCGGATCGATCCGGCCGCAACCACGCGCGAAGTGATCGTCACCGTCCGTTGAGCCCAGCCTCGGCGGCAAACGAGCCAGGCGAACAGCACATGCTGAACCGCCTTACCAAGTAAGATATAGATGATTGCGAACGGGAGCATCGCTGGCCTCGCCGAGGACAGCGATGTCGGCGCCAAGGCCTGTGTTAAAGATAAACTTGGTTCGGCTATCAAACCGAAAAACGTGTGTCTGGCGGTGTGCCTCGCGAAGCGCGCGGTATTTTACATCGTCCTCGTACGGTTGGCATCCGACCCGGAAGGTGTCGGCCGAAAAGCGGATCGGAGCGACATTCAGCGTCAGAGCCTCGCGCAACAGCGGCAATGCTGGCGCGACGGAAGTGCCAGTGGATAGCGAACGTCCCTCGGTCAGTTCTTCAAGAGCCATGGCGCGCACAACATGTCGGGTATGAGGCACATAAAGCCACGATATATGCGATAATCCCTTAAATGGAAGGACCTTCGCGGACATAGCGTCCGGGGTGCGAGCGTCGCACATCGAATCCAAGTTAGTCACGGAGTCCGAGCGCCCGCAGCCATGCATCGACCTGCCCGAACGCATCCTGCTGCCATTGTTCGGGCGTTCGCTCACCCAGGATCTGTGTATCCTGGACAAAGTGCCGAACGGAGGTTGGCCCGTAGTCGTCCACCTCGTTGAATTTTCCAGCGATGTAGCTGTAACCTTGTTTGGCGCTTGCTTCTGCGAGCAGCGGCCGGCAGGCATCGGCCAGCGCGTCGATGCCGCCGGCATAGTTCCGGACGCAGTAGTAGATGTCGTAGGCATCCTTTTGCTTATGGCGGCCGTGAACGGCGAACCCCTTCATCGCCAGCAGGGCAGGGATCGAAGCGACAGCGACCTCGACCCGGTTTTTGCCGCCACCCGGCATCGGCCCCTCGACCGCGACCATCTGGTAAAAGCGCAGCGCCAGATCCGCGCCAAAGGCGCGCTGCACAGCGAACTCCGAGATCAGCGGCGGCACGTTCTTTATGATCTTGGCGTCGCGGGGCATCAGGAAATCGACAATGACGTCGATCGGGCCGGCCCCATCATCGGCCGGAACTTGGCGCACTAGCTGGAAGCGCCGCAATTCCTTGCCCTGCTGGTAGCCGTTGCCCATGAGCGCCTGCACGAGCGTGGCGTATTCGCCGTCAGCCAGCGCTTCCGCGTCGAGGCTCAGATCGACATCGAGCGTGCCGACATGCGGCATCTCCTCGTTGCCAAGCAGGAGCCAGGGCACGGCGCCGCCGATGACGGCGAATTTGCCCTGAAAGCTGCCGAGGATCTGGCCGATCTCCAGCAGCACCGCCTTCACCGCCGCGGTTGTGCGATCATCATAGTCGATCGCTGACTGCGGATCGGGCGGAACTACCGGGGCCATATCAACCTCTCGCGTCGTAAATGATCGGCAGCCTCGCGTCCGCGCTCGCCGGCGGCGGCGAGGTCGAGATAGGTCTGAACCTGACTGGTGCAGACAATGCCGGGAACCGGTTCGATCGTATCGCGGAACAGGCCGCGATCTTCCAACCGGGTGATGATGACGTTTTCGCCCTTGGCCGCTGAGGACAGTTTTAGCCCCTGCTGCAGGGCATCCACGCCGGCTTCATCGGCATAAAAATACTGGCTTCCGGTGCGCGCATAGGGTGCCAGCCAGTGCGCTGCCGAAAAGGAAGCGAACATGGCGCCGCCGCGTTCATTCGCGGCGGCGAGCGCTGCGCGCGCGGCTGCCTCGAACGCGCTGCCGTGCACAATCGTGTAGAAGGCGAGCCGCTTGCCGGCCGGCGGCACGTAAGCGTCGCGCCAGGCGTCAAGCAATCGGTCGGGTTCGGTCAGGAACAGGCCGTCCGGGCCGATCGCGGCCCATTCCCGGTCAAGCAAGGCGAGGCGGACATTGCTGATATGGCCAAGGCTAACATCGGCGGCCGTGGCAAGGTCTGCAACGCGCCAGGATCGCCGCGGATCGCGCAGCATAACCCGCAGGACCTGCGCGGATTTTGGCTTGAAGATCGACCGGAGTTCACGGCGATCGGTAGCGGGTTTCCCTGGAACGAGGCGCTCGATAAACACACCATCGAAGACCAACCGGGCGTTTCCTTCGAGATCGAGAAAGCCCACCCCCTCTGCCCGGCACAGCGATTGCGCCTCGGGCGACAGGTAGGGGGCGATGAAGATCGGGACCGCGTCGGCACCATAGTGAGCGACGTAGTTGCGCAGCCGGAGCAGGGCCATGCGAACATGGCGCGGCTGACCGCTGGACTTGACCTCGCAGACAAGGACACGTCGCCGATCGCCGGCATTGACGCGCGCCAGAATGTCGGCACGCCGGTCCAGCCTCTGCGCCTCAAGTTCGACATCCGCCGAAGTGATCGCGGGGACTTGATCCAGAAGCGCCTTGAGCGCCTCCAAAGCGCAGCGTTCAAGCTCGCTCGCAGCGTTCAAGCTCGCTCGCAGCGTTCAAGCTCGCTCACTGATTCGACCGTTTTCAGCATCCGTTGAAAATGGCTTTTCTGGTGAAAATTGTCAACTCTGATTTCACCAGAACCGGCTGTTTCAGCGCTTGCTGAAATGCCCTATTTAGGTGAAATCTGCCAACTCGTCGCGTGATCACATAACCGGTGACCGCCGCTCTTTGGTTTGTTTCGTTGTGGCGTAGCCTGACTACGACAATCGGTAATTTCTCAAATGGGCTCGGCGTCCGGCTACGCGCGCATGTACAAGCCCGGGGCGACTGAAAGCTGATGGCTGTTAACTGTGCTTGCGGGTGGCGGCGATGGCGGCCAGCAGGGCCTGTTCGTCCACGGCGCCGGGGATCAGCGTATCGCCGATGACGAACATCGGCGTGCCGTCTACCTTCAGGTCGTTCGCCAGGCTCAGATTGGCGTCGATCTGGCGGGTGACGTCGGCGCCGTTCATGTCGCTGACCAGTTTTGCGGGATCCAGGCCAAGGCCGCGCGCGGTCTGGCGGATCATCGCCTCGGTCGGCTCGGCCGGGTTGCTCATCAGCGCATCCTGCATTTTCTGGTAGGCGCCCTGATGCGCCGCGGCCAGGATCGCGCGGCTCTCCAGAACGCTGGCGGGACCGAGCACCGGGATATCCTTGTACACCAGGCGGATGCCATGGTCGCGTTTCAGCATGTCCTTGATGGCCGGCACCATGCGGCGGCAATAGGGGCAGCGCGGATCGTAGAACTCCACCAGTGTCACGTCGCCGGCGGGGTTGCCCGCGACCGGATCGCCGGCGGTCGCGGTGAGCGCCTGCTGTTTGGCGGCAAGGCGGGATTTGGTATCGGCTGCGTCCTGCGCTTCGTCCTGCGCGTGCAGTGTGGCAATGGCCTCGCGCAGGATGGTGGGATCGCTCTTCAGCGCATCGCGGACGATCTGGACGATTTCCCGCCTCTGGGCGGCGGTGAAGCTCGGTGTATCGGCCTGCTGGGCTGCGGCGGGCAGGGCGAGCAGCATGGCGGCGGCGGCCAGGACAAGATGGCGCATTGTGACCTCGGAAGCTCCAATGACTGAGGCTCTAGCATCGGCGTGGCGGCGTGGCGAGCGGAGGCGGATCGTCCATGCTCGGGCGGCCGGTGACATGGCGCCACCAATGCCAGAGCAGGCGGGCGGCGAGCGCCCGGTGGGGCTGCCAGGCTTGCGCCATTCGCCTGAGTTCGGGCGCAGCCGGGCGGGCCGGCAGCCCTTTCAGGTGCGCCGCGGCGGCTTGCAGTGCCAGGTCGCCGGCGGGGAACACATCCGGCCGCTGGAGCGCGAACAGCAGGTAGATTTCGGCCGACCATATGCCGAGTCCGCGAACGGCGGAGAGGCTGCGTACCGCGTCCTCGTCGCTCATCGCCGCCAGCGTTTCGGTGGCCAACTGGCCGGACCGGAAGGCGGCCGCCACGGCTCTTGCATGGGCGATCTTCGGGCGGGAGAGCCCGGCGCCACGGAGCTGGTCGTCATCGAGCGCCAGGAAGCCTTCGGGCGTCAGTCCGTCCGGCAGCAGGCAGCAGCGCCGCCAGATCGCGGCGGCGGCCTGGTTGCTGATCTGCTGGCCGACGATGGCGTTCAGCAGGCCGGGGAAGCCAGCCTCCCGCACGCGCCATGGCAGGGGGCCGGCTTCGGCTTCGATCCGGGCGAGGTCGGGGTCGGTATGGGCGAGGGCATCGAGGGCAGCGCGGGCGGCGGCGGGCGGAGGGGGGGCGTTCATCCCGTGAAGCATAGGCTGGTCTGCACGTCCCGTCAGGGCGGGAGCATCGTTATCGCCGCCCACTCGGTCTGATTTGCTGCTCCCTCACCCCGTGCGCGCCAGATGCCCCGTGTGGCGGTTCATGGCGAAGGTGGCGATGACTGCGTTCTGGGCGGTGGTGACGGCGAAGGTGACGCGGTCGCCATCCTGGGCCAGGCTCGCGATCTTCCAGGCGTGGTTGCCATGCAGCAGCAGGAACGCCTCGGCGATCTTCTGCACATCGGCCGTGGTGAGCTGCTTGTCCGGCGCATCATAGACCAGGCCGAGCTCCGGGGGGAGTGGGCCCATCGGCGCCTGCTCCCGCCCGGCGGCGCCGCCGGGCCGCATCCAGCCCCGCATGCGATGGGCGCCGCCCTCGCCGGGGCCGCTCATGTCGTCTGGTTCGAAGCCATCCGGACCCGGCTGGCCCTGGCCGCTGGCGAGCACGAACGGGCCGGCCGATTGTTGTGCCCGCGCATCCAGAAGCCCGGCAACCGCCCCGGCGATGCCCAGAATGCCTGCCACAATGATCACCGTCCACCGCATGCGCTGCTCCGTCCTGTGCCGCTGGCGCAGCATAGACCCGTTCGCCGCGGGAACATCTGTCCGAATGCTACGGAGTGAAACGGCTGGTGGCCGCCGGCGCGGCCATGGCGTATGTAACAGCGATGGAGACGATGCCGCACATCCTGATCGTCGACGATGATCGGGAAATCCGTGAACTTCTGGCGCGCTTCCTGGAGCGTAACCGGTTCCGCGTGACCGCCGTGCGGGACGGGCGGGAGGCGCGCCGGCATTGGCCGCTCGGCCACTACCAGATCGTGGTGCTGGACCTGATGTTGCCTGGGGAAAGCGGCCTGGATCTGGCCCGCTGGCTGCGCACCCAGTCCGATGTGCCGATCGTGATGCTGACCGCGATGGGCGAGGAGACGGACCGGATCATCGGCCTGGAGCTGGGCGCGGACGATTATGTGCCCAAGCCGTTCAACCCGCGCGAATTGCTGGCCCGCATCCGTGCCGTGCTGCGCCGCACCTCCGACCGGGCCGAGAAACTGGTGGAGCCCGCGGCGCGGACGGTGCGCTTCAGTGGCTGGACGCTGGAGCCCGCCCGCCGCCGCCTGCTGAACCCCGATGGGGTGGAGGTGGCGCTGACCGGCGGCGAGTACGATCTGCTGGTGGCGCTGGTGGAGCGGGCCAACCGGGTTTTGACCCGCGACATGCTGCTGGACCTGCTGCGCGGCCGCCAGGCAGGGCCGTTCGACCGGGCGATCGACGTTGCCATCAGCCGCCTGCGCCGCAAGCTGGAGGATGACGGCCGGCACGCGCAGCTGATCAAGACCGTGCGGGGCGGCGGCTACGTGCTGGCGGCCGACATTGAGCGGAGCTAAGCCGCCGGCCCTGCCGCATCCTGGCGGACCGGCGCTGGTCCGCAGCGGGGTTTCCTTGCCCGCGGTGCGTCATGCGGGGAGCTGGTCCGCGGCGCGGCTGAGATGGCCGGCCTGGCCGCACAGCCTGGTGAACCGCACGCTGATGACGCTGCTGGTGGGCCTGGCGGTGGTGCAGGCGGCGGGGCTGACGATCCATGCGCTCGACCGTATCGAGTTGCAGCGTTTCGCGGAGCTGCGGGATCTCGGCATCCGCGCGATGAGCATTTACCGCTCCGCCGTGGCGACGCCGGTGGGTGACCGTGCCAGCGCGCTGCGCGAGATGGAGCTGGGGCCGAACGTAAGTGCCACGCTGGCGCTGGGCCCGCCGGTGGTGCCGGAACCGACCCAGCCGCCCTATGTGGGCCAGATCCGGGTGAACATGAACCTGGTGCCGGTGCGGCCGATGAACCGGCCCCGGGATATCGTGATTCGCGGCGCGCCGTGGTCGGACCTGATCAGCATCGGCATGCAGTTTCCGGATCAGGGCTGGCTGGTGCTGAACATGAAGCTGCCACGGCCGCGGCCGTGGCATTCGCCCACCTTCCTGCTGGCCTTTGTGTTGATGACGGCGGCGGCGGCGATCCTTTCGATCTGGGCGGTGCGGCGGCTGACCAAGCCGGTGACGCTGCTGGCCGAGGCGGCGGAGCGGCTGGGCCGCGACGTGAACGCGCCGCCGCTGCCCGAGGATGGGCCGGACGAGGTGATGCGCGCGGCGGTGGCCTTCAACACGATGGCGGCGCGTATCCGGCGTTTCGTGCAGGACCGGACGTTTCTGCTGACCGCGATCGGCCATGATCTGCGCACGCCGATCACCCGGCTGAAGCTGCGGGCGGAATTCATCGAGGATGACGAGCAGCGGCAGAAATTCATGGCCGATCTGGATGAGCTGGATGCGATGGTTTCGGCGACGCTGGTGTTCGGCCGGGACACGGCGGATACGGAGCCGGCGGTGGCGTTCGATTTGGTGGCGCTGTTGCGCACGGTTCTTGATGATGCGGCCGATGCGCGGCCGGAGGCGGCTGACGCGCTTTCCTTCAGCGGACCGGCGCATGTGACGGTGACGGGGCGGATTCTCGCGCTGAAGCGCAGTTTTGCCAATCTGGTGGGCAATGCGGTGAAGTATGGCGGTGCCGCGCGGGTGGCGCTGAGTGTTTCGGGCGGCTTGGCGATGGTGACGATCGAGGATGATGGGCCCGGGCTGCCGCCGGATGAGCTGGAGCGGATTTTCGAGCCGTTTTACCGTGTGGAGGACAGCCGCAATCGCGAGACTGGCGGCACTGGCCTCGGTTTGCCCATCGCGCGCAACATTTTGCGCGCCCATGGCGGTGACGTGGTGTTGGGCAACCGCGCCGGCGGCGGCGCCCGCGCGGTTGTGACGATGCCTGCATAGGCAGAAAAAGGCCCAACAGGTAAAAGGTCTTTGCGTCTTTCTTTCAAGAAAGAAGACTCTGTCTCCATGCCGCTGATCCGCTGGTGTCGTGGTGACGCGGCACCGTCTCGTCTTAGGAATTGGGGCGGCGCGCGCCCATGCCTTCACCGATGACGGCGAGGGCGGCCCAGTAGAAGGGGTGGGCTTGCACGGCGACGTCTCCCTTCGCTTCCGACAGCAGGCGGCGCTGGGCGGCGGCGAGCGCGCCGGCGAGCCCCAGGGCGGGGTCGGCGCGGGATTTGGAGAGGGTGAGCGCGACCAGATAGGCAGTGCTGCGGTCGTTCACCGACCAGTGCGTCACCAGAAGGGCGCGGGCGCCGGCATAGAAAAAACTGCGGGCGAGGCCGGTGAGGCTCTCGCCGGAGGTGGTGCCGCCGGGGCCGCCGGTGTTGCAGGCCGACAGCACCACCGCATCGGCGTCCAGGTCCAGGGCGGCGACGTCGGAGGCCGTGAGCAGCGCGCCGCTCGCGTCGGGCGCGCCAGCCGGCGGCGAGGTGACGAGCGCGGGCTCGTTCTGGCAGCGCAGGTCGGTGGGCAGCAGCGCGTGGGTGGCGAAGTGGAGGATACGCACGTTCTTCAGCGCCGCCTTCTGCACCGCGGGCACGGTGAAAGCCTCCCCTTCAAGCTCATCGTTCGGCGTGGCGCCGGTGAGGCGGCGCAGGGCCTCCAGCTCGATCTGCGCGCCGGGCAGCGGCGGCAGGGAGGCGAGAAGGGTGGCGCTGTCGGCGCAGGCGGCGGCGGGGAAACTGGCCTGGGCCTGGGCCAAGGTCACCGGATGGAAATCGCCGAAGCCGAACCAGGGGCGGGTGGCGCGCGAGGTGCCGGCGAGCTTGCGCAGGCTGATGAAATTGGCGGGCGCGGGCACATGCTCGATCATCACCTGGCGCACCAGGAAGGGCGCATCCGAGAGATCGGTCTGCTCGGCCGGGCCGGTCAGCATCACCGCGAAGGGTAGGGAGAGCAGCGGGCCGGTGGGCGCCACCGACAGCGCGTCGGCGCCCTTCAGGCCAGGCTCCACGCCGCGCAGAACCAGGTCGTAGATCTGCCGGGCGGCGGCGATGTCGAAGGGCGGCGGCGGCTCGGTTTCCGCGTCCATGCTCGCGCGCACGCGGTGCACCAGGGCCGCGATCGCCTCGCTGCCGCCGTCGATCGGCGCCACCATGATTTTTCCGCCGCGCAGCAGGAAGGTCCAGCCGGTGTCGTGCCCCAAGACGGTGGCCACGAACGCCTCGCCCGGGTGCAGCGCGGCCAGCACGTCATGCGCGGTCACCACCTGTTGCACCAACTGGCCGTAATTCGGGGACGCGGCTTGCAGCGAGGCTTCCGTCTCGGCCTGCTTGAGGTGCAGGGCGTTGATACGCTTCACCAGGTCGGCGTCCGCCGCGCGGGCGGCGTCGGTACGCTGAACCTTGGACTGGTCGCGCGCCTGATATAGTTCGGCCAACTCGGCCGCCTGGTCGTCGCGGGCGCGGATCAGGGCGGAGACGCGCGGGTCGCGCGCGTTTTCGCTGAGGCGGGCGCTGGCCTGGGCGATCTGCTGGCTGGTGATGCTGCCGCGGGCCAACTGGCCCATTTCGAACATTTCCGACAGCGTCGCCTGCGCCTGGTCGGGGGCTGTTGCCGCCTGTTGCTGGGCGGCGGCGGCGAGAAGCGCCAGGCAGGGGAGCAGGAACTGGCCGTTGGTGCCGGAATTGGCCGTGCGCAACACGGTGGCGCCTTCGCGGCAGGCGGCCAGCGCCGTGTCGGCATGGCCGGACGCGGCAAGGCGGGCCGCGAGCAGCAGCGAGGTTTCGGCGTAGGTGCGGCTGCCGGGCAGGGCGGTGCCGAAGGCGGCGGCCGACCTGGTCAGGGCCGCCAGCGCGGCATCGTGCTTGCCCGCCGCATCATCGATGAAAGCCGAGGTGCGAAACATCCGCGCCGTCACCTGCTGCTCCATGACGCCGCGGGCGGAGACGAGATCTGCGGCCTCGTTGGCCATCGCCATGCTGCCCTGGAGCTGGCCAGCCAGGCGCATGGCGCGCGCTTCCGCCCGCCGCGTTTCCACCACGCCCAGAAGGGCGCGGCGTTCGGTCTGGTCGCTCAGCAGTTCCTGGTTGTCGAGCCTTGCCGCCTGGTCGGAGCTGTGCACCGCAGCGATCAGGCTTTGCGGCGGCAGGATGGCCGAGTAGCCCTGTTCCGCCTGGCGCAGCAGCACCAGCGCCTCGGTTACGCGCCCCTGATTGAGCAGATGCAGCGCGCGGTAATGCAACAGCAGCGGCCGCGCCAGGGGATCGGGCTGGTTCTCGGCGTCGGCCAGCGCTGCGGCGCGGTCGAACATGGCGGTGGCCGCGACGAAGCGGCCCTGGTTGGAGAGTTGCAGCGCCTCGCCGGCGAGCGTGGTCGCCAGCGCCGGGGAGTCGGTTCCCTGCACGCGTTCCTGAAGCGCGCGGGCGGCGCGGTAGGCGGCCTCGGCGCCGGCGAAATTACCTTCCATGTTGGCGCGGTTGGCCGCCCGGATCAGTGTCTGGTACTGGCCGATATCGCCGGAGCTGAAGGATTTGGCGGCGAGGCGCTGCGCGGTGAGGCCGGCGCTGACCGGTGCCGCGGTGATGGCGTTCGGCGGGACGGCGCCGGAGAGCACGCCGATGGAGCGTTCGATCGCCGGCAGGGCGGGGCGGACGCCGTCGGCCAGCCAGAATTTTCCGTCCACCTCCGCCACCAGGGCGATTTGCGGCCAGCCGCCGAGGCGCGTGGTGCAGGTGAGCAGGATCGCCGGATAATGCTGCAGAAGTGTCGCCGGTGTCTGGCTTGTGCAGGAGAGGCGGGTTTCCAGGGAGTCGCGCCACGGCCCCGTGCCGGCCAAACTGGCCAGGCTCTGACCGGCGCTCGTGGTCAGCGAGACGTGCGCACTCGGCTGTTCCCACGTGCCGCAATAGACGGAGGCGGCGATATCGCCAGGCCGCCCATCCTGGGTACACGCCTCGCCCGCATCGTTGCGCCCCACCGGCACGGTCGCCAGCCGCTCCGCCCCCGGCCCTTCCGTATAGGCACTGGGTGGCGGCCCCTGACACCCCGCGAGCGCAAGCAGTGCCCCCAGCGCCAGGGCAAAAGTTTTTTGCTTCTTTTTTTCAAAAAAGAAGAAAGAGTTTTCTTTCTTGAAAGAAAGAAGCAAAGAACTTTTCAACTTTTGCATCCGTCGCATCAGAAATCCTCCTCGCCGATGTTGGGGACGATGAGGTCGTCGTCGAGGCGGCGGCGGTGGGCGGTTTGGGTGGACTCGGCGGTGGGAATGATCAGGTCGATCGATTCCTGTTGCAGGTGGCGTGGCGAGTTGGCGACGGGGTCGTTGTTGCCGCTGCTGGCAGCCCCGTTTGCGCCACCGTTGTCGCCGGACTGAAAGGTGTCGCCGCCATTTAGATAGCCATTGTCCTGGAGGGACGACACGATCGTCGCCTGCGGCACCGTGGACGGTGTGAAGATCGGCACCTCCGACGCGGCGGTCTGTGTGGTGCTGGGGGTTGTCTGTGTGCAGCCGCCGATTTCGCAGCCGTTGAACAGGTAGTTGGCGTTGGAAGCGGGCTGGATGGTCGCAAGGGTTGCGGCCGCCTGCCCGTCGGTGCCGCCGATCGTGCCGGTGAGGCTGGTGATGCTGCCGGGGGCTGGCGTGGTGTAGCCCACGCTGAGTGCCGCCACATCGATGTTGCCGGTGGCGCTGCCCGAGCCCAGGTTGAGCGCGAGCGTGGCGCTGGGGGCGATCAGTCCGGCGCCGGTGGCGCTGCCGAAGCTTAGCTTGCCGTGGCCCGCGAGCGTTATGTCGATCGTGGCGTTGGACCCGACGGTGGTTTGCCCGCTCTGGCGGAACGTGCCGGCGGTGACGGTTATGCTGTTCCCGCCCGTCGTCGCCAGTGCTGCCGCCGCGTCGGTGCCGGTGGTCGCCTGGCTGCCGTCCAGCGTGTTGCCGATCCAGTCCACCGTGAGGCCGGCGGCAGAGCCGGCGGCGCCGATGGTAATTGTGTTGGCGGCGAGCGTGCCGGCGAGGCTGAACAGGGTGGCGGCGGTCAGGTTGATCGTGCCGGTGTCGCTGCTGGTGCCGATGGTGCCCGGCCCTTGGGTGAGGCTGCCGGTGGTGGCGGCGAGCGTGATTGCGCCGCCCGCGCTGATGTTGCCGTCGATGGTCAGCGTGGGGGCCGAGATGGTCACCGAGCCCGCGCCGGCGGCAACGCCGTTGCTGAGCGTGAGGGCGGATGCGTCGGTCAATGTCAGCCCGCCCGGCAGGTCGGCCAGGGCCAGCGTGCCGATCTGATTGGTGCCGGTCAGGGAGGCGCCGGCGGGGGCCGTGAGGCTGAGCAGCGGCGTGGTGATGCCGCCGGTGCTGGCAATGCCGAGGCTGGTGGCCGCGAGCGTGGCCGCGCTGCTGGCGGTCAGCTTGCCTGTGAGATCGATGGAGGTGGCGGATATGGAGGCGACCGGGGCGGAGATCAGGCCCGCCGGCCCCTCGGTGATGGCGCCGGCGCTTTGCAGCGTCGCCTGGCCGGTGACCGTCAGGCCAGTGTCGATGATCAGTGACCCTGTGTCGTTCAGCGTGAAGCTGGCGGCGCTGACCTGGCTGAGGGCTGCCACCGCAGAGTTTCCGCCGACCGATACGGTGCCGTTGGATAGCACGCTCAGCGTGCCGATGGTGTTCGTGCCGGTGATGCTGACGTTGCCGGCGGGACCCGCGCTGGCTCCGGTGGGCTGCGTCGGGCCGGTGACGATGAGGGTTCCCGTGGCGCCGGTATTGAGGCCGCCGCGGGCGACGATTTCTGTGCCCTGAAGGCTGATCGCCGGTGCGCTGAGCGATCCGGTGACGGTGAGCGTGCCGGCGTCGGACAGGTCGATCGCCTGGCTGGCGATCGTCTGGCTCATGGTAAGGCCGGCGGCGGAATCGGCCAGGGTGAGGCCGCCGGGGGCGCTGATGCTGCCCAGGCTGGCGATCTGGTTGCCGGTGCCCGCCAGCGTGACGGTGCCTGCGCTCAGCGTGAGTGTGCCAGCGGTGATGCTGCCGGCGCCTTGCTCCCGGATCGTGCTGGCACTTCCGGTCGCGGTGAGCCCCAGCGTGGTTGTGCCGGTGACGGCGCCGGTGATGGTGATGCCGGTGCCGGCGGCCAGCGAGGTGGCGGGCGCGCTCATCTGGCCGTTGACCGTGAGCGAGCCGCCCGTGCTGATGGCGAGCAGCGTGGTGCCGGTGACCGGGCCGGTGATGGCGAGGTCGTTCGACTGGCTATAGGTGAAACTGCCGGCGGAGAAGGCACCGAGGTCGAGGATGCTGGAGGATCCGGTGAGGCTGAGGGAGCCGACGCTGCCGGTGAGCGTGCCGGCGGAGATGCTGAAGGGGCTGGTGCCGGCACTGACGACCGTTCCGGTGGCGTTGGTGAACAGACCCAGCGTGCCCGCGGTGCCGGCCAGCGCCAGCGCGCCGGAGAGATCGATCTGCTGGACATCGCCGGTGAGCGTGCTGCCGTTGAGGCTGCCGAGCGCCAGTTCGCCGGTGGTGAAGGTGCCGCTGGTGGTGAGTGCGAGGGTATTGCCGCCGTAGGTGGAGAGGCCGATCAGCCCGGTGGTGCCGGTGGTGGCGGTGCCGGCCAGATCGATCGTGTTGCTGCGCAGCAGGATGCTGCCGCCGGGGGCGGAGAGGGCGGCGCCGCTGTCGATGGTCAGCCCGTTGGCGACCAGGGTGAGCGGGGAAGGGGCGGCGGTGCTGCCGGCCGTGACGGAGCCGGTCACCTCCAGGGCGGAAAAATCCTGAACACTAAAACTGCCGCCGGCGCTGGAGGCGGTGAGCTGGGCGATGGTGTCGAAGGCGAGATCCACGGTGCCGGCGGCGGAGGCGGAGAGCACCCCGGCCGTCAGTGTGCCTGTTTCGTTGATGTTGCCGGCGCTGGCGGAGAGCGAGAGGGATTGCTGGGCTGCGAGGCTGCCTGCCAGCGTGATGTCGGCGGCGGTCAGGGACACGGTGTTGGCGGTCAGGCCGGCGCCGGATGGCTGCGCGTCCGAGCCGCCGGCGAGCGTGAGGGAGCCGGCGGTTGAAATCGCGATGGCCGTGCCGCCGCTGACCTGGCCGGCGATCGCCAGGTCGCCGGTCGTGTTCAGCATGAAGCCGGTGGCGGAGATGTCGCCCAGAGTGGCGATGTTGTTGCTGCCGGGAAGGGCGAAGGTTCCGGTGGCGGTTCCGGTGAGCGTGCCGGCGGCGATGCTGCCTGCGCCGGTGATGCTGCCCGACGTGGCGTTGAGGGATGTGGCGCCGGTTGTCTGCACGGATCCCGACAGCAGGATGGACGGCGCGGAGAGGCTGACGGCTCCGCCGGCGACGGGGCCGGTGATTTGCAGGGTGACCTGGTCCGCGAGGGCCAGGCTGCCGCCGCCGGTGATGCTGACATCGCCCAGGTTGGTGATGCTGTTGCTGCCGGTGAGGCTGGCGCCGGCGCTGGTGCCGGTGAGCAGGCCGGTGTTGATCGTGCCGGTGGTTTCGGTGACGCCGGCGATCGTGCCGTTCAGCGATAGTGAGGCCGGCGCGGTGATGCCGCCGGCGATGGTGATGGCGGCGCCAGCGAAGGTGGCGCTGGTGGCCGTGATACTGCCGGCCAGGGTGAGCGTGCCGGCATCGGTGATGGCCGCCGACGAGCCGCCGGTGAGCGTGCCTGCGACCGTCAGGTCGGGTGTATCGTTGAGGGTGAAGCCGCCGGCCGTGGCAGCGGTGAGGGTGGAGACGGTGTTGCTGCCGGACAGGGTCACCACGCCGGGCGCGCTGGCGCTGAGGGATGGCGTGCTGAGCGTGCCGGTCTCGCTGATGCTGCCCTGGCTGGTGAGCGCCACGCTGAGAGTGCCGGCGACGCTGCCTGGGATAAGGATGGCGGTGGCGGCATCGAGGGTGGCGATGCCGCTGGAGACCTGGCCGTTGATGGAAACCGATCCGCCGGTACTTGTCAGTGAGGTGATGCCGCCGCCGACAATGCCGTTGACCACCACGTTGCCGGCCTGGCTGTAGCTGAGCGCGGCGGCGGTGAAATTGCCGAACGCGCCGATGCTGCCTGTGTTGCTGAGGGCGAAGGTGCCGACATTGCCAGCCAGCATCTGCGCCGTGATGCCGCCGGTTGCGGCCACGCTGCCGGAGGCGGAGGTGAACAGGCCGAGCGTGCCGACGGAACTGGTGAGGTCGATCCCCGCGTTCAGATTGAGCGCGGTCTGGCCCGCATAGGCGGTGACGCCGTCGAGACTGCCGAGAGCCAATTCGCCGGTGACGAAGACCGGGGTATCGATGAAGTAAGAGCCAGTGCCGTTGTTGGCGAGCCCGATCACCCCGGTACTGCCGGTGCTGATCGTGCCATACACCGAGATGCCGCCGCCAAGCAGCACGCCGATCGTGCCGGATGGTGCCGAGAGCAGGGCGCCGCTGTTCACCACCAGCCCATCCACCGACAAATCCATGGTCGCCGGCGTGGCTGTGCTGCCGGCGATAACGCTGCCGGCAATCGTGAGGGTGCCGGTGTCGGAGAACGTGACATTGCCGCCGATGGTGGAATTGCCGAGCGTGGTGACGGTTGATGCGCCCGGCAGCGAGACCGCGCCGGTGGCATCCAGCGTGAGCGTGGGCGCGCTGATCGTGCCCGGTCCGGTGATCGATCCCGCGGTTGCCGTCAGCGCCACGCCCGAGGTGGCGGTCAGTGTGCCGGGCAGGGTGATCGAGGGGGCGGTGATTGCCACCTGCGTGGCGTGCACGCTGTCACCCACCGCCAGGGCCTGGCCGTTGGTGACCGTGAGGTTGCCGGCGGCGAAAAAGTCGCTGAGCGTGCCGATGCTGTTGCTGCCGGTGAAGCTGACGTCGCCCTCGGTGCTGCCGGTGAGCGATGCCGTGCTGATGCTGCCGGTGGCGGAGGCGCCGGCCTGTGTGCTGACCACGGCCAGCGCGGTGCTGGCGACCACGCTGCCGGGGATGCTGATGCTGGTGCCGGTCAGCGAGGTGCTGGCGGCGTTCAGCGTGCCGCTGATGGTGAGCGCGCCGGCGGTGATGGAGGCGAAGGTGCCGCCGCCGACGCTGCCGGTGATGGCGAGGTCGGCGGTCTGCGACAGCGTGAGGTTTTGCGCCGAAAAATTGCCGATCGCGGCGATGCTGTTGGTGCCGCTGAAACTGGCGGTGCCGGTGCTGCCGATCAGGGTGGTGGCGGTAATGCCGGCGCTGGAGGTGATGGTGCCGCCGGCGGTGGTGAACAGGCCGAGCGTGTCGGCCACACCCTGCAAGTCGATGGTGCCATCGAGATCGATATCGGTGACGAGGCCGGAGGGGTGGATGCCATCGAGGCTGCCCAGCGCCAGCTCGCCGGTGACGAACCCGCCGCCGGGGCCGGCGAGATAGAGCGTGCCGACATTGTTCAGGCCGATCACCCCGCTATCGCCGGTGCTGACGGTGCCGAGAACGGAGAGCGTGCCGGCGAGGGTGAGCGCGATGGTGCCGCCGGGCGCCGAGAGCAGGCCGCCGGAGGCGACGCTGAAATTGCCCTGGCTGAGGGTGACGGTGGCGGGAGATGCGGTGCTGCCGGCGGTGACCGTGCCCTGGATGGTCAGGTCCTCGGTGTCGGCAAGGCTCAGCGAACCGCCGACCGTGGATGTGCCCAGCACGCTGACGGTGGCCGCACCGGTGAGCAGCGCGCTGCCTTCGGCGGTGAGCGAGAGCGTGCCCGCCGAAATGGCGCCGGAGCCGGTGATCGAGCCGCCGGTGATCGAGCTGCCGGTGGCCGCGACGGCACCGTTGCCGACGGTGCTTGGCCCGATCGAGCCGCCGGTGGCCGCGAGCGTGAGGCCGTTGCTGACGGTGAGTGGCCCATCGATCGTCAGGCTGGTCGCATCGAGCGCGGCACCTGCGGCGCTGAGCGTGCCGACCGTGAGGGCTTCCGTGTCGTTTATCGTCACGCTGCCGGCCGTGAGCGAACCGATGGCGGCGATGCTGTTGCTGCCGGAGAGGGAGACAAACTCGGCGGTGCCGTTGAGCGTGCCGGCATCTATGGATCCGGTCGAGAAGACGCCGGAGCCGGGGCTGATGATGCTGAGGGTTCCCGGCGCGGTCACGGTGCCGGAGATCGGTATGTAGGGGCTTTGCAGCGTCACGTCCGTGGCGGAGATGTCGCCGCTGATGGCAAGCCCGGTGCTGCCGCCCTGGGCGTTGATGGACACCAGCGTGCCGCCGCCGACAATGCCGGTGACCGCGAGATTGCCCGGTTCCGTCAGGGTGAGGCTGGTGGCGGGAAAATTGCCCAGCGTGCCGATCGCATTTGAGCCGGTGACAGTGGCGGTGCCGCCGCTGCCGACCAGGGTGGAGACCGTGATGCCGCTGGATGCCAGCAATGTACCCGTGGGGCCGGTGAACAGTCCCAGGGTGGAGGCATGGCCGGTCAGATCGAGATTGGACTGTATCTGGAGGATGGCGACATCGCCTGATTCGGTTAAACCGTCCAGGCTGCCGAGCGCCAGTTCGCCGGTGGTGAAATGGCCTGCCGTTCCGGCGAACGGAAAGACGCCGCCGATACCGCTGGTGGTGAAGCCGATGACCCCGACGCTGGTGCTGCCCGTCGTCAACTGGCCGGCAAGGTCGATGTTGCCGCCAAGCGTAATGGCGATGTCGCCGAACGGCGCCGAAATCGTGCTGCCGGCGCTGACGGTGAAGCCAACCGTGTCGAGATCCACGCTCGCCGGCGTCGCTTCGGCGCCGGCGGTGATATTGCCGCCGATTGTCAGTGTCGGGGCCGCGGACGTGATTGCCAGGCTGCCGCCAGTGGTGAAACTGACCACCGTGCCGATGTCGTTGCTGGCGTTGTTCAGCAACGCGGCGCCCGTTGCACTGCCTGAGAGTGTGCCGGCGGTGATCGTTGTGCCGGCTTCTTGCACGATGTTGCCGGAGGTCGCGCTCAGGGCGACGGCGCCGGGCGAGTTGATCGTTCCGAGTACGATCTTGGTCGCCGACAGGCCGAGGCCGGACGCGGAGAGAACGGGCACGGTGCTGCTGGCGGCGCCAAGCCCGAGGGCCACGCCGTCGCTTGTGCCGAAGGTCAGCGGGCCGCCTGACGCCGACATCGATACGGAGCCGGCGGAAATCGAGAAGCCAGTGTCGATGTCGATGCCGCTGGCGGCTGTAACAGTGAGGTTGTTGGTGCCCAGCGCCAGGCTGTTCGTGCCGCCTGCGGTGTAGAGAAAATCGACGTTGCCGCTGGAGGCGAGCGTGACATTGGCGTTTTCCGCCTCCAGCGCCGCCGGGGTGAACTGGGTGTTGGTGCCCAGGTTGGAGACCGGACCATCCGCGACATAGATATTGCCAGGATCGATCAGCAGGCCGCCGCGATGCCCGGCGGGGGCGCCTGCGTTGACCAGGCCGGTGAGGCCGACGGCGGCGCCGGAAATTTCCACCGTGCCGCCATTGCCGGAGAGCGCGCCGCCGAGCACGGATACCGCGCCGGAGAGCGAGGTGGTGCCCGACGATAGCAGCGTGACATGGCCGCCATTGCCGCGGCGGCGGGCATTGGCGCTGACATGGGCGCCGGCGGCCACCTGCACCGATTGGGCGGTGAGGGTGGAGGCGGTGTGCGTGCCGCCGGCCGCGCGCGCGGCGGTGGTGCCGATGGCGATCAGCCCGCCGCCGGAATCGCCGGAGGCATCGATGCTGGCGGCCGAGGTGAGCGTTACGGTTCCGGTCGCGTTCGCCACCACCTGGCCGCCCACGGTGCCCGCGGCGAGACCGCTGGCGGCGATATTGCCGTCGATCTGAACCGATCCGCCGATGCCCTGTACGAGAACGCGGCCTTGCGTGGCCCCCACGGTGTTGGCGCGGATGGTGCCGCCGGCATCCACGAGGGTGCGGATCAGCCCGTCCGCGGCCTGCGCCGTCAGCATCACCGTGCCGCCATCGGCCAGGATCACGCCTTCATTCGTCACCAGTGCGGGGATGGTGCGATTGCCGATGGTGACGGCGGTGACCTGGTTGGTCACGTTAAGGGCCAGCAGGCCGTCCCCATACAGATCCAGGGTGTAGGCGGCCGCTCCGCCCAGGATCACCCGGCCGAGCCGCGCCTGAATCAGGCCGGTATTGGCCACCTGAGGCGCGACCAGCGCGGCCAAACCTGCCTGCCGTATCGTGAGGGTACCGTTATTGACGATCTTGGCCCCGGCATGCGCCGCCTGGTTGAACACCATGCGCCCGGCCATGAAATTCTGCGTGGTGATGCCGGCGGCCGAAACGACCAGCCCCGCCGTATCCACCTGCGCCCCATGGTCGAACACCACGCCGGCCTGGTTGACGATCACGATCTGGCCGTTGGCGGTGATATGCCCGGCGATTTCCGACGGGTCAGGGCCGATCACCGTGTTGAGCGCGATGGCGGAACTGTTCGGCTGCTTGAAGGTGACACTCTGGGCGCTGCCGACGTTGAAACTCTGCCAGGTGAGGGCCGCGGATTGGCTCTTCTGGTTGATGGTGGTGGTGTTGCCGGACTGGGTGATGCCGGCCTGGCCACCCACCACCGTGCCCCCTGTCGGCCGTGCGCCGGGCGCCACCTGCGCCATCGCGGGCGTGGCGAGAACGGCCAGCGCGGTTCCGTGCAGCAGAGCCAGCCGCCGGCGGGGGGAGGGGGGCATGCGGGGCCTCACACGGAAAGAATAAGAGTAAAGCAAGCACTTCTTTTTCGAAAAAAAGAAGCAAAAAACATGTGCTGCGCTGTCGCGGACCCGCCGGCAGCGTGAGCGATGGGTAAAAGTTTTTTGGGTCTTTTTTTCAAAAAAGAACAACTTCCTTAAAAATGCGCCAGCGCTTGCCAATAGAAAATGGCTGATTTCAGCCGCGAAACCTCCGGCGGCGGCCCGTTCGGCGAGCGGGTGAGCCTGTCGGCGGCCTCCAGATCGATCTCGAACCGGCTGCCGGCGAAAAACCGCACACCCGCACCGAGCGAGCGTATGACATGGTCCTGCTCCAGCTCCGAGGATTGCCACGTCTCGCCCCAGTCATAAAAACCATAGATCTGGGCGGCCAGCGGCAGCGGGACGAAATTTGGCGCGGGCACGACGGTGTCGAGCAGGGGTTCCACGGTGGTTTCCAGGGCGCTGTCGCCCGTCACCTGGCCGTAATAGAAGCCGCGGCCGAAATGCGGACCGCCGAGATAGAATTTTTCCGCCGAGGGCAGAACGTCCGGGCTGTACTGGCCGGTGGCGCCGATCTTGAGAGCGAGGTTGCCACCCTCATAGGGCGCGAACAGCGATTGCGTGCGGTCAGCTTCGCCGGAAACCTTGGAAAAATTGATTTTCTGACCCAGCACCGAGGCGTCGGGGTCGCCGTTGGGGCTGGCGCCCAGGATGGTCAGGCCCTGGGAGAGGTGCAGGCTTGCCAGGTCGGTGGCGGGGCGCGCGGTGCCGGCGAACACATCCAGCCCGGAATAATCGGCGCCGACGCTGAGCACGCGCAGGCTGTCGAAGGTGGTGTGGGCGGAGCCGAACAGGCCGGTGTTGGTCTGCACGTGGCTCTCCACCCCGTCGAGCGCCGCGGTGATGTTCAGCGTACGCTGCCGTGAGCGGATCCAGGGATAGGAGAACTGGGCGCCAAATACGCGGGTAAACCCGTTGTACTCGATCGCCCGCAGGCTGCCTGAGGGCGTGGTGTCGCCGGCACCGCCGTAGATTTTCAGCCGCAGCCCGCTGCCGCCGATGAAGAACTCCTCCGAGGCCTGGCCGAATGTTTCGGTATCATTAAACGTGTGGAACAGCGACAGCTCGGTACGCTCGCCGAGCGAGGTAAAACTGTTCAGGTCGACCAGGAACAGGCCTTCTTCGGGGCCGGTCTGGCTGAAGCCGCGATTATCGGCGCTGACCTGGCCGGTGATCGCGCGCCGTGAGACCTGGGCCACCAAGGTGAGCGCGCCGGGATCCTCGGCCGATGGATTGAGCACGGCGGTGACACTGACGCCGGGCACGTCGCCGGCCAGCAGCAGCCAGCGTTCCAGGCTCTTGGTATCGATCGGGCGGATGGCGGTGAGATGGCGCAGGAAGCGGAGCACCTGCGTGCCGGCAGGCCCGATATGGCCTTCCAGCTTCACGTCCACGATGTGCCCTTCGGTGACGATGAAGCGGAGGTGGCCGCCATGGATGCGGGCATCCACGGTGGTGTAGACGAAGCCGTCCGCCCGGTAGCGGTTCAGGATGGCCACGCGCGCCGACTCGATACGGGCGGCGGCCACCGCGTCGCCGGTGAGGCCAGCCGCCAGGGCCATCAGCGTGGCTGTGGGGTAGGCGGTGGAGTCCTCGACCGAGACATCCTGCACCGCGACCATGACATCGGGGTTGACCGGTGCCGGTGCGACCAGCGGGGGCGGCGGCAGAGGTTGTGCGACGGAAGGCGCCGCGGGCTGCAAGATGCCCGGCAAGGGCGATCCCGGATTGGGCACCGGTTGCGCATGGGCAATGGCGGGGATGAATAGCGCCGTGGCACAGAACAAGACTGCCCGCGGTCTGGTCCATAGGGCCGGCCCGGTGTTGCAACGGGTTCGCTTCAAAATGCAGGCCGCCGACTCTCTTTGGCATCATTCTAAACGGTATTTTATGCACCGCAATTGTTTCGCGCGCCAACATGAGGGACGGTGGTACACAAACAGCAGAGTGGTTATCCCGTGAGTGAGTCTTCCGGCCTTGTGCTGCGCATGGCCATCCGCCCATCTTGCCGCGACCGCCTGCGCCGGGTGGCCATTGTGGCCGCGGCCTTTACCGTGACCGCAGCACCCGCAGGCATGGCGCGCGGGCAGGACGGCGGCACCGTTGCCCCCGATGTGGCCGAGGATCTTTCGCCGGACGTGCCGTGGGCCGACGAGCCGCAATTGCTTGCGGTTCACGCAACGGTGCCGCTGGTGTTCAGGCTGAAGCCGGCGCCGCAGGTGCTGGTGATGATCTTTCCGTCGCTGTTGTCACAGGGACTGACGCTGAACCGGATCGGGGCTTTCGTGGAACAGGCCGGGCAGCCGCATGACCAGGTGCTGGACGATGCCGGCCTGGCGCGCGCTATCGCGGCCAGCCATCTGTCGATGGAGACGTATTATTACGGCCACGATTACAGGGCCGCCGACCTGCTGCGCTTTTTCGCCGCGGCCCGGCGGGATGGCGTAACCCTGCATCCGGAGGAGGCGGCGCTGGAAGCCATGCTGCGGCGGGAGCGCCTGCTGGTGCCGGGTGCGGTGGGGGCGCTGATCAGCGTGTCGGCGGGCGGCGATTCGCCGATGCTGGATCCCGCGGCTCGCGCCACGACCCTTCGGCACGAAATCTCCCACGGCGTCTATTTCACCGATGCGGCCTATGCCGCCTATGTGCGGCAGTTTTGGGAAACGGAAATGACCGAGGAGGAACGGACTCGCTTCAGGCATTTCCTGGGCGGCGAGGGCTACGACACCGGGATCGAGGACCTGATGCGGAACGAGGCGCAGGCCTATCTGGTGTTCACCGCTGACCCGCGGTTCTTCACGGCTGCCGCCGTGGGCCTGCCGACGCCGGTGATCGACGAGCTGAGACGGCGTTTCATTGTGGGGATGCCGCCGTCTTGGTTGCGTGATCGGGTGATGGCAAAGTAAGAGTGTTCTTTTTTGAAAAAAAGAACCAAAAAACTTTTGCCTTTTGCGTCCGCTGCCGGCTCGGTCCGCGACAGCCGGCCAAAAGTCTTTTGCTTCTTTTCTTCAGAAAAGAAGACTGTTTCTCACCACGACGGCGCGACGAAGAAGCACCTCATATCCGTCGCGCCGCTACGGCTTGGCGCGGGTGTCGACAATGATGGCGGAGGCTGAGGTCCGGGCGCCGTGCGCGCGGGCGGCGCGCAGGGCGGACACTAGGGTTTCGAGATAGGATGCCATCGTTTGCCCCTCGGCGCGCACGCCAAGCCGCTCACTGGAGGCGATGGCAATGACGAGGTCGCGGCCATAGGGCGGGCCGACGCCGTTCTTGCCCATGGTGGTCAGGCTCAGAACCTGGCCGGCTTTGTGCAGGCGCGGCGCCTGGCCAAGCTCGGGATAGAGCGGCTGCAAGCTGCCGTCGTTGGACAGATAGGCGACGGTCAGCCAGGAGGGGAAATCGGGCAAAACCAGGCGGGGCACAATGGGCGTGCTGTCTTCCAGCACGGTTTTGTCGGCAACGCCGTTCAGCGTCAGGCCGAGCGGGGGAGCGGCGGTGCCGTCGGGGGCCAGGGCCGACAGGCTGATGGCGGCAAGTGCCGCGCAATACCGGTCCGGCACGATCTCGTTGTTCCAGCGGACCAGCTGGCCGCCGGGCAATTGCGTGACGGCGCTGCGCGCGGCCTGCTCGGGATCGCCGGAGCCTACCATGCCGGTCACGGCCAGGTCCGTGCCGTCACTCGGATCGGGTGCCACCGATAGCGTGGAGCAGGAGAGCGGTTTCAGGGCGGCGGCAACCAGCGCGCGGCCCGGAGGCGCCACCGGCTTGGGCGGCAGTGGCGTTACCGCCGGCAGGGGCGGCGCGGTGACAGCAGCCGTGTGGGCCGGCGCGGTATTGCGGGGCGATGGGGTTTTTCCCGGCTGCATCAGGAAAAACGCGGCTGCGGCGCCGCCGAGGAGAATCACCGCCGCGCCGCCGCCGAGCAGCGCCACAGGCGGGCCTGATTTCGCCGGTGGCGCAGCAGCCGGTGGGGTGGCCACAGCCGGAACCGCTGCGGCCGTGAAGGGTGTGCCCACGATGGTTGCATCGTCTGCATCGGCAACACCGGTGCCGGGATACTTGGAGACGACGACCGTGGCATCGTCCTGGTCGCTGTCATCCACGCCATCGGGGGGGGCGATCAGCGCTGCGCGGATGGCATCGGAAAAGCTGCGTGCGTCGGCGAAACGGTCGGCTGGCTGGCGCGCCATCGCACGCGCCACCACCGGATCGAAGGCCGCGGGCACGCCGCGGGCCGACGGTGCGGGCGGCGGGTCCGCACTCAGCTTGCGGTGCGTGATGGAGGCCATATTGCCCTCGTAGGGCCGCTCGCCGGTCAGCAGGTGGTACAGCATCACGCCGGCCGCATAGATGTCGCTGCGCGCATCCACCGGTTCGCCGAGAAACTGCTCGGGCGGCATGTAGGCGGGCGTGCCCATCACCGTGCCCACCGAGGTCATGTTGCTGCTCTCGATCCGGGCGATGCCGAAATCGGCGATCTTCACCTGGTTCTCGGTGGTGAGCATGATGTTTGCCGGCTTGATGTCGCGGTGGATCACCCCGCGTGCGTGGCTGTAGGCGAGGCCAGAGAGCACTTGCGTCATGATCTCGGCCGCCTGCGCCGGCGGCAGCCGCCGCTGCTGGTCGATCAGCGCCTTCAGCGACCGGCCCTCGACGAACTCCATGACGATGTAGGCGATGTCGCCGGTCTCGCCGTAATCGTAGACGCCGACGATATTGGGGTGGGACAGCCGGCCCGCCGCCTGCGCCTCGCGCTTGAAGCGGGCGATGCCTTCGGTGGTCTCCTCGTCGTCGTCGTCGGAGAGGCGCACGGTCTTGATCGCCACGCGGCGGGCGATCACCGGGTCCCAGCCGTCGTACACAGTGCCCATCGCGCCGCGGCCCAGTGTGCCGCGCAGATCGTATTTGCCGAGCTTGCTTTGATCGGTACCGGTGATCCCGCTCATGCGCGCGCGGCTCCCGCATCGCCATTGGGCTGCACCACCACGGCTGTCACGTTGTCACGCGCGCCATGTTCAAGGGCGGCCGCGACCAGCGCCCAGGCAGGGCCTTCATCGGCATCCTCGGCCACCAGCTTCGTCAGCATGGGCGCGGGCAGGGCTTTCGACAGCCCGTCGCTGCACAACAGGAAACGGTCGCCTGGCTGTAGCGCGCCCGAGACGCAGTCGAGCTCGATGGCCGTATCGAGGCTGCCGACGGCGCGGGTGATCACGTTTGCCTGCGGGTGGGACTCCGCCTGGCTCGCCGGGATGGCTCCCGAATCCACCAGCTCCTGCACCAGGCTGTGGTCGCGGCTGATTTGTGTGAGGCTGCCGGCGCGCAGCATATAGAGCCGTGAATCGCCTGCCCACAGGCAGGTGTAGCGGCTGTCCCGCAGCGTGAGGATGACGATCGTGGATGCGATCAGCCCGCCATGGCCGCGAGAAGCTGCCTCCTTCTGCAAGGCCACATGCACCGCTGCGACGCGCTGCCGCATATCGGCCTCCAGCTCCGCCGGCGGGGCCGAGGCGGGGATTGCTAGCAGCGCTTCGGCAAGCATGCCGGACGCCAGTTCGCCCGATTCGTGGCCGCCCGCACCGTCGGCCACCGCCCACATGCCGATCTCCGGCCGGCTGACGAGCGTGTCCTCGTTGTGCTTGCGCACGGTGCCGGCGTGGGTCAGCGCCCAGACGCGGAATGACATGGCTAGGCCTCGAAAATGGTCGCCGCGCGGAAGCCGCGGTGCCGTGGTGAAGAGTCCGGCAAGCACATCCCGCCGTCAAGCAAACCCGATCATGCGTCCGGCAGCGACATTCCCGGCCGGACCCGTTATATGTTGCGCCATCAGCATCCGTTTGGCTAATACCGCAGTAATATCAGGACATGCGTTTCAGTCCAGCAAGGAGGCTTATCGTGCGCTTAGTGTTTCTTGTCGCGTCGGTCTGCATCGCGGCAGTGCCCGCCCTAGCGCAAGCCCCGTCGGCGGACGACATCATCAACGGTCTCAAGCCCAGCGCCAAGCAACTCACGGGGCCGACGCGCGGGATCCGGCCGGTGACAGTCGTGGGGCCCGACGGCAAGACGGTGACCACCAGGGCGCCCGCGGCGGCACAGTCCGGCCCGGCCGAGGAACCCTCCGTGAAGCTGGTGGTGGATTTCCAGACCGGGTCGGCCGTGCTTTCGCCGGGTGCCACCAAGACGCTGGACTCGCTGGGGCGCGCCCTGACGAGCAAGCAACTGGCATCATTCCGGTTCCGCGTGGAGGGCCATACCGATACCGTGGGCGCGCCCGATACCAACAAGAGTCTCTCCGAACGGCGTGCCGAGGCGGTGGCGGAGTATCTGGAGCACCATTTCAATATCAGCCCGAGCCGGCTTGAGCCGGTTGGGTATGGGTCCGACAAGCTGCTGGTGCCGACGCCGGACCAGACCCCGGAGCCGCGCAACCGCCGGGTGCGGATCGTCAATATCGGCACGTGAGGGCCGCCGGCTGCGTGCCGGCATTGAACAAACGTTTTTTGGTTCTTTTTTTCAAAGAAAGACCAGTTTTCTTCGGCGTCCGCCGGCGCGGCTTAACCCGGCGAGGGCGCTCGGCTGGGCGGGGCGCGGACGATCGTGCTTTCCGAATCCTCGTTCACCTCGCGCCGGTATTCGAGCGTGTGGCTGCCGATCCGTAGCTTGGCGCCTGGGGCCAGGCGGGCCGGCGCCTCGATGCGGTGATCGTCCACGTAGGTTCCATTGGTGGAATTCAGATCCGTCACGACCACGCCATCCGGGGAGAGCTCGAACCGGCAATGCTGGCGGGATACTTCCTTGCCAGGCAGCACGAGATCGCTCGGCGGGGCCAGGCGCCCGATGGTTAGGGGTTTCGGTCCGAGCTGAACCGAGGGCGGCAGGCCGGCAATGGCTGGCATTTCAAGGTGGTGGATAACACCGTCCATTGAGCCAGGCAGGTTATTGAGGGTGGAATCGCCGGGTACGGGCTGCCCCAGCAAATTTACCTGGTAGACCCGGACCGGATGGGCGATGTTTTTCAGCATCCGCTCGCCCATGTCGGTGAAGTCCAGGTGCAGCTTGCCGGCCGCATCCTCGCGCACCCGGTGGGAGACGCAGATGCCGCCGGAGAGTGCCAGGGGCTCCAGCCGTGCCGCGACATTGACGCCGTCGCCCATCAGATCCTCGCCCTGCACCAGAACCTCGCCCTGATGCACGCCGATCCGGAAGGCGATCGTTTTGTTCGGCGCCCGGCCGGTGTTCAGATCCGGAATCTTCTCCTGGATGTTGATCGCGGCACGCAGGGCGAGCACGGCGCTGGGGAATTCCGCCAGAATACCGTCACCCAGTTCCTTGAAGATGCGGCCCCTGAAGAGATCCATGCTGGGACGGATCACCTCGCGGCGTGCAAGGTCCATCACCGCAAGGGTGCCGGCTTCGTCCTCCCCCAGCATCCGGGAGAAGCCGACAACATCTGCGACCATGATGGCCGCTAGTTTGCGCTCTGGCTCGTCGTCCTGCACTGGATATCAGTACCCCTGGGCGCATGCTCGGGCGCCTTGCGACCGCCGTACAATCGGCGAACGCTCACGTCTTCTCTTACGCGAAGCCTACGTGTGTGGGCAAGGCTGTGGGATCGATCCGGTTCGTGTTGGCCGCACCGCGGGCGGCGCTGCTTGCCCAAGCCCGCCCTTGGTTGTTGAACCGCCCGCAGCCGCGCGGGACGCGGGTGAGGAACCGGGAGGGAGCGTAGTGACCGAAGGACTATCCTGGCTGTCGTCACTCATGCCGATCCTGCTGGCGGCCGCTGCCGTTCTGGCCCTTGCATGCGCATGGCGCGCGCGCAGCTCCCATGGGCGGGCGCGACGCTTGTATGCGGGGGCGGCACTGGTGCTGGGCGCGGCCGCGGCTGTGGGTGTGGCCGCTGGTGGGCCGGTCCGCAGGGCCGCGCCGGTGCCGGCCCCTACGGCAGAGGCGGCAGGCGGCGCGCCGCATGGCCAGGATACGGCCGAGATCGACCGCATGGTCGCAGCGCTGCGCACGACATTGGCGGCCACCCCCGGCGATGCCGGCAACTGGGTGTTGCTGGGCCGGACGCTGGGCACCGAGCAGCGCTGGGCAGAGGCACAGGACGCGTTTGCCCACGCGCTGGCCATCCGGCCGGACGATGCCGACCTGCATGCGCAGATGGGTGAAGTGCTGACCCTGCGGGCGCACGGCACCGTCACCCCGCAGGCATTGGCCGAGTTTGCTCACGCGCCCGATGACCCGCGATCGCGCTTCTACAACGCCCTCGCCCTTGCGCAGGATGGGCATGTGCCGCAGGCGATCGATAAACTGCACGCCCTCGCCGCGGACGCCCCGCAAGACGCGGAATGGCGCCAGCTTGTTCTTGACGAGTTGCAGGTTCTTGGTGGGCCGCAGCAGGCGGGGCCGCCACCGGCGCTGTCCGACCAATTGCAGGATGAGCTTTCGACACTTTCGGCAGGCTCGGCCGGGACGCAAACTCCGTCGCCGCAGACGCAATCTCCGCCGCTGCCGCCGTCCCGACCGGCGCCGACGCACCAGGATCAATAGGTTCGAAAACCGGATCGATCTGCTGGACACACGACGGCAAGGCGGGTTAGTTTTTGCGTCGTGCGCCGAGACGACCCGGAGGTGGCTTTGTTGGTGATGCGGGCCTGCCTCCTTGGCAAAGACCTTGCTGCCCGCCTGAGTATTTTATGCGGCGGCTCGGCATGTTCCATGATTTTTCCGCTCAGGCAGGCGGTTTGGGCGATCCTGGTTTTAGGATGCATGGGCCTTGTTTCTCACGCGCTAGGCCAGGCGGCCGATACGGATGCGCATCTTGGTGTAGGCAGCTGCGCCGGAACGAACTGTCACGGTGCCGCATCGACAACAAAAAGCAAGTCCAACGTTATCCAGAACGAATATTTGGTTTGGCAGAGGTACGACAAGCACGCGCATGCATTCACCGTGCTGCAGGGCGATCTAGGGCGCCGGATCGCGGCCAATCTGGGGATCGGGCCGGCCGATCACGCGCCCGAATGCCTGCAGTGCCACGCGGATAACGTGCCGGTGGCGCAGCGCGGCGTGCAGTTTCACATCAACGACGGAGTGGGGTGCGAGGCCTGCCACGGCGGCAGCGGGCGCTGGCTGGGGCCGCATGCCTCCGGCCTGATCAAGCATGCGGAACTGGTGCAGAACGACGGCCTGTATCCCACCGAAAACCCGGTAGCGCGCGCCAAACTCTGCCTGGGCTGCCATGAGGGCGACGAGACGCGCTTCATTACCCACAAGATCATGGGTGCGGGCCACCCGCGCCTGAGTTTTGAGCTGCAGACATACACGCAAATCGAGCCGGCGCATTTCGTGGTGGATGAGAAATACCGGGCGCGAAAGCCTGCCTCGCCTGCGGTGCAGGTATGGGCGGTGGGCCAGGCCTGGGCGCTGGAGCGGCTGGTGAGCGAAATCGCCGACCCGAAACATGGCGGTGAAGGGGTGTTCCCCGAGCTGGTGTTCTTCGATTGCCAGTCCTGCCACCACACCACCACCCAACTTCGCTGGCAGAAACGCGCATCCACCGGTCTGGCGCCGGGACTGCCGCATTTCAACGATGCGAACGCGGTGATGCTGCGCGCCATCGCGGCGCGTGTGGCGCCGGGGCTTGGCCGGAGCCTGGAGACGGATATACGCAGCCTGCACCAGGCGCTGAGCGCGGGGGCCGGCCGGCCTGGGCCGATCGCGCTGCGGATTGCCGGCAACGCCCACGCACTGGGTGACCAACTCGCCGCGCATGAGTTCACCGAGGGCGATATGCGCGCCATGATGCTTGCGCTGGCGCAGACCGGACAGACCAGCGATGCCAGCGATTATGCGGCCGCCGAGCAGGCGACGATGGCCTTTGCCTCGATCATCTACACGCTGAAGGTCCAGGGCATTTCCTCAGGACAATACGCAGCGCTGCGCACGGCGCTGGAGGCCTGCTACGCGGCGACGCGCACGCAGGATGCGTATGATCCGGCGGCGTTTGCCGCGGCGTCTGTGTTGATCGAGCGGGCGGTGGCGGGGGCGAATGAATAGAAGAAGGAAGATGTTCTTTTTTGAAAAAAAGAACCAAAAAACTTTTACCCCTTGGCCTTCACCGGCGAGCCGACACGCTAGCCACGCCACGTACCTGAACAAACAAAAGTTTTTTGTTTCTTTTTTTCAAAAAAGAACAGCTTTTTCATGACTTTCAAGCTCGCCATCATCGGCTCCGGCCCCGGCGGCCTTTCCGCCGCCGTGACCGCCGCGCGCCTGGGCGTGGATCATGTGCTGCTGGAGCGGACGGCGCATCTTTCCGATACGATCTTCAAGTATCAGAAGCGCAAGAAGGTGATGGCGCATCCGATGCGCTTGGCCAAGCTGGGCGATCTGCCGTTTGCCGAAGGCAGCCGCGAGGAGGTTCTGGGCGGCTGGACCGCGACGGCCGAAAGACTGGGCGTGAACCTGCGCTATAACGCCGAGGCAACGAAGATTGCCGGCCAGGCAGGCGGGTTTGTGATTACGCTTGGCGATGGCGCCACGGTGGAGGCCGAAACGGTGGTGCTGGGCATTGGCGTGCAGGGCAATCTGCGGCGGCTGGGGATCCCCGGGGAGGATCCGACCCAGGTGTTCTACCAGCTCGATGATCCGGACGAGCTGAAGGGATTGCGCATCATCGTGGTGGGGGCCGGCGACGCGGGGCTGGAGAATGCACTGGCGCTGTGCGGCACCAACACTGTGACGATCATCAACCGGCAGAGCGATTTTTCCCGCGCCAAGCCGGGCAACATGAGTGATGCGGAGCGCGCCGTTCGGGGCGGCCAGATCAGGGCGCTGCATGATTCGAATTCGACACGGATCGAGGCGGGCGTGCTGTTCGTGGATACGCCGACGGGCGAGGAGCGTGTGCCGTTCGACCGGATCATTGCCCGCCTGGGCGCCATTCCGCCGCGCCGGTTTGTGGAATCCTGCGGCATACGCTTTCCCAACACCGATCCCGCCTCGGTGCCCGAGCTTTCGGAAACCTACGAATCCAACGTGCCTGGGCTTTATATCGTGGGCGCGCTGGGCGGCTACACGCTGATCAAGCAGGCGATCAACCAGGGGCACGAGGTGGTGTGCCGGATCGCCGGCCAGCCGTGCGCGCCGGCCGACGAGCCTTTGCTGCTGCAACGTTTCGAGAAGTGCTTCCCCGGCAGCTCCGTGAATGACGTGCTGGCCTATGTGCGGCGGACCGTGCCGCTGCTGGCCGGCCTGACCACGCTACAGCTTCGGGACACGATGCTGGAGTGCAATCTGCATCGTTTCGCCGCCGGCGATCTGGTGTTTCGCCGCGGCGACTATACGAATTCGCTGTGGAATGTGGCAGAGGGTGCGGCCGCGGTGGAGATAGATCCGCAGCGCCCGGAGCTGCGGCCGCGTGTGGAGGCGGGCAGCTTCTTCGGGGAGCTGGGCTTGCGCTCCGGCCGCCGCCGCACCGCGACCGTGTGGGCGGCGGAGCCCACCGTGATGGTGGAGATTTCCGTTCCCGCCATGCGCAAGCTGCTCAGCTCGGTGGAGTCGGTGGGGCAGGAGCTGGACCGCGTGGCGGTGCGCCGGCTGATCCACACCACGCTGGGGGCGGGCCGGCAGATCGCCGAGCTGGATGGGCTGATCGCGGCGGCGCGTTTGCAGAAGTTCAAGGCGCTGGAGCCGATCATTACCGAAGGTGATCCGGTGGATGCGCTGTACATTCTGCGCAGCGGCTCGGCCACCATCTCCCGCCTGGAGAACGGGCGGGTGAACGTGCTGGGGTTCGTGGGCGCGGGCAGCCTGTTTGGCGAACGGGGGTTTCTGGATGACGATGTTCGCCGCGCCGCCACCATACGGGCGACGGTTGCGAGCGAAGTGGTGCGGATTGAGGGCGGCGCGGTGCGCACGGCGCTGGCGTTGATGCCGGAAATGACGCGCATCTTCACCAGCGCGGTGCAGAGCCAGATGGAGCGCAGCGTGCGCGCGACAGTAGCCGATGTGACGCGCGCGGCGCCGGTGCGCAACGTATCGGCGATCACTGATTTTCTGGTGGCCAAGGGCGTGGGCGAGGCCACCAACGTTTTCATCATCGATGAGAAGATCTGCACCCGCTGCGGCAATTGCGAATCCGCCTGTGCCGCCACGCATGGCGGCATCAGCCGGGTCAGCCGGGAATTCGGCGCAAGTGCCGAGGGGTTTCTGCTGCCGCTGGCGTGCCGGCACTGCGAGACGCCGCATTGCATGAGCCATTGCCCGGTGGACGCGATCTCCCGCATGCCCTCCGGCGAGGTGATCATCGATGCCGGCATCTGCATCGGCTGCAAGGCCTGCGTGAATGATTGCCCTTACGGGGTGATCAGCATGGCGGAGCTGGGCGGCGATCCGAACGCCGGCACCAATTGGCTGACGCGCATGATGGCCGGCATCGGCGTGCTGCCGCCCAACCGCCGCGGTGACGGCCATCATGAGGGCAGTGCCAAGAAGGCGGTGAAGTGCGATTTGTGCCGCAACACGGGCGGTGTGCCCGCCTGCGTGACGGCATGCCCCACGGGGGCCGCGACGCGGCTTGATCCCGAAAGCTTTATCACGTGGCTGCGAGAAGGGCAGCGTGCCAACTGATGCCGGCCTCGCTCGAGTCTACAGCGACGATCCATCGTTCCTTCCTGTTCTGGGGGGGTGGGTTCTATGCCCGGGTTTCGGCGGTGCTCTGCGTCGCCTGCGTGGTGCTGTATTGGCTGGTGCGGCCGCCCGGCCCGCCGAATGGCGGCAGCTTCACCGGGTATACGCTGGGCACGCTGGCGCTGGGCCTGGTGCTGTGGCTCGGCTGGTTCGGGCTGCGCCGGCGCCGCTATGGCGGCGGCGAGCGGCTGGACGAGGTGCTGTCGGCGCATGTGTATCTCGGCCTGGCGGTGGCGCTGGTGGCGCTGCTGCATTGCGGCTTCCGCGTGCACTGCAACGTGCATAGCCTGGCGCTGCTGCTGCTGCTGGGCGTGGTGGGCAGCGGAATTTTCGGCGCGGCGGCGTTCTGGAGCATTCCGCCGCGGATGACCGGCAATCGCGCCGGCATGACTCTGGGCACAATGTCGGCGGAGCTTGCCACGATCGCGTTGCGCTGCCGCGCGCTGTCGCTGTCGTTTCCGGATGACATCGTGACGTTGGTGGCGCGCACCACAAGCCCGGGCGGCGAAGCCGGGCGGCTGGGCGATATGCTGGGTGGGCGGCGGAACCGGCTGCGCCAGCTGAACCTGGCGGCGATCGCGCAGGTGCAGGACGAGCTGCTGCGTGGCCGTGACGTGACGCCCGCCGAGGTTCTGCCGCTGGTGCAGAGCCTGACGCAGCACCTGACACTGGTGGAGCGGCTGACATCCGACCAGCGCTACCGGCGGATGCTGCTGCTGTGGCGCGCCATCCATGTGCCGATGACGGTGGCGCTACTGGCGGCGCTGGCCATTCATGTGCTTGTCGTTTTCTACGACTGGTAGGGGCGGATGATTTTCGTTCGCGTCGGCAAGCCCGGCGCCGCGGCCGATGGGCCGGTGCAAAGCATGGACGGCGAGGAGGTGCGCATCGGCCGCGGCAAAGGCTGCGCGTTGCGGCTGATGCATCCGGATGTGCGCTTCGTGCATGCCACGATGCGCGAGGCCGGGCGGGGTGTGGTGATCGACGCGGAGCCGGGTGCGGTGCTGGGCCGCGCGGGGGCGCCGGTGCAGAGCGCGGTGCTGGCGCGGCCGGGGGATGAGACCTGGATCGGCCCGTTCCGGCTGACCCTGGCGGAGCCCGCAGGTGGCGCCACGCTGGATGTGACGCAGGAGGGCGCGGCCGCAGAGGATGAGGCGGCGCTGGCGCGGCGCGCATTCGCGATGTTCGACAGCCGGCTGCCGAATGTGCGGCTATGGGGTTTCCTTTCCGTGTGCGCCATTCTGCTGGTGTTTTTTGCCGCACCCCTGAGCCTGCATCCGGGGCGCGCGGGGATTGGCCGCAATGCGGCCGATGCCAGCGTGGCGCCATCGCTGCTGCGGAGCACCCAACTCAGGGTGGTGGGGCTTTGGAATGTGGGGGTGGTTTCGGACGCGCATGCGAGTTTTGGGGCCAATTGCGCGCATTGCCACCAGACGCCTTTTATCCCGACCACATCGCGCGCTTGCCTGACCTGCCATGTGCAGACCGGCCAGCATGCCGATCCGGTGCGTGCGCCGAAGGCGGATATTTCCGGGCAGCGTTGCGAGACTTGCCACCACGAGCACAAAGGTGCGGTGATGGGCACGGCGGACCGGCAATCCGACTGCGCTGCCTGCCACCGGAACATAAAATCATATGCGCCATCAACGACGTTGCGCAATGTGGTTGACTTCGGCCGCGATCATCCGCAGTTTAGGCCAGCACTTGTGCAAGATGCCGCGCTGCACATGACGAAACGTTACGCGTTTGCGGACGTGCAAGGCCCCGACATTGATGCTCTGGACCATAGCAACGTGAAGTTCACCCACGCCACGCATTTGAAGCTGGAGAAGGTGAAGGCGGACATGAAGGCCGATGGGTGCGGATTGTGCCATGTGGCGGCGCCCGGCGGCGTGACGTTCAAGCCTGTTTCGTTCGAGACATCCTGCCTTTCCTGCCATACGCTGCAGTTTGAGCCGAACCATCCGGAATGGCGGCTGCCGCATGGGCATCCGGAAGAAGTGGTGAGCCGGGTGAGCGGGTTTTATGCCCAGGCGGCGCTGGCTGGCGAGACCGCAATGGATCCGCCGACGGATCTTTTTGCCAGGCCAGGTGTGCCGCGGAAGCTGCCGGCGCCCACGGGGCAGAACCTGGTGTCGTTGGAGGTGGCGCAGGCGATGGTTTCCTCCATCGCGCGCAGTTCCTGCGGGGAATGCCACACGGTGCTGCCGCCTGAAGCGGGCCAGCCTGCGACCGCATGGACAATCCCCCAGGTTTGGCTACCGGACCGGTATTTGCCTTCGGCGCGTTTCAGCCACGCGGCGCACGCCACCAGCACCTGCCAGACCTGCCACGCCGCCAATACCAGCGATGGCGGCCCGCTGGCTTTGCTGCCCGGCATTGCCACCTGCCGCACCTGCCACGCCGGCGAGGGCGGCGCGCCGCAGCGCGTATCTTCAACCTGTGTGCTGTGCCACGTATTTCACGACGATCGTTTGCCGCTTTGGAACAAACCCCATGAATAAAAGTTCTTTGCTTCTTTCTTGCAAGAAAGAAGGGTTTTTCTTTTTTAAGCCGCTGCGCGGGGCCTTCTTTTTTGAAAAAAAGAAGCAAAAAACTTTTTTCTGTTTGCTTGGGTTGATGTGCGGGTCCGCGCGCGCGGGAGAGGCGCTGAGTGCGAGCGATGTGCAGGGGATTGTGACGCGGGTGGTGGAAGCGGCGGTGGCGATGAAGAAGCCGGCCACCGTGGCGGTGACGGACCGGATGGGCAGCGTGCTGGCGGTGTGGCAGATGCCGGGCGCGCCGGATCCTGTTGCCATCATGAACAATCCGAACGGGCATAATGCGGGGCTGAACGGGGCCGCGGTGCCGGCCACCGCGGTGGCCATCAGCAAGGCGCTGACGGCGAGTTATCTTTCCAGCTCCTACGGCAATGCGTTTACCACCCGCACGGCCAGCCAGATTATTCAGGACCATTTCGACCCCGGTACGGCCAATGTGCCATCGGGGCCGCTATATGGCGTGCAGTTCAGCCAGTTGCCGTGCGCCGATCTGATGACGCGGTTCGTGCCCGGCGATGCGCTTTCGATCACGCAGGGGCCGCATCGATCGCCGCTGGGGCTGGCGGGCGATCCGGGGGGGATTCCGCTGTATAAGGGCGGGCAGCTTGTGGGCGGCGTGGGGGTGAAGGCGTCCGGCCCGTATGGGCTGGACCTGAACATCCATGTCAACGATCATTCGATCGACGAAGGGCTGGCGCTGGCGGGGGCGGAAGGGTTTTCGCCGCCGGCTGGGATCCTGGCGAGCACGATCACGGTGGGTGGGTTGCTGCTGAAATATACCGATGCGTCCGCGGCGGCGCTGAAGGCGACCACCTTGCCGGGTGGCTTGAAGACCGTGCCGGGCTATTATGCGGCAACCAACGGGTTTATTGCCGGTGGCGCGTATGAGACGGTGGCTTCGGGGTTGGTGCCGGATACGAGCGGCCTGATCGATGCGGGCAATCCGCCGGATGTTCTGATCACCGGGAGTTGCCCTGGCGGCGTGTGCGAAAACCGGTATCCGGCGATAGCCGGGGAGGGGCCGCAGGCGCTGAGCCAGGCGGAGGTGCTGACGATCCTGCGTGCCGGGTATTCGCTGATCCTGAACACGCGGGCGCAGATACGCAATCCGCCGGGATCGGCGGCGGCGATCAGCATCAGTGTGGTGGATGCGTATGGGCGCATATTGGGGATCATCTCGAAATCGGATGCGCCGATCTTCGGGATCGACGTTTCGTTGCAGAAGGCACGTTCGGCTGTGCTGCTCTCCACTGCGTCGGCGGGGGCGACGTTGGACGCGGATGCCGCGTCGTCGAAATATGTGACGGCGGCGACGAATTTCTTCCACGCGCCGGTTTTCTCGCAGGACCATGCGTGGAGTGCGCGATCGATCGGGAATGTGGCGCGCGATACGTATCCCGATGGGATCAGCGGCAAGCCGAATGGGCCGCTGGGGATTTCGGCGACATATAGCACGCCGTTCGATGACGGGTTGCAACTGGATCTGGTGGCGGCCGACCTGGTGGCGGGGCTTGCGTATATCGAGGGTGCTTCCTCAAGCGATGCGCCGCATTACTGCACATCTCTGCCGGCGCCGGGCGGCAGCACGGTTGCGCCGCAGCCGGTGCTGGCGGATGGATTGCAGGTTTTTCCAGGGGGATTTCCGATCTTTCGCAATGGGGTGCTGATCGGCGGGATCGGCGCTTCCGGCGATGGGGTGGATCAGGACGATCTGATTGCGTTTTTGGGGCTGTATAATGCGGGCGTGACGCTGAAGACGGGGGTGGGACATGCGCCGGCCTCGATCCGCTCGAATTTGTTGTCCTCCGGCGGGGTGGCGCCGGTTTACGTGAACTGTCCGTTCGCGCCGTTTCTGAACAACAGCGAGAACGACGTGTGCAGCGGGAAGTAGGAAGGTCTTCTTTTTTGAAAAAAAGAAGCAAAAAACTTTCATCCATTTTCCCGCGCCTCTCCGGCAGCGTACGCCACAGCTCAAAAGTTTTTTGGTTCTTTTTTTCAAAAAAGAACACTTGCTTTCTTTTTCTCTGCATCAGCTTTACACCAGTCGCCGCACAAGACTTTCAGGCGCCCGGCACGCCGCCGCCGACTCTGCCGCCGCCGGAAGCGGTGAACCCGAACGATCTTTCCAATGATCTGACCGATCCGCGGGTGCCGATACCCGATCGCAACCGGATCATCAATGAGCTGGGGGTGCCGGACAATCCGGTGAATCCGTATCAGCAGAGCACGATCAAGGGCGACCGGCCGCTGTTCGACGACTGGTTTATCAATATCAGCGCGATCTTCGACGGGGTATACGAGCCGAAGGCGGTGCCGGTGCCGGTGGACGTGGTGGAGACGAACCAGGCCAGCAATGGCGGGCAGTTCGGCCGGCCTTCGCAGGAGCTGGTATCGACGACGTTTCTGCCGACCATTTCCATCATCAAGGGCGACACCGCCTTCAAGCCGCCAGATTTTGAATTGCGGGTGACGCCGGCGTTCAACTATTCACAGTTGAGCACCGATGAGCTTGGGATCGTGAACGTTAATCCGGCCGCGGGGCGGATACGCAACACGCGGTTTGTGGGGGTGCAGGAAGCGTTTGTCGATTATCATCTGCAGGATGTTTCATCGCGCTACGATTTTGATGCGATACGCGTGGGGATCCAGCCGTTCAACGCGGATTTCCGTGGGTTTCTGTTTCAGGATGAGCAACTGGGAATACGGTTGTTCGGGGATCGGGGTAACAACCGCTTCATTTACAATGTCGCGTATTTCCGCAGGATCGACAAGGATACCGATAGCGGGCTGAACGATCTTTCCGAGCCGCTGCGGCGCGACGATATTTTTCTGGCCAATCTGTTCGTGCAGGATCTGCCGGTGCTTGGCTATACGACCGAGTTCAGCGTGGTGGAGAATTTGAACCACGAGGTTGCCACCGCGTACGACAAGAACGGGTTTCAGATCATCCCGGAGGAATTCGGGCTGGAGAACCCGCACAAATATGCTGTGACCTATTATGGCCTGAATGGTGACGGGCATATCGGCCGGCTGAACCTGACCCAATCCTATTACTACGCTGTCGGCAACGACAGCATGAACGAGTTGAGCGGGCGGCCGGCGCAGATCCGCGCGTATTTTGGCGCGATCGAGCCTTCGATGGATTTCGACTGGATCAGGGTGCGGGGGTCGGCGCTGTATGCCAGCGGCGATGCGCATCCGGGCAACAAGAGCGAGACCGGGTTTGATTCGATCCTGGAAAATCCGCAATTCGCAGGGGCGGATACCAGCTACTGGATTCGGCAGGGCATCCCTTTTATTGGTGGCGGCGGGATCAATTTGGTGAATCCAGATGGGCTTTTGCCGGATTTGCGGTCCAGCAAGGATGAGGGTCAATCGAATTTCATCAATCCTGGTCTGACCTTCTTGGGGATAGGTGCCGATTTCGATGTGTTGCCGGAGCTGAGGTTCAGCCTGAACGCCAATCATCTGAGTTTCAACAATACGAAGATTTTGGAGATTCTGCGGGAACAGTCTCCGATCCATCGCAACATTGGGTGGGATCTTTCGGGTGCGGGCACGGCGCGGCCGTTCGATACGCAGAACATCATATTCCGGCTTTCCGCGGCGTTTCTGGTTCCGGGCCGCGGCTTTCAGGATCTGTTTGCCGCCCAGAGCAAGGACCAGATTTACTACTCCGTCCTCCTCAACACGATCCTGGCCTACTGAAATGAGGCGCAAATTGATAAAAGTCTTTTGCTTCTTTTCTTCAGAAAAGAAGACTCTTTCTCTTATTCTTTTGGGTGCGCTCTTATGGGCCGCGGTGGCGACTGCGGCCGAGGCGCCCAAGAACGAGCTACCGGGGCAGGCGGCGGCGCAGAGCGTGGGGTGTATTTCCTGCCACACGGCATCGGATGCGGCGACGATGCATAGCAACAAGGCGGTGGTGCTGGGCTGTGCGGATTGCCATGGGGGCGATCCGGCGGTGCTGCGTCCTGCTGGGAGCGGGATGAGCTTTGGGCCGCCCCGCGGGGCTGTGGACGGGTTGGCGGGGCATGCGCCGGCGGTGGATCGGCGGTATGATCCGGCCTATCTGGCGGCGATGGATGCGGCGCATGTGAAGCCTCGCCATCCGGAGGTTTGGAATTCGCCGGCGAGTGCGAAGCCGGAGCGCAGCTACACGGCGCTGAACCAGGAAAGCCCGGAGTTCATCCAGTTTCTCAATCCCGCGGATTACCGCGTGGACCGGCATGCCTGCGGGGCGTGCCATCAGGCGGAGGTGCAGGAAAACGAACGATCCTTGATGTCCACAGGGGCGATGCTGTGGGGCGGGGCGGCCTATAATAACGGTATTTTGCCCGAGAAGCACTACATCACGGGCGAGGCGTATACGGAGAAGGGGCAGGCGGCGAAGATTTCCAGTGCGGTGATGCCGGATGCGGCGATGATGAAGAAGGGCATGTTGCCTCAACTGACAGCACTGCCGCCGTGGGAAGTGACGCCGCCGAAGGATATTTTCCGCATTTTCGAGCGGGGCGGGCGAATTATCCTTTCGCAATTTCCGGATATTGGGAATCCGAATTCATCGGGCGAGATCCAGAAGCTGGATGAGCCGGGGCGGCCGGATTTTCACGCCTCCAACCGGGGCCCCGGCACGGGCGGGCGGATTGCGGTGCCGCTGATCAACATTACCAAGACGCGGCTGAATGATCCGACGATGTGGTTTTTGGGGACGAACGATCAGCCGGGCGATTACCGCAGCAGCGGCTGTGCCGGGTGCCATGTGGTGTATAGCAACGATCGGGATGTGTTGCATTCCGGGCCGTATGCGGCGTTTGGCCATGATGGCGCAAGCCATTCGGTGGACCCGACGATCCCCCGCGGGGAATCGGGGCATCCGTTGCAGCACGTGTTTACCCGTGCGGTGCCGACGAGCCAATGCATGGTGTGTCATATGCACCAGCCCAATGTGTTCGTGAACAGTTTCATGGGCTACACGATGTGGGATTATGAGTCCGATGCGCCGGCGATGTGGCCGACGCAGCAGCAATATCCCTCTGCGGAGAAAATCCGCGCGGTAAATGAACGCAATCCGGAGGGTGCGGCGGCGCGCGGGAAATGGGCGGATGTGGAGTTTCTGGCGCGGGTGGCGGATTTGAACCCAGGGCTACACAACACTCAGTTCGCGGATTATCATGGCCATGGCTGGAATTTCCGCGCGGTGTATAAACAGGACCGCAAGGGGCATCTGTTGGACGCGAAAGGCGATATTGTCAGCCATCAGGATCCGGACAAGTTCAAGAAAGCCGTGCATCTGGTTTCCATTCACATGGAGAAGGGGATGCAATGCGTGGACTGCCATTTCGCGCAGGATATGCATGGCAACGGGATGTTGTATGGCGAGGTCTCCGCGGCGATCGAGATACAATGCGTGGATTGCCATGGCACGGTGGACAAGCGGCCGACGCTGCGCACATCGGGGCCGGCGGCGCCGCCGGGCGGGCACGATCTTTCCACCTTGCGCAACCAGGATGGTTCGCTGCGGTTCGAGTGGCGGGATGGAGAGCTGATCCAGCGCTCGGCGGTGACGCCGGGGATGCAGTGGCGGGTGAGCCTGGTGAAGGATTCGGTTGATCCGGCCAGCGTGCACTACAATCCCCGTGCGGCGCGGGCGAAGCTGATGTCGGACGGGTGGTCGCAGGCCTGGGGGCCGGGGGTGCTGGCGTCGGGCAGACTGGCGCATCCGAACAGCCAGATGATGTGCATTACCTGCCACACATCCTGGACCACGAGCTGCTCCGGCTGCCATTTGCCGATCGAGGCAAACTGGAAGACGCCGCGGCAGCATTTCGAAGGTGGGGAGACGCGGAATTTCGCCACGTATAATCCGCAGGTGGCGCGGGATGACATGTTCTTTCTGGGGCGCAATTCCACGCCGAAAGGCAATGTGATTGCGCCTATCCGGTCATCCTCCGCGCTGGTGCTGTCATCGACCAATATTAACCGGGAGCGGGTGTATATCCAGCAGCCGCCTATTGCGGCCAGCGGGTTTTCCAGTCAGGCCTTCGCGCCGCATTATCCGCATACTGAGCGGACGGTGGAGACGAAGGCGTGCGAGGATTGCCATGTTTCCAAGGCCGACGACAACAATGCGATCATGGCACAGTTGTTGTTGCTGGGAACGGATTTTGTGAATTTTATCGGCTATAACGCGTGGCTGGGCGAGGCCAGCGGCGTGGAAGCGGTGCAGGTGACGGAGTGGGAGGAGCCGCAGGCGGTGATCGGCAGCTATTTGCACCGCTATGCGTATCCTGATTATTTTCGGGCGCATCAGGCGCGCGGGCAAGAGTTGCAGGCATCCTTCCATCATGCGGGTGATGAGACGCGGTGCGTGCAGTTGCGGGGCGAATATCTCTATACCGCGGCAGGATCGGATGGGTTCCGCGTGTATGATGTGGCGGCGATCGCGAACAAGGGGGTTTCGGACCGCATCCTGACGGGGCCGGTTTCGCCGCTTGGCCAGAACACACATGTTTCCACCACGGATGCCACATGCGTGGCGCTGCCAACGAACCAGCCGATCGCACCCGGGCGCAATATGGGCCAGGCGATGCGCGATAATGAGGAGCAGGTGATGCATCCGCTGTATCATTACGCGTTCATCACCGACAGCCATGAGGGTCTGATCGCAGTGAATGTGGATACACTGGCGGATGGCGAGCCGCGCAACAATTTTCTGCATCGGGCGATGACGTGGAATGACGGCGGGATTCTGAACGGGGCGCGGCATATCACGATCGCGGGCACGGTGTTCTATATCGTGGCGGATGTGGGGATTGTTGTTCTGGACATGAACGATCCGCTGCATCCGTATGTGCTCTCGGTGATCGGTATCAAGCAGGCGCGGGCGACGGCGCTGCAATTCCGCTATCTTTTCGTGGCGGATGCGCGGGGTTTGAGCGTTGTGGACGTGACGCATCCGCAGCAGCCGCAGATCGTGCCGGGGGCGGAGGTGGGGCTGCGCGATGCGCGGCATGTGTATGTGGCGCGCACATTCGCGTATGTGGCCGATGGCCCGGATGGGCTGGCGATCATCGATGTGGAGCGGCCACGGGCGCCGCGGCTGGCGCAGATTTTCAACGCGGGTGGGCGGATCAAGGATGCGACGGATGTGGTGGTGGGGACCACGAACGCATCTTTGTTCGCTTATGTGGCGGATGGGGCGGCGGGGCTGAAGGTGGTGCAGTTGACCTCGCCGGCCACGCAGCCGGGGTTTTATGGGTTCAGCCCCGATCCGGTGCCGGAGCTGATCGCGTGGCGCATGACGGCGGCGGCGGCGCTGGCGGTTTCCAAGGGGCTGGATCGGGATCGGGCGGTGGATGAAACGGGGAACCAGATCGCGGTGTTCGGGCGCGTGGGCTCGCGGCCGTTCACCCTGGCGGAGATGCAGAAGCTGTATCTGGACGGGGAGGGGCGGTTGCAGACAGTGAGCAATGCGCCGGAGGGGGGGGCGTTTACGCCGGTGGCAAGAGGGGCGCCGGCGGTGGCTGGGCCTTTGTTCAGGAAGCCCGGGGGGTAAGGAAGATCTTCTTTTTTGAAAAAAAGAAGCAAAAAACTTTTGACTATTGCTGCGGGAGTCGCCGGCAGCACACGCCAATGAGCAAAAGTTTTTTGGTTCTTTTTTTCAAAAAAGAACACTTTCTTTCCTGGTTTTGGGTCAGGGCGGCCCTCTCTGGCCAAAGGTCGTGTTGTGCGCACCATCGCTTCCATGAAAACTGCGGCGTAATCACCCGCCAATGTCCGGGCGGGCGCCAGGGAGACGCCCAGTGAACCTTCACGAGTATCAGGCCAAGGAATTGTTGCAGAGCGCCGGCGTGGACGTGCCCAAGGGCGCGGTTGCCTTCAGCCCGGACCAGGCCGTGTATGCGGCCACGGAAATCGGCGGCTGGCACTGGGCGGTGAAGGCGCAGATCCACGCCGGCGCGCGTGGCAAGGCCGGCGGTATCAAGCTATGCCGCACCTATGGCGAAGTGCGCGATGCGGCGGAGGAAATGCTCGGCAAACGCCTCGTTACCCACCAGACGGGGCCGGAAGGCAAGCCGGTGCAGCGCGTGTATATCGAGGCCGCGGACAAGTTCGACCGTGAATTCTACCTCGGCTATGTGCTGGACCGGAAGGAGGAGCGCATCCGGGTGATCGCCTCCCGCGAAGGCGGCATGGAAATCGAACAGATCGCCGCGGAAAACCCAGATGCGCTGATCCAGGTGACCGTGGAGCCGGCTGTGGGCCTGCAACCTTTCCAGGCGCGCGAAATCGCCTTCGGCCTGGGGCTGAACATCAAGCAGGTTCAGCGCGCTGTGCAGACAATTCTGGGCGCCTACCGCGCCTTCCGTAATGCCGATGCCACCATGCTGGAGATCAATCCGCTGGTATTGACGCATGATGAACGAGTGATCGCCCTGGATGCGAAGATGGTGATCGACGATAACGCGCTGTTTCGCCAGCGTGCCATCGAAGGCATGCGCGACCCCTCCCAGGATGATCCGCGTGAGGCGCAGGCCGCCGAACATAATCTGAACTATGTGGGGCTGGATGGCACGATCGGTTGTATCGTCAACGGTGCCGGGCTGGCCATGGCAACCATGGACGTGATCAAATATGCCGGAGGCGAACCTGCGAACTTCCTCGATGTGGGGGGTGGTGCCAGCCCGGAGCGCGTGGCGACGGCGTTCCGCCTGGTTCTCTCCGATAGCCGGGTGCAATCCATCCTGGTGAATATTTTTGCCGGCATCAACCGCTGTGACTGGGTGGCCGAAGGCGTGGTGCAGGCGGCGCGCGAAACCCGGATTCCGGTGCCGCTGATCGTGCGGCTGGCCGGCACCAATGTGGATGCGGGGCGAAAGATCCTGGCGGAGAGCGGATTGAAGCTGATTACCGCGGAGACTCTGTCGGAGGCCGCGGAGAAGGCGGTGAAGGCGGCCAAAGGACAACTTCAGTGAGGCGGGCGGAGAATTTCCGCGCCGATGAAGCCAGAATAATTCGGGAACGGAACGCACCATGAGCATTCTCATCGACAAATCCACCAAGATTCTCATCCAGGGTTTCACGGGCGACAAGGGCACCTTCCACGGCAAGGAGATGCAGGAATATGGCGGCAACGTTGTTGGCGGTGTAACGCCCGGCAAGGGTGGGCGCACGCATCTGGGCCTGCCGGTGTTCGACACCGTGCGCGACGCGGTGGCGGCCACGGGCGCCGATGCTTCCATTACGTTTGTTGCGCCGCCCTTCTGCGCGGATGCCATCATGGAAGGCGCCACCGCCGGGCTGCGGCTGATCTGCGCGATCACCGATGGTATCCCCGCGCAGGACATGATGCGCGTGAAACGCTATCTGCGCCGCTTCCCCAAGGAGCGGCGCACCCGCCTGGTGGGGCCCAATTGCGCAGGGATTATCAGCCCAGGCAAGGCGATGCTCGGCATTATGCCGCCGCATATCTACAAGCAGGGCAATGTGGGCATTGTATCGCGCAGCGGCACGCTGGGCTATGAGGCGGCGGCGCAACTGAAGGCGCTGGGCATCGGTGTATCCACCAGCGTGGGCATCGGCGGCGATCCGATCAATGGCAGTTCGTTTCTGGATCATCTCGCGTTGTTCGAGGAGGATCCGGAGACTCATGCGGTGCTGATGATCGGGGAGATCGGCGGTGCGCAGGAAGCTGAAGCGGCGGCCTGGATCAAGGCGAACATGACCAAACCGGTGGTGGGCTATGTCGCGGGCCTGACCGCGCCGAAGGGCCGGCGCATGGGCCATGCCGGGGCTATTATTTCCGGCGTTGGCGATAGTGCCGCGGAGAAAGCCGAGATCATGGTCTCCTACGGGCTTGCCGTGGCCCCCAGCGCCGGGGAGCTTGGGTCGGCGGTGGCGGCGCTGCTGGACAAGCGGCGGCATGCGGCGTGAGAAGAAGTAAGAAGTCTTCTTTTTTGAAAAAAAGTAAGAAACTTTTGCCTGTTGGTGCGCACTTCGCCGGCAGCGCACGGCATGAGTAAAAGTTTTTGGTTCTTTTTTTCAAAAAAGAACATCTTTCTTCCTTGATCGAAACATAAAGGACCCAGCATGAGTTTTCTTCTCATCGACCAGGCGACGCCGCGCATCCACCGGTCCGAGCTTGCGGTGCCAGGGTCCAACACGGCGCTGTTTGAAAAGGCGGCGGGCAGCGCGGCCGACGTGATCTTCCTGGACGTGGAGGATGCCGTGGCGCCGGACGACAAGGAGCAGGCGCGCCGCAACATTGTGCAGGCGCTGAACGATATCGACTGGGGCCGCAAGACGATGATGGTGCGGATCAACGGCCTGGACACGCATTACATGTATCGTGATGTGATCGACATTGTGGAGGCGTGCCCGCGGCTGGATATGTTGTTGATTCCGAAGGTGGGCACGCCGTCGGATGTGTATGCGATTGACATGCTGGTGACGCAGATCGAGACGGCGAAGCAGCGCCGCAAGCGGCTGGGTTTTGAGGTTTTGATCGAAACGGCGCTGGGCATGGCCAATGTGGAGGCTATTGCGCAGAGCAGCAAGCGGCTGGAGGCGATGAGTTTTGGTGTTGCCGACTATGCTGCCAGCACGCGTGCGCGCACCACGGTGATTGGCGGGGTGAATCCCGATTATGGTGTGCTCACCGACAGGTCTGCGGAGGGTGATCGGGAGTTTCACTGGGCTGATCCGTGGCATTTTGCGCAGAACCGGATGTTGGTGGCGTGTCGCGCCTATGGGTTGCGGCCGATTGATGGGCCTTTTGGCGATTTCAGTGATGCCGATGGTTTCCGGGCTGCCGCCAAGCGCGCTGCGGTTTTGGGGTATGAGGGGAAGTGGGCCATTCACCCCAGCCAGGTTGCTTTGGCCAACGAGGTTTTTTCGCCTTCGGAGGCTGAGGTGGGCAAGGCGCGCCGCATTTTGGCTGCGATGCGGGATGCGGCTGCCGCCGGGCGTGGGGCGGTATCGTTGGATGGGCGGTTGATTGACATTGCCAGCATCAGGATGGCGGAGGCGTTGATTGCGAAGGCTGACTCCCTGGCCGCTGGGTAGGTCTGTTCGGCGCAGGTGAGACGCGCGGCAAGAGATATTGATCATTTGGTTTGTGCCCTGCCGGCAGCGCGGGCAAATTGGCACAAGGTCTTGGTTCTTTTTATGTAACTGCCCAGGTGGCTACGCGCCCTTCTGTTGCCATCACTCCGCGCGCGGCATGGGCGAGCGCAGGGCCGGGCCAAGATGGCCGCCGCTTGCGGCAAGCCGTGCCGCCGCTTCGTCCGGCGTAAGCCCATGCAACAGCAAAATGGCCAATTTCGTCCGCCCGCCGGCGCGGGCCAGCGCATCCCGAGCTGCGTCCTCGGAACAATCGGTGAGCGAACGGACCATGCGGACGGCGCGGCGGCGGAGTTTTTCGTTGGCGGCGACCATGTCGATCATCTGGCCGCGCCAGACGCGGCCGAGGCGCAACATGATGAGGGTGGAGAGAAGGTTCAGCACCACTTTTTGCGCGGTGCCGGCCTTCAGGCGCGTGGAACCGGCGATTGGCTCCGCGCCGGTTTCAACCAGGATCGGGTGGTCGGCGGCGGTGAGCAAAGGGGCGGCGGGGCTGTTGGCCAGGCCGATGGTGAGCGCGCCGGCCTGGCGGGCAAAGGCGAGGCAGGCCAGCACGTAAGGCGTCGCCCCACTGGCGGCCAGGCCGATCACCACGTCGGATGCGGTGATGCGCTGGGCGGTCATGTCGGCGGCGGCGAGGTCCGTGCGGTCCTCGGCGTTTTCGACGGCGCTGGTCAGCGCGGGGGCGCCGCCGGCGATGAGAAGGCCCAGGCGGTGGGGGGGCCAATCGAAGGTGGGGGGCAGTTCAGCGCCATCCTGCACGCCGATGCGGCCGGAGGTGCCGGCGCCGCAGTAGATGAGGCGCCCGGTGCCGCGCAGGCGGGCGGCGGCCGCTTCGGCCGCCGCGGCGATGGCGGGCAGGGCAGGGCGTACGGCGGCGACGGCGGAGAGCTGAGCTTCGAGCAGCGCATCCAAGGCAACGCCCGAGGGCCATTCGTCCAGGGCGAGGTAGCGGGGATCGATCCCTTCGGTGGTTGGTAAGATCAAGGAAGGCGTTCTTTTTTGAAAAAAAGAACCAAAAAACTTTTGCCTGTTTGGCTGCGCGGTGGGGCGGGGGTGTCGGATACATGGCCAGGGCGTCGGAACAAAAGTTTTTTGGTTCTTTTTTTCAAAAAAGAACTGCTTTCTTGCTTGACTTTCCCGCATTGCAGGCGGGTTACGCTAGACATCGAGTTCTTGAACACTGCGCGCGTTTTCCTGGATGAATTGGAAACGCAGCTCGGGTTTGCGGCCCATGAGCGATTCCACCAGGGTGGACGTATTCGCGCGATCGTCGGACGGGATCACCACTTTCAGCAAGGTGCGCTTGGCGGGATCCATCGTCGTTTCCTTCAGCGTGGCAGGGGGCATTTCGCCAAGGCCCTTGAAGCGGCTGATATCCACCTTGGTGCCGGCCTTGAAGGCGGATTTCACCTTGCGGTCGCGATCCTTGTCCGTCATCGCATACACCGATTTGGCGCCCTGGGTGAGGCGGTAGAGCGGCGGCTGGGCGAGAAACACGCGGCCCTGCCGGATCAGGTCCGGCAGTTCGCGATAGAAAAACGTCATCAGCAGGCTGGCGATATGGGCGCCGTCGACGTCCGCATCGGTCATGATGATGATCTTGCCGTAGCGGAGCTTGCTGCCATCGAAACGGTCGCCGGCGCCGCAGCCCAGTGCCTCCAGCAGATCCTTCAGCTCCTGGTTCTGGCGCAGCTTCTCCACCGATGCACTCGCCACGTTCAGGATCTTGCCTTTCAGCGGCAGGATCGCCTGGGTTTCCCGGTTGCGCGCGGATTTGGCGGAGCCGCCGGCGCTGTCGCCCTCCACCAGGAAAAGTTCGGTGTCGGTCACGCCCTCCTTCGTGCAGTCGGTCAGCTTGCCGGGCAGCCGCAGCCGCTTGGTGGCGGATTTGCGCGGCGTGTCCTTCTGCTCTCGCCGGCGCAGCCGTTCCTCGGCGCGCTCGATGATGAACGTCAGAAAATTGTCGGCCTGGCCAGGATCGGCCGCGAGAAAATGATCCATACGGTCGCGCAAGGCGGTTTCCACCAGGCGCGTGGCCTCGGGGCTGGTGAGTTTTTCCTTGGTCTGGCCCTGGAATTGCGGATCTCGCAGGAACACGGAGAGCTTGGCGGCGAGCGTGCTCATCACATCCTCCGCGGTAATCTGGGTGGCGCGCTTGTTGCTGCGCTGCTCGCCCCAGTTGCGGAGGGATTTCACCAGCGCGGCGCGGAAGCCGGCCTCATGCGTGCCGCCCTGGGGGGTGGGCACGGTGTTGGTATAGGAATTGAGGAAGGCCTCGCCGGAGTCCAGCCAGATAGCGGCCCATTCCACGCGGCCGGAGGGGCGGCCATCCGCCGCATCCGGCAAATTGGCCTCGCCGGACCAGATTTCCGGCATCACGCGGGGGCAATCGGCGATGTCGGCTTCCAGGCTGTCCTTCAGGCCGCCGGGGAAGTGCAGCACGGCTTCGGCCGGTGTCTCGTCGCGCGCCGGGATCAGGGCGGGCGCGCAGGACCAGCGGATTTCCACCCCGCGGTACAGATACGCCTTGGAGCGGCACAGGCGATAGAGCCGGGCCGGGCTGAAGGCGAGCGGACCAAAAATTTGCGGATCAGGCTTGAAGCGGATGGTGGTGCCGCGGCGGTTTTGCACGGGGCCGGCGTTGACCAGCTTGGTGGTCGGCACGCCGCGGGCAAAAGATTGGCGGAAGAGCGTACGGTCGCGCGCCACCTCCACCTCCAGCGTTTCGGACAGAGCATTCACCACGGAGCTGCCCACGCCGTGCAGGCCGCCGGAGGTGTCGTAGGCCTTGCCGCCGAATTTTCCGCCGGAATGCAGCGTGGTGAGGATCACCTCGAGCGCGGATTTCTTGGGGAATTTGGGGTGCGGGTCGGTGGGGATGCCGCGGCCATTGTCGCGCACGCACAGCACGTTTCCGGCGGCCAGCGACACGTCGATAAAGCTGGCGTGGCCGGCCACGGCTTCGTCCATGGCGTTGTCGATGATCTCGGAGGCGAGATGGTGCAGGGCGGCCTCATCCGTGCCGCCGATATACATGCCGGGGCGCCGGCGCACCGGCTCTAGGCCCTCCAGCACCTCGATATCCTTGGCGGAATAGTCGTCGTCCGGGCGCTTTGCCTGCGGGGCGCCGAAAAGATCGTTCATGCTGTGTTCCCGTCGCTTGCCGGCACGCTAGAACCTGGGGTCGCGCGCGCGCAAGGGGGATGTGCGTGGGGAAACGGGCATGGCAGGCTGTGTGCATTCAGGGTTGGGGAGATCAATGCGGCCAGGGGTGCTATTCGTTCTGATCTGGCTTTTCTGGCTGTTCAGCTGGATTGCGGCGGCAGGGTGGTCCGCGCCTGAGGTCAAGCGGGTCTCCACGTGGGATGTTTGGGCGTATCGGGCCTTGATCATCGTGGGGGCGGTGCTGCTGAACCACCGAACGGCGGCGCATCTTGGGCTGCCGCGGCTGTGGCATGTCGGGCTTGGCGGCGCATACGCGCTGGCCGGCGTGGCGGCCTGTGGCATCGCGTTCACCTGGTGGGGGCGTCTTCATCTGGGGAAACTGTGGTCGGGCTCGATCACGCGGAAGGAAGGACATGTGGTGGTGGATACCGGGCCATATGCTGTGGTGCGGCACCCGATTTACACCGGGTTGCTGGTGGCGATCCTGGCCTCGGCGGCAGCCTCCGCCACCGCAACGGCCGTTGCCGGCGCTGCCCTGGGGTGGGCGGGGTTCTGGCTGAAGGCACGAATGGAGGAACGGTTTCTGTCGGATGAGCTCGGCGGCGCATACGCTTTGTACCGCCGCCGTGTGCCGATGCTTGTGCCGTTCTGGCCGACACCCAAAGGTTAAGAGTTTCTTGCTTCTTTTTTCAAGAAAGTCCCGATGCGGAGCAATGGAAAAAAGAGTCTTCTTTCTTGAAAGAAAGAAGCAAAGAACTTTTACTCTTTGGGCGTTTTACTTTCCGTCGCCATCCCGGATCTGGCCCGTGGGTTCCTGCACATGGGCTTCCAGGAACCACAGCTGCTTGTCGATGCCGCGGGAGACCTCGGTGAAGATGTCGGCTGTGTCGGCGTCGCCCGCTTCGTCGGCCTGGTCGATGTTCTCGTGCAGCGCGTTGGCGTAATCGGCGTAGCGGTCGATCAGCGCCGCCAGGTGGTCGGCGATCTTGTAGGTGTCGGTGGGATAAGGGGGCAGCTTCGTGGCGGCGGCCACAGCCTGCGTGGTGCCGATCGCCGTGCCGCCCAACTGCACTGCGCGCTCGGCCATTGTGTCGTTCCAGTCATCCTGCGCGGTCCGGAAACCATCCAGCATTTCATGAATGCCGATGAATTGCGGGCCTTTGAGGTTCCAGTGGGCCTGCTTGGTGGCAAGCGCCAGGTCGATCCCGTCGGCCAGGCGTGCGTTCAGCAGGTCGATGGCAACCGACTTCGCGTTGGATGGCAGAGCGTTGCGCGTCTGGTGCATCCGGTGGGCCTGGCGTTTATCCGATTGTACCATACGAAGTTGCTCCTGTGCTTCGGCCCTCCGCAACGCGGCGCGCGGGTGGTCGTTCCATGCGCAACAGGGTGCCTGCCTGCCACTGGCCACCGGCCTGGTGGAGGAACCCTCATTTGGATACGGCGGCGGCAAGCGTCTGGGGCAACCGCATGCTGAACTGGAATCCGATCGTTCGGCCGATCACGCCAGGCAGGCCGCTTATGTTGTAATCCTGCCGCCTCAGGCTGCCGTGCGCCGCCACCTGATCGCCCTGCTGGCGGGCGGTGAGGGTGAGGGTATGCGATACGCCATGCATCGTGAGCGTTCCGTGCGGCTGCCCGCCGGCACAACTGCCTTGATAGTGCAGGGTAGGGTAGTGGGCCGCATCCAGCAGTTGCGGCCCCATGGCCAGCCGAGCGCGCAGCTTATCCTCCATGATCAGGCTGTCGGCGGCGATATCCAGAACCACGGTGCAATCCGAAGGACGCTGCGGATCCACGCGCAGCATGCCGGTGAACCGCAGGAAATGCGCCGGCATGGGAAACAGGCCCATCGCATAGATCGTCAGGTCTATGGTGGTGGTCTGGGGCCCCAACTGCACCGTAACCGGCGCCGCATGGCCGGGAGCCGTTTGGGCCGCCAAGTGGAGCACCGTGAGCCATAGGAGCCCGCAGCCTGGTCGCTTTGCCGCCAACGCCTGCCCCCCCTGTCCCCACATGCTGGCCCAACGCACCAACCGGGGAGTAGGCGCAGGTTTTTCATGCGCCCATTCGCCCCGGCCGCTCGGTGGCGTGGTGCGATCGGCCGTTACCCGGTATGTGGGTCATTCAAGCGGCGCAACAGGCCAGCCGCGCGGGCCTGTGCGAAGGAGGGACGGAGAATGAGCCTACGCGGAAAGGTTGCGATCGTAACCGGATCCACCAGCGGCATCGGCCTTGGCATCGCCCGCGCTTTGGCGGCCGAGGGCGCCGCGCTGATGATCAATGGCTTCGGCGAGCCCGCGGCAATCCAGGCGATCCGGCAGGAGCTGGCCGCGGTGCACGGCATCGACGTGCTTCACCACGGCGCTGATATGTCCAAACCGGCCGAGATCACCGACATGGTGCGGACATGCGAGGCCGAGTTTGGGGCGGTTCACATTCTGGTGAACAATGCCGGCATCCAATATACCGCCGCCATCGAGGATTTTCCGCCCGAACGGTGGGATAGCGTCATCGCCATCAACCTCTCCGCCGCCTTCCACGCCATGCAGGCAGCCATCCCGCGGATGAAGCGCGCCAACTGGGGCCGCATCATCAATATCGCCTCCGCCCACGGCCTGGTCGGCAGCGCCCAAAAAGCCGCTTACGTCGCCGCGAAACACGGCATCGTGGGGCTCACCAAAGTGGCGGGCATCGAACTCGCCAACACCGGCGTCACGTGCAATGCCATCTGCCCAGGCTGGGTGCTGACACCGCTGGTGCAAAAGCAGATCGACGCACGAGCCGAACGCGAGGGCCGATCCGTGGACGATGTGAAAATCGCTCTGCTGGCGGAAAAGCAGCCAATGCTGGAGTTTTCTACACCGGAGCAGATCGGCGCACTCAGCCTGTTCCTGTGTTCCGATCCGGCGAAAACGATCACCGGGACAGCGATTTCGATCGATGGTGGGTGGACGGCGGCGTAGGAAAGAAAGCGCTTCTTTTTGAAAAAAGAAGCAAAAACTTTTATCTATTAGGCTCGTGCACATATGGCGACGTTGGTGACTGGGGTAGCGGGGTTTATCGGGTACCATGCGGCGCAGGCGCTGCTGGCGCGCGGCGAACACGTGATCGGCGTCGATTGCGTGAATGATTATTATGATAAGCGCCTGAAGGAAGCACGGCTGGCGCGCCTCGATCAGCCTGGTTTCAGCTTTGTCAAAGCGGATATTTCCGACAAGGATGCGATGTTCGCACTCGCATCGCCTGATATCACGCATGTGCTGCATTTGGCCGCGCAGGCAGGCGTGCGTTATTCGATGATCGATCCCTATGCATACATCACCGCCAACGTGATGGGGCAGGTGGTTATGCTGGAGTTCTGCCGGAAACTCCCGCGTCTCGCGCATTTCACCTATGCAAGCTCATCCTCCGTCTATGGTCTGAACCGCACCCTGCCCTTCGCGGAGGCGGATCGGGTGGACACGCCGTCCTCCCTCTACGCTGCCACCAAACGGTCTGGCGAGCTGATCAGCCATGCGTACACGCACCTCTATGGCGTGCCCCAGACCGGGCTGCGCTTCTTCACCGTGTATGGCCCCTGGGGGCGGCCGGATATGGCCTATTACGGCTTTGCCGAGGCCATTATGGCCGGCACACCCATCACCCTCTACGAGGGAGGCCGCCTGAAGCGGGATTTTACCTATATCGACGACATCATCGCCGGCGTACTGGGCGCGCTGGACCGTCCGCCGGCGCTGGGCGTCCCACCGCGGGTGCTCAACATCGGCAATCATCGCAGCGAGACGGTGACGCGCCTGGTGGAGCTGCTGGAACTCTCGCTCGGCCGCCGTGCCGTGGTGCGCGAAGTGCCCCGCCCGGCGGCCGACGTGGAGGAAACCTGGGCCAGCGTGGACGCAATAGGCGCGCTGACAGGCTACGCACCCACCACGCCGCTGGAGCTTGGCATTCCGCGTTTTGCCTCATGGTTTCTCGATTTTCACGGAGCCGGGAAATAGCGCCTGTCATCGTGTTGACATGCCGGAGCGGGCGGCCTAGATACCCCCTCACCGGCGCGGTGTTGAAAGTTTTTCTTGCGGCGCTTTGGTGGATTGAGTAGGTTTCCTGCCCCGAGTTGATCTCGGACTTTAGGTTGGATGACTGTGCTGGACTGGAGGCGTGGGTTTTCCGAAAGGGGAGCGTACGCTGGCTGGTCTGGTTTGTTCTTTGAGATGTGAATCGGAGAGGAAGGGATACGCTGGCGGCGTCCTTTAGCGTTGATCCGTGAGGATTGATGCGATGTGGGTGGCTTGATGGACGATGGTTTGGGGGTTTGCTCCGGATTATTGTCGGTGAAGCTGCTTCAGGGATGGTGCGGGCGTATTTCAAAACTACGCAAACACAATGTTTGAAGTGGTTGTCTTTAGTCTGTGCCCCTCGCACGGACGGGATGACCGATGAGTTTGGGGTCTGTTCTGAGTCTGGCTTTTATCTGATGGCTTTGTGCTGTTGGATGGTGGCTGGACGATGAACCTGAGAGTTTGATCCTGGCT
>Ga0209208_10000136_pt1 | contig 77544 bp, 59 predicted proteins | sample S1TSphfallax_3_FD_187694 | JGI IMG/M metagenome (GOLD analysis project Ga0209208, IMG submission 187694) | Host-associated microbial communities from peat moss isolated from Minnesota, USA - S1T2_Fd - Sphagnum fallax MG (SPAdes) (version 2) | ecosystem: Host-associated > Plants > Peat moss >... | reverse complement strand
ACGGCAGCAACCGCTAACCCCGCTCGGCCACATGCCGTCGACGCGAACCAGTCGAGAGCCGGAGAGCTGACCATGCGCAGTAAATGCCTAACGTTAGATGCCTATGTTCTACGCGGCCCAGCTCTTGTTTATTCTCGGTAGACCCAGCTCAACGGGATGCAAGTGCACCGATCTCTAGATATCGCGCGCCGCGGCAATCGCGTCAAGCTGTAAATCCGGCGTGTTCCTCGAGAAATATGCCCTCCTCAGCAGAGGCTCGACGGACGCGGGCTTTCGCACTATCTTATGGGGGCGTCCGACGAGTCGAGACCCAACCACTTGAGGTGGCTGAACCATGAACTCGAATCGCAAGATTTTCGGCAACGTTTGCGTCGCCCTCGCGGCATCCTATGTTGCCGCAATCGCCTTTTTGTTCGCTTACCTGTTCGCCGAAGTCGTCTGGTGAACACCTGGCACGCGTCGCTGCTCTGAACTAGGCGGCGATCGCTCAGGCGCTGGCGACAGCGCTGCGTCGACCTCGCTGCGTACACGCGCGCTGCGGCGGCGTCCGCGGGCCGCTGCCGCGCGCCGCGGGCGCAAGCGTTTACGATACACTCGCGTCCGAGCTTTCAAGGAATTACCGAGTGTCAAAAGTACCGCCGGGCGTGGGCCCACAGCATCCCCAGGTCGTCGTACTCGTCGGGGCGACCGGGGACCTCGCCAAGCGCAAGTTGTTGCCCGGTCTGTTTCATTTATCGAGCGCCGGATTCATTCCCGGCTGCCGCATCATCGGCGTCTCTCTGGACGAGCTCGACGACGAGGGCTTCCGCGCAATCGCCCGAGAGGCCTTGAGCGAGTTTGCGACCCGCAAGTTCACCGACAGCGACTGGCAGACTTTTTCGAATTGCCTGCACTACGTGCCGATGGGTGCGGGCCCGGCGGTGCTCAAGAACGCCGTGCTCGAGGCAGAGCGTTCATTCGACGGTGACAGCCAACGATTGCACTACTTGAGCGTGCCACCCAACGCGGCGCTGTCCGCCGTGCGTTTGCTCGGCGATGCTGAACTCGTCGACCGATCGCGCGTGATCATGGAGAAGCCGTTCGGCACGAATCTCGTCACGGCGGTGACGCTCAATAACCGACTGCACGAAGTGTTCGAAGAGGATCGGATTTTCCGCATCGATCATTTTCTCGGCAAGGAGGCGGCCCAGAACATTCTCGCGTTCCGATTTGCGAACGGGTTGTTCGAACCGATCTGGAATCGGAACTTCATCGACCACGTGCAAATCGACGTACCGGAGAAGCTCGCGCTCGGCAAGCGTTCCGGGTTTTATGAACAGACCGGTGCCTATCGGGACATGGTCGTCACGCATCTTTTTCAAATCTTGGGTTTCATGGCCATGGAGGCGCCGACTTCGCTGGAGCCGAAGCCGATCAGCGAGGAGAAGAACAAGGTCTTTCGCAGCATGCTGCCGATCCGGCCCGCCGACGTCGTCCGCGGGCAATACGTCGGTTATCGCCAGGAGGAGGGGGTCTCTCCGGATTCCGACACCGAGACCTTCATCGCGCTCAAATGTCATATCGACAACTGGCGCTGGGCTGGCGTGCCGTTTTATCTGCGCACCGGCAAGCGCCTTGCCGAGGGACAACGGATCATCTCCATCGCCTTTCGCGAGCCGCCCAAGAGCATGTTCCCCGAGGGTTCGGGCATCGGAGCGCATGGACCTGACCATCTGACCTTTGATCTCGCAGACGCCGCTCGGATGTCCTTGTCGTTCTACGGCAAGCGGCCGGGTCCCGGCATGCGGCTCGACAAGCTCAGCATGCAGTTCGCGATGCATGACACGGGACATATCGGCGACGTGCTCGAGGCCTACGAACGCCTGATCCTCGACGCGATGCGTGGCGATCACACGCTGTTCACGACCGCTGAAGGCATCGAGCGACTTTGGGAAGTATCGACCCCCTTGCTGGAAGCGCCGCCGCCGGTTCGCTTCTATGATCCGGGTGCCTGGGGGCCGAACGCGATCCATCAGTTGATCGCCCCGCATGCTTGGCGCCTGCCGTTCGAGCGTGGCTGGCGCGATCCGAACCAACTCGGCAGTTAGTGCACGCTGAGTCCGGTGGCGCCATTCAGGGTGGGATCGCTGAACGCTTGGCAGACGCCCACGAGACCGCCGGCAGTGATCGGACAGACGAACAGCGAATTCGCACCGGCGCTCAGGCCGACACTCAAATAGGCGTTGCCGCCGCTCGCCGCGATCCCGACCGCGCCCAGGCCGACGGCCGTCTGCGTGCAGGCACCTAAACTTGCATCCCCGTTGACCGGGCAGACGTCGAGTGCCCCGGTGGAAGTCGTCGCATAGAGATTGCCAGCTTCGATGCCGAGCACGGCCGCGGCCGCCGTCGTGTTCGTGCCCGTGGCCACACAGTTCGTGAAGGTGCCGTCGACGGCAACAACGTCGCACACGTTGATCGTGAAACTCATGACGGGCGGCGAGCCCGCGGTGGCGGCGACAACGCCATAGGCGTGTGCGCCGTCGGCCGACAGCGCGAGACCGATCATGGGTCCCGTGCCGGTGCTGGCCGGGACGCATCCCGACAAGGAGCCGTCCACGGCGGAGATCGCGCAGACGAGCACTGAACCCGGGATGGTTTGCCCGACGTAAGCAAAGGTGGCCGCCGGATTCACGGTAATGCTCGTGGGTGCGCTGAACGTGCCGGTCGCCGCGCTGCAAGCGGACAGTGTACCGCCGGTGCCGAGCGTGCAGACCGATACGGAATTGCCGCTCGTGCTCGTCACGTAGCCGTACCCTGCCGTCACCGCGACACCGGTCGGTAAGGCAGACCCCGCGCCCGTGGCGACGCAGGCTGCGAGACTGTTGTCGACATTGATCGGGCACGAGCTCAGGCCGTTTCCGCCGGCATCGGCGACATAGAGATAAGTCGGCACGGAGGCGGTGTAAGCGATCGAGGTGCTGCCGGTCCCCGGGTAACCGGAGTCATTCAAGTAGCTGAAGGCGAGGCTCAGCGTGCCGGTCGATGCAGCCGTGGGCGCATAATTCAAACTGAGTTCACAGATAGTCCCGGCGCTTACGGTGCTGCACGAAAAAGGGTTTGTGGTCGCGCTCCAGCCGGCCGGCAGCGCGGCGAGATTGGTCGTGACACTGAGAGCGCTGGCCGGATTAAGGTCGTTGGTCGCGAACGTGACCGTGACCGGCGTACTACTGCCCGTCAATTCGGCCAGCGTCGTTACACTCGGTGTCGCGACGATCGTGTCATTGGTCGTCGCCCGGTAGGGTATGTTGACGGTGCCGGTTTTGCTCTCGCCCGCATTGTTGCGATACGAGTAGCCGATTCGCAGAGTGCCCCTGGCAGCGAGCGTCGGCACGTAGGTGAGCGTCAGCTGACAGCCCGCGCCGTTGGTAAGGCTGGCGCAGGAGAACGGCTCCGCGGCACTGCTCCAGCCCGCCGGCAAGGTCGCGAGATTCGTCGTCACGGCGAGCGAGGTCGCGAGCCGGGCATCGTCGGTGGTGAAAGTTACGGTGACCGTCTGCGCCACTGCGCCGACGACGGCGCTGATCTCGCCCATGGGCGAAGGCGTGGCGGTGACGTTGTCGTTGGTCGTGGCTGCATAGTCCAGATCGAGCGTGCCCATCTGCGCCGTGCCAGCCGAGTCCGTGTAACCGTACGTGAGGCTCAGCGTGCCGGTCGTCAGAGCGGTTGGTGCGTAGGTCAAGTGCAGCTGGCAGCCATTGCCGACGCTGACGCTCGCGCAGGCGAATCCGCCGAGATTGCCGCTCCAGCCCGCAGGCAGTGCCGCAGAGTCGGTCAGGAACAGTTGCGACGCGGTCTTGCCGTCGTCGGTCGTGAAGCTGATCGCGACCGCCTGAGCGCCGGTCTTTTCAATAGCGTTCACTTGCCCGACCGGGGAGGCGGTCGCGATCACGTTGTCATGGCTGGTCGTCGTATAGGGAATGTTCACGGCCGCAGTCCGCGCCGCGCCGGTGCCGTCGGTGTAGGCGTAATTCAAGGTCAGCGTGCCGCTGCCAGCGGCCTTCGGTGCATAGGTCAAGCCGAGCTGGCAACCATTGCCTGCGCTGACGACTGCGCAGCTCAGCGTCGCAACCGAACTGCTCCAGCCGGCGGGCAGCTGCGGCGTTACGGACAGGTTCGTTGCCGCAAAGCCATCGTCCGTTGTAAAAGTAACGGCGATCGATTGACTGTCCTCGCCAACGAGTGCCGTCAACTGCCCGGTCGGGGCGACCGATGCGAGCACATTGTTCGCGGTCGCGGCACTATAAGGAATGCTGATCGAGCCACCGGGCGACTCCGGGATTTTCGCATTGTTCACGAAGATGTAGTTGACCGTGAGCGTGCCACTGTCGGTCGCAGTCGGCGCGTAGCTCAGATTGAGTACGCAGCCGCTGCCCGAATCGACGAGTGCGCAGGTGAAATTTGCGGGCGCGCTCCAGCCGGTCGGCAAAGTCGTACCCGAAATCGCAAAACCGGTGATCGGCAGGCCGTCGCTCGACGTGAAGGTGATGCTCAGCGTTTGCGTCGTGCCGACGAGCGCAGAGAGGCTGCCGGACACCGACGCAGTCGCCACCACGGTATCGAGCTTGCCGGTCAGCTGACTGCTGCCGCTGTTTGCGCTGCCGATCGTCGTCGAGCCCGTCGTGCTCGCGCCGCTGCTGCTGTTAGTCGCGAGCGTGCCGGCCGAAGTTTGAATGGAACTCGACCCGCAACCTGCAAGTAGAAGAACCATCAAACCGAGCCCGGCGGCAAGCCAGTGATGGTTTCTATGCATGTCGCGATCGCCTCCCGGTCGTGCACGAGAGCGTAGGCTCGCGCCCGCGAGCGAGGCGTTAACTGCGTCACGCATTCGGACCCTCGGCTGCGCTCATTCTCGGGTGCAGGCGCGAAAGCCACTCCGAAGCCGATGCCAAGGCAAAAGGCGATCGGCCTGACCATGGCAAGGCTTGCGGCAGCTAGCTCAAGGCCAATGCAATGCAGCATTTACAGGCAAAGCGCCCTGTCATAAAGTGGCGGCAGTCACAAAGAAGAATTCAGTGACTTGATAGCGATCCGGCGACAGGCATCGCGCCTGTATGCGGGCTGGATTAGCGCATCAAAGGGGGTTGCATCACGAGCTCTCGTCATCTGTTGCATGGATCGGCACGTCAGGCGTAAGCGGTGGCACGCCGTGCATTTTCACGTGACTCTGCCTTGGCCGATTCCGCCGGTCGATCATTGGATTGCTTCACGTGACCGCCGATCGAGCCAGCATCGCTCACAACCTCAGCAATATCCTGAACGCCGTGCTGAGCAATGCCGAGTCCATCTTGCAGACGAGTGCTGCCGACTCCCCCAACGCGCGTCACGCACACGCGATCCAGCGCGCCGTTGCGCGCGCCGCCGATCTCATCGCACAGTTGAAGTCCTTTGACCCGGACCGGACGCAAAGCGCCGGCGACCCGGCGGCGTCCCCGGTCCAGCCGTCGGCGCGGCAATTCACGATTCTGCTCGTCGACGATCACGACTTGGTTCGTTCGGCCGTCGCCAATAATTTGCGCGCGCTGAACTACCGCGTCCTCGCCGCGGACGGCGCCGACGCCGCAATGGAACTGCTGCGTGCTGACGAACAAATCGACCTCTTGTTCACAGATGTCATCATGCCGGGCGCCATGGGTGGCGCGGAACTCGCGCGCGAGGCACAGGCCCTGCGCCCGCAGCTCAAGTTGTTGTTCGCGTCCGGATTCGGGGCCGTCTCCTTGGAGCAGAGCGGCAGGCTCGCCCATGGGGTGCCGCTCTTGATGAAGCCCTACGATTTGCCGCAGTTGCTGGAAGTGCTGCAGCGGATCCTCGTCGCATGAAAGGGGGCCGGTTTTAGAATGCTCCTACCGACGGAACCCATCGGCAGCATTCCGCGACCCAGGGCCTTGATTGACGCGATCAATGCCTGCGGCAGCGGCAGCCATCCGAACCTCGAGCCTTTGTACGAGGCAGCCGTGCGCGACACGATCGATTGCTTTGCCGCCACCCGCTCGCCCGTGATCAGCGACGGAGAACAGCGCAAGTACCGTAACTTCTGGACGTACAGCGTCGAGAACCTGCCGAATACGCGGCCCGACGGCTTCAAGATTCCATTCCCATCCGCAAGGGGGCGGCGCATGCCGCGATTGACCGCCGGTCCGTTTCGCTATTCCGAGTCCGCCGACCTGCACCTTGCCCATGCTTTGAGCCTCGCCCGCGTGCCCCTGAAACAGGCCGTCATCTCGCCATCTGCGATGAGTCTCGTCTATCCCGAGGAAGGCATCCTCGGTTACTCCCGTGAGGCGTTCATCGAGGATGTGCTGCACGAGCACGTGCGCGAGGTTCGTAGTTGCCTCGACAAGCGCGCCTACAAAGTGCAGATCGATTTCGTCGAAGCAAACCTCGCTTTGCGCCTGGATCGCAGCGGCGTGCTGCTGTCGAGTTTCGTCGACCTCAACAACCTCGCCTTGTCCCGCTTCTCGGACGGCGAGCGCGAACATCTCGGTGTGCACACCTGCTGTGTCGGCGACAATGGCGGAACGCAGGATCATGGCCTCGATCTCGCTGCGCTGATCCCGAGTTTGTTCCAGCTCAACGTCTGCAGCTTCTACCTTGGCCTCCCGCGACATGCCGACCGGACGGCCCTTCTGAAACTGATTCGCCAGCACCTGAAGCCCGATCACCGGGTCTTCATCGGTGTCACGGCGCCGCACGATCCTGCCGTCGAAACCGCCGAGGAGGTGCGCGATCGCGTGATCGAAGCGGCCCGGTTCATTCCGCCCGAGCAGCTGGGAACGACTGATGATTGCGGCTTTGCGCCATTCTTCGATGACGATTCGATTTCACGGGACACGGCTTTTGCGAAGATTCGCGCCCGCATCCAGGGTACGGAATTGGCCTCCGCGATCCTCGCGAATCGGGGCAACTGATGAGCAGCAACGCGGATCTGGCCGAGGAGGCGCGGCTCCTGTCGACGGTCCGCAAGACCGCAGAACTCGTGCGCATCGTGCGCCTGCGGGCCGAGCGCGCACTGCTCGCGGCCAACGAAGAGCTCGAGCGCAAGACCGAAGAGCTGCGCAAGCAGCGTGAGTGGTTCCAGGTTACGCTTGCGAGCGTCGCAGACGGGGTGATCACCACGAACCGGCAGGGCGAGGTGACTTATCTCAATCCCATCGCCGAGGCCATGACCGGGTGGCCGAGCGCGCAGGCCTGCGGACAACCCTTCGATCGGATCTTCCGCATCGTCAACGAATCGACGCAAAGGATCGTCAGCAATCCCATCAAAGAAGTCTTGAAGTCCGGACGCAACCTGCATCTGCCCGCACATGCCGCGCTGATCGATCGCGATGGCGCGCAGACGCCGATCGAGGACAGCGTCGCGCCGATCCGCGATTCGCATGGCCAGCTGCTCGGCGCCGTCGTCGTCTTTCATGACGTGAGCGCGGCGCGCGAGCTTTCGCTGCGGATGTCGCACCTCGCGCAGCACGACGGTCTCACCGATCTGCCCAACCGCATCCTGCTCTATGACCGCCTGTCGCAGGCGATCGCGCTGGCGCGACGGCGCAATCGCAAGCTCGCGCTGTTGTTCCTTGATCTCGACCGTTTCAAGCACATCAACGACTCGCTCGGGCATGCGATCGGCGACCGTGTCTTGCAGGCGGTTGCGGAGCGCCTGCACAAGTGCGTGCGCAACACGGACACCGTCAGCCGGCAAGGCGGCGATGAATTCGTCGTGCTGCTGCCCGAGGTCAAACACGTTCAGGATGCAGCCCTGTGCGCGGACAAGATCCTGGCAGCCTTGAACCAGCCTCTCGAGATCGATCATCACCGGCTCTACGTGTCCGCGAGCATCGGCATCGCAGCATTCCCGGATGACGGGGACGACGCCGACACGCTGATGAAGCATGCGGATCTCGCGATGTACCAGGCCAAGGACGGGAGCGGGAACACCTACCGATTCTTCGAACAGTATATGACGATGCATGCGGCCGAGCGCCAGTCGATCGAGGCGGATCTGCGCCGTGCGATCGACCGTCACGAGTTCGTGCTTCGCTATCAGGCCCGCCTCAATCTGCTGACCGAGAAGGTCGTCGGGGTCGAGGTGCTGATCCGCTGGAACCATCCGCGCCGCGGATTGGTCGCGCCGGATCAGTTCATGACGATCGCCGAGGAAACGGGATTCGTCGTACCGCTGGGCCGGTGGGTACTACGCGAGGGTTGCCGGCAGGCGCGAGCATGGCGCGATGCCAAGATGCCGCCGCTGCGCATCGCGATCAACATCTCGGCGGTCGAATTGCGCGCACGGGATTTCGTCGAGGGTCTGCGCACCATCCTCGCCGAGACGGGTTTGCCACCCGACGACTTGGAACTCGAGGTCACGGAGTCTGCCTTGTTGCACAGTTCCACCTCCATGGTCGGTGTCCTGCAATCGATCAAGGATCTGGGCGTGCATCTGTCGCTCGATGATTTTGGCACCGGCTATTCGAGCCTGAGTCACGTGCGGCGCCTGCCGATCGATGCGCTCAAGATCGATCGCTCGTTCATCCGCGACCTGGCGACGAATCTGGACGACGCGAGCGTCGTGCGCGCGATGATCAGCATGGGGCGCAGCATGCAGCTCAAGGTCGTCGCCGAAGGGGTCGAGACCCGGGAGCAGTTGGAGTGCCTGCGCCGCTATGGCTGCCCGGAGTGGCAGGGCTTCTACTACGGCCAGGCGGTCGATTCCGAGGAATTCATTGTCCGTTTGCGAGGCGCTGCGACCGATGTGACCCACTGAGCGTGGACGCCGCGTAGCGCTCAGCCCAGGCGCCGAGCGCGTTCAAGGCCATCGGTCCGGCGAAATGGTAACCCTGCACCAGCTTCGCGCCGACGGCGCGGGCGTTCTCGAGCATTGCGGCCGTTTCGACGCCCTCGAGTATGGTGTCGACCTTCAATTTCTCTGCGACCGCGATTGTCGCATCGATGATTGCCTCGCCGCCGTGATCGAAGTTGCGCATGAAGGCGCCGTCGATTTTGACGATGTCGACCGGCAGTTCGGCGAGGTACGACAGCGATGAATAACCGGTGCCGAAATCATCGATCGCGACGCCGATACCGATTGCACGGACGTCAGCGAGGATGGCGCGGACCTGGTCCAGGTCCTCAGCGAACACGGATTCGGTGACTTCGATTTCGAGCGCCGAAGCCGGCAGGCCGCTCTCTTCGAGCGCGCGATACAAGGAATACAGGAATGCTTGGTCCGCGAGCTGGCGAACGGATACGTTCAGTGCGATTCGTGGGCAGCCGAGCTCGAGCAGCCGGCGACCGTCGCGGCAGGCCCGCCGCAGCACCCAGGCTCCCAGCGGAACGATCAGGCCGGCAGCCTCGGCGAGCGGGATGAAGGTGCTCGGAGCAATCGCGCCGAAGCGGGGGTGCGACCAGCGTGCCAGCGCCTCGACCGAATGGATGCGGTTCGCACCGATGTCGACGATGGGCTGATAATGCAGCTCCAGTTCGTCGTTGGCGATGGCTTTACGCAGGGAACTCATGAGCTCGCGCTGGTACTCCGCCTTGGCGCCGGTCTCAGGCGTATAGCAGCTCAATTTCCGGTAAGGCAGGCCGCGTGACTCGTGTTCCGCGAGTTCAGCATGGCACATGACCAGCTGCGGCTCGAGCGCACCGTGCGGGATCGAGACGATGCCGACGCTCACGTCGGTCGTCACGCAGACCGATCCGATCTCCCAGGACGTCGTCAGTGACTCGAGCAACTCGCGTCCACGGGCGCATCGGTCGGGCTGGAGCCCTTGCTCGAAGACCGCGAAGCATTGCTTGTCCCAGCGCGCGATCAAGCTGCCGGCCCCGGCACAGAGCTTCAATTGTGCGGCGATGGTCCTGATCCATTGATCGATTTGCACCGAATCGACGTTATCGGCGAACGGCGGGATGAAGCGGACTTGCAGGAGATAGACGGTACCGGCGGATTCACCGACCCGTTGGCGCTCGAGCATCACGCCACCGAGGGTCTCGAGCAGTCGCTCACGACTGGCGAGGCCCGTGACCCGGTCTTCGCCCAAGACGTCGCGCGCGGCAAATTGTCTTATTGCAGTGCGATTCGCCATTTCCGCACGATATTCCGAGAGGCCGAACTCCACCGCCTCGATGATTGTCTGCGGGCTGCTGGGCTTGGTCAGAAATCGGCAAATTTGTCCCTCGTTGATCGCGGCGATTGCAGCCGACATATCGACGCAACCGGTCAGCAGCACCCGGCGCGCGTCGGGTGCCACGGCGCGCGAGGCGGCCAGAAAGGCGGCACCGTTCATGCCGGGCATGCGCAGGTCCGAGAGAATCACAGCGGTATCGGGATGCAAAGCCAAGGCATCCAAGCCGTCAGCGCCGCTCGTGGCAAGGTGGAGTTGATAGCGGAGCGCGAGATGCGGGGCCACCGCGTCGAGCATTTCTTGGTCATCGTCGACACAGAGGATTCGCGGATTGCCGGTGTTATGCATGCGCGCGCGGGAATCCTTGCCGGTTCGAGTTACATGTCCACATGCGTGGCAAAGTCGACCCGGGACCCGCAAACTTGAGCTGGTTCGCAATCAGCCGGCCCATCGCCCAGCGGATTGGTCATAATGCGCGGCATCGATGCGTAACTTCAAGCTAGGCCGGTCACCGCTGCGTCAATTGCGTCGCGGCATTGGCATGATGTTCAGGTTTCGCGATAACGAGGCGGATGCGGGCCATTTCTGGCCGTTCGCGGTCCTCGTATTCGCGCTGACTTTGGCGGGCGGCATTGCCGGGCTCGCCGTACCCAAGCTGGGCGGCCGCCTCGCCTTGGTTCTGTTGCCGAGCGGCATCGCCGTGGGCGCGATCTACCGCGGCGGCTGGCGCATGACGTTGCCCATCTTCGCGGCCGCGCTCGGCATCGAGTTTTGGGCCAATGCGGCGCTGATTGCCGCGGTCCTCGTCGCCATCGGACTCGGCTTCGGCACGTGGTCGACTGCCGCGCTGCTCAAGCGCTACGGCTTCGATCCGAGCTTCTCGCGCTCGCGCGACGTGCCTTTGTTCCTGGCGGCTGCGGCCTTGGGGATGGTGCCGGCCGCAGGCCTCGGTCTACTCGGTCATCGTCTCGGCGACTTTCCGGCGCCTGCCGGCATGAGTCTCGGCCTGCAGGTGACCCGCTGGTGGAGCAATATCACGGCCGGTGTCGTTCTGGTCGCACCTGTGATCATGTCGATCAACCGGACCACGCTGCGCCGCTACGCCGAGAACTGGGGGACCGCCTGTCTTTGGACCGTGGGTGTCGCAGCTTGGTGTTTGGCGATCTTGCTGGTCCGCGACGAAATCGCCCGACCCCTGATCGTCTTGTCCGCCAATCTCTGGGTCGTCGTCGGCGCCTTTCGCCTGGGGCTCACGGCCGCGGCGGCCGGTGCGCTGGTGCTTTCCGTGACCACCGCCTGCAGCTTTCTCTTCCGCGTCGGCGCGTTTGCGGGATTCGGCGAACTGCAGGGCCTGGTCACCATTTGGTCGCTCGGTGCCTCGATGACCGGTCTCAGTATGATCATCACGGCCTTGTTGTCCGAACGCGATGCGGCGGCCACCGAAAGGCTGCGCGCCGAACACCGCTACGCAGAGATCTTCGACCGCAGCCCTCACCCCATGTGGGTGCACCATCGCGGTAGCGGCGAATTCCTGCTCGTCAACGAGGCCGCGGTCGCCCGCTACGGTTGGAGTCGGGCCGAGTTTCTGACCAAGCGCGTCGAGGACTTGGCCGCTCCCGGACAGATGCGCGTCATGCCCGACGTCGGCGAGGACGGCGCGGCCGATGCGTCCGCGATCGCCGCGGCCGCCGAAGCCTTCGAAACGCACCACCGGACGCGCGACGGCGTTTTATTCGACGTCGAAGTATGGACGCGGCCCATCACACTCGCCGGACAGCCGGCGACGCTGGTCTTCGCGGCGGACGTCACCGAGCGGCGCGCCTTCGGCCGCGCCTTGATCGACGCAGCAGCCCGCGAACAGCGGCGCATTGGTCAGGAGATGCACGACGGGCTCGGTCAGGAACTGACCGGGCTCGCTTTGACCGCGCGTGCGCTCGCCACGCGCGCCGAACGCGAATGGCCGGGCCGCGCGTCCGAGCTTGGTGAACTCTCGAAGCTTGCGGCGAGCTGCATCCAAGGCGCGCGCCGCATCGTGCAGGGACTCTCCCCCTTGAGCGAGGCTGACGGCAGCCTCGAAGCGGCGCTCGACGCGCTCGCGCGGCGCAGTTCCCTGAGCGGCACGGTCGTGAATTTTCGCAGCCGCGTGGATGAGCCGATCGCAATCGGTCTCGAGACCCGCAACCATTTGTATCGCATCGCGCAGGAGGCGGTTCAGAACGCCCAAAAGCACGCCGCCGCGAACACGATTGTGATCGAGCTGGCGACGCGCGCCGGCAAGATTCGCCTGGCTGTCGTCGATGATGGTTGCGGCGGCCCCGCGGGCGGAGCGCGCGGATTGGGACTCGGCATGCGCACCATGCGCTTCCGTGCCAACTCGATCGGCGGCCGCTTGGTTGTCGGCGCCGGTCGCGCCGGCGGCTACTCCGTCGTTTGCGAAGTGCCCCAAGGCGACGGTCGGCGCGAGTCGGCTTGACGAGCGGGCTCACTGGCCCGCTTCGGCACCGGGCGCGGGTCGTTTCGGCTGCTCGTGGCGATGCAGGCCCGTATCCTCGAGCAACCGTTTGCGCACGTACAAGAAGCGTATGTCGTCGTACTCGAACGGCGAACCGGTCGCGTAATACCGAAACGCGGTGTTCGCGCGTTCGTCGACGGCATCGGTGACGTCCAGGGAACCGGTCTTATAGAAAGGGCCCCGATACAGGTCGAATAGATTGATTCCGTAGCGCGTGCCAATGTCACCGGCCAGCCCGATCGTATCCCGCAGCGTCGAGGGCCCGAACAGAGGCAGCACCAGATAGGGACCGGGATGCACTCCCCATGTGCCCAGCGTATCGCTGAACCCCGTCGGTGCGCTCGGCAGGCGAATGTGTTTGGCGACATCGATCAGGCCGCCGATGCCGATCGTACTGTTGACGACGAATCGGCCGAAGCTGCGTACGCCCCGGCCGAGTCGCCACTGCAGCGTGTCGTTGATCATCGTGCTCAATTCGCTTAAGTTGCCGAAAAAGTTGTGCACACCCGAACGCAGCGGCGAGGGCAGGCGCCGATAGCCGTTGGCCGCGGGCAGGAACACCGCCGCGTCGAAGCGCGCGTTGAACCGGTACGTGAACCGGTTGAGTCTCTCCCATGGGTCGTAGGTGTACATCGACGGCGCATCGGCGGGCGTGAGCTGTGGCGGCGGGGCTGCGCCGTTTGCAGCCGCCGTTTCGCTGCCTTCACTGGCGACCGCGGCGGCGAGCTCGGTGCGGCTTTCGGCCGCCGCGGCGTTGTCGGCGGCGGGGGTCGCGGCCGGCAGACTGGAGATGTCGACGTTCTGCGTCGCGCAACCGGCCAAGGTCGCCGCGAGCAGGGTCGCGACCGGCAACGAACAGCGGCGCAGGCTCACGGAGCCGGCCGATGCCAGGTGCCGGCGAGCATGGCGAGCATGTCGGCGATCTGACTCCGATCGCCGAGATTGCCGAGATGGCCGCCATGATCGTAGACGACGAGCCGGTCGCCGAGCGTATGTTCCAGCCAGCGCAGCTCCGCTTTGTCGAGGATCAGATCGTCGCTGTTGGTTTGCGCATAATAGTCCGCGTCGTTGCGCAAGGCCTCGCCGATGATGTCGAGACGATTGTCGGCGATCAGCGATTTGGCCGTGGAATCGGCTCGATGCGCCAGGTAATACGGCGCAAAGACGCGCGCGAAGTATTCCGAGAACGGCATCGCACGCAGGGTCGTTTCGATTTTCTCGAGTGGATCACCCACTCGGGGTGGGTGCCGCGGATCGACGACGACGCCCGTGCCCGCGTACAGGTCGCCCGCGAAAAACATGTTGACGAGGTCCAGGCGGAAGCTCAGTGCGATCGCCGACGAGAATTCCGCGTCGGTCTTCAAGACGGCCGCGGCGGCGCCGAGCAGAAAATCTTCGTCGAGTTCGACCCGATCCGAGGCGCGATAGAGATTTGCCAATTCCGCGTACAGTTGCCGGTAGAGCCGTTCGATGGCCGCATCCCCGGTGCCGATGTTGAGCGCGAACAGCCGGTCGAGACGACCGATCGACGTGAACAGGCTCACCGGAGGATTGATCATCACCGCGCGGTGGATGTGCAACTTGCCTTCGGAGGCATCGATGGCCTTGACGACCGCGGCATTCGCGCCGCCCAGACTGTAGCCGAGCACGTCGATGTCGGTGATCTGCACACGCCGCGGCAAGTGCGCGATGATCGTCTGCATGGCCGAATAAAGATCCGCGCCATCCTGCCGCAGATCACCCGCGACCCCGGTGCGCGAGGCCGACACGATGAAGCCGGGAAATGTCGGCGAGGGCAGCGTCAACACGTGATAGCCGGCTCCGTAGAGCGCAGCCCGGAGGGTCCCGAGTTTGGCGGTATTGCCGTCACCGCCCGTGCCGGCGATCACGATCGCGAGCGGTGCGGGTGTCTTCTGCGCCGATAACCAAACCCGCAGCTTCTTGTCGAACCAGAAAACCGCGGGCACCGGGTTTGCCCAGGGCAGCTTGAGGTCGATTTCCGTGAGCGGCACGCGCGCGGGCAGCGGCGCCAGATCCTCGGGCGGCGTACCGAAGACCGTGGCACGCAGCGCCGCAGAGTCAGCGAGACCCGTCGCAGGTCCCGGTGCCGGCGGCAAGGCGCCGGCGGGGTCGGCAGCGGCGCCGGCGGCCGCCACACCAGCTGCGCATGCGCCGGCGGTCGCGATTGCAACTACGATCAACAGCAATCGAAAAGCGCGTGGTCTCGGGTGCATCCTCGGGATTCTGGCACGGTTAGGCGCTGACCAGCCGGTTCGAGACACGTTTGGCGGCGAAATTCGCGCCAAAGGCAAAGCGCAGCAGCGGCCCGAAGCTGTTTGCGGCCGCACCGCCGACGAAATACAAACCGCGAGCCGACGACTCGAAGTGCCGATCGAGCAGCGGCGTTTGCGCCGCTTGGCGAATGCCGGCGGCGAGTTGCGGATCGAGAAAATTCAGCCGCGAAAGCACGACCTTGTAACCCGTTCCGGCGATCACGTGATCGACTTCGACGACATGTCGGTGCGACTCGCCGCTGCGATCGAATTCCAAGCGCACGCCGCCGTCGATCGCGGTCGCGGCGGCGAGCGTGCTCCGGGTCATCATCGGCAGTTGGCCTTCGACGGCCTCGCGCACGAACCAGCAGGGCGCCGGACCCAAATGACGCTCGACGGCACGGAAGCGCAACTTCTCGGGCAAGACATGAAACACGGTGGGCGCGTCGCAGCACAGGCGCGACCGCCAACCGGTGCCCAGTCCCGAGCGTGGCGCCGTGAGACGTTCGAACAGCGATCGCCGCAGTTTCGGCGGCGTGTGAAAGGCGATTTGCGAGCGGCGTGCGAACAGTTGCGCATTCGCTCCCGCGCGGTGCAATAACGCGGCCGCGTCGATCGCCGAAGCGCCGGCGCCGAGGACCGCGACTCGCTTGCCCTTGAAGGCGCTGAAGTCGCTGTGATGCGAGGTATGCGACGCCAAACCCGCCGGCAAAGCAGCAAGCAGCGGCGGCAGGTAGGCAAAATTCATGATGCCCGTGGCGACGACGACCTGACGCGCGCGCAGAGTCTCGCCCGCATCGGTCGTGAGCACATAGCCATCGCTGCCCGGGGCGAGTCCGGTGACCGAGACGGTTTCCAGTTCCGGTACGTAGCGGCGCTGAAATTCCAGCGCATAGGCAATGAAGACTTCGATCTTGACCGGCAGTCCGATCGGCGCGTAGGGGATGTTCTTTTCCCGACAGTAGTCTTCTAGCGTGAACTGCGAGTCAGGGTCGTATAGGCTCGAGGCAAAGCCCTCGGATTTCAGTGAAGTGCCTGCCGCCATATGGTGCGACCAGAACCGCATCGGCAATCCGAAGATGCGCACGCTGCGGCCGCGGCCACGCAAATGCGCCGCGAGCGACAAGCCGTAGGGACCGGCGCCAACGATGGCAATGTCAACGACTCCAACAGTCAAGGTGTGCTCCAGGTGAATGATCGGCCGCTTTTGTGAACTGGCCGACGGTTCGCCGAATATAAACGAACCCATACTTGGACAGCGCGGCAACCGCGTAAAATGTGAAGCAACGCGAGATCTCTCGCCTCGCGATCCATGCCGAGGTGTCGCCGGGTGTCGTCAGTTGTGCCTGGCAATGCTATGGAACATGATGCAGACCCATAAAGCTCCCGGCTGCGGGAATATGTCAAGTGAGCCGAGGTCCGTGCACCGGCCACGGGGAGTCGGTCACGAGCGCCAGCAGGGAATTGCTAGGTTGAACGGTCAGCAGACAACGGTTCTCGTCGTCGCGGCAAAGTGGTGGCCCCTGTCCGCGCGCTTGGCGCTCGCCTTCTTGCGCCAAGGCTGTCGCGTCAGCGCCCTGTGCCCCGTTGCGCACCCGCTGACCAAAGTCGCAGGCTTGCATCGCATCGACGCCTACGCCTCTCGCGCGTCCATCGACAGCCTGCGCCGGTCGCTCACCCTCTGCGCGCCGGACTATGTCATTCCTTGTGATGACGGTGTCGTCGCCCAGTTGCATGCCTTGTACGCGTCCGATCCGGCCTTGCGTCCGCTGATCGAGCGTTCCATCGGCCCCGCGGCTGCCTATCCCATTCTTGCCAGCCGTTTGGATCTGTTGACCGTCGCGCGGGAACTCGGCATTGCGATTCCGCGCACACGCCGAGTCACCTGCGCTGCCGATCTCGAGCGCTGGAGCGAGGAGGTGTCGGCCGAGGGCGTCCTCAAAGCCGATGGGGAGACGGCCGGCAACGGCGTGCGCATCGCACGCTCCCAAGCTGCCGCCGTGCTCGCATGGCGCGAGTTGCGAACGCCGATGAGCCGCCTGACTGCATGGAAGCGTCGGCTCATCGACCGCGACCCGCTCGCTTTGTGGTCGCAACGGCAGCTTCCCGTGCGTGCGGTGATCGTGCAGGAGCTCATCAACGGCAGACCCGCGAATTCCATGATCGCCTGCCGCGACGGCGTCGTGCTGTCGATTGTCTCGGTGGTCGTCGTGGCGAGCGAAGGCCCGACTGGAGCCTCGACGATCGTCCGCCGCATACACAGCGATCGCATGACGCGCGCCGCCGAGTTGCTGGCGCAACGGCTGCGGCTGACCGGCTTTTTCGGTCTCGACTATGTCGTCGACGCGCAGACGGGCACGCCGTACCTGGTCGAGTTGAACCCGCGCGCGACGCAGCTCGGCCATTTCGAATTCGCGAATCAGCCGAGTCTCGTCGCCGAGCTCGTGGCCAGTTGGCGCGGCGCGCAGGCGCCGCTCTGTGCGGATCCCGTGCACAACGACTTGCTCGCGTTCTACCCGCAGGCGCTCGCCGCCGGGGCTGGCTTGACCGCGCTGATCGGCGCAAGTCATCTGGATATTCCCGCCGAAGCCCCGGACCTTGCCGCGGAGCTGCGCCTGCCGTCCTGGCCCCAGCGCCGGCCCATTGCACGCTGCTATCACGCGTTGCGGCCACAACTGCGCTCGGCGCCGGTGATTTTCGACACTGAGTTCGGCCCCGTGACGGGCGCTCAGCGCGCGCGTGGCGCGGTCGCGGTTTCGGCACTTGCCGCGCGCTGATCCCCGGCGCGACGGTGCGGCCGCGACAGACAACAGCCTTCCCCGCCAATAACTCGAGAAGCCAACCGTGTTCCAGGCGCAAGAACAGGCGCTTCGCGCCGTTCGGCGCCCGTTCGTCGCACGCGCTTGGGTTTGCACGCCGCCGGCGTCACAGTGTCGGCAAGCGGCATCCGCCGTGTGCGAATCGAGGAGAGAGAACATGGTCATGGAGATTCTGCAAGGCACGCCTGTCTGGGTCTGGCTGGTACTCGCTGCCGTCGCCTGGCTCGGCTTCGCGCAAAGCCGCGACCGAACCGTGTCGCGCGCCTGCACCGGCTTCCTGCCCTGGGTGTTCGTGCTGCTGTCGCTGTGCGCCGTTGCCTTCGGCCCCGGCGAGTTGTCCCTGACGCTGCTCGTCTGGAGCCTCGGGTTTACTGCGGGCTGGGCGGGTGGCCGTCGGTTCGTCGCTGCCCGCGGCGCTGCATGGTCGGCGGACATGGAACGAGTTCACGTCCCGGGCAGCTGGGTGCCGCTGCTGTTGATGGTCGCCTTGTTCGCGTCCAGGTACCTGTTCGGCGTCGTCGCGGCCGTCGCTCCGGCGATGCGCGCCGATGCCCGCTTCGTCGCCTTGACCAGCCTGTCCTACGGCGTTTTCGCCGGGCTGTTCTGGGCGCGCGGGCGTTCGCTGCGAGCGCCGGCAACGCGTCGCGGCCCGGTCGCCGACGACGCCCGCGCGGCCGGCTAGGAACTCGGGCAAACTTCCCCGCGATGAGGCTCCGACCATGATTCCGCCCCCGAAACCCGCGAAAACGCCCATGCTGCTGCGTGCGGTGCGCATCGTGGGTTTTGCGGTGCTGTTCGGGATCGCGCTCTCGGTCGTGCGGCAGCAGAACCTCTGGTACTCCATCCTTTACTCGGTTTGCATCGGTTTGATCTGTTGGGTCTGCATCGACTTCGGCCGGCTAGCGCTCGCGCGTGTGCTCGCCAAGAACGCGGGCGGTACGCAGGATACGGAATGGCCCGGCTGGCCCTGGATGATCGTGGTCGTCGTGCTCGGCAGCATCATCGGTTACAGCACCGGCACGATCTTGGGCGACTGGCTCACCGGCGAGCGCTCTTCGAATCTGCTCAGCGCGGGCAGCTTGCGCGAGTCCCTGAGCTTGCTACTGTTCGCGCTCGTGCCGGCGATCGTCGTCACGTACTTTTTCTATTCACGCGGCGCGCTCGCGGAGCGCGAGTCTGTGGCCGAGGCGGCGCAACGCCAGGCCGCCGAAAGCCGTTTGAAACTGCTCGAAGCACAGCTCGAGCCCCACATGCTCTTCAACACGCTCGCGAATCTGCGTGTGCTCATCGCACTCGACCCGGCGCGCGCTCAGACGATGCTCGATCAGCTGATCGCGTTTCTGCGTGCCACCCTGGGGGCGTCGCGAGTCGCAGGGCATTCCTTGCGCGCCGAGTTCGATCGGCTCGCCGATTATCTCGCCCTCGTGCAGGTGCGCATGGCGGATCGGCTCACCGTCAACTTCGCTCTGCCCGAGGCTCTGGCGGACGTGCAAGTCCCGCCGCTGCTGTTGCAACCGCTCGTCGAGAACTGTGTCAAGCATGGGCTCGAGGCGGCCATCGCCGGCGGGCGCATCGAGATCGCGGCGGCTCGCGAAGGCAACGAGCTGCTGCTGCGCGTGCGCGATACCGGCGTCGGGCTCGTCGGTGCGTCGCCGAACGGCGAGTCGGTGGGCGAGGGCGGCGAGGCAAGCGGCGAGCATGCCGCGGCCCGCTTCGGGCTCGCGCAAGTTCGTGAGCGACTCGCCACTCTCTACGGCACGCGAGCCTCGCTGAGCCTTGGCGCCGCGCCCGATGCCGAGGGCGGTACGCTCGCGGTCGTGCGCTTACCCTTGGCGAAACAATGAGCCCGCCCGGCGCGACCGCTCTGATCGCCGAGGATGAGCCGCTGCTCGCGATGAGTCTGCAGGCCGAGCTCGCGATCTTGTGGCCGGAACTGCGTGTCCTTGCTCAGGTCGGTCACGGCGAAGCGGCAGTTGCGCAGGCGCTCGCACTACGCCCGGACCTCGTTTTCCTCGACATTCGCATGCCCGGTCTCGGCGGCATCGAGGCGGCGCAGGCAATCGGCGAGGACTGGCCCGACGACCAGAACCTGCCCTTGCTCGTGTTCGTGACCGCTTATGACCAGTATGCGCTGCAGGCCTTCGAGCACGCTGCGATCGACTATGTGCTCAAGCCCGTGCGGCCGGATCGGCTCGCGAAGACCTGCGCGCGACTGCAGGCGGTGCTCGCCGCACGCGATGCCGCACATGCGCCGGACTCGATCGAAAGCGCCCTTGGACAATTGCGCAGCTTGTTGGCTGCGACGGGCATTGCTGCGCCGGCTACACCGCCGCTGACCGTGATTCAGGCAAGCGTCGGTGCGACGATCCACATGGTGCCGATCGCCGACGTGCTGTACTTCGAGGCGTCCGACAAGTACATCCGGGTCATGACCGCAGCGCGCGAATACCTGATCCGCATCTCCTTGCGCCAATTGTTGGCGCAACTCGATCCGCGCATCTACTGGCAGATCCATCGCGGCACGGTCGTGCGCAGCGACGCCGTGGCCGCTGCCCTGCGCGACGAGAGCGGCCGCGTGCAGCTCAAACTGCGCGAGCGTCCGGAACTTCTCAGCGTGAGCCGGCTCTATGCTCATCTGTTCAAGCCAATGTGATGGGCGGCTGCGATGCGCTGGCCAGCCTCGACGCCGCGAGCGCCGCTGCTCAGGGCTCTTGAATTTCGTAGCCTTGGGCACGCAAGGCGGGGAGCACGCCGTCCTCGCGCAACAGCGCCGTCATCGGCAGCACGGCGAAACTGCTGGCGTGCTCGCTCAAGCTGCGTTGCGCAGCCGTGAGCCAGGTCGCACGCAGCCGGACCATGAGATCCTGGAAGCGATCGCGCAGTGTCGGCACGCTCGCGAGGGCATCGAAACAGGCGAGATCCTGGTCCGCATAGGGTAGCGCACGCAGAGCGACGATGTCGCCGAGAGACCAGGCGTTGGCACGTTGCTTCATCGCCTGTAAGTCGGTTTCGAGCCGTGTCATGGTCGTATCCAGACAGCTGATTTCCGCTTCGGGCGACACGGTGGCGAGGGCGTTGATCGCGCCCTTGGGATCGGTGAGCGGCAGCTTGAGGGTCACGGCAATGATGGGCACACGCGCATGGCGCGCCGCCTGCTTGACGCTGTCCCAAACTTGGTCGTCATCGCTGAGCCCGGACGCAGCCACCGCATGCGTGTACAGATCGTGGGCGGCAATGAGCGGTCGCAGATGCTCGTCGTCGCCGCTCAGGTATTTCACGCGCAGCGCCAACCAGCGCATATAGGTCTCGTGCGGGAGGCGCTGTTCCAGCGTCAGACCTTCGGGATCCTTGCGCGCGTGCAAGAGCGCGGGCACGAGTGTGAGGCCGCGGAAGAAGCCGACGTCGAAGTCGATGTCCGGCGGCGCCAGTACGGCCTGCGACTCAGCGATGCGCTGGTTCACGGCCGTGGAGCGCCAGCTCAATTCCTTCGGCAGCGGGCTCTGCACGCCGAGGATCCACAGTTCATGATCGTCCTTGCTGACCCGCCACATGCCGGGGCCGGCGCGCTCGCCGGTCACCAGCACCTCGTCGAGCGTAGGCGTCTCGGTCGCAGCGCTCGCGGCAGCGGGCTGCGGTACCGAGCCGAGCGCAGCCCCCGAGGCTGACAGGCCGAAGCCGATGACCATGATCAGCAGCGTGTGATGCATGAGTTTAATTGGATGATGTCAAATGCGCGACGCGCTCGCGACGACCATGAGTAGGCTGCGCCGTACCGTCTTCGCAAAACTCCACGAATCTTTCCCAAGCGTCGACGGCGGATCTCCGGTTTCTCGGCACACACTCGGACTCCATTGTTCATACGCCAGCGTGCTTCACGATGAGAATGAAAACGATCGCGCTGTGTACCGCCATCGGTACGGGCGCGGCTGCGATGACTGCCGAGGCCGAAGAGGCGAGTTTGCTTTACGGGCTCACACAAGCGGACGATCACTCCACGCAATCCTACTCCTGGCAATTCGACTACCGCCAGAGCCTCATGCGCTACGCGGCGCTGTCGGTCGGCTACCTCAATGAAGGCCACCTGGTGGATCATCACCGCGACGGTCTCGAGGTCCAGTTCTGGGCCGTGACCCCGGCCTGGCGCGAGCGTTTGTCGGCGGCGATTGGCGTCGGGCCCTATGCTTACTTCGACACGCAACCGACGGACGTCGATCCCTTGTTTCGCGACTATCACCGGGTCGGCGAGATCTACACCGCCTCGGTGACCTGCGATCTCGGCAAGCATTGGTTCGCGCGCATCAACGTGTCGCAAATCCACGCTCCGGGCGACATCGATACGCGCATCTTCGCGATCGGCGGCGGTTACTCGTTCGACGCAGTCCTCGATCGCGTGAATGCCGCTTTTCACGCGGACGCATCGCAGTGGTCGGATCGCTACGCCAATGAAGTCAACGGCTTCGCCGGTCAGACCGTCGTCAATGCGAACAGTTCGGCCAAGTCGACGAACTTCGGCCTGGAATATCGCGGCGACTTCGCCCCCCATTGGCAGATATCGGCGGCGCTGCTCAACGAGGCCGACGGCCTCGACGGGCGCCACAACGGCTTGGACGCGGAAGTCTGGCTGCACACGCACGCGTTCACGCCGCGCCTCGACCTCGGGCTCGGTCTCGGGCCGTACTTCGCCCTGCAGCCCTTTCGCACCGAGGACGACGGCCATGCCGCCGGCCGGGTCTCGGGCCTCGTCTCGATGACGATCGCCGTACGGCTCACCGAGCGCTGGCTGACCCGCTTCGTCTGGTCGCGCAGCTTCACCAACGATGACCAAGACCGTGACATCGTCACGCTCGGCCTCGGATTTTTGTGGTGATGCGCCTGAGCTGGTGATCGGACCGCGCCGGTGATCTGCCGGATCACTTCGCTCAGCGATCCGCTGCCGGCACGAGCCGCAGGCGCGTGATCTCGCCGGCCACGCCGAAGCGATTCGGCGGACCCCAGTAGCCGGTACCGCGGCTCACGTAGACGCTGAGCACCGGCCCTCGATAAAGGCCCGCAGTGAACGGTTGGAAGAAGCCCACGAAGAAATTCCATGGCAGGAACTGGCCGCCATGCGTGTGTCCGGAGATTTGTAGATCGAAACCGGCTTCGGCCGCGGCCGCGGCCGAATTCGGTTGATGCGCGAGCAGGATGCGTGCGCCGGCGCCGGCCGGTGCGCCGCGTAGCGCCGCGACCGGATCGCTGCGCTGCCCTGGATCGAAATGATGCGCGCTGTAGTCCGTGACGCCGGCGAGCACGATCTCGGCCCCGCCATGGCGCAGCACGACGTGTTCGTTCTTGAGCACCGACAAGCCGAGACGTGTGATCTCGCGGGTCCATTCCCGTTCGCCCGAATAATATTCATGGTTGCCCGTGACGAAGTAGACGCCGAGAGGCGCGTGCAGGCCTGCGAGCGGCGCGGTTTCCGCCTGCAATTGCCCGACCGTACCGTCGACCAGATCGCCGGTCACCGCGATCACGTCGGCCTCGAGACGATTGACCCGAGCCACGATCCGTGCGACGAAGCCGCGCCGGATCGTCGGCCCCACGTGCAAATCGGAGATTTGCGCTATCGAGAATCCGCTCAAGCTCAGCGGCAAGCCGCGGATCGGGACCGCGACCTCGACCAGCCGCGGATGGCGCGCACGCAGCAACCCGAGCATACAGGACGCGGCGGTCAGCGCGAGCACGGCGATCGCGCTGGGGACTACCCAGGCGGCCGCGCGAGCCGGTGGCAGCAACAGATACGCGCCGACGAGGACGAGGTCGCGCAACAGCGTTGCCACGAACAGCGAAGAAAAAAATCCCATCGCGATCAAGCCGCTCCAGGTGAGCAGCGCCGTGACTCCGCTGCCGCTGACCGCGCGCAGACGCACCGAGCGCAGGATCAGCAGGCAGACCCCGAGCAGCAGGACAACGCCGACACCGAAACCCAGCGGGCCGTGGGTCAGTGGTGGCAGCAGCCGCCAGCCGATATAACCAGGCATGGACAGCAGCAGCCAGAACGGATTCAGGAACGGGCGCCGGACGGCCAAGCGTCAATTGCCCCCGGCCGTGGCTGCCTGGAGACTATGGCGCCTGCCATAGCCGAAATAAACGCCGCAGCCGATCAGCAGCCACGCGAAGAAACGCCAGTAGGTGATGGTCGGCAGCGCCGAGATCAGCCAGAACGAAAAGCCGATGCCGACGATCGGCGTCAAGGGCATCAGCGGTGTGCGAAACGGCCGGCGCAGTTCGGGCTGACGCCAGCGCAGCACGGTCACGGCGCTGCAGATGACGATGAAGGCCCCGAGCACGCCGATGTTGACCAGTTTCGCGAGTTCGTCGAGCGGAAAAATCCCGGCGGCCGATGCCGTCACGAGGCCGAGCAGGATCGTCGTGCGAAACGGCGTACGCCAGCGCGGATGCACGGCGCCGAACCACGCGGGCAGCAGTCCGTCGCGCGACAGCGCGAACCAGATCCGCGCACCTGCGAGTAGGTTCGCGAAGATCACGCTGGTGATGCCGCAGATCGAGGCCAGCGAAATCGCGATCATGATGCGCGGCAGGCCGATCGCGGTGAACGCGCCCGCCACGGGCGCCGGGTTGTCGAGCGTGCGATACGGCACGATGCCGGTCAGCACCATGCAGATCGCGAAATACAGCAGCATCGCAATGCCGAGCGAGAGCACGACCGCGCGGGGCAGGTCGCGCTGCGGGTTTTCCGATTCCTCGGCGGCGGTCGTGAGCATGTCGTAACCGAACACCGCAAAGAACACGATCGAGGCGCCCGCGACGACGCCGTGCATGCCGAAGGGCATGAACGGATGCCAGTTCGCCGGCTGCACGAACGCGACGCCCGCGACGATCACGAGCAAGGCTGCCCCGATCTTGATCGCGACGATCACGGTGTTGAAACGTGCGCCCCACTCGGTGCGCGTCGCCAGCAGCGCGGTGATCAGCAGCGCGATCACGACTGCCGGCAGGTTCAGCACCCGGCCCGGCGCACTGCCCCAGGCGCCTTGCGCCCAGAGCGGCAAGGGAATGCCGCCCGCGGCGAGCAGCGCCTGGACGTAGCCGGACCAGCCGACCGCGACCACGGCGGCGATCAGCGCATATTCGAGCAGCAAGTCCCAGCCGATGATCCAGCCGGCGAATTCACCGAGCACCGCGTAACCGTAGGTATAGGCGCTGCCCGACACCGGAATCAGTCCCGCAAACTCGGCATAACACATCGCCGCCGCGGCGCTCGCGACGCCGGCGATCAGAAAAGACAGCACGACGGCCGGACCCGCCTGGTTTGCCGCGACCGTGCCCGTGAGCACGAAGATACCGACGCCGATGATGCCGCCGAGCCCGATCGCCGTGAGTTGCCACAGTCCGAGCACGCGACGCAGGCCGCCGCCTCCCGCGTCACTCTGCAGTTCGGCAATCGGCTTGCGGCGGACGAGCGTCGCGAGCAGCCCCATGGCTTACTTGCCGCCGTCCGCGATGAAGCGCTCGATGCGTCGGTCGAGCACGGGCAGCGGCACCGAGCCCAGGGACAGCACGGCATCGTGGAACGCGCGGATGTCGAATTTCGCGCCCAGCGCCTGTTCGGCTTTGTGCCGATCCGCCTTGATCTGCATCATGCCGAGATAATACGACAAGGCCTGACCCGGCCAGCCGATGTAGCGGTCGACCTCGGTCTCGATTTCATGATCGCTGAGTGCCGTGTTGTCGCGGAAATACGCCTGCGCCTGTTCGCGCGTCCAGTTCAAGTGATGGATCCCGGTGTCGACGACGAGCCGGCATGCACGCCACATCTGGTAGCTCAAATAGCCGAAGCGCTCGTAGGGCGTCTCGTACATCCCCATCTCCACACCGAGATATTCGGAGTAGAGCGCCCAGCCCTCGCCGAATGCCGATATATAAACGTAGCGGCGGAAGTTGGGCAGCTCGGCTTGCTCGGCGGCGAGCGACCCCTGCAGCGAGTGTCCCGGCGAGGATTCATGCAGGGTCAGCGCCGGCAGCGAGGGCAGAGAACGCGACGGCAGGTCATAGGTGTTCACGTAGTAAACCCCCATGCCGCCTCGGCCCGCCGTGTAGAACGGCGCGAGATCGGGGGGCACCGGTTCGATGCCGAAGCGGTTGCGCGGCAAGGTGCCGATGTACTGGCCGATCTTGCCGTCGACTCGCTTCGCGATCCATGCCGCCCGAAACAGCAGATCCTCGGCGGACTTCGGGGCAAACTGTGGGTCCGTGCGCAAATAGTGCAGGAATTCGGCGAACGTGCCTTGGAAGCCGGTCGTGGCGATCGTCGCCAACATCTCGTCATGGATCCGCGCGACTTCGGCTGTCCCCAGCGCATGGATCGTGTCCGGATCCGTGTCGAGCGTCGTGAACTCCTTGATGCGTGACCGGTAGTAGGCCTTGCCATCGGGCAGTGCATCGGCCGCGAGCGTGTTGCGGGCGCCCGGCGTGTATTCCTTGCGCATGAACGCGAGCAGCCTGGCATACGCCGGGATCACGGTTGCGCGAATGACGTTGAGCGCCTGCGCGCGCAGCGCAGCCTGGGTCTCGGGCGCAATGCCGGACGGCATGCTCACGAACGGCGTGTAAAAAAGGTTCTTGTCGTCGGGCGCGTCGATGACGTCGACGATCGATTGGTCGCGACCGGTGAGCGTGACCCGCGGCACACTGAAGCCGCGCTTCAGGCCCGCGCGCATGTTGGCGATCTGTTGATCGAAGTAGCGGGGCACATCGCCAAGCATCGCCAGGTAGCGCCGATAGCTGTCCTCATCGCGAAACGGCCGGCGTGCCGAGAAACCGAGGTCGGTCCAGAACGACGTGTCGCTGTTGAGCGGCATCTGCCATTCCTTGACGCGTTGATCCTCGGCGAGGACTTTGATCTGTGCCTCGTAGACCTCGTAGTTCACCTGATCCTGTGCGCTCAATTGGCTCGCATCGATGTCCGCGAGTTCGCGCAGCACCTCCTCCCAGTACTGCTCGCGTGAGTCCTGGGTCGCGGCGTCGACCTGCGGCAGATGATCGGCTGGTTTGTGGGTCTGGTCCTCGTCGTCCTCGCCCGCGAACTGCGCCTCGCGCCAGGTCCACTCGCGCGTGTAGAGATCGTGAAAGCGGCTCGTGGCGTCGTCGGCGGCGCGGGCAGCCACGCTCGTGAGCAGGCCGATGCCGAGCATCAATCCGCAGAACAGGGTTTTCATGTCGCGAACCGGGGCCCGCTCGAGCCGCTCGCCGTATTCGGCAGCGCCGATCGGCGCCGCCGGAGCCGGCCAGGGGATCAGTTGGGCTTCGGCCGCGGCCGCCGACAGTCCGCCGATTTGTCCGCTCATCGAGCCGGCCGCGTGGCGTTGGCGGCGGCAATGACCTCGAGCGCGGCAGCGCGCTCCGTGCCTTCGAGCACGAGCCGCGGGGCGCGCACGCGTTCGCTGCCGAGCCCGACGACTTCCTGGGCGAGTTTGATCAGTTGCACGAACTTTGGCACGGTGTCGAGGCGCAACAGCGGCAGGAACCAGGAGTAGAGCGCTGCGGCCGCAGTGGGTCCGCCGCTCGCGGCGAGATCGAACAAGCGCACCGACTCCTGGGGATAGGCGTTGACGAGCCCGGCGATCCAGCCGACCGCACCCATCGCGAGGCCCTCGACGATCGCGTCGTCCATGCCGACCAGCAACTCGAGCCGGTCGCCTAGCAAGGCTTGGATCGCGGCGAACCGGCGCAGGTCGGCGGAGGATTCCTTGACCGCGGCGAGATTCGGAAACTGCGCCGCGAACTGCGCGATCTGTGCCGCTGAGAAGTCGGTTTTATAGGCCACGGGATTGTTGTACAGCATGCAGGGCAGCGACGTTGCACCCATGACGGCACTGACGTGCGCGCCCATCTCGCGACTGTCGGTCGAATAGACATAGGGCGGCAGCACCATGAGGCCCGCAGCGCCGATACGCTTAGCCTCTCGTGCGAGTCGTACGGCCTCGTCCGTGCTGAGCGCGGCAATGCCGGGAATCACGGGCGCGCGGCCGGCGAGCGCCTGCACCAGGGTCTCCAGGATTGCCAGCTTTTCGGCGAAGCTCAAGGTTGCCGCCTCGCCGAGCGAGCCGAGCGGCACGATGCCGCGACACCCGGCGTCGATGAGCACACGCGCGTGCCGTGCGAGAAAGGCGTGGTCGACTTGGCCGTCGCTGTCGAAGGGAGTCGTGATGGCCGGTATGACGCCGCGCCAGATGGATGCTGTGCTCATCGGATTGCCTCAGGTGCTCGTGACAGGTTGTGACTCGGACCAGATGTCGGTCAGCGTTGCTAGACGGACCGGAAACACGGGCGCAGCCGCGGCCGGTTGCGCGTAACGACCCAGGGCGGCGAGGGCGTCGCCGCAGATGCGGCCTTGACAGGCGCCCATGCCGCAACGGGTTGCGAGTTTCGCGGCGCGCGCGTCGCCGTAGCCCGCGAGCGCCGCGAACGGCACGTCCTCGCAACGACAAACGATCGTCTCGGGCGCGGCCAGCGTGTACAAGCGCGCATCGAGCGAGAAACAACGCGCGACCTCGGCGGCGAAGCGGCGCGCCCGAAGCTGGGCTCCCCTCAAGCGTTCGGCCGCCGCATCGGCGCCGCAGGCGGCCAGGCCCGCGATGACTCCTTCGATGCGCGCCGCGGCCGCGCCGCCGACACCGCGCACTTCACCGGCGGCATAGATCTCGGGCGTACTCGTGCGCAGCCGCGCATCGGTCGCGACGCTTGCGTGCGGCCCGGAGCGATCGAGCCGGCAGCCCAGCAATTGCGCGAGCTCGACGTTCGGCACCAGCCCATAACCCACGGCGAGCTGTTCGCACTCGAGTCGTTGCAGCCGTCCGCGCGGCGTGTGGATCGTGACCGCTTGCACGCGTCCATCGCCATGCGCCGCCTGGACGAACTCGCCGCACCGGTAGGGCACGCCGACGAGCGCCAGGCGCAGTCGCAAGGCCTGTGCCGCGGTCGCCGGCGAGGCCACGAGACTCCACGCAAATGCACGCACGCGCGCTGCGGGCGCTTGTTCGAGGATCGCGACAATGTGCGCACCATGGCGGCGCAGGCCCGCGGCGACCGCGAGCAGCAGCGGCCCTGAACCCGCGACCACGACGCGTCGTCCCGCGATCGGCCAGCCCTGTTTGACCAGCGCCTGCAGGCCGCCGGCGCCGGTGACGCCGGGCAAGGTCCAGCCCGGAAAGGGCAGCAACAATTCGCGCGCGCCGGTCGCGAGCACCAAGCGCGCGTAGCGGACTCGGGCTGCACCGTCCGCGCGTTCCAGCAACAATTCCCCGGGTTCGGCGGCGACGATGGAGGCCCCGCCCAGCCAGTCGGCGCCCGCCAGCGCCGCGGCCACCGCGCGACGCGCTGGGCCGGGCGTGCCGAAGCGCAGATCGTGGCGCCAGACCTGACCGCCCGGACGCGGCTGGGCGTCGATCAGCCCGACCCGCACGCCCTGTGACGCGGCGGCGCGCGCTGCCGCGAGACCCGCGGGGCCCGCTCCACAGACGAGCACGTCGTATTGCTCAGGCAAGCGTTTGCACCCGCATGCCGGCGCGCGCCGGCACCATGCAGGCCCGCTGATGATCGCACGCGTCGATCCGCACGCGGCACTCGAAACAGACGCCCATGCCGCACAAGGGTCCGCGGATGCCGCCCTGGGTCCCGCGGCGAAAGGCCGGCGTGGCGCGCGCCACGGCTGCCGCGACGTTCGCGCCCTCCGGCACGCTGACCGCCACGCCGTCGATTTCGAGGTGTATTTGGCCGGCGCCGTTCACAGCCATTTCGGCGCTGCGCCGCTCATGGCCAGGCTCGTGCGGGCAGATAAGGCGTCGGATCGATCTGCGGCACGCGGCCCAGCAATTGATCGACCAGCAGCCGTGCACTGCCGAGCGCGGTCGTGATGCCGAGTCCCTCGTGGCCGGCCGCCACCCACAGATCGCGTCGATCGGGCACGGCCCCGATATAGGGCCGGCCATCGGCGGTCGTCGGGCGAAAGCCCGTCCAAATCCGCAACGCCTGCAGCGTGCGCAGCCCCGGCAGAAACTCGACCGCGCGCGCGAGCATGCGCCTGACCATCGGTAGCGAGGCTGCGGTCGTCGTGCTGTCGAACTCGCGCGAAGAGCCGATCAGCAGCTGACCCGTGGGCCGCGGTTGCACGTTGAACGCGACACTCGTCGCGAGGGAGCCGTGCGCGCTTGCGGCGTAGCCGAGCTCGAGCAGTTGATGGTGCACGATGCGCGGATAGCGATCGGTGATCACCAGGTGGCCTTTACGCGCGCGCAGCGCGAGTTGCGGCAGCAGTTCGCCGAGCGCGCAGCCCGTGGTGAGCAGCGTCGGACCCTGCAGCGAGGTGCCGTCGTCGAGTATGACGCCGCCGCCCTGCAGCGCGCCGACCCGGCGTCCTTGCATCAGGGTCGCGCCGCGCGCAGCGGCTCGGTCGACCAGGAATTGCGCGACCGCCGGCGGATAGACGACGGCATCGGCGGGCACGAGCATGCCGCCGGCAAGACCCGCGCTCAGCGCGGGCTCGAGGCTGAGGAGTTGCGCGGCATCGATGCGGCAAGCGGCGATGCCGACGTCGGCGAGGCGCGCGATTTTTGCGTCGATCAAGTCGAGTTCGCGCTCCTGTCGTGCGATCCACAAGGTGCCGCAACGGCTGAACTGCGCCTGCGGCAGATCCGCGAACTCCTCCCACAGCGCCAACGAATACCGCGACAGCGCGAGTTCGGCCGGATCGTCGTCCATCGCGACGAGATGGCCCATGGCTGCGGCCGTCGCGCCGCCGCCGATTCCGCCCGGCTCGATCGCAACGACCCGCAGGCCCGCGGCCGCGGCCGCGTCGACGCAGGCCGCACCGACTAACCCTAAGCCGACGACGATCAGGTCGAAGCTGCTCACCGCGGGTCTCGCGCCTCCCGCAGCGGCGCCGCATAGCCGATGCCCCAGGCGAAGGGGTCATCATCGGCCAGCACCAAGCGGCTCTCTGCGGTGATGTGCGCGCTGCCGGTGATGCGCGGTAACACGCCGCGCGTGCCTGGCGAGTAAGTGGCGTCGAAGACGCTGCCCAGGATACCGGCCTGGCGCCAGATCGCCCCGGGGCTAAGTTTGCCGTCGGCCGCGAGACAGGCGATTTTCGCGCTAGTGCCCGTGCCGCAAGGCGAGCGGTCGTAGGCGAGCCCGGGACACAAGACGAAGTTGCGGGCATCGACGCCGGCCGCGGGCGACGGGCCGGTCAACTCGACGTGATCGATCTCCGCGCCGGCCGCGCCGGTGACGCCCGTGCGCGCGAGCGCCAGGCGCAGCGCCTCGGTATAGGCCGTCAGGGCGCGTTGCTGCGCGAATTCGAGCGGTACGGGAGAGTCTTCCGTGATGAAAAACCAATTGCCGCCCCAGGCGACATCGCCGCGCGCCTGTCCATACCCCGGTACGTCCACGCGGACCGCCCGGGCATGGCGGTAACTCTCCACATTGTCGATCGAGACGCGGCCATCCGGATGTAACGCGACACCGACCGTGCCCACCGGAGTTTCGAGGCGATGCTGACCGGCGTCGATGCGCCCGAGGTGCTGCAGGGTGCGCACGACGCCGATGCTGCCGTGGCCGCACATGCCGAGGTAGCCGACGTTGTTGAAGAAAATGACGGCTGCGCAGGCCTCGGCCGCGATCGGCGCCAGCAACAAGGCGCCCACCATCGTGTCCGACCCGCGCGGTTCACAGGCGACGGCGCTGCGCCAGGCATCGTGGCGTCGGCGAAATCGTTCCAGGCGCTCCGTCAGCGAGCCCGCCCCCAAGTCGGGGAATCCGTCGACGATGACCCGCGTGGGTTCGCCGCCAGTATGCGAATCGATGACGTCGACGCGGTGCATGCTCCGCATCATGGTCGTCGCGGCCCCGGCGCGGCTAGCATTCCTTGTCGCGAAACCATGCGGAAAGCGGCACAATCATGCCGCCCATGCACGACCTCAGCTTGAGTGTTCCCGCCGCCGAACTCGAGGCCCTGTTCGACGCGCTGCCCGACGTCGTTTTCTTCGTCAAGGACGGCGAGGGCCGCTATACCCACGCGAATCTGACCTTGGTCGCCCGGCTCGGCTTCAAGCGACGACAGCAGATCGTCGGACGCCATGTTGCCGAGGTTTTTCCGGAGCCTCTGGGCGGAGCCTATGCGGCACAGGACAGCCGCGTGCTGGCCGGCGAGTTGATCGAGGATCATCTCGAGGTACACCTGTTTCCTAACCGCGCGCCGGGCTGGTGCCTGACCTGCAAGAGACCCTTGCGCCAGGGCGGCACGATCCGCGGCCTGGTCGGCATTTCGCGCGATCTCGGCCAGCCGGACGGGCGGCATCCGACCTATGACCGTCTACGCTGCGCGTTCAGCTATCTGCAGGAGCATTACGCCTCGACCGTGCGCATGCGGACCTTGGCCGATCTCGCCGACCTGTCGGTCGCCCAGCTCGAGCGACATTTTCGCCGCGTGTTCCAGTTGACCCCGCAACAGGTGCTCGGCAAGTTGCGCATCGAGGCGGCGATGCGCATGTTGCGCGGTGCCGAGAGCGTCGCCAGCATCGGCGCTGCCTGCGGTTTCGCCGATCAAAGTGCCTTCGCTCGGCGCTTCAAGGCGACCGTGGGCATGACGCCGCGCGAGTATCGCGAGGTTAGCGCCGCGCGTCGCGGCAGCTGAGCGTGCTGGGGCGACCGCGCTCAGGCGTCCGCGGCGGCCAGCGCCGGCAGTTGCACCGTCACGCGGCAGCCGCCGCCCGGCGTCGAATCGACCTCCATGCTGCCGCCCGCGATCCGGATTCGCTCAGCCAGGTTGCGCAAGCCGAAACGCGCACGCCCGTCGGCGATGGCTGCGAACCGGTCGTAGCCGACGCCGGCGTCGCTGACCGTGATCTCGACATGATCGCCGTTGCGTCGGACACGAATGTGAGCTGCATCGGACTGCGAATGCTTGTGGGCGTTGCAGATCAATTCACGCAACACCCGGTAGACGAGCCGCAATTGCTCGCTAGTCAGTGCGACCGTGCCCGTGGTGTCCGTCGTCAGGGTAAAATTGTAGCGAACCGCGAAATATTGGATGAGCCAGCTCAGGATCTCCTGCAGCGAGGCGCGCTCGATCTCCGGCGGGCTCAGGTCCTGTATGGTCGCGCGAACGGCCGTTTGCGCCTCCCGCGCTGCCGCCAGCGCTTGTTCGAGCAGGCCGATCATCGGACTTTTGTCGCTCATGCGCCGGCGCATCGCATTGAGGATCATGCCCTGGCCCGCGATGATTTGCGCGACGCCGTCGTGCAGATCGACGGCCGTGGCCTTGCGCACCGATTCCTCCGCGGTGTCGAGCGCCCGCGCGTACGCGAGCAGCATCGCCTGCTTGCCGGCGGAGTCTGCCAGCAGCGCATGTTGCTCCAGCACCATGCGGTTGATCAGCAGCGCTTCGCCACAGGCAAGCAACACAAAGATCTGCGTCGACAGCACGCCGTTGTGCCAGTTGCCCTGCAGGACCAAGGCCGGGAACGCGCCGAAGCCATGGGCGGCGATCAGCGCGACGCCGATCGACAGCGCCGCGCACGCCAGCGCGCAGGTGAACTGGGAGAAGCGCAGCGCGAACCACAGCAGCGGTGCGGCCAGCAGCATCAATTCGAGAAAGCGGTCGAAGGGCCAGGTGACCAGCGAATAGAAGAGACATAGGCCGCCGATCGTCAGCGCGAGGCCGGGCGCTTCCCAGCGCTGCGGCTTCTGCGGCGTCGGCTCCACGAAACCTTGCAACAGACCGAGAAGCAGGGGGCACAGAGTCACCACCGACAAGACCGAAGACAGCATCCGCACACTGACGTCGAGGCCGTCGATCGGCGCGCCCGCCGCCAGTGCATGGACCTGAGAGGTCAGCAGCGACCCGGGAATGGACCCCAGGGCCAGTGCTAGCAAGATCAAGGGGGCCTGCGACGCCAGCGGCTGACGGTTTTGGTTAAAGCGACCCAGCAGCCGGATGACGCCGGCCATACCGGCACAGATCAGCGTGCCCGACAAGGACACATCCACCGTGTACCAGACACTGGGAGGCGTGCCGCGGGCAATCGTCGTCATGAGCGTGATGATCGCCAAGTCCGAGCAGCAAGTGACCAGCAGCACGAGCGGCCAGCGGCGCCAGGGCAGCAAATAATAAGCGGTAAATGCGATCGCGTGCGGGGGCCAGATCGCTCCGGGTATCGAGATCGCCGGTTTGAGCACGATGCAGCCGATCATGAGACAAGGATAGGCGAGGCCCAGCCACGCGAAGGAACCGCGCGCCGGTGTGCCGAGCCGCCCCCCAACGTCCATGACGGAAGTCCCCATCGTTGCAGTGTGCCATGGAATTTCCCTGCAGCTATATCCGCAAATTCCTGAGCGACCGCACGCTGACCTGAAAAATAAAAAGATTGCGCGAAAAGCCGCCGAAATCGCCTTTCGCGCGCGTAGAATTTTCTGGATGTGTTACTCGGCGCAAATCTTGCAATCGGTGCGCAAACTCTATCGCGAGCTCGGCATTCGTCTCGACTATGCCGAGGCGCAACGGCTGTTCGAGCGGCGTCTCGACGAGCCCGGTATTTCGATCTCGCGCGGCTTCGAGGCGAACTTCGACGAACCCAGCAATGCAGAGGAGCGACGCATCAAGGCGGCGATCGATGCGCACCGGGAGCGCGCCGCGACGCGGCTCGAGCAGGAACTGTTCGCACAGAAGACCCGGCTCGCGGGCGCGGCGCGCGCGCTCGAGGCGAAGCCTACGAAGAAGGCGCGCGAAGACCAGCGCATCGCCACGAACAAGATCGACAGCCTCACGAGCAAGCTCGCGGATCTGCGCCGCAGCGACCCGAAGCCGCGCGACAATCGGATTTTCCCGTTCATGTATGCGGGCGTGATCGTCGCCGCCGGGGGTGAGCGGCTGTTGACGCCGATGCGCTACTTTTGCCGGCCTGCCGGCAAGCCCGCGCACTATGACAAGAAATATCCCGGGCTCTACAACGCACGCCGCGATAATTTGGAACGGTTCTGGGCGGACCAGTTCGGCCGCGATCATGCGGTCCTGGTCGTCGACAGTTTCTACGAGAACGTGCAGCGCCATGCCATGGAACATCGCGCGCTCAGCGTCGGCGAGGCGCCTGAGAACGTCGTCCTGCAGTTCACACCCGAGCCCCCGCAAACCATGTTGGTCGCCTGTCTCTGGTCGCACTGGACCGACGGCCGCGAACCCGATGTCCGCGGCTTTGCCGCGATCACCGACGAGCCGCCGCCCGATGTTGCCGCCGCCGGCCACGACCGCTGTATCGTCAATCTCAAGCCGGAGCACCTGGACCTCTGGCTGCAGCCCCGCGGACGAACCTCAGCCGAGTTGCAAGCGCTGCTGTCCGATCGCGCGATTCCGGTTTTCCAGCACGCGGCCCTGCAGGCCGCCTGACGTGGTGCGTCCACGTCGGCAGCTCGCCGATCCCTGGTATTACCTGCACAATTTCGAGCGTGTGCTCGCCGCGCTCGATGCACGCTATGCCGCGCTCTGGTCCGTCGAGGAGCGGCGTTTTCTCGCCGACTTCGCTGCGCTACCGCGGGCGGCGCGCGCCGTGCTCGTGCGCATGGCGGTGCGCAGCGGCGATCTGTTTCGCGCCGGCGATCTCGTCTACGCGGAGATCGGCGCCGCGACCGCGGCGCTCGAACCGCTGCTCGCGCTCGGTTGGGTCGTCGCGGCCGAGACGCTGCCCGCGGGCCGCCTGATTCCGGTCTTCACCAAGGACGAGTTGCTGTGTTACTTCGCGGGACCCGGGGCGAGCCGGCGGGCGAGCAAGGCGGCGCTCGCGGCCGTCTTGCTCGCGCAGCACGTGGGCGCGGTCTCGCTCGCAGCCTGGTCGCGCGCGACCGGCGAGGTGCTCTACGAGATGCGGGTCCGGGCCTTGTGCGATCAGCTGCGGGCCATGTACTTCGGAAATTTCCATCAAGACTGGAGCGAATTCGTGCTGACCGAATTGGGCGTGCTGACCTACGAGTCGGTGCCCACGCCGCTGCAGGCTGCGGCGTTTCGCACCCGCGCCGAGGTCGAGAGCTTCCACCAGCTACAGCGCTGCGTCCAAGGCCTCGCCGCGGAGCGCGAGCCGGCGGAGCTCGACGCCGCGTTGCCGCCGACGGTGCTCGACTGCGACTGGCTCGAGGAACTGCGCCAGGAAATCCTCTGCCGTATCGGGCGGCATCACGAGCAGCGCGGCGACCCGGCGGCGGCGCTGCGCTGTTATACGCGCTGCCGCCACCGGGGGGCGCGGATCCGGGCAGCACGTTTGCATGAACGTGCCCGGGACTGGGAGGCCGCGCACCGCGTCTGTCTCGCCGCCCTTCACGCCCCGGACAGTGCGGCCGAGCGCCACGATGCGCAAAAAATTCTCGCCCGCGTCGCGCGCAAACTGAAGATTCCCGCCGAATTCGCGGCGCCGCCCGCGGCGCCGGTCCCGAGCTTCGATCTCATCGCCGAACCGCCGGCGCCGCCCTACGCGGTCGAGTATTACGCGCGCGATCGCTTGCTCGCCGAGTCCAGCGGCGAGGTCGTCGTACGCTACGTCGAGAATTCGCTGGTCACCTCGCTGTTCGGCTTGCTGTGCTGGCGCGCGGTCTTCGAGCCCATCGCGGGCGCTTTCTTTCACGACTTCCAAGCGGCACCCGCCGATCTTGCCAGCAGCCGGTTCTACGAACGGCGCCGACGCAGCTTCGAGGCCTGCTTCGCGCAACTCGAGACCGGCGAGTACCTCGAGACGATACGCCGCTGCTACGCCGTCAAGGCCGGAATCCAGTCGCCGTTCGTCGCCTGGCGGGCACTGTCGAAGCGTCTACTCGAACTCGCCCTGACCTGCTTCCCCGCGACGCATCTGCGGCTCTGGTTCGAGTGGATCGTCGCGGACGTGCGCGCCAATTGCGCGGGCTTCCCCGATCTCGTGCAGTTTTGGCCACGCGAGCGCCGCTATCGCTTGATCGAAGTCAAGGGCCCGGGGGATCGTCTCCAGGACAATCAGCGGCGGCTGCTGCAGTTCTGCGCCCTGCATCGCATGCCGGTGGCGGTCTGTTACGTCCGAGTCTGAGGGACGCCGAGCTCGCGGGTCTGCAGCTCAGTGCAGGTTAGGCACTGGCTCATGCCGATCCGGAAGGTCCTCAGGGTGCCGTCGGCCGCCGCCGCAGGCCGGTCCCCTGTAATACGCCGGCTCGCTTCGCGGCGCTGCTCGCCGGGCCGCCGAGCACGCCCGCATGGGGCGCAATGACGCTCGCATGGGCCGCGCTGCGATTCGGCAGCGCGAGCCCCGCGGGTTTGAACGGCGGCTTCGCACCGATGGTCGCGTTGGGCGGTACGGCTCCCGGGTGTTGCAGGGGGGTATTGGCGTGCATGGGCACGCTGAGATGGGGTGCACCGCGTTGCGGCACCGGGCCGCCGTGCGGCAAGAAACTCGTCGGTGCTTTGCTCACCGGCGCCTTGCTCGCGGCGCGTTGCGGCGGGCTGCCGTGCGGGCTCACCGGCGCCGCATAAGCCGGCACGGCGGCGAGCCAGATCGCGCTGAGCAGGAGGGGCGCGCCGAGCAACCGAGGCGTGACCTGCAATCGAGGCGGTCTGATCATTGAAGTAGCGCGGCGCATCGTCAGCCGGAGCCCGGGTCGAGTTCGGCGGGCGGTGCCGCCGGGCCCGGCGCCTCGTCCGGATCCAAATCATCATCTTCCGGTGTTGCGTCCGGGCGCGCGAACATCAATTGCAGCGCCGGCACGACCGCGAGCAGCATGATCGGACCGATCAACATGCCACCGACCACGACGGTGGCGAGCGGACGCTGTACCTGGCTGCCTATACCGGTCGAGAACGCGGCCGGCACGAGTCCGATGCAAGCCGACAAGGCCGTCATCAGCATCGGTCGCATCCGCTTCTCGGCAGCGTGTTCCATCGCCTCCAGCGGGTTCATGGTCGTGCGCATTTGATTATAGTAGGTGATCACGAGGATGCCGTTCATGACCGAGACGCCAAATAGAGAAATAAAGCCGATCGCCGCCGATACGCTGAACGGCAGTCCGGCGACGAACAAGGCGATCACGCCGCCGGCGATCGAGAACGGGATGCCGGCAAGCGCGAGCAGGCTGTCGCGCAGCGAATTGAACATGCTGTAGAGCAGCACGAGGATCAGGGCGAGGCTCATCGGCACGAAAATCGCGAGGCGACCCTTGGCCACCTGCAAGTCCTGGAACTCGCCGGCCCAGACGAAGCGATAGCCGCTCGGCAGCTTGACGTTTTTCGCGATGCGCGCCTGCGCCTCGGCGACCGTGCTGCCGAGGTCGCGGCCGCGCACACTGAACTTGATCGGGATGAAGCGGCTCGTCGTCTCGTGATAAATGTACGAGGCACCCGAATCGAGTGTGATCGTCGTGAGCTCGCGCAGCGGGATATAGGCCGTCGTGCCGCTCGGCGTCTGATACCCGACCGTGACCGCGCCGATCGCCGCGATGCTGTCGCGGTACTTGGGCGACAGGCGCACCGTCAAATTGAACTGCCGGTCGCTCTCGAGCACGGTCGAGGCCACCTGGCCGGCGAGCGCGGCCTGAATTACGGCGTTGACGTCGCCGGTATTGAGGCCGTAGCGCGCGGTCTTGAGGCGGTCGATGCGGATGTCGAGATTCGGCTGCCCGAGGATACGGAACACGCCGAGATCCTCCATGCCGTGCACCTGCTCCATTTCATGCAGCACCTGGTCGGCGAGGTGCTCGAGTACCAGCAGATTGGGACCCAGGATCTTGATCGAATTGGCGCCCTTGACGCCTGACAAGGACTCCTCCACGTTGTCCTGGATGTACTGGGAGAAGTTGAAGACGACGCCCGGCAGGGCGGCTGCGAATTCCTTCTGCAACTGCGCGGTGAGCTTGTCCTTGGTCAAGCCGGCGGGCCATTCGTCGAAGTTCTTCAGGGGTGCGAACAGCTCGACGTTGGCGAACGAGGAGGCGTCGCTGCCGTTGTCGGGCCGGCCGTGCTGCGAGACCACGGTCAGGATCTCCGGATGTCTGAGCAGGATTTCGCGCATCTTGCGCGTCGCCTCCGTGCCGGCGTCCAGGGACATGGTCTGCGGCATGGCGGCGCGGATCCAGTAATTGCCTTCCTCGAGCGCGGGCAGGAACTCGCTGCCGAGGAACGGCACGCACAGCCCGACGATGACGAGGAACACCGCGCCCAAGGCCACGACGAGCTCACGGCGGCGCAAGGAGAACTGGAGCACGGGCACATAGGCGCGATGCAGGACGCGCACGACCGCGGTCTCGACCTCTTTGATCTCCTTGGGCAGCAGCAGCGAAGCGAGTACCGGGGTCACGGTGAAAGTCGCGATCAGCGCGCCCGCGAGTGCATAGGCATAGGTGCGCGCCATGGGTCCGAAGATCTGGCCCTCGACGCCCTCCATGAGGAAGAGCGGTCCGAAGGCGGCGATCGTGATCGCGGTCGAAAACAGAATGGCGTTGTCGACTTGCAGCGCCGAGATGAAGATCATGCGCAGTCGCTTGGTCCAGCCCGGCTTCTTGCGCGTGGGATCGGCGCCATAGGCCTCTTCGTGCAGGTCTTCGAGCAGTTGCGTGCGCTGGTCGGGCGGCAGCTGCAGATTCCTGAAGATGTTCTCGACGAGAATCACGGCCGAGTCGATGATGATGCCGAAGTCGACGGCGCCGATCGAGAGCAGGTTCGCATCCTGGTGCTGCAGCACCAGGATGATGATGGCGAAGAACAGCGCGAACGGAATGTTCATGCTGACGATGATCGCGCTGCGCAGATCGCCCAGGAAGATCCATTGGATCAGGAACACCAGCAGACAGCCGAAAATGAGATTGTGCATGACCGTGTGCGTGGTCACGGCAACGAGCGACGTGCGGTCGTAGTACGGCACGATCTTGACGCCGGGCGGCAGGGAGCCGTCCGTGTTCATTTTCTGCACTTCTTCCTTGATGCGCGGCACGACGTCGTTGGTGTGCTGGGGGCGTCCCATGACCACGATCGCGGCGACCACGTCGTCGTCATGATCGCGTCCCGCGATGCCGAGGCGCGGCACATAGCCCACGTAGACGCGCGCCACTTGTTTGACGAGCACCGGCACGCCGTTGTTCTGCGCGATCACGACGTTGTCGATGTCGTCGACCTTGACGCCCTTGGTCAGATCGTCGGCACCGCCGTCGCTCACGAGGCCGAGGCCGCGAATGTTCACGGATTGCTGGCCGACCGCGATCTCGCGGCCGCCGACGTTGATATTGGCGTTGCCGAGCACGGTCAGCAGCTGCGGCATCGTGACGCCAAAGGTCTCCATCTTGTGCAGATCCGCCTCGACCTCGAACTCCTTGGTGGTGCCGCCCCAGCTGTTGACCTGCACGACGCCCGGAATCGTCGCGAGCCGGCGCTGCACGATCCAGTCCTCGACGGTGCGCAAATTGGTCAAGCCGAAGTGCGGGGGACCCACCACCTCATAGCGGTAGATTTCCCCGACCAGGCTCGATTGCTGGATTTGCGGCACCTGGCCGCCGGGCAGCGCGACGTTCTGCTGCAACATGAGCGCCGCCTGCGTGTAGGCCGCATAGTAGTCGACGCCGTATTTGAACGTCACGCGCACGAACGACAGACCGTAGAACGAGGTCGAGCGGATGTTGTCGATGCCGGCCGTCGGGTAGAGCCCGATCTCCATCGGTGTCGTGTAGTACTTTTCCATCTCCTCGGCGGACAGACCTGCCGCCTGTGCCGTGATCTCCAGGATCACGGGCGCCGGGTTCGGGTAAGCCTCGATGTTCAGTTTTGCATAGGCGACCACGCCGCCGACGACGAACACCAGCAGCGCCAGCAGGATGATCGAGCGCCGGGTGAGCGCGAACTCGAGGATGGACTTCAACATCTTATAAGGAACATCGCTTTGGCAACATCGCTTAGGTCGGGCCGCCGAATGCGATGTTGCTGAGAAAAATCGCGCCGTCGACGGCGACGGTTTCGCCGCTCTTGACGCCGTCGAGGATTTGATCGAAGTCGTTCTGTTGCAGGCCGATCTTGACGGTGCGCCGCTGGAAGTGGCGCCGATCCGTGGTCACCCAGACCGACATCGTGCCGTCACCCTCGCGGACCACGCCGTTCACGGGCACGGCCGGCGAGTCCAGCGGCTTGCCGACGCTGATCACGAAGTTTGCGAGCATGCCGGCGCGCAACTCGTGCGCCGAGTCGCGGATTTCGGAACGCACCGTCACGCGGTGCGTGGCGGGATCGACGTTCGCGCCGACCGCATCGACCTTGCCCTTGAAAACCCGGTTCGGGTAGGCGGTCACGGTGACCTGCAGCTCCTGGCCGACCGCGAACGCCGGGCTGTCCTCCTCGGTGACGTCGGCGATGAGCCAGAGCGTGTTCGTGTCGGCGACCGAATAGGGCGCGGGCGCGTTGCCCGGTTGCTCGAGCAGACCCGGCGCGGCATTGCGCGCCGTGACCGCGCCCGTGATCGGACTGCGGATCACGAGCGCGGATTCGACTGCGCGTTTGGCGATGATCGCGTCGATCTCGGCGGGGCGCTTGCCGAAGATCAGCAACGCCTCGCGTGCCGCCTTGAGTGCGCCGTCGGCGCTCTGTTCGTTGGCCACGGCCGTCTCATAGTCGTTCTGGTCGATGCCCTGGGAGGCGTACAGCTTTTTCGCCCGTTCGAGCGCACTGCGCGTCTGCTCGAGAGTCGCCTGGGCACTGATCGCGTTCGCTTCCGCCTGCAGAAAGTCCGGACTCTCGATCGTGTAGAGAGCCTGTCCTTTGACGACCGGATCGCCCAAGTCGACATAGGCCTTGATGATGCGGCCGGGGTAGGGAGTGAACACGGCGACCGTGAGATTCTCATCGAAATCGATCGAGCCGACGGCTTGTTTCTCGACCCGGAAGGATTGGTCCTGGACCGTGCCGACTTGAATGGCCTTGGATTGTTCGTCGCTCAAGGTCACGTTCTGGGTGTCGATCGCGGCGGGGCTGTCGACCTTGTCGGCTTCGTGTTTCGAACAGGCGGCAATGCCGCAGAGCAGCCAGGCGGCCACGCCCACGGATCCACAGAAGCTCAACCGACGTCGCATTGTCAAACCTCGCCCAGGATCCAGCCCTCGATGATGTGCGTGCCGCGCGGTGCACACCACTGTGATGGATCACAGGCCGCTGTGATTGATCACAGTTACGCGAGATGGACCCAGTGCCTCAGAATCGGTCTATGCTGACCCCTGCCTCCGCCCGGTGGTTTCTGCCCGTCGCTGTCTGCGCCGCGCTGTCCGCCTGTGCCGTGGGGCCGAACTTTCACAAACCGGCGGCGCCCGCGCAGGTCGACTATGCCCCGACGCCGCTGCCGGCCGAAACGCCAAGCGCGCCGGGTCTCGCCGGGGATGCGCAAAAGTTCATCGCCGGCGGCGAGCTGCGCTACGACTGGTGGAAGTCCTTCGATAATCCGGCGCTCGATTCCCTGGTCGATCGTGCCTTGCGCGCGAATCCGTCCGTGCCGGCTGCGCGCGCCGCGCTCGCCCAGGCGCAGGAACTTGTCTATGCCCAACAGGGCTACTTCTTCCCGACTCTCGGCGCGGACTACCAGTTCGAGCGGCAAAAACTCTCCGGTAACACCGGCGGCAACTCCCCGGGCATCCAGGGCAACGGCACGGTCATCGCGACCGGATCGAATCCGAACGGACCGCCTTACAATTCGCCGGTCATCTATAACTTCCACACTGCGGAACTGACCGTCGGCTACACGCCCGACGTGTTCGGCGCGAATCGCCGGCAAGTGGAGTCTCTCGATGCGCAGGCGCAATATCAGCGCTTCGAGCTCGAGGCGACCTACCTCAGTCTGGTCGCGAACGTCGTCGGTGCCGCGATCCAGGAGGCCTCGGTGCGTGCACAGATCGCCGCGACCGAGGCGATCATCGCGGACAATCAAAAGTCTCTTGAGATCATGCGCGACAAGCTGGCGCAGGGCTATGCCATGCGTCTCGACGTCGCCGCGCAGGAAGCCGCCTTGGGTCAGGCGCTGCAGTTGCTGCCGCCCCTGCAGAAACAACTCGAGCAGACGCGCGACCTGATTCGCGTGCTTGCCGGCAATCTGCCGAACGAGGACGTCGCCGAAACTTTCGAGCTCAAGGACCTGAAACTGCCCGGCGACGTGCCGCTCAGTCTGCCCTCGAAGATCATCGAGCAGCGTCCTGACGTGCGCGCGGCCGAGGAACAATTGCGCGCCACCAATGCCCAGGTCGGCGTTGCGATCGCCAATCGCCTGCCGCAGTTTGCGATCACGGGTGCGGTCGGCGGCAATGCGAGCGTGTTCAGCCGGATGTTCAGCTCGGGCGGCCCGTTCTGGAACGTCATCGCGAGCGCCTCGCAGACGATTTTCGACGGCAACACGCTGCTGCATGAGCAGCGTGCGGCCGAACAGGCGCTCAAGCAATCCGCAGCCCTGTATCGATCCACCGTGCTCTCGGCCTACCAGAACGTCGCCGATACCCTGCATGCCATGCTCGCCGACGCCGACGCCTTGAGCGCGGCGGTCGTGACCGAGCGGGCGGCCGAAGAGGAGCGCGATCTCACGCAAGCGCGCCGCGCTGCAGGCTACACTGACTATCTGACCGAATTGACCGCGGAAATGACTTATCAGCAGGCGGTCTTGGCCCTCGCCCAGGCCCGGGCGCTGCGCTTCGGCGACACAGCGGCGCTCTATCAATCCTTGGGTGGCGGCTGGTGGAACCGCCCCGCCGGCGCACCTTGAGACCGCACGGCGCGTGATATGATGACTTGCCTGAAACCGGGCATCTTCATCGCTACCGGTATGGGGTCATGCGTCATGGTTTCGCGGGCGAAGCGCATCCTGTGCATCGAGGACGATCCGGAGACGGCTGCGCTGATCACCGAGGATCTGCAGGAGCGCGGCTATGCCGTAACCATCGCCTTGGAGGGCGCAGCCGGCCTCGAAGCGATCTTGAAGACCACCCCGGATCTCGTGCTCTGCGACATCAGCATGCGCGGCATGACGGGCTTCGACGTGCTCGAGCGCCTGACCTCGCTCTCCCCGCAATTCGAGTCGCTGCCCTTCGTGTTCGTGACCGCGCTCGCCGATCGTGAGTCGGAGCTGCGCGGGCGCCGGCTCGGCGCCGACGACTACGTCACCAAGCCGATCGATTTCGAGGTGCTCGCGACGATCATCGAAGCGCGCCTCGCACGCGTCGCGCGCAACGAGGTGTGGTCGAAGTCCGTCGCTCTCAACGATCGGGAGGTGCAGAGCCTCACCTGGTCGGCGCGCGGCAAAACCTCGACCGAGATTGCGGTGATCCTCGGACTCTCCAAGCGTACGGTCGATTTTCACATCGAAAATGCCTGCCGCAAACTGAACGTGGCGACCCGCATCGAGGCGGCCGTGAAGGCGAGCAGCGGCCGCCTGATCGAGCCTTGACTGCTTGCCCATGGCCGCTGCAAACCTCAAGCCCGACACGCTGCAGACGCATACCGCTGCGGTCACGGCGCCGAGTTGGCTCGAGTGGTTGCAACCGCATTCGATCCGCGTGCGCCTCTCGGCGATCTTCGCGCTGCTGTTTCTGCTCGTGATCTCGCTCGGGCTGTTCGGCATCGAGCGTCTCGGCGACGTGAACCGCGCCTCCCTGGAGATTCGCGATCACTGGCTGCAGGACGCGCGCATCTTGGGCGATCTCAACAATTATATGTCCGACTACCGCACCGCCGAGGCGACCCGGCTGCTCTCGAACACGCCGCTCGAACTCGCGGCGAGCGAGAAGGAGTTGATGGCGCTCGCGGTCACGGTGGCACGCCATCAGACCGACTACGAGCGCGTGGCGCAGGACGACGCTGACAAGGCGCTCTACACCCTGTTCGCCCAGCAGTGGCAGGCCTACCAGGGCATCGCCGAGAACGTGCTGCAATTGGCGCGCGTCGGCCGCAACTCCGATGCCGTCGTGATGTACATGACGACCTCGCACCATGCCTTCGATCTCGCGAGCGACACCCTGGGACGGCTCACGAACCAAACGATCGCCAAGGCACATGCGGCAAGCGCGAGTGCGGAGTCGACCTACCAGCATGCGCGTACGCTGATCGTCATCGCGATGCTGCTTGCCGGCTCGATCCTGGTCGGCGGCATCGTCTATTTCACGCGCTCGATTTTCAATCCCTTGCTCGATCTCGCCAAGCGCATGCACGCGCTCGCACAGCAAGACACCGACATCGTCGTCCCCGGTGCGGACCGTGGCGACGAAATGGGCGAGATGGCCCGCTCGATCGAGGTGTTTCGCGATAATGCGATCGCCCTGACGAACAGCCGGCGCCGCCTGATCGAGCAGACTGCGAATCTCGACGAGGCGCTCGAGAACGAGCAGCGCCTGACCGTGAAACAGCGCAACTTCATCTCCATGACCTCGCACGAGTTTCGGACACCGCTGACGATCATCGACGGGCACGCGCAGCGCCTGATCAAGATCAGCGATCGCATCAGCGCCACCGAGATTGCCGAACGCGGTTCGCGCATCCGCAGCGCGGTCTTGCGCATGACCAGCATCATGGAGAGCCTGCTGGAAGCGTCGCGCCTGCTCGACGGTCACGGCGTCTTCCAACCCGCGGATCTCGATCCGCGGGCTTTGCTGCATGAAGCCTGTCAAACGCACCGGGAGGCAACCCGCGGCACCAACATCGCCGAGCATTACGATGGGCTGCCGGCGACCGTGCACGGCGACTCGAAGCTGCTCTTTCATGCGTTCAGCAATTTGATCGCCAACGCGGTCAAGTATTCGGGGGCCGGCAGTCCGATCGAATTGCGCGCGGGAGAGGAGGGGGGGCAGCTCGTCGTACGAATCACCGACTCTGGTATCGGCATACCGCCGCGTGATCGCGAGCATCTGTTCGAGCGTTACTTTCGTGGCGCCAATGCGACCGGCATCGCGGGCACCGGAGTCGGGCTACATTTCGTCGCCATGGTCATGATGCTCCATCATGGCGAGGTCACCGCCGAAAGCGTCGAGGGCGTCGGTTCGACGTTCAGCGTGCGCCTGCCGGCGACGAGGTCCGCGCTCAACGAACAGGACGTCGCGAAAGCCAGTTTCGCCTGACAGCCGGGGCGCAACTGCGCCGTGCGGCGCAGCAGAGCGATACCGCGCTGCACTTGCTCGAGTCGCCAGACGGCCTCGACGTCCTTACCGCGCGCACACGCCGCGTCGATCAGTTTCATCTCGGTTTGAATCCAGGTATCGGCGCGTGCCGCGTCCGCGGGGCTTGCGTTTGCCCGGGATGACCATGATGCTTTCGTTCTTTGAATCGATGACGCGAGCGGGTCGTCGCAGGTATCGGCGGCGGCCCGGCCGACCAGCAACGGACCCGCAACCAGCAACAGCGGACAAATCCGACGGGTGAGCTTGTTCAAGCAGTGTTCCTTCCCGTTGTCGCCCTGCGCGCAGGTCTGGATCGAGCGAGATCGATGCTCGCAAAGTCGGTGTTAAGAGGTCATAAAAATAGTGGTGTCCAAGCGAGTAATGTTGTTCACGGCGGCCTGTCTCGCCGCCTTGCTGTGTGCTTGCGGCCGTCACGAGGCCGGCACCGTCGCCCCGAGCGCGCCGGCAGCGCCCGCGCCGCTGCGACCGAGTGCTGCCGTTCCAGCGACACTGAGCCACGGACGTTTCGCGAACTTTCTCGTCATGATGCCGGCGGGCGAACCGCGGAGCTTCGTTTTGCTGCTCTCGGATGGCGCGGGTTGGGATGGCGTAACCGAGGCTGCGGCGCGTGCCCTCGTGGCCGGCGACGCCATGGTCGTCGGGATCGATCTGGCGAAATTGACCGCGAACCTGAACGCAGATCCCAACCAATGCGTGTTCCCCGACGGGGATCTCGAGAATCTGAGCCATTTCGTCCAGGCTTATTATCGCCTGCCGACCTATCTGCCGCCGCTGATCGTCGGCACGGGCGACGGCGCCGCGTTTGCCTACGCGATGCTCGCGCAGGCTCCCAAGGATGTGTTCGCGGGCGCCTTGAGCCAGGGTTTTTGTCCCCGACTCGCCTTGCGCAAAGCACTATGTACGACCCCCGCACAGCATTTTCTGGGGGCCGCGGCCCCGGACGGCGGGTTCGAGCTCCTGCCGACACCGACGCTCTCCGGTCCGTGGACCTTGGTCCCTGGGCAGGCGCCGACGTGTCCGTCGGCGACGATGGCCCGCTTCGCGGCCGCGATCCCGGGCGCCGTCGTGAGCGGGGCGCCGCCCGGCGCTGCCTCAGCGCCCGGCACGCCGATTCCCTTGGTTGCCGCATTCGCGCAATTGGCGGCGCGCACGGCACGCAAGCCCTTGCCCTCGCCGCCGGCCGCGCTCGGTGATTTGCCGGTCATCGAAGTACCTGCGGACCCCGGTAGTCCTGCGCTCGACGAATTTGCGCTCATGATGTCCGGCGACGGCGGCTGGGCGGGGCTCGATCAGGGAGTCGCGGCCGCATTGACGGCGCGCGGTATCCCGGTCATCGGCCTCGATTCGCTGCGCTATTTTTGGACGGCCCGTACGCCCGCGACGATCGCCGCCGACACCGATCGGCTGATTCGCTACTATGCCGCGCATCTCGGCAAGTCGCGGGTGCTGCTGATCGGCTATTCTCAGGGCGCCGATGTCTTGCCGTTCGCGGTCAATGGTTTGCCCGCCGAGACCCGTGCGCTCGTCTCCCTCGTGGCCGTGCTCGGTATCTCCGCCCATGCCTTGTTCGAATTCCACCTCAGCAATTGGATCGGCGACGACCAATCCGGTCCGCCGACCTTGCCCGAATTACGCCGCCTCGCCGGCCTGCCGCTGCTGTGCGTCTACGGTGCCGATGAGAACGACTCGCCCTGTACGCAGCTTGGCGCCATCCCGGCGACGGTCGTCAAACTGGCCGGTGGCCACCATTTCGACGGCGACTACCCGGGCCTCGCACGCACGATCCTCGACGCGGCCAAGCATTAGGTCCACGCGGGAAGCTTTGGTCAAACCTGGAAAAACCGGGCGCGAGCCCATAGATAAGGTGTCGAGCCGCGGGAAATTCCGCCTCTTAGGCTGCCGAAAGCGCGAATCGCCGCGATTTTTTCGACACACGCAGGTTGGCGTGTCAGAATCCGCGCCCTGTTTTGTCCTAATGGAAGTTTGCTTATGGCCCGTACAACCCCACTTTCCGATATTCGCAATATCGGCATCATCGCCCATGTCGACGCCGGCAAAACGACGACGACCGAGCGCATTCTTTATTACACGGGGCGCAAGCACACGATCATCGACATCCATGACACCAAGGATCTGAAGACGTCGACGACGACCGACTATCTGGAACAGGAGCAAAAGCGCGGCATCACGATCCAGAGCGCCGCGGTTTCGGCCTTCTGGCGCGACAAGAAGATCAACCTGATCGACACCCCCGGACACGTCGACTTCACGATCGAGGTCAATCGCTCGCTGCGCGTGCTCGACGGCGCGGTCGTCGTATTCGACGGCGTTGCGGGCGTGGAGCCGCAATCGGAGACGAACTGGCGCCTCGCCGACAATTACGGCGTGCCGCGCATTTGCTATGTCAATAAAATGGATCGCAGCGGCGCGAATTTCCTGCGCTGTGTCGACATGATCAAAAAGCGTCTCGGTGCGCGCCCGCTGCCGATTCAAGTTCCGATCGGCTCGGAGGACAATTTCAAGGGCATGGTCGACCTCGTCGAAATGAAGGCACTTGTCTGGGATTCGGACGACAAGGACGCGCAGTGGCAAGTCCTCGACTACAGCGACGACCTCGCCGACAAGCTCGGGATCACCACGCCGAGCGACCGCAGTCTGCTCGCCTCGGTGCCGAAATTCCGCACCGAACTCGTCGACACCTGCCTCGAGCAAGATGACGAGGCGATGGAGGCGTTCCTCACCGACGGCACCGTGCCTTCGCCCGATCTGCTGCGTCGCGCGCTGCGCAAGGGCACGCTGAACTCGTCGTTCACGCCCGTGCTGTGCGGCTCCTCGTACAAGAACAAGGGCGTGCAGCAGGTGCTCGACGCCGTCGTAGACATCCTGCCGGCGCCGACCGACGTGGCCTCGATCAAGACCGTCGATGCCGACGGCGAGCCGATCGGCGAGCGCAAGTGCTCGGATGACGAACCGTTCTCCGCGCTCGCCTTCAAGGTCATCAACGACGCCTACGGCGCGCTGACCTTCGTGCGCGTGTACTCCGGCGTCCTGGTCAAGGGCGCGTCGGTGCAGAATTCGACGCGCGGCAAGCGCGAGAAAATCGGCCGCATGGTCGAGATGTTCGCGAAGGAAGCCAACCCCGTCGAGGAGGCGCGCGCCGGCGACATCATCGCGCTGGTCTCGCTCGCCGATACGGAAACCGGTGACACGCTGTGCGATTCGGCCAACCCGGTCGTGCTCGAGCGCATGCGCTTCCCCGATCCCGTGATCAGCGTCTCGGTCAAGGCGAAGAACAAGGCGGATCAGGAGAAGTTCGGTGCCGCACTCGGCAAGATGGTGCGCGCCGATCCCTCCCTGCATCTCGAAACGGATCGCGAAACCGGGCAGACCATTCTGCGCGGCATGGGCGAACTGCATCTCGAAGTCACGCTCGACCGCATGCGCACCGAGTTCGGCGTCGAGGGCACGATGGGCGAGCCCCAGGTCGCCTACCGCGAGACCTTCACCAAGAAGATCAACGAGCAATACATCCACAAGAAGCAGACCGGCGGCTCCGGCCAGTTTGCCGAGGTATGGATCACATTCGAACCGCTCGAGCGCGGCGCCGGCTACGAATTCGTTGACGAAACGGTCGGCGGCTCGGTGCCCAAGGAATACGTGCCCGCGGTCGACAAGGGACTCAAGGTCCAGAAGGAGGACGGTGTGCTCGCCGGCTATCCGACAGTGGATTTTCGTGCGACGCTGACCGACGGCAGCTACCACGACGTCGACTCGAATGCACTGACCTTCGAAATCGCCGGTAAAGCGGCGTTCCGTGAGGCGATCCGCAAGGCGGGTCCGATCCTGCTCGAGCCCGTGATGAAGGTCGAGACGGTCACACCGGGCGATTACCTTGGCGATGTGATCGGGGACATCAACCGCCGTCGTGGCTCGATTCTCGATCAGCTCGAGCGCGGCACGAACATCGCCGTCGTCGCCACGGTGCCGCTCTCGGAGATGTTCGGCTATATCGGGCATCTGCGCGGCATGACGAGCGGCCGGGCTTCGTACACGATGGAGTTCTCGCACTATGATCCCGTGCCGCGCAACGTCGCCGACGAGGTGATCGCCGAGAAGGCGAAGGCTAAGGCGACGGCTTGAGCGCGGTTGGCGCGCGGGCCGGCTGCGCGGCCGCAGTTTGGTTTGCCATCTTCAGCTCCTTCAAGTAGCGGTAGGATCGGTAGCGGTAGGGCCTGGCTTCCAGGCCCGGGCCCGGAAGTCCGACCGCGCCCACGGCGGCCAGCGCATCGAGCGTCAGCGGCCGGTCGGAGACGAGGTCCCAGTGTCGTTCCGGCGCGGCTTGTGCACCTGAAGCGAGCACCCGCTGCAGTGCCTCGTTCAGCTTGCCGCGATCGACTGCGTGAATCACATAGCCTTCGTTGACCACCGCGGCCGTGTTCACGCCCAGCTCCTCGCACAAACGCTGCCGCGCGCCGACGCCGTCCATCGCGGCCTTGCGTGCCGCTTGCACGTCGGCTTGCAGGGTTGCGCTGACGCTGCCGCGATCCGACTGCAACAAGGGTCGATCGGCATGCCACGCTTCCGGTGGGCATGCTTTGTCGGCGGGCTGGAGCGCGACGAACGGATTGATTTCGTAGGGATAGATGCGACAGACGAGCGGTCGTCGCGGGTGGATGACGCAGCGCAGATCGGCGCTGAGATTCGGGCAGGCGCCGACCAGGTCGGCGGCGAGGATGACGTTGATGCGTATGCGCAGCAAGCCGCTGTGGGCAACGAAGGAGCGGGTGCGTCGATAAGCCGCCTCCGCATTGTCGGCGGGCGGTTCGACCGGCCAGGGCATCGCCACACAGAGGACCTCGACGTCGTGGCCGTCAGCGATCCAGGTCAGCGCTTCATCGAGCGTCAATGGCAGATGCAGGTCGCGGCAGCAACGGCCGCACATCGTGCAATCGAAGTGAAGCTCGTGGGCCATGAAAGATGATGGCATGATCGCAACCCGTAAGCGAGGATGAGATTCATGTGTGCGAGCAAGGTGGTCGAGGGAAAGCAGCGCGGCTGGATCGTCCCGATCGGCGGCGCGGAGGACAAGGAGAACTCCCCGCAGATCCTGCATCGCTTCGTCGAGCTCGCGGGCGGCCCCGGGGCCGACATCGTCGTCATTCCAACCGCGAGCCTGCTGCGCGCCACGGGTCCACGCTACGAGCGCCTGTTCGGCGCCTTGGGGGCGGCGCGTGTCACCTCTCTGGATTTCGACACGCGGCGCGACGCCGAGGAGCCGGGCCGGATCGAGCGCCTGGCCCAAGCGACGGGCGTGTTTTTTACGGGCGGCAATCAGCTGCGCCTCTCGACCTTGATCGGCGGCACGTCGGTCGCACGTACGATCCGCAGGCGCAATGCCGCGGGCGCCGCCGTAGCCGGGACGAGTGCCGGGGCTGCCTTCATCTGCGAACACATGATCGCCTTCGGCGACGAGGGCAGCACGCCGATCGCGGGTTCCGTCCGCCTGGCGCCGGGCTTGGGGCTGACCAATCGGTTCATCATCGACCAGCACTTCCGCCAGCGCGACCGGCTCGGACGCCTGCTCACGGCCCTGGCCTACAACCCGTTTGCCGTCGGGATCGGGCTCGACGAGGACACGGCGGCGTTCATCAGTCCGGATAACACCGTCGGCGTCGAGGGGTCCGGCGGCATCACGGTCGTCGATGCCGCCGAGGTGCGGTTTTCCTCGATGGACAGCGTCAAAGAGGGTCGGCCGGTCTGTCTGCTCGGCGTGAAGCTGCATATCCTCACGAAGGGTGCTACGTTCAACCTGCACACACGGCAGGCGGATGCCGGAGATCTGAACCACGCCAAGACCTGAATGAAGAGGGACCGATGCGAATACTGGAACGTAACGTCTATGTTGGACCGTCGCTTTACGCCCATTTCCCGGTCATCAAGGTGCTGCTCGATCTGGGACCCCTCGAGGCCTGGCCCACGGCCCGGCTCGGCGCCCCCTTCATCGACGGCTTGATCGCAGCCCTGCCCAACCTCCAGGAGCACGGCTGCTCCTATCGCGAACCCGGCGGCCTCGTGCGCCGCATGCGCGAGGACGAGGGCACCTGGCTGGGCCACGTGTTCGAACACGTCGCGATCGAATTGCAGAACATCGCGGGTGAGGACGTGAGCTTCGGCAAGACGCGCAGCACCGGCACGGCCGGCGTCTACACCGTCGTCTACGAATACGCGCAGCGCGACGAGGGTATCGCCGCCGGCGAACTCGCGATCCAGCTGCTATGTTCGCTGCTGCCGGCCGAACTGCGCCCAGCCGATGGCGTGCCGGCCGAGTGGAGCTGGGAGGAGAAGCGCAACGACTACATCCGCTATGCCCAGCGCCGCGCGCTCGGGCCCTCGACCGCCTCGCTGGTCAAGGCGGCCGAAGAGCGCAACATTCCCTGGTTGCGCTTGAACGAGCAGAGCCTCATTCAACTCGGGCACGGTAAATTCCAGCAGCGCATCCAGGCGACGGTCACGGGTCGCACCAGCCATATCGCCGTCGAGCTCGCGCAGGACAAGGAGGAGACGAACAAGATCCTCGCCAACTGCGGTCTGCCGGTGCCGCGCCAGGAACTCGTGCGCAGCGCCGATCGCGCCGTGCGCGCCGCGGAGCGCCTCGGTTTCCCCGTGGTCACCAAGCCCTACGATGGCAATCATGGCCGGGGCATCTCGATCGGCCTCGCCACCGCCGATGAGGTGCGTGCCGGCTTCGCGGCCGCGGCCGAGCATTCCGCTTCCGTGATCGTCGAGACGTATCTGCAGGGCGAGGACCATCGGCTGCTCGTCGTCAACGGGGAATTGATCGCCGCGACCCGCCGCACGCCGGGGCGTGTGATCGGCGACGGCCTGCACTCGGTGCGCGAACTGGTCGAGATCGTCAACCGCGACCCGCGTCGCGGGATCGGACACGAGAAAGTCATGACCCGGCTAGAATTGGACGCGCAGGCCGAGATGATGCTGAAGCGGCAGGGACTCGATGCCGATACCGTGCCCCCGGCGGAGCAGGTGGTCTTGCTGCGCAGTACCGCGAATCTCTCGACCGGTGGTACGGCGACCGATGTCACGGACATCATTCATCCGGACAATCGCGATATGGCGGTCCGGGCGGTCGCGGCGATCGGCCTCGATGTCGGCGGCGTGGACTTTCTCTGTCCGGACATCGCCGAGAGCTACAAGATCGTCGGCGGTGGGATTTGCGAGGTCAATGCGGCGCCGGGCTTTCGCATGCACGTCGCGCCCAGCGAGGGCACGCCCCGCGACGCCGCCGGCCCCGTGATCGACATGCTGTTTCCGCCCGGGGCGCCCGCGCGCGTGCCGATCGCCTGCATCACGGGCACCAACGGCAAGACGACGACTTCGCGCATGCTCGCGCATATCGCGAAGATGGCCGGTTTCACGCCCGGACTCACGACCACCGACGGCGTCTACATCGACGGACAGCGCACCGTCGAGGGGGACATGACCGGACCCGTGGCGACGCGCATGGTGCTCGCCGATGCGCGCATCGACCTTGCCGTGCTCGAGATCGCCCGTGGCGGCCTGTTGCGTGCGGGCATGGGCATTCCGTTCGCCAATGTCGGCGCGGTCCTGAACGTGCAGTCCGACCACCTCGGCCTCAAGGGTGTCGACACGCTCGAACAGCTCGCCGAGGTCAAGCGGATCGTCGTCGAAGTGGCGCGCGATTGCGCGATCTTGAATGCCGACGACGAAAACGTGATTCGTATGTCGGCCCATACGGAAGCAAAGCATCTTTGCTACGTGACGCTGAATCCGCAGCATGCCGTGGTTCGCGAGCACGTACGCGCGGGCGGCCGCGCCTGCGCGCTCGAGGCCGGCGTGAACGGCCAGATGATCACGCTCTACGACAAAGGCCGCCATATTCCCCTGATGTGGACTCATTTGATCCCGGCGACGCTCGAAGGCCGCGCCCTGCACAACGTGCAGAACGCGATGTTCGCGGCGGCGCTCGCCTTCTCGCTCGACATCAAACTCGATGCGATCCGGCAGGGGCTGCGCACCTTCGACAGCACGTTCTATCAGGCTCCGGGGCGCATGAACATCTACGACGAACATCCGTTCAAGGTGATTTTCGACTATGCCCACAATGCGCACGCCGTCGCGGCGATGACGGATCTCGCGGCGCGCCTCGACGTGCGTGGCCGGCGCATCGTCGTGCTCGCCGGTCCCGGCGACCGGCGCGACGAGGATATTCGAGCGATCGCCGCAGCCGTCGCGGGTCGCTTCGATCATTACATCTGCCGGCGCGACGATGGCCTGCGCGGGCGCGCGAGCGACGAAGTGCCGCAGATGCTCGCCGCGGTGCTGCGGGAGCGGGGCGTGCCGGACGCGGCAATCGCGATCATTCCCGACGAGCAGGAAGCGATCGCCGCGGCGCTCGCCATGGGTGAGACCGGCGATCTGCTGATGATCTTTGCCGATGCGCTGACGCGATCCTGGAAACAAGTGATCAAGTTCAAAGCCGCTGCCGCCGAGGCAGTGCCGACTCGCGTTTTGCATACGGCGGCAGACGCCGCCGCCGCCGAGGGCGCCGGCAGCGCGAACGGTGCCGATGGCGCCGATCGTGGTGGTAGCGCCGATCGTGGTGGTAGCGCCAATGGTGGTGGTAGCGCCAATGGTGGTGGTAGCGCCAATGGTGGTGGTAGCGCGAATAGTGGTCGCAGCGTGAGCGGCGGCGCCGGCCCGGGGCGCGGTGCACCGACCCGCCACGACGATGCGGCTCTCGAATCGACGGGCTTCGTCCGCGACGAGCGCGGCCTGCGCTTCGTCGGCGAGGTCGCCGATTGAGCCAGGGCGCCGAAGCCGCCGAGCCGAATTTCGGCTTCGAGGACTCGCGACGACTGCCCGGTCCGAATCGCTATTTCGGATCGGCGGCCGTGACCCTGAGCGCGCTCGGGGTTCAGGCCGCGGACCCGCGGGTGCTGGCCGAGTGGGCGCGACGCGCGCGTGCGATGGCCGCCGACCTCGGTTGGCCCGATCCAGAGCCGCGGGTCGTGCAGCGCGCGGGCACGGTTTTATTGGTGTTGCGGGCGCCGCCCGACGCGCTGCTCACGGCGACTGAGGTCAACGAATGGGCCTGGGAGTGCGCAGCCGCCGCGGCCGGGGAGTACGCCTTCGATTTCGCGCAGGATCTCGGTGAGGATGCCGCCGGCGTCTTCGCCGCACGCGCCGCTGCCGAGCGCCGCCCGGAGCTGGCTGCGCTGCGCGAGGCGGCGGCAAGGCATGGCGTCGCGTTCATCGAGGACGATGCCGAGGTATCCGTGGGCATGGGCAAGGGCAGCCGCCGCTGGCCGCGCGAGGACTTACCGGCATGCGCTGAGGTCCCGTGGGCGCAGGTGCACGACATCCCCTGCGCGCTCGTGACCGGCAGCAACGGCAAGACGACTACGGCGCGGCTGATCGCCGCAACCGCGGCGGCTGCCGGCCTCGTACCGGGACTGTGTTGTACCGAGGGCGTATTCGTCGGCGACCAGGCGATCTGCCGTGGCGATTATGCCGGACCCGACGGGGCGCGCCGGATCCTGCGCCACCCGGAGGTCGAAGCCGCGTTCTTGGAAACGGCGCGCGGCGGCATTCTGCGCCGCGGACTGGCGCTGCAGCGTGCCGATGTCGCGGTCGTCACCAACATCAGCGCCGATCATCTCGGCGAGTATGGCGTCGATGACGCGCAGGATCTGGCCGCGACCAAGCTGGTCGTCGCCCATGCGGTGCGCAGCGGCGGTACGCTGGTGCTCAATGCCGACGATCCGGTCCTGATGGCCGCGGCCGATGCGCCTGGTCCCGCGTCCGGCGCGCGGCTCGCCTTGTTCGCGCAGTCCTATGACCACGCGGCGCTCGTCAGCGCACGATCCCGGGGCGGCGCGACTTGCGGCGTGCGCGGTGGCGAATTGTGGCTCTCGTCGGACGGCGAGGGGCAACAACTCGGAGCGATCCGTGCGATGCCGCTGACCGTGGGCGGGGCTGCGGTCTACAACATCGCGAACCTCGCCGCGGCCGCGCTCGCGAGCCTCGCCATGGGGCTGCCCGGAGCGCGGCTGATCGAGGTCTTGCACCGATTTGGATCCGATCCGCGCGACAACCCGGGTCGGCTCGAGCGCTGGACTTTCCGCGGCGCCGAGGTGTTGATCGACTACGCGCACAATCCGGACGGTCTCGCCGCCCTGCTCGGGGTCGCTCGCTCGCTGCGGCCGCAGCGCCTCGCCCTGTTGCTGGGCCAGGCGGGCAATCGCGATGCCACGGCCATTCGCGCGCTGGCCGCGACGGCGGCGCGCTTTGCACCCGACCGAATCATGCTCAAGGAGCTGCCCCTGATGCTGCGTGGCCGGGTGCTCGGCGAAGTGCCGCGCCTGCTCGAGGCGGCGCTGCTCGAGGCGGGCGTGCCGGCGCAGAGGATCGGCTTCGAGGCCGACGAGCTGGCCGCGGCGAATCTGCTGTTGGATGATGCCCTGCCGGGCGACGTCATCGTGCTGCCCGTCCACACCAATTTGGTGCGCGAACCCCTGCGCGCAAGGCTCGAATTGGTGCGTTGACGCGTCCCCGAGCCGCCTGTCAGCCGCTCATCCGCCGGCCCTGAGTCGCCCTGAGCCCGCGGTGCCGCCGGGCTATTCAAGCGCAGAGTTAACGGTGTTAACCTCGCTGTATGCGTCTTGCTGGAACATTGCTGCTCACCATCTTCTCGCTGTCATTCCTACGCGTGGCGAACGCGGGCAGTCCCGCGACGCTCGGCGTGGTGAGCTGGATCGGCTACGGTCCGATCTACTGCGCCGCCGCCAACGGCTACTACAAGAAATACGGGCTCGACCTCAAGCTCGTGAACTTCACCGACAACTCCCTGATGCCGGGTGCCGTTCAGGGCGGGGAGATCGACGCGACGACGCTGACCTACGATCAAGTGATCGCCTCGAACGCGCGCGGCTGGAAACTCGAGGTCGTCATGCCGATCGATTATTCCGTCGGCGGCGATGCGATTCTCGCGACCGCGAACGTGCATAGCATCAAGGATCTCAAGGGACACAAGATCGCCTTCATGGCGGCCTCGCCGTCCGACTTCCTGCTCGGCTTCGCACTGGCGCGCGGCGGCTTGTCGGAGCGCGACGTCGAAGCGGTCAATACCACCCCCGAAGGGGTCGTCGGCATCATGGCGAGCGGTGGCGTCGAGGCGGGTGTGACCTATGAGCCCAGCGTTTCGGCAATCGCGAAGTCCGGTGACGGCAAACGCTTCCACGTGCTCATGTCCTCACGCGAGGCGCGCGGCATGATCACCGACGTGCTCGTGCTCAAGGCCGGAGTGATCGCCAAGAATCCGCAGCTCGTCGACGCTCTCGTGCGCGGGACGATGGACGGGCTCGCCTTCATGCGCGCGCAGCCCGACCAGGCGGTTGCGATCATCGCCAAGACGCTCGAGATCACGCCCGCCCAAGTCCGCGAGCAGTTGCCCAACATCGAGAATCCCGATCTTGCGCACCTCGGTGACGTGTTCCAAAGGAACGATGCCTTGCCGTCCTTTTTCGCGAGCGGCAAGATCATCGGCGGGATACTGGCGCGCGAGGGCCAGATCGACGCCTTGCCGCCGATCGAGACGACCTTCGACCCGCGCTTCGTCACGGCCGTGCAGGCCACGGGAGAAAAACGATGAGCCGACTCTTTCGCCGCGCGGGCGGGGCGCTGCCGAACTTGGCTGTGATCGCCTACACAGTGCTCGGGTGGCTGCTCGGCATCTGGCTGCTGACGCGCCCGGGCTATGGCTGGAACGCGCTCGGTGTGCTGCTGACCGCGCATGCGCTGATCTATTCGGCTTATTTGATCCACGACTGCACGCATCACGCCATCTTCAAGAGCGCGGCCGCCAACGACCGCTTGGGTGCGGCGATGAGCTGGATCAACGGCGCCTGTCTCGCGAATTACGCCGGCCTCAAAAAGAAGCACCTGCGTCATCACGCCGACCGGCTCGACGTCGTCACCTTCGATTATCGCGCCGTGCTCGCCGCCGCGCCGGCCCCGGCGCGCAAGCTCGTGCTGCTGCTCGAGTGGGCCTACATCCCGGCGGTCGAATTCGTGATGCGCGGACTGGTGATCGCGGCGCCTTTTTCCAGGCCAGGGCGCGACGTCCGGGACGTCGGTGGGGCACGCGAGACTAGCACGGCGCGGGCCGCCGCCCGCTGGCGCGTCGTCGGCTTCGCGCTGATCCGCATCGCGGGCTTCACCGCGCTCGGCCTCGTCGCCGTCAAGGCCCTGTTGCTCTACGCGCTCGCCTACCTGCTGTTCTTGAACGTGCTGCGCTTCATGGATGCGTTTCAACATACCTATGAGGTGTTCGTGACGCGTTCGCTGCGCGTCGCTCCGCCGGATGCGCGCCGCGACCTCGCCTACGAATACGCCAATACCTATTCGAATCTGCTCGCCGAGCGTTACGCCTGGCTGAATCTCCTGGTGCTCAATTTCTCGTACCACAATGCCCATCATGTGCGACCCGGCGAACCCTGGTATCGCCTGCCCGCGCTGCATCGTTCGCTCTATGGCGAGAGCCGGGATCGCCAGGTCATCACCTGCGGGGAGTTGTTGCGCAGCTATCACCGCCATCGCGTCGCCCGCGTATTAGCGGCCGATTACGGTTCGGTGGCGGCGTCGGGGGATCGTACGGCCGGCTTTCTCGGCGCCGTGGGTGTCTCGTTCCTGACCGCCGTTTGAGGATCCGCGGCCCGCTCGGCCGGCGTGCTTATCTTGGCATCGCGGTCGCGAGTTTCCTCGGGTGGACCGGCGGTTGGTGGGCCTTGGCGGCATCCGGCTGGGTCGATCCCTTGTTCCTGCCGAGTCCGCCCGCCGTGCTGCGCCGTGCCTATCTCTGGGCGGTCGATGGCGATTTGCTCGTCGACGCGCGCATCAGCATCCTGCGCGTGACGGCCGGTTTCCTGCTGTCCGCGCTCGCAGCCGTGCCGCTCGGCCTGCTGATCGGCGCCTATCGGCCGGTGCGTGCGTTCAGCGAGCCCTTGCTCGAATTCGCACGCTATCTGCCGGCGGTCGCGTTCGTGCCGATGGTGTTGTTGTGGGTCGGCATCGGCGAAGGCTCGAAGATCGCGTTGATCTGGATCGGCACTTTTTTTCAGATGGTGATCATGATCTCGGAGGATGTCGCGCGCGTGCCGCTGCCGCAGATCGAAGCCGCCCGCACGCTCGGCGCGGCAGACTCGGAAGTTCTCCTGCGGGTCTTGTTGCGCTCGGCGTTGCCGGCAATTTTCGACACCTTGCGAATCACGCTCGGCTGGGCATGGACTTATCTCGTGGTCGCAGAATTGGTTGCCGCGAATTCCGGCCTCGGCTACGCGATCCTCAAGGCGCAACGCTTCCTGCAGACCGACAAGATCTTCGTCGGTATCATCGTGATCGGTTTGATCGGCCTCGGCACTGATCAGCTCTTGCGTGCCGCGCACCGCGCACTATTCCCCTGGGCCGCGACGCGGACATGAACGAGGCAAAACTCGCCCTGCACGATCTCGGCAAACGCTTCCCGATACGGGACGGAGAATTCACGGCGCTCGCCGATGTCAGCTTCGATATCGCGCCCGGCGAGTTCGTGGCCCTGGTCGGCGCCTCGGGCTGCGGCAAGTCGACTCTGCTGCGGCTCATCGGCGGTCTCGAGTCACCGAGCAGCGGCCGGATCTTGCTCGACTCTCGTCCCGTGCGAGGCCCGGGTCGCGATCGGGCCATGGTGTTTCAAGACTATAGTTTATACCCCTGGCTCACGGTGGCGCAGAACGTCGGCTTCAGCCGCGGCCTGCGCGCGAATCGCAGCCGCGGTCGTGCCCCAAACACTGAGCGCTCCCGTCTGCTGCTCGAACTCATGGGCTTGGAACGTGTCGCCGACGCCTATCCGCATACCTTGTCGGGCGGCATGCGCCAGCGCGTCGCGATTGCGCGCGCTCTGCAGAACGAACCGGACGTGCTGCTCATGGACGAGCCGTTCGGGGCGCTCGATGCGCAGACGCGCGAAGTCATGCACGAGTTGATCCTGCACGTGCTCGCGAGCGAGCGCCGCACGATCGTGTTCGTCACCCACGATGTCGAGGAGGCGGTGTATCTCGCCGATCGCATCATCGTGCTCGCTCCCGGGCCCGGTCGCGTCGATTCGATCTGGCCCACCGACTTGCCGCCGGCACTCGCGCGCCGCTTGGAACTGAAGCAGTCGGCGGCATTTTTGCGTCTGGCGGACGGCATACGTGCGCGCATTCGCGAGACCTCGGGGTTGCAGAGTGATCTCACGGCGTTGCGGCGCCTGACCGGGATCAAACTCCCAAAGCCGGGTTCCGCTTCAGAAACAAGCTGAGCACCACGTAATAGACGATGCCGATGCCGATCCAGCAGGCGCCGAACACTTTCGCCGAGTAGTCCATGCCATACAACACGTAGGCGATCACGAGCAGGCCGGCGAGCGGGCAGACGAGGTGGCGCAGCCAATCGCGGCTGCGCCGGCGCAGCATGTAGTGATTGATCACGGACAGGTGCAACAGCAAGAATCCGCTGAGCGCGCCGAAGTTCACGATGCGCGCCAGGTCGTCGATCCGCGTCGCAAAGAGCACTCCGACAACCAGGGAAACCGCGGCGACGAACAGCGTGCTCCAATAAGGCGTCTTGAAGCGCGGGTGAATCTTGGCGAGCACCGCCGGCAGTTTGCCGTCACGGGCCATCGCGAACAGGATGCGTGCGACCGCCGCCTGCGCGGCCATCGCATTGGCGATCGCCGAGGCGAGTACGGTGGCGATGATGGTCAGCAGTCGCAGGCGCGGGCCGCCGGCGAGTTCGGCGATCTCGTAGAAGGCCGTCTCGTCCGACGCGAAGTGCATGCCGCGGGCGAGATCCGTCGCGATCCAAGTCTGCACGATGAACAAAGCACCGACCAGCAGCAGCGCGAACAGGGTGGCGCGGCCCACGGCTTCGCGGCCGCTGCGGTTCTCCTCCGACAGCGTGGAAATCCCGTCGAAGCCGAGAAACGACAACACGGCGATCGAGGTCGCACCCGCAATCACGTTCAGCGAGAAACTATGCGGATCGTAGACCGGCTTCCAGGTCAAGCCACCGGCGCCCCGGCCGTCGTGCAAGGCGAGTGCTCCGAGCACGACGAACAGCGCGAGCGTCACGAGTTCGAACAGCAACATCCACGCGTTCAGGCGCGCCGTGAACTGGATGCCGATCAGATTGACGATGGCATTGAAGCCCACGAAGCCGGTGAGCCAGAGCCAGTCCGGGACCATCGGCAGGATCGGGCGCAGGGCGACTGCGCTCAACAAGTACAACAGGGCTGGGACGAGCAGATAATCCATGAGGATCAGCCAGCCGGAAAAGAATCCCGCAATCTCGTGCAGGCCGCGTTGTGCATAGGTATAAACAGAGCCCGCGAGCGGAAAAGCCGCGGACATCGAGGCGTAGCTCAGCGCCGTGAAGAACATTCCAACGAGGCCGACGAGATAGGCCAGCGGAACCATGCCGGCAGCCTCTTTCCAGACGAAGCCGAACACGCCGAAAGGGGCGATCGGCACCATGAAAATCATGCCGTAGACCAGCAGGTCGCGCAGCCCGAGCGCACGATCGAGCTGCTCCTTGTAGCCGAATTGATCCAGGGACGACATGGGTGGCGCGAGTGTAGCTTGAATTGCCGCACGCGGGAGGCTCGGTGCTAAGCTGGCCGGATTTCCATGTGGGGAGAGGCATCGATGATGAATTCGCAGATTTTGCCGGGAATCGCAGCCCTGGCGGTCCTCGTGACGCTCGCGAGCACCGGTGTCGGCCCTGCGCTCGGGGCCGATGCAGCGCTTGCGGCTGATGCAGCGGTCACCTCCCGTCCGTCCTTCGGTCCCGATAACCCCTTCTTCGCGCCGAGCACCTTGCCCTTTCATGCACCGCCTTTCGACAAGATCAAGGATGCGGATTACCGACCGGCCATCGAGGCCGGCATGGCGGAGGAATTGACCGAGGTCCAGGCCATTGCCGACGACCCCGCACCGCCGACGTTCGCCAACACCTTCATCGCCCTGGAGACCGGCGGCAGCCTGCTCGCGCGGGCGCTCGCGCCGTTCCGCGCCGTCACGGGTGCGGATACCAACCCGGTGTTGCAGGCCGCCGATGCCGCCCTCGCCCCCGAGCTCGCGGCGCATTCCGACGCGATTTATCTGAACAAGAAGCTCTTCGCCCGCGTCGCGTCGGTCTACCGGCGCCGCCATGGGCTCGGACTCGATCCGGAATCGTTGCGGCTCGTCGAGGTGACTTATGCGCAATTCCTGCATGCCGGCGCCAATCTGTCCGCCGACGCACAGGCGAAACTCAAGGCGCTCAACGAACGCGAGTCGACGCTGTCGAACACCTTTGAGACGCGCCTGCTCGCAGCGACGAAAGCGGGCGCCTATCAGACGACCGACAAGACGGCGCTGCAGGGCTTGAGCGATGCTGAATTGGCGGCGGCGGCCGAGAGCGCGAAGGACCGCGAGGTCGGCGGTTTCGTGCTGCCGCTGCAGAACACGACGCAGCAACCCGTGCTCGCCGCGCTCGCCGATCGCGCCGTGCGATCGGCCATTTTCCAAAACTCCTGGGACCGTGCCGAACGCGGGGATGCGAACGATACACGCGAAACCATCGCCACGCTCGCGCAAGTCCGCGCGCAGCGGGCGGCACTGCTCGGCTTTCCGGATCACGCCGCCTGGCAGCTCAGCGATCAAATGGCCAAGACGCCCGCGGCCGCGCTCAAATTCATGGCCGACCTCGTACCCTTGGCGACCGCGAAGGCACGGAGCGAGGCGGCCGATATCCAGGCTGCGATCGACGCGGCCGAGGGCGGATTTCAACTCGCTGCGTGGGACTGGGAGTACTACGCGCAGCGTGTGCGCAAGCAGAAATACGACTTGAACGAGGCCGAAGTCAAACCCTACTTCGAACTCGATCATGTGTTGCAGAACGGTGTCTTCTACGCCGCGCATCAGCTCTACGGCATCAGCTTCCAAGAGCGCAAGGACATCCCGGTTTATCAGGCCGATGTGCGCGTCTTCGAGGTATACGACGCCGACGGGAAGCCGCTCGCGTTGTTCTATTGCGACTATTTCAAGCGTGACAACAAATCCGGCGGTGCCTGGATGTCGAACCTCGTGGATCAATCCAGTCTGCTCGGTACGCTGCCCGTGGTCTATAACGTCGCCAATTTCCAAAAAGCCGCGCCCGGTGAGCCGGCGCTGATCAGCTTCGGCGACGTCACGACGATGTTCCACGAGTTCGGCCACGCGCTGCACGGTATGTTCGCCGATACCAAGTACCGCAGTCTGTCAGGCACGGCCACACCACGGGATTTCGTCGAGTTCCCGTCGCAGTTCAACGAGCACTGGGCGATCTACCCGGAAGTTTTCGCACATTACGCGCGCCACTATCAGACCGGCGCGCCGATGCCGCCCGAACTCGTCGCGAAGCTGCGGCGCGCGCAGAATTTCGGCGAAGGCTACAGTCTCACCGAAACGCTGGCGGCCGCCGAACTCGACATGCAATGGCACGTGCTGCCGTCGAGCGCGCCGCTACAGAACCCCGATACCTTCGAGAAACAGGCGCTCAGCATGGCGCACATCGACTTGCGGGAAGTCCCTCCCCGCTATCGTTCGAGCTACTTCATGCACATCTGGGCGAACGGTTATTCGGCCGGCTATTACGCCTATCTGTGGACGCAGATGCTCGACGACGATGCCTATCTTTGGTTCGACGAGCATGGCGGTCTGACGCGCGCCAATGGCGCACGGTTCCGGCGCATGGTGCTCTCACGCGGCAATACCAGCGATTTGGGAAACCTCTATATCGCCTGGCGTGGACGCGCGCCGACCGTGGCGGCGATGATCAAGTATCGCGATCTCAAGCCGGATGCTGGCGCAATGCACTGATGAAGGATTCGCCGTAACGTGCGAGCTTCGCTTGGCCCACACCGGGCAGGTCGGCGAATTGCGCCAGCGTGAGCGGCCGGCGCAGGGCCATTTCGCGCAAGGTTGCGTCATGGAAAATCACATACGGCGGCAGACCTTGCTCGTTCGCGAGGCGCTTGCGCAATTCGCGCAGGCGTTCATACAGTGCGCCCTGCGCGGGATCGGCGGTCTCGGGATGCGGGACGGCGCGTGGCTCGCGCTCCGCGGCGTCACGCGCAATGGTTACGGGGCGTTCGCCGCGTAGCACCCGCCAGCTCTCGGCATTCAGACACAGCACTGAAAAGCCATCCTGGGTCTCCTCGACGAGCGCCTGATGAGCCAAGCTGCGGGCGAGCCCGCGCCAGTCGGCGAGTGAGCGTTGTTTGCCGATCCCGTAGACCGACAGGCTGTCGTGGCCGCGCGCCAGCAGCCGCTCGGAGCGGGCGCCGCGCAGGATGTCGATGACGTAGGCCGCACCGAAGCGCTCACCGCGCTGGGCGAGCCGGGCGACACAGGAGAGAAATTGGCGCGCTTCCGTGCTCCGATCGACCAAGGTCTTCGGCGCGCTGCAGTTGTCGCAGGCCCCACAGGCGCCGGTGAAGCTCTCGCCGAGATAGGAGAGCAACACGGCACGCCGGCATTCGGTCGATTCGGCGTAACCCCGGACCTGGCGTAGCTGTTGACGACCGAGCCGTTGTTCGGCTTCGAGCGCCTCCCCGGTTTCAGGATCCACCTTTTGCTGGATCAAGAATTCCGCGGTGCGGATATCCGCGGCGCCGAAGTAAAGGCGGCAGTGTGCCGGATCGCCGTCGCGCCCCGCGCGGCCGGACTCCTGGCTGTAGCCCTCGAGCGTCTTGGGCAAATCATAGTGCACGACCCAACGCACATCGGGCTTGTTGATGCCCATGCCGAAGGCCACCGTGGCGATCACGACCTGCAGATCATCGCGAATGAAAGCTTCCTGGGTTTCGCGCCGCAGTTCGGCGGCGAGCCCCGCGTGGTAGGGCGCGGCGCGGACGCCATCGCCCTGCAGTTGTGCGGCGAGTTCCTCGACTCGCCGCCGTGACAGGCAATAGACGATGCCGGCGCCACCGGCCCGTGCCAAAGCCGCGAGCTCGGCGTAACTGCGCTTCGTTTTGGGCCGCACCTCGTAGTGCAAGTTGGGCCGGTTGAAGCTTGTCAGATGGATTGCCGGATCGCGCAGCTCGAGTTGGGCGATGATGTCAGTGCGCACGCGCGGCGTCGCGGTCGCCGTGAAGCAGAACATCGGGATCGTCGGGTGGCGGCGCCGCAGCGAGGATAATTGCCGATAGTCGGGACGAAAATCATGGCCCCACTCGGAGACGCAATGCGCCTCGTCGACCACGAAGGCATTGAGTCCCGGCCCCGCGGCGATCCGCGGCAGGGTAGCGGTGAGGAACTCCGGCAGCAGCAACCGTTCGGGCGCGAGATAAAACAGTTGGTACTCGCCGCGCAGCAGCTGGGCAAGTCGCTGCGCACCCTCGGCTGCGGGCAGGCTGGAATTGACGAAGCTCGCGGCGATGCCGTTGTCCCGCAACTGGCGTACTTGGTCCTGCATGAGGGCGATCAAGGGCGAGACCACGAGCGTGACTCCGGGCTTGAGCAGCGCCGGCAGTTGGAAGCACAGCGACTTGCCGCCGCCGGTCGGCATCAGCGCCAATAAGTCCCGCCCCGCGAGCGCGTCGCGCACGATCGCTTCCTGGCCCGGCCGAAAGTGGTCGAAGCCGAATATTCGTTTTAATGCAGCCGTCAGTTGCGCCATGATGCGCAATTCTACTTGGCCGGAGATCCGTCATGGAGCATTCGCATACCATCCACCGCCATCAACACCATCTGGGGTGGGACCATGCCTTTGCACCGGTGCTGCGCATAGCGCCCGGAAGCTCGGTCGAATTCGAAGTGCTCGATGCGGCCGGCGGTCAGCTGTCGGCCGACTCGACCGTCGCCGCAATCGGGGCCCTGGATTTCGGACGCATCAATCCGGTCGCCGGACCCGTCTACGTCGACGGAGCGGAGCCCGGCGACGTGCTCAAGCTCACTTTGTTGTCGTTCACTCCCTCGGGTTGGGGGTGGACCGCCAATATCCCCGGCTTCGGATTGCTCGCGGACGAATTCCCCGAGGCGGCGCTGCATCTTTGGCGCTACGATGCGGCGACGCTGGCCCCCGCGCTCTACGGCCGCTGGGGACGGGTGCCGCTCAAACCCTTCACCGGTACGATCGGCGTCGCACCGGCCGCGGCCGGCCTGCACAGCATCGTGCCGCCACGGCGCATCGGCGGCAATATGGATGTGCGCGACATCGCCGTCGGTACGGAACTGTATCTGCCGGTCGAGGTGGCCGGTGCGCTGTTCTCGGTCGGCGACACGCACGCGGCACAGGGCGACGGCGAGGTCTGCGGGACCGCGATCGAAAGTCCGATGAACGTCGCGATCCGCTTCGATCTCGTCAAGCAGACGCCGTTGGCATTTCCCCGCTTCACGACGCCCGGCCCGGTCACCGGTCATCTGGACGCCAAGGGCTATGAGGCGACGACGGGGATCGGTCCGGAGCTGATGGCGGCGGCGCGCGGCGCGGTGCGCGGCATGATCGATTTGCTGGGCGTGCGTTATGGCATGCCCGCGATCGATGCCTATCTCTTGTGCAGCGTCTGCGGCGACCTGCGGATCAGCGAAATCGTCGATCTGCCCAACTGGACCGTGTCTTTTTACTTTCCGCGACTCGTGCTCGAGTGAGCCTAAAGAATTCGCGCCCGCCGCCGATTCTCGTACCGTGTCCGAACCCCCCGACTGGAAGCAGAAATACCGCAACTCGGTGCTCGAAATGGAGGCCGAGGAGAAGCGTTGGCGTCACGTGGAAGAGGTGCTGCGGCGCCTCGTCAACCGGCTTTGCGCGGCCGGCATGGACGGGAGTGGGCCGCTCGACGACGAACTCGCCACGATTGCGGAGGCTAACCGCCGCCAGGCGGCGGTCGAGGAGCTCGAGGCGCTCGCGAAAAACTTGACGCGCAAGGTCGTCGCCGTCGAGACGCAAACGCTGCGCCTGTCGCTGCCCGAAACCAGCCGGCCCGGCGCGGCGACCCGCGCTTCGGTGCGCACGCTGCTCGAGCGCATCGCCGACGACGATGCGCAGAATCCGGTCGTGATCGCGCTCGCCGGGGCGTTGCAGGCGGCGAAAACGGACGCCGCCCTCGCCGAGGTGCTGCTGCGGATCGCCGACCTCGTGCATGAACGCGGCGAACGCAACGCGCGCGAGCGGCTGCAAGCTGCCACCGTGCTCGCCGACGTCGGCAAGCGCCTCGAGGAGATGCTCGATTTCTTTGCGGCGACGGCCGAGGACTCGCGCAGCAGTCGCGAGGCCACCGTGAGCTTCGATGTTGCAGTCATGGCACAGGTGCGCGATCTGTCGGTGGAATTCGAGGCCGCGACCGACCTCCACGCGCTGCAGTCGCTGGTCGGGCGCGGGCTCGAGTCGGTGAGTCGCTGCGTTCACGATTTTCGGCGCCAGACCGAGGACCGTCTCAGCGAACAGAGTGTGCGTAACGAAGCCATCTGTGCACGTGTCGCGACGCTCGAACAGGAGGCGCGCGAACTCCACGGTCGCCTGGCCGAGGAGCGGGATCGCGCCCGCGTCGATTCGCTGACCAACGTCGCGAATCGCAAATCCTTCGACGAGCGCCTCGCCCAGGAATTGGCGCGCATGCGGCACACGGCCGGGCCGGTCACGCTGCTCGTCTGGGACCTGGACAACTTCAAGGCGATCAACGACAGCTATGGTCACCGGGCCGGGGATCGCGTGCTGCAAAGTGTCGCGCGCTGTTTTGCGACCGGCGTGCGTTCGACGGATTTCGTCGCGCGCATCGGCGGCGAGGAGTTCGCGATGATCATGATCGGCGTGCCGCTCGACACCGCGGTCGGCATGGCCAACGAGTTGCGGGCGGCGGTCGAGATGCTGCGCTTTCATTTCCGCGGCACACCGATCCGGGTCACGGCCTCCTGCGGCATCACGGAAATCAAGGACGGCGAGACCGCGGAATGCGCCTTCGATCGGGCCGATGCGGCGCTCTATCGCGCCAAGGATGCGGGGCGCAACGCCTGTATCGCGGCCTGATCGGCGCTACCGACCGGCTGCAGTCGCGAACCGTGCCGATAGGCAAACACGCAGGTGAATTCCGCGCCGAGCAGGAAGATCTGGGCGGAGTAGTAGACCCAGAGCAGCAGGACCACGAACGAACCGGCCGCGCCGTAAGCCGAAGTCAGTGAGTTGCGGCCGAGATAGATGCCGATCAGCGCCTTGCCCACCTCGAACAGGCCGGCGGTCACGAGGCTGCCGATCCAGACGTCGCCCCAGGCGATCGTTTCGCGCGGCACGTATTTGTAGATCAGCGCGAACAACAGTGTGATCAGCAGGAAACCAATGATCAGATTCAACACCGACAGCACGCTGTGCCATTCGGTGGTGAAGCTGCCGATCCAATTGCCGAGTATCGTCAGCGCGGCGCTCGCGAGCAGCGAGACCAGCGCGAGGAAACCGACAACCAAGATCATGCCGAGCGATAGAAAGCGCTGACGCAAAAACTGCCAGATGCCGACCTCGGTGCGGGCGGCCGGTGTCGCCCAGATGACGTTCAGGGCATTTTGCAGCTCACCGAAGACGCTGGTGGCACCTACAGCCAGAATCACGATGCTGATCGCGGCCATGCCGCCGCTCTTGCGCCGTTGATCGATGCCGGCCAGCAAGGCCTGCACCGCGCTCGCACCCGTATCGCCGATCAAGCCGCGGATTTGATCCAGGATGTGCGTGTTGGCGACAGCACTGCCCAAGAAAGCGCTGGCGAGACTCACCGCGATCACGACGATCGGCGCGATCGCGAACAAGGTATAGAACGCGAGCGCCGCACCGGTGCTCGATGCATCGTGCGCGATCCACGCCGTGACGACTTTTTGGCCGATCGCCCAGGCTTCTTTCGCGTTCGCCCGAAACTTCATGTGGAGACTTATCGCATGGATCGAAGGGCGCTAGCAGTCGGCCGACCCCTACAAGCGTCCCGCGGAATCACGCTAAGCTACCGGCAGAGAGGGCATCGGCGCGTGCCGCGCTGCAACGAGGAGTAGGCGATGGACACGGACGAGGTCGGATTCGACCTATGGGACCTACGCGTCGAGGTCGTCGGGCCTCCGGACGCGCCGATTTATTGCGGTGCAAAATTGGGCGATTACTTCGAATTGCATGGCGAAATGCTCAAGTTGCCGCCTGGACAGGGGTTCTCTCTCTATTCCCTGGCGGCCTTGTTGCCCTTGCTGCCGGCGAAGCAGCGCGACACCCACGCGCACGATTGGATGAGCACGGATTCGGAAGTAGCCTGCCCCGATCCGCATTGTCCGACACGATTTCGCATCACGCGTACCGGCAAGAGACACTTTCGGCGCGCGGCGGTGACTGCGGTCGCCTTACCGATCCCCTAGCAGCGATCCCCTAGCAGCGATCCCCAATAACGGCGATCCCTAACGGCCGCCACCCGGCGAGGCGGCGGCGCCCACCGGCACGGTCGCAGTGAGCGAGGCGGTGTCGGGCCGAGGCGCGAGCACGGGATCTTTGGCCGTCTTGGTCGTCACCGACGGCGTGGACTCTTCGGGCGCAGGGGCGGGCGCCGCGGGCTCAGCTTCGTACCCCGGTGTGCCCGGCACGGGTCGCGGGCCGCCGGGGCGCACGAGTTCCGGGTAGTACTGCAGCATCGGCGCGCCGTAGAGCGGCTTGTTCGAGCCGTTGTGGCAGGTCGCGCAATAGATCTTCGGAACGTCCCCGCCGGGACCCAGGCGCTCAGCCGGCAATTCGGTCTTCAAGGGCAGCATGACGTTGTTGTTCAAGTCCCGCACCATGCGAATGCCGTACCAGGCCGTCACGCGTTGCGGCGTACTCAGTTCCCAGGAAGCGAGCGCGCGCGTATTGTGGCAAAAATCGCAGTTCACGCCCAAGGACTCCGACATCACCATCATCAGCGTGTAGGTCTGGCGCGCATGCTGCACGGAATTGCGATTACCGGTTTGCAGCGCCGTGGTGCCGTTGACGCGGATGTTATCGTCATGCAGCAGATACTCGGTCAAGGAATCGGCAGGCAGCGAGGAATCGGCCGCCGCCGGGGTGGGCGGGCGCTGATACGGCCGCTTTTGCATGAGGCCGCCATCGTTTTCCGTGGCCTGATACCAGATCTTGGGCGGCACGGCCTGACCGCGATGACACGTGTAGCAGGTCACGCCGGTCTTGCCGACATGGGCCGTCCAGTCCGTGTTGATGTGTCGAGTCATCTCGATCATCTTGCGCGCGACGCGCTTCTGGTATTTTTCGTCGCTGTTGTAAATCGGGGCGGCGTGACAGAGGTTGCAGCCGACATCGGGCGCCACCCAACTCTTGATCGACAGCATCGTGCGCGCGAATTGGCTCTTGCTGAGATCGCCGAGCACGTGCACGTTTTCGTACGTCTCGGCGGCGGTCGGGCCGTCGGTCTTCGCCGCACCCAAAGGCTTGGGGAACTTGTTGATCTCGTCCTCTTTGACGAAGTAGCTTTCGCGGTAGAGTTGATTCAGGGCTGTGCCGCGATAGCCACGTTGCACGACCTCGGTGCGGTGATAACCGGCCAGCAAGCCGACGATCACGACCAAGCCGGCACACACCAGGGTCATGAATAGTTTGAACGGATTCATCGCAATTCCCCTACGTTGCGAAACGATCGGGGTGGGCCTGACGGCATCTCGTCGCCCATCCGACGCAGACCCGACGCCAACCCCCTCGCCGCAAGATTACCTCAAGTACCTGCCTTTTTCGCGCCAACCGCGTTTTTGTCCGTCCATCCCTGGCAGTAGCAATGCGTGCAGACGTCGCCCTCGAGCAGCGCGCAATCGCCCGAGTCCTTGCCGTAGAGGCCGGTGCTCTTCGGCGTGAAATTGATGCAGCCAGGGCAGACTTTACCGTCTTCGCCCGGCTCTTCCTGGAAATAGAAGTCCTCTTTGGCGGCTTTCGATTTCGCGTATGCCGGCCGGACCCCGGCGACCACGACGGCGATCGCGGCGAGAGCCCGCGCACCCTTGGCCAGGGCCTTGCGGCGCGTGAACTGATGGCTAGAACTCTGCTCGTTCATCGGCTTCACCTCCGTTGTTCATGGCCACTGCATGGAGCATCCACGTGCCCAACCACCAGACATATTCTGCCGGCGGTCTTCCCGTACCCTCGTGTGTCGTGACCGCCATCGAACCGGCGACAAGACGCTCCCCCGCAATGACCTTTGTGTTGTAAAGTAATCGTAGCGGTCAACTTCGCCACTGAGAGCATCTCTGCAGTGTGCTGTTGTTTACCCGCCAATCACCAGACCAAAGTGAAACAAGTCCGCAGGCAAGTAAACCGAGGATTTCCACACATTGGCGTTAGAAATCTTTATGTTGCTACCGGCGCGGTGCCATAATCCGCCGAGTCGTGAGTTGCTGGGGGGGCGCGCACGACAGGGCTGCCGGAACGGTCGGGGAAATCGAGCGACGCGACCAAAGCTCGGTCGTGAGATGCGGTCCGGAACCCGTTGTTTCATCTAAGGTCGACGAGCGATTCGTCGGCGTATAGGGCTGGAAGGAGTAGGCGGGTGCGCGGTGCTTCTTTGCGTCAATTGCGTGCGTTCGCGGCGGTGGCCCGGCACCACAGCTTCGTGCGCGCCGCTGCCGAACTGCACGTCACGCCGTCGGCCATTTCCCTGCAGATCAAGGAACTGGAACAGGCGGTCGGCCTGTCTCTTTTCGGCCGCAGTGGGCGCGCCGCAGCGCTCACGCGAGCCGGGGAAATGCTGCTCGTCGACGTCAGCCGGGCATTGCTCGCGCTCAAGGATGCCGAGGAAACCTTGAGCCGTTTGCGCGGTGCTGAAACCGGTGTCGCCGCCGTCGGCATCGTCAGCAACGCGAATTACTTCATGCCGCGCTTGCTCGCGCGATTCCACGCCGCGCACCCGAATGTGGAGCTGCGGGTAACGGTTGGCAATCGCGAGCAACTCGTGCGTCAGCTCGGGTCACGCGAGATCGATCTCGCCATCATGGGCGAACCTCCTGCGGACACGCCCTCCCGTCATGACCTGCTCGCACCGCAGCCCTTCGGCATCGTCGCAGCCCCGGAGCATCCGCTCGCCGCGGAACTGCGCATCCCGCCGTCCGCCCTGGACGGTCTGGCGTTCCTGGTCCGTGAGTCCGGTTCCGGAACGCGTGCGGCGATGGATCTGTTTTTTCGTGCCGCGCAAATCGTTCCGGCGCGCGTCATGGAATTGACCAGCAACGAAACGATCAAGCAGGCGGTGATTGCCAACATGGGTCTGGCCTTTCTCTCGTTCCACACGGCCGCCGACGAGCTGCGCAGCCGCCAGCTCGTCGCCCTCGACGTCGTGGGACTCCCCATGATGCGGCGTTGGCATGTAGTGAGCCCCGATGGCGATCCCTTGAGCGACACCGCCGAGTCCCTGCGGCGCTTCATCGTCAAGATCGGAGCGGACGTGATTGCCCAGCAGTTCGAGGGCGTGGGATCGGAGCGGCCCGGCGCCCCGGCGACACCGGCATCCGACGGTTTGGCGGTGCCGAAAGCGGCGGCCATCGCGGATGCAGAAGGCGCAGACCTCGCTGACCCGGTCTCCGCGGTCGGCGAATGACGGCGATCGATTTACGCAGCGACACGGTGACGCGTCCCAGCGCCGGCATGCGCGCGGCAATGGCGGCGGCCGAAGTCGGCGACGATGTTTATCGCGACGACCCGACCGTCAACCGCCTCGAAGCACGGGTCGCGGAGCGCTTCGGTTTCGCGGCCGCCGTTTTCTTCGCGACCGGAACCCAGAGCAATCTCGCCGGACTCATGGCGCACTGCGCGCGTGGCGACGAGTACTTGGTCGGCCAGGAGGCACATACCTACAAGTACGAGCAGGGTGGGGCGGCGGTCCTCGGCAGCATCCAGCCGCAACCGCTCGAGAACGAGCTCGACGGCTCGATCGCGCTCGAGCGTATCGCCGCCGCGATCAAACCCGACGACATTCATTTCGCGCGCACACGTCTGCTCGCGCTCGAGAACAGCATCGGCGGTCGCGTCTTACCGCTCGCGTATGTGCGGGCGGCGACCGAACTCGCACATGCACGTGGGCTCGCGACGCATCTCGACGGCGCGCGGATCTTCAATGCCGCGGTCAAGCTCGGCGTCGTCGAGGCGGACGCAGTCCGGGGATTCGACTCCGTCTCGGTCTGCCTGTCCAAGGGTCTCGGCGCGCCCGCGGGCAGCGTGCTCGTCGGCACGCGCGAATTCGCGGCGGCCGCGCGGCGCTGGCGCAAGGCCTTGGGCGGCGGGATGCGCCAGGCCGGCATCCTTGCGGCCGCCGGCCTGTATGCGCTCGAGCACCACGTCGCGCGCCTGGCTGAGGATCACGCGAACGCGGTATTTCTCGCCGACCGGCTGCGCGCCGCCGGCCTGAGCGTGGATACGCCGCAGACCAATATGGTCTATCTCAGCCTGCCACCCGCGCAGGTTGCGCCGCTCGCGGCGCACCTCGCTGCCCACGGCGTGCTGGCGTCGATCGGCGAGCGCACCCGCTTGGTCACGCACCTGGATCTGTCGCGTAGCGCGGTGGCCCGGGTTGCCGACCTCATTAGCGAGCACGTCGGCCGGCGCTGAGCATCAGGGAAGCCCCGTCCCGTTTGCGCACTCGCGTCCGCGTGGCCGTTGCGGCGCGCGTCTTTACGGAAGCTTTACGCCCATCGATACAATCTCTGCCTGCTTTTTCGACCAGCCTAGCTAATTTGGCTTGGCTCGGGGCTCAATCCCGGGTATCGGGAGATTACCGTGGACTTCGTGTTTGCCGGCGCGTACCTCGCGCTCTTGTTGTCGACTTTCGCCCTCGTCAAGGGCTGCGCCGCGCTCGAGCGACGCAAATGAACTTCTCTTACGTGCTCGCGGGCGTCCTGGCACTCGCCCTGTTGGTCTATCTGCTCGTTGCCTTGATCCGCGCCGAGGATCTGTAAGCGATGAACGGGCAGGCGTGGACGATGTTGATCGTTTTCTTAGGGTTGTTGTTGGCGCTCGCCTACCCCTTGTCGTCGTGGCTCGCGCGCATTTCCGATGCGCGGCCGATCGCGGGTCCCGTCGGGCGCTGCGAGGCGCTGCTGTATCGTGCCGCGGGCGTGGATCCGGCCGATGACATGAGCTGGGTCCGCTACGCGACCGCGCTGCTGGCGTTCAATGCGCTCGGCGTTCTTGTGGTGTATCTCGTCCAGCGTCTGCAATTCGTGTTGCCCTTGAATCCGCAGGGCTTCGCCAACCTGAGCGCCGATTCGGCGTTCAACACCGCCGTGAGTTTCGTCACCAACACGAATTGGCAGGCGTACTCCGGCGAATCGACGATGAGCTATTTCACGCAGATGACCGCGCTCGCTGTGCAGAACTTCCTCTCCGCGTCAACCGGCATGGCGGTCGCCTACGCGCTGATTCGCGGCTTCGCGCGCCGCTCCGCGCAAGGAATCGGCAATTTCTGGGTGGATCTGACACGCAGCACGCTCTATGTCCTGCTGCCGCTGTCGCTGCTGCTCGCCACGGTGTTCATGGCTCAGGGCGTCATTCAAAATTTCGACGCCTACAAAGACGTGCATACGATCGAGAGCTTGAGCTACGACAATCCCGAGCTCGATGCCGACGGTCAGCCGCGCAAGGACGCCGTCGGCAATCCGGTCACGACGCGCGCGACGACCGAGACCCAGACCCTGCCGATGGGTCCGGTGGCCTCGCAGGAGGCGATCAAGATGATCGGCACGAATGGCGGCGGATTCTTCAATGCGAACTCGGCGCATCCCTTCGAGAATCCGACCCCGTTGACCAACTTCGTGCAAATGCTCGCCATGTTCCTGATCCCGGCCGCGTTTTGTTTCGTGTTCGGCCGCATGCTCGGCGACCTGCGCCAGGGCTGGGCCGTGCTCGGCGCGATGACCGTGATCTTCGTCGTCATGGCGGGAGTCGCGTTGTGGGCCGAGCAGCAGGGCAACCCCTTGTTCACGCCGCTTGGCATCGACCAGGCGCAGACCGCCTTCCAGGCCGGCGGCAACCTCGAAGGCAAGGAGACGCGCTTCGGCATCGTCGCCTCGGCCCTGTTCGCGACCATCACGACCGCGGCGTCCTGCGGCGCCGTCAATGCCATGCACGATTCCTTCACGCCCTTGGGCGGCCTCGTGCCGCTGTGGCTGATCCAGCTCGGCGAGGTCGTATTCGGCGGTGTCGGTGCCGGCCTCTACGGCATGCTGATCTTCGCGATCATGGCGGTATTCATCGCGGGACTGATGATCGGTCGCACGCCGGAATACGTCGGCAAGAAGATCGAAGCCTTCGAGATCAAGATGACCTCGATCGTGATCTTGGTGACACCGCTGCTGGTGCTGGTCGGCACCGCGATCGCGGTGATGAGCAGCGCGGGCCAGGCGGGTATCGCCAACCCCGGCGCGCATGGCTTCTCGGAGATCCTCTACGCGCTCTCCTCGGCCGCCAACAACAACGGCAGCGCCTTCGGCGGTTTGTCGGCGAACACACCGTTCTATAACAGCCTGCTCGGTGTCGCGATGTGGTTCGGGCGCTTCGCCTTCATCGTTCCGGTGCTCGCGATTGCCGGTTCGCTCGCGCGAAAAAAGCGCATCGAAGTCACCGCGGGCACCTTGCCGACGCACGGGCCGCTGTTCATCGCGCTGCTCGTTGGCACGGTCGTGCTCGTCGGTGCGCTGACCTACGTGCCCGCGCTCGCGCTGGGACCCATCATCGAGCAGCTGCAGCTGCACGCGCAGCATTGAGGAATAGACCGTGGTCCGCAAGAGTCTGACGTTGTTCGATCGCGCGCTGCTCGGGCCCGCGATCTTCGATTCGTTCCGCAAGCTCTCGCCGGCCGTGCAGATCCGCAATCCCGTGATGTTCGTGGTCTACGTCGGCAGTCTGCTCACGAGCTTCCTGTGCATCCAAGCGTGGCGGGGCGGGGGCGAGGCGCCGACCGGCTTCATTTTCGCGATCTCCGCCTGGCTGTGGTTCACCGTGTTGTTCGCCAACTTCGCCGAGGCACTCGCCGAGGGCCGCAGCAAGGCTCAGGCGGCCTCGCTGCGCGGCCTCAAGCAGGCCGTCAGCGCCAAGAAGCTGCGCGTGCCGACCTATGGCAGCGAGTGGACCGCGACCCCTGCGCCTTCCTTGCGCAAGGGCGACCTGTTCCTCGTCGAGACCGGCGACGTGATTCCGGCCGACGGCGAAGTCGTCGACGGCGTCGCCTCGGTCGACGAGAGTTCGATCACCGGCGAATCCGCGCCGGTCGTGCGCGAATCGGGCGGCGACTTTTCGGCCGTGACCGGCGGCACGCGCATGCTGTCCGACTGGCTCGTCGTACGGGTCGCGGTCAATCCCGGTGAGGCGTTCATCGATCGCATGATCGCGATGGTGGAAGGCGCCCGGCGTCAGAAAACGCCCAACGAGATCGCGCTCACGATTCTTCTGATCGCGCTGACGCTGGTGTTCCTGCTCGCGACCGCGACCTTGCTGCCGTTCTCGGTGTTCAGCGTCGCGATCGCGAAGCTCGGCGCGCCGGTGACGATCACGGTGCTGGTCGCGCTGCTGGTCTGCCTGATTCCGACGACGATCGGCGGACTGCTGTCGGCGATCGGCGTCGCGGGGATGAGCCGGATGATGGCCTCGAACGTGATCGCGACCTCGGGACGCGCCGTCGAGGCGGCCGGCGACGTGGACGTGCTCCTGCTCGACAAGACCGGCACGATCACGCTCGGCAATCGCCAGGCGGCGGCCTTTCTCCCGGCCGAGGGCGTCACCGAACAACAGCTGGCCGATACCGCACAGCTCGGCAGCCTCGCCGACGAAACGCCCGAGGGGCGCAGCATCGTCATCCTGGCCAAACAGCGTTTCAACCTGCGCGAGCGCAACATGAGTCAGCTCGAAGCGACCTTCGTGCCGTTCTCGGCGCACACCCGCATGAGCGGCGTCAACATCGGCGCGCGCGAGATCCGTAAAGGCGCGGCCGATTCCGTGCGGCAGTACGTCGAGGCGCTGGGCTTCAGCTTTCCGGCGCGCGTCACGCAAACCGTCGACGAAGTTGCGCGCAACGGCAGCACGCCGCTCGTGGTTGCCGATGCCGGCCGCGTGCTCGGCGTGGTCGAGCTCAAGGATATCGTCAAGGGCGGCATCAAGGAACGCTTCGGCGAATTGCGCCGCATGGGCATCAAGACGGTGATGATCACCGGCGACAATCGCCTGACGGCGGCTGCGATCGCGGCGGAGGCGGGCGTCGACGATTTCCTCGCGGAGGCGACTCCCGAAGCCAAGCTCAAGCTCATACGCCAGTACCAGGGCGAGGGACGCCTGGTGGCGATGACCGGCGACGGGACCAACGACGCGCCGGCTCTCGCGCAGGCCGACGTCGCGGTGGCGATGAACTCCGGTACGCAGGCTGCCAAGGAAGCGGGCAACATGGTGGATCTCGATTCCAATCCGACCAAGCTCATCGAGATCGTCGAGGTCGGCAAGCAGCTGTTGATCACGCGCGGATCGCTGACGACCTTCTCGATCGCAAACGACGTCGCGAAGTATTT
>Ga0209208_10000135_pt1 | contig 77719 bp, 63 predicted proteins | sample S1TSphfallax_3_FD_187694 | JGI IMG/M metagenome (GOLD analysis project Ga0209208, IMG submission 187694) | Host-associated microbial communities from peat moss isolated from Minnesota, USA - S1T2_Fd - Sphagnum fallax MG (SPAdes) (version 2) | ecosystem: Host-associated > Plants > Peat moss >... | reverse complement strand
GACCATGAGCGGTCTCGTGACCGTCCTGCCCGTTGCCTTGACGGTTTATGTGATTTGGTGGGTCGTCAACACCCTGGAGGGCTGGCTGCGGCGCGCGTTGATCGGGCTCAACGTGATCACTCCGGCAAAGTACTGGCCCGGGCTCGGGCTGATCACCGGCTTCCTGTTGCTGCTCGTGGTAGGCAGTCTGGTCAACGCCTACGCCGGCCGTATCCTGCTCAAGTATTGGGACGATTTTCTCGGACGCATTCCTTTCGTGAAAACCCTCTACGGTGGATTTCGCGACGTCTTGAGTCTGCTGCCCTCGGGCAGTGGGGAGAAGCGGGACCTGCAGCGAGTCGTCGTGGCGCGCTTCGGCGACGTGCATGCGATCGGTTTCGTGACGCGCGAGGACGTGCCGGGCGTTCTCCACGAACACGGTGGCCGTGATTGGGTCACGGTTTATTTCCCGATGAGCTACGCTTTCGGCGGCTACACGATTTATGTCCGCAGAGACCACGTCAAGCCGCTCGATATTTCCGTCGAGGACGCGATGCGCCTCGCGATCACGGCGGGTTTGACGGCTGCGGGCAATCGCGCCAGGAACGACTAGCAGCCGTGAACTTGGCTTTGCGCGGTCTCCTGCTAACGGGCCTGTTCGTCGGCCACGTGGGATACGCACTCGCGCATGCAGCGGCCAACGCGCCGCCGCACCCGGACAAACGGCACACCGAGGCCGAAATCGCGGCGCTGACACGGCGTGGCGACGCCAATTCCCTCGCGACCGCGGCGGCTCTGGCCTTTGCCGGGGACACGCAGCACGCGGCCGCGCTGGAATTGGCGATGCACGCCACCGAACTCGCGCCAGGCGATGCGGCGCTCGGCTGGATTCAGGTTCGGCTTTGCGCGAACACCGCCGGCTGCGACGTCCGAGACGCCGCGACCGCCATGCGCTGGCTCGATCCGGACAATGCTGCGGCGTGGCTGCCGACGCTCGCGGCCGCGCTGCGTGACCGAGATATCGTCGAGGTCGATCGCGTGCTCGCCGACATGGCGCAGGGGGAGCGCTTCGACATCTACTGGAACCGCATCGTCGTGATCATGTTCGACGCCCTCAAGGGCGTGGCGAGAAGCTTGCCCCGGGATGCGGACGATTCCGATTCGATGCGCTTGGAACGGGTCGTCTCGATCGTGGCCGCCGAATTCGTTCCGGCGTTCACACCGCTGCTCGAAGCGTGTCACGAGTCTACGCCGGAGACGGAGCGGCGCGAGTCCTGTCAAAAGATCGCCAAGACCATGCAGCAAGGCGATACCGTCGTGGCGGAAATCGCCGGCTTGAACCTCGAGAAGCGGTTCGTCGCGAGCGATGGGCGGGAGTTTCGGGTACTCGCTGAGCGGCGGCGGGTGCTTGATTGGCGGCTGGCCAGTGCCGATCCGTTCGACTCGCCGACGCTGCCTTGGCTCAGGAATGCTCATGCGCGTTGGCGCGTGACGCGCATGCGCCGGCTGCGCCGCGACGAGGACGTATTGCTGGCGATCATGCGCGAGCAAGGACTGCCGCCGGATCCACCGGAGGATAAATAGTTCTGTCGGGCTAAGCGGTGACCGCTCTTGCGCGCGCCGTCGAGTCCGCCGCCCAGCAACCGTGTTGATGTTCGTCGACGATGCCGACGGCCTGCATGAACGCATAACAGATCGTCGTGCCGACGAAGCTGAACCCGGAGGCCTTGAGAGCTTGGCTCATGGCATCGCTCTCCGGCGAGCTCGTGCGCACTGCTGCGAGGCGCCGAGGCCGTAGACGCAGGGACCGTCCGCTAGTGAACTGCCAGAGGAATTGGTCGAAGGACTGTCCCGTTTCGCGCAACGCCAGATAGGCGCGCGCATTAGCGATGAACGCAGCCAGTTTGAGCCGGTTGCGCACGATGCCGGCGTCCTGCAGGAGTTGGCTCCGTCGGCGCGCATCGTAGCGAACCATCTTTTCGGCGTCGAAACCATCGAAGGCGCGCCGATAATTTTCCCGCTTGCGCAGGATCGTGAGCCAACTCAAACCTGCCTGCGCGCCTTCGAGACAGAGCATCTCGAACAGCCGCTCGTCGTCGTGCAAGGGCAGACCCCATTCGTGATCGTGATAGGCGACATAGAGGGGATCCTCGGTGCACCAGGCACAACGCTTCCTGCCGTCCCGGTGGAGTACGGCACCGCGCTGTGCTCTGTCGGTCGGGGCGACCATGCGCTGCGGTTCAGGTGACCTCTGGGGCCATGACGGCAAGCTCGTTGCCGCTGGGATCGAGGAATTGAAAACGCCGGCCGCCTGGGAAGGAGAAAATGGGCTTCACGATCGTGCCGCCGGCCGCCGTGACCGCCGCCAGCGCAGCCTCGAGATCATCGACACAGATCACGGGCAGCGGTGCGGCACTCGCCTCCGCGGCATCGCCCTGCAGCCCGATATCCACGTCACCGGTCATCGTACAGGCATAGCTCGGTCCGAATTCGGTCAGCGACCACGCGAAAACCCGCTGGTAGAAAGTCTTGGACTTTTCGTAGTCGCGTGCCGGCAGTTCGATGAAATTAGGGCGGGCCATCGTGATCTCCCTTCAGTTGTCGCGGTGGAGGCGCCGCGGACGCGATCGAGAGCGGGGCGTCCTCCTTGAGCGAGACGCCCGAGTATCCCAGCAGCCGCGCCTGTTGCATGAGCCAGGTCAGCTTCTCCGCGGCGAGTTCCTGCGTCAAGCCGTCGCCGTGCACGTTGGAAATGCAATTGCGCTCGGAGTCGCGGCAGCCGACGCGCGGCGCCTGCGTGAGATAGATACCCAGGCTGTTCGGAACGGAGAGACCGGGACGCTCGCCGATCAACACGACCACCATGCTGGCGCGCATCGCCGCCGCGATTTCGTCGCCGAGGGCGACGCGGGCCTGACGGGCGATCACGACGGGGGCGATGCGCCAACCCTCGAGCCGCGGCAACAGCGCGTGGATCAGTCCCGCCGCCTGCCCCTGGACGGCGCTCGCCGACAGGCCATCGGCGACGACGATGACGACATCGAATGGGCCGATCGGCAGCAGCGCGGGGCACTCGTCCGCGAGACGCCGTCCGAGATCGGGTCGGCGCAAATAGATCGCGCGATCCCGGGCGGCGGAATGCACCTGCACGCTCTCCAGCGGCAGTAAAGTTGCGGCGAGGGAGACCATGTCGAGCTCGGCGTAGACGGCGTCGCGAGCCACGCCGTGGGCTTCGGCGAACTCCAGCAGCCGATCGGTCGGCAGCGCATCGCCGACCCGGCCGAGTCCGATACGGGCGCGGGTCAGGTCCTTGAAGCGGAGCCAGACGCGATCTGCGGGTGAGCGTCCCACGCGGCCGCTTCAGGGCGCAATGCGCTGCAGGAGCGCGTTCGATTCGGCGGGCGCAACCAGGCGGCCGCGATCGTCGAGCAGAGCCATGCGACCCAGCCAGTCGAGAAATTCGGGCGCCGGCAGCAGACCGAGCAGGCTGCGCAGTCCAAGTATGTCGTGGAAAGACAGGCTCTGATAGTTCAGCATCACGTCGTCCGCACCGGGCACGGCGATGAGAAAATTGACGCCGGCGGCTCCGAGCAAGGTCATCAGCGAGTCCATGTCGTCTTGATCGGCTTGCGCATGGTTGGTGTAACAGGCGTCGCAGCCCATCGGCAGTCCGAGGAGCTTGCCGCAGAAATGATCCTCGAGACCCGCACGGATGATTTGTTTGGAATCGTAGAGATATTCCGGGCCGATGAAGCCCACGACGCTATTCACGAGCAAGGGTCGGTAGACGCGGGCCACGCCATAGGCGCGCGCCTCGAGCGTCTGCTGGTCGACGCCGTGATGGGCGTTGGCCGAAAGCGCACTGCCCTGCCCCGTCTCGAAATACATGAGATTATCGCCGACCGTGCCGCGACGCAGGGTTTCGGCCGCGACCTTGGCTTCGGCGAGCATCGCGAGGTTGATCCCAAAACCAGTGTTAGCCGCTTCGGTTCCCGCCACCGACTGGAACACGAGATCCACCGGCGCACGGCGCTCGATCGCGCGCAGCGTCGTCGTCACGTGCGCGAGCACGCAGGACTGGGTCGGAATGTCGTACCTCGAACGGATTGCATCCAGCATCTCCAGCAGCTCGATCGTGGTCGCCAGATTATCGGTCGCCGGATTGATGCCGATCACCGCATCGCCGATGCCGTAAAGCAGGCCGTCGAGGATCGAGCCTGCGATGCCCTCGCGGTTGTCGGTCGGATGATTCGGCTGCAGCCGGCTCGCCAGTCTGCCGGCAAGCCCGAGCGTGTTGCGAAATGCCGTGACCACCCGGATCTTGGCGGCGACGGCCAGCAAATCCTGGTTACGCATGATCTTGCTCACCGCAGCGGCCATTTCCGGGGTGACGCCGTTGGCGATCGAGGCGAGCAGCGCACCGTCCACGGGGTGCGAGAGCAGCCAGTCGCGGAAGTCGCCGACCGTCATGTGACTGATGGTCGCGAACGCGGCGGGGTCATGCCCATCGATGATGAGCCGCGTCACCTCGTCCGATTCGTACGGTACGACCGCCTCCTGTAGAAACACTTTGAGCGGCAAATCGGCGAGCACGCGACGGGCAGCGACGCGACGCGCATTGGTCGAAGCGGCGATGCCGGCGAGCTCGTCGCCGGAACGGGCCGGCGTAGCGCAGGCGAGTACCGATTTCAAATCGTCGAAGCGGTGGGATTCGAGGCCAAGATTCTGAACGTAGGCGGCCATCAACCCTCGAGACGCAGCGACCCATGCAAGCGCATCGGGTTGTGTTCCTTGTAAAGGAGTTCGATTCGATCGACGCCCCGGGTTCTGCGCGCGGCACTGCGAATCCCATGCATCAGCTTCAGCAGCACCGGTGTATTCGTATCATCGCCCGCGGCATCGCGGGGCGCGACGACCAGATGCAGCACGACGAATCGTTCGTGGGCGGCACGCAAGAAGACCGCGGCGCCGACTGGACTCCCCTGCGAGGACACGGCGAACAAACTCTGGACGCCTTGGATGTCCCCGACGCGGATGCGCAGCAGCCCGTCCTGCTCGTAGATCGCGGGGACACCGTAGGTTTGGATCGAATGCTCGATCCCATTGCGCATCCGGTGTTGATTCGCGTTGAAAAAGAGCACTTGTTCGAGTGCGTTGCGTTGGTCCGTACCGAGTTTGGAGGTGATGGCGACTGTCTCGTTCACGTCGGTTCCTACGCTTACCGGGAGATCATTATGACCGCTTTTGCCGTGCTGCGGACCGCGCCGCGAGGGTATTGCGCCGCCGCAAGCCCGCATTCAGGCGGCGGAGCTACGCGCCAGCGCCAGCGCCGAGCCGCCTTCTTGGGTGAGGGCGCCAATTTCCGCACCAATGCGCAGATCGTCGACGGGCCCGAACGCGTGCTTGCGAACCAGTCCCTGCCGGTCGATGAGCACGAGACTCGGCGTGCCCCGCATTTTGTACAGGTCCATCGTCTGCGGAATCGGCCCGGCGTGATGCGGCTGATCGAGCGCGATGGGGAATTTCAGCCGATATTCCTGGATGCAGGCTTTGAGTACGGGGATGCTGAAGGCATCGTGATGCTCGAAGGTCGCATGCAGACCGATGACCACCACGTCGTTCGGTTCGAAAGTCTCGTGAATCCGCTTGGCTTGAGGGATCGCCATGCCGATGGAATTGGGACAAAACACCTGAAACGCCGCGAGCACCACGACGCGGCCGCGCAAGCCCGCGAGCAACAGGGGGCGTTCGGTGTTGAACCAGGTCTGGACGAGGAGTTCGGGCGCGGTCGCAATCGAGCTAGTCATTTATTGTGCTCTAGGATGTAATGGAATCCCCGTCTGGACCCCATTTTGTGCCTGAAGCAAGGACCAATTACAAGTCTGTCGTTGCGATCAAGCGCGGCGGCCGCGCGCGACCAAGCGTAGCAGAGCGCGTCCACCGGGCAAGCGCACGAGCCAAAAGATACGTTGCCAGAAGCGGCGCGCATCCGGCGTGAATCGCGCGAGGGCGAGGCCATCGTAGAGCCGTTCGTTCGGCTCGTGCAGGACCACCGAATCCGCCTCGAGCAAGCGGCCGGCCGCACCGAGCACCACGGCGACCGAATCCGGCGAGTTCCACTCCAAGCGCAGGGCGTCGAACTCTTCCGGTAGTTCGTCCGCCGGGAAGTTTTGCTCCGTCGCGCGCAGGTTGCGCAACAAAGCGATCTCATGCGGACTCCGGGTATTGCGTACGCGCCACAACCCGGAGCGCAGACGGTCGAGGCGAAATGAACCGGAGAGAATCCGTTGCATCCGGCCTATGGTAACTTAAAACCATGAGTATGCTTCTCGCCATGCTGATCGGCGCCTCGGTGCCGGCGGAGATCGCGCAACGCATCGCCGCGGAGCACTTGCCGTCGGCTTCGGTGAGCTTCACGATCATCGATGTGGCTAGCGGCCGGGTGATCGCGCAGGACAACGCCGAAACACCGCGCAGTCCCGCTTCGACGATCAAGACCATCACGACGTTCGCCAGTTTGGATTTACTCGGTCCCGCCTACCTGTGGCACACCAAAGCACTCCTGCACGGTCGCCTCGAGGATGGGCAACTCGACGGAGACTTGATACTGCAGGGGGGCGGAGACCCCTACATGAACTTGGAGCGATGGTGGAACTTCGCGCGGGAGATTCGCGCCTTGGGAGTCCGGCATATTCGCGGCGACATCGTCATCGACAATTCGGTCTTCGCCCTGCCGCCGGAGGATCCGGGTGCGTTCGATGGTCGACCGAATCGCGCTTATAACGTCGTGCCCGATGGATTGATGGTGAATTTCCAGTCCATCGAGTTTCGCGTCGCGCCGAATGTCGACCGGCAGCGCATCGAGGTTGACGCGGAGCCGGATCTCGGCAACTTGATCGTGGACAATCACGTGCGCTTCGTTCCCGGACCGTGCGCAAGCGGTTCGAACCGCGTCGACTTCGAAGTCCTGCCGAACCGCCCCGACCACGTCGAGTTCAACGGCGTACTTGCCGGCTCCTGCGAGGCGCGCGACATCACACGCGTGTTGTTGACGCCGCCAGACTATGCTTACGGCAGCTTTGTTTCCCTGTGGCACGAGCTCGGCGGCCAATTCGACGGCAAGCTGCGTATCGCGTCGCCACCGCCGGACTCGAGTTTGCTGCTCGACTTCGAGTCGCTCACGCTCGGTGAAATCATCCGGCTCACCAATAAATACAGCAGCAATCTCATGGCGCGGCACTTGCTGCTGACGGTCGGCAAGGAGCGATTCGGGGCTCCAGCAACGGTGGAGAAGGGCGTTGCGGCGATCGCGGAATGGGGCAGGCAGCGGGGTATCGATCTGCAAGATCTGGAGATGGACAACGGCGCCGGACTGTCCCGCACCGCACGCGTGTCGGTGGCGACGATGGCGGCGGTTCTGCGCGCGGCTTACCGCAGTCCCTACGCGCCCGAATTTCTGGCCTCTCTACCGCTCGCCGGCGTCGATGGCACTTTGCGATCTCGTATGCGCACGGTCGCCGCGGGGACGGTGCGCTTGAAGACGGGCCATATCGATGGCGTGAGCGGCGTGGCGGGCTATGTCACGACGCCCGGCGGCAAGACCTACGTACTCGTCTGCCTCATCAATGACCCCAAGACGGACTCGGGTGCCGGTGAGCCCGTGCACGCCGCCTTGGTACAGTGGATCCAATCGAACCTGTGATTCGCACCACCCCGCCGCCCACCGCCTTCGGCCTCACGCGGATTCGAGATCCCAAAGAATCGCAGTGACGTCCTTGCGAATCCAAACGCCGAAGCCTAGGTAGCGAAAATATCGGCGCAGCCGACTACGATACCAGGCCCCGGGCCGAAGATGCACCGCCCGGTCGGTTCGGCTGCGATCGCAGTTGTGCAACCAGTCTTCCCGGGTCAGAGCCGACATATAGACGGCGGCCCGCGATAGTTGCGCGAGGTTGCGCAGTGCCCGGGCGGCATCGCGATCCGGCAAGTATTGCAGCACGTCGTAGCAAACCACGAGATCGAAGCGCTCCCGAGCGGCGTAATCGACGATCGAGCCCTGGGACCAACCGTACTTGCGGCAAAGATACTCGCTCTGCTCGAGACCCGTGTAACGGGCCCGCGGCAAGATTGCGGCGAACGGCTTGCGCAGCAAACCGATGCCGCAGCCAGCATCGAGAATGCGACGAACCGGGATTTGCGCGTGCTTCAGGATCGCCGCGATCAGCGCGGCCCGATCGCGCATCTCGGCGCGGGTGACCACGCGCGTCTTACGGTCCAGGTAAAACTTGCGGAAATAAGCGGAGTCGAACCGCGGTGCCGACGGGGAGGTGCTCGGTCTCATTCGACCGTGAGGCTCTTGGCGAGATTGCGCGGTTGATCGACGTCCGTGCCCTTGAGCACCGCGACGTGATAGGCGAGCAGCTGCAAGGGAATCGCATACAGCAGCGGCGCCTGCAGCGCGCTCGAGACCACCGGCATCTGGATCACCGTCACGCCGTCGGCGCTTGCCATGCCGGCTTCGGGGTCGGCGAAGACGAACAGTTGGCCGCCGCGCGCGCGGACTTCTTGCAGGTTCGACTTCAGCTTCTCGAGCAGTTCGTTATTCGGCGCGACGGCAACGACGGGCATGTCCTCGTCGACGAGCGCGAGCGGTCCGTGTTTGAGTTCGGCGGCAGCATAGGCCTCGGCATGGATGTAGGAAATCTCCTTGAGCTTCAGGGCGCCCTCCATCGCGATCGCGTGCAATGGACCCCGCCCGAGGAACAAAGCGTGGTGCTTGTCGGCGAAGGTTTCGGCGAGCTCACGGATCTTCGGATCCAGTTTCAAGGTCTTCTCGACGAGGCCGGGCAGCTGCAGGAGCTGGGCAACGAGACTGCGTTCGTGATCGGCTCCCTGATGACGGTTCTTGGCGAGCGCGATGATCAGCATGCCGAGCGCGGTCAATTGCGTGGTGAATGCCTTGGTCGAGGCGACGCCGATCTCCGGACCCGCCCGGGTCAAGAGCGCGAGTTCCGAATCGCGGACCATCGAGCTCTCCGCGACATTGCAAATCGTCAACGTGGAGAGGTAGCCCGATTCCTTGGCGCTGCGCAGCGCCGCGAGCGTATCGGCTGTCTCGCCGGACTGCGAGATCGTGACGAACAGGGTTCCGGGAGTTACGACCGGCTGTCGATAGCGGTACTCGCTCGCAAATTCGATGCGGGCCGGGATGCGGCAAATCTGTTCGAGGAAGTAGCAGGCGGCGAGGCCTGCGTGATAACTGGTGCCACAGGCGGCGATGTGCACGGCCTTGACCTCGGCGAATACGGCCCGGGCAGCGGGACCGAACGCGGCATCCAGGAGCCTGCCTCCCGCCACCCGTTCCTCGAGGGTCTGAGCGATCGCACGCGGCTGTTCGTGGATTTCCTTGAGCATGAAGTGCCGGTATTGCCCGCGCTCGACGGCATCGGCGGGCAGTTCGCTCTCGCGCACGGGACGTGTCGCTTCCTGGCCGGAAGCGGAGACGATGCGGATCGAGTCGCGACGAATCTCGGCGACGTCACCTTCTTCGAGGAAGATGAAGCGCCGCGTGACGGGCAATAGGGCGGCGACGTCGGAGGCGACGAAGTTCTCGCCAATCCCGAGGCCGATCACGACCGGGCAGCCGACGCGGGCCAGCACGACCGCATCCGGATCACGCTCGCAGATCACCGCCAGCGCATAAGCGCCGCGCAATTCCTGCACGGTTTTGCGCACGGCACCGAACAAGTCCCGAGACGTGCTCAGATGATGATGGATCCGATGCGCGATGCCCTCGGTGTCGGTCTCCGAGCTGAAGTTATAGCCGAGGTCCTTGAGTGCGGCACGCAGCTCCTCGTGATTCTCGATGATCCCGTTGTGAACGACCGCGACGCCGTCACGCGAGACGTGTGGGTGGGCGTTGCGCGTCGATGGGATTCCGTGGGTCGCCCATCGCGTATGCGCAATGCCGACGTGCCCGGCGATCGGTGCCGAGCTGACGGCCTCTTGGAGGATCTTGACCTTGCCTACGGTGCGCAATCGCTCTACTTGCCCGTCGCTGTTGAGAACCGCGAGCCCGGCGGAATCGTAGCCGCGATATTCGAGCCGACGCAGTCCTTCCAAGAGGATGGGGACGGCATTGCGTTCCGCGACGACTCCGACGATTCCACACATGGGTTGCTCTCCCGCCTGTCCGCGATCGAAAGGGCGTCTAGTGTGCCCGAGCCGGGACACCAGCCATAGTCCGCATCGTAGCGACGCTTACCCTTCAGGTACCGATATCACTTGAATACCAGTATTAGCAAGTATACTGTATTAGCCGATGGACGATAGCAATGCACAAAAGTTTCGTAAGGATCTCAATGGAGGTCTCGTTGCCCTGGTCCTGCTGTCGGTGCTGGATCGGTCGAGCGAGGACTTGTATGGCTATGAGATCGCGAAGCGTCTAGCCGCGGCGAACGAAGGTACGTCGATTTTCAAGGAAGGCACGATCTATCCCGTGCTGCGGGCTTTGTCGGCCGGCGAACTTTTGACCAGCCGCATCGTGCCCTCTTACGCCGGGCCGCCGCGCCGCTACTATCGAATCACGACCCAGGGGCGGCTCGTGCTCGCGCAATGGCGCGAGATCTGGCGTGAGACCCAGGCTTTCGTGGACCGCTTCATCCCCGTCGAGGAGGACCCTCAACCATGAACGCCACCGCGCCGCGCTCGATCGCCGAATATCTGCGTCAGCTTCGCGCGGAACTCGTCGGCGAGGACCCCGCCTTGATCCAGGACGCCCTCTACGATGCGGAGGAATATCTGCGCGCCGAAGTCGCCGCCCATCCTGACCAGACCGAGGCGGAGGTGCTGGAGAGGGTCAGCTCGAGCTACGGCGCGCCGGCGGAGGTGGCAAACGCCTACCGCGAGACGGAATCACGGGTGAAGGCAGCCCTGCGGACACCGCGCGCCGCCGCCAACGCGGTCGGCCCCGGCAACGGCTTCTTCGGCGTGTTTCTCGACGTACACGCCTACACCTCGCTGTTTTTCATGCTTTTGTCGCTCGCGACGGGAATTTTCTACTTCACATTCGCGGTCGCGGGCTTGTCGGTTTCCTTCGGCTGTGCGGTGCTCGTGATCGGCGTGCCCTTCTTTCTGATGTTCATGGGACTGACCCGCGTGCTGTCGCTCGCCGAGGGCCGCTTGATCGAGGCCATGACCGGCGAGCGCATGCCGCGCCGCCCGGCTCATCCCGGAGCTACGCAAGGATTTTGGATGCGTATCGGTTTGATGCTCAAAGACCCTCGAACCTGGTCGACGCTCGCCTACCTCCTGTTCATGCTGCCGCTCGGCATCATTTACTTCGTGATCGCGAGCGTCGGACTCGCGGTGAGCTTATCGCTGATCTTCGCCCCGCTGTTCGCCGCGGCCGATCGCTGGCGCTGGTTTTCGCCGGATGCGCTGAACCTCGAGCCGTCTTGGATAGGGTCGGTCTGGGCGCTGCCCATCGTGGTCGCGCTCGGCGTCGTCTTGCTCACCTTGCTCATGCATCTCGCGCGCGGCATCGGCCGAATGCACGCCATGTTCGCGAAGATCTTCTTGGTTTCGCTTCCCGCCGCGGCGAGGGCTTAGGATCGCCCCGGGACAACGCCCGCCCGACGCCCGGCGGGCATTTTTATCTATCTGATTTAATTGCTTTTATCGACCAACCCGCAACGAATTAGACTGGCGGTAGTCCAAGCAGCAATTGTTTGCATGGCATGTCGCCAGACGGACCGAGAACGGAGCGCAGAGTGGCGATCATGGATACAATCTCGTCCCGAAATCCGGCTCCGCTGGGTGGCATTGGGTACCCGGCGGCGGGCAAGGTTCGTGAACGGCGAATGAAAGAAGACAGCGAAATCGTGCGAGTCGTGGTGAGTCGGCTACCGACCCGTTACGGGCTGTTCGATATTTATGGATATCAGGTGCGGCCCAGCGGTATGGAGCAGGTCGCGCTGGTCTTCGGTCAACTGCCCTTGCCCTCGCCCACGCTCGTGCGGATCCACTCCGAGTGCCTGACCGGCGAGGTGTTCGGCTCTCTGCGCTGTGATTGCCAGGCACAATTGGAGCTAGGCCTCGAAACCATCGTCGCCAATGGCTCCGGGGTCGTGGTCTACATGCGGGGTCACGAAGGACGCGGTATCGGGCTGATCAACAAGCTGCGGGCCTACGCCCTGCAGGATCAAGGCGCCAATACGGTGGGAGCGAACCTCGACCTCGGACTCCCCGTCGAAGGGCGCGAATATTCCGCCGCGATCGCCATTCTGCGCGATCTCGGCGTCTCGGAGCTGCGCTTGATGACCAATAACCCGGAAAAGGTTCGCGCCGTAGAGCGCGGTGGCCTGGTCGTTGCGGAGCGCGTGCCGCTGGTCACCTCGTCGACCGCGGAAAACAGCGATTACATCCGCACGAAACGAGAACAGCTCGGGCATCTGTTTGGATAGTCAGCAAGACCTGCTGCCGCCGGTCGTCGTGCCCCACGGCGAGCTATCGGAGCCGCTGCTGCGCAGCGTGGTCGAGGCTTTCGTGCTGCGGGAAGGCACCGACTACGGCACGCGGGAAGTCAGCCTCGATGACAAGGTCGCCCACGTGCTCGAGCAACTGCGACGGGGCAGGGCGGAAATCGTTTTCGATCCGAATCTCGACAGCGTGAGCATCGTGGTGAAACGCGATCGACCTATTTCTTGACGAGCGCGTCGCGGATTTCGGTGAGCAACACTTCCTCGCGCGTCGGCGGGGGCGGCGGCGCATCGGCGGCGGCCGGCGCCGGCTTCTTCAGCGCGTTGATGCCACGCAGAGCGATGAACAACACTGCCGCAATCACGAGAAAATCGAAGATCGTTTGCAGGAACGTGCCGTACTTGATGACCACGGGCACACCTGCCGAGTTCTTACCGAGCGTAATGACGAGATCGGTGAAATTCACGTCGCCGATGAGCTTGCCGAGCACAGGGGTGATGACGTCGCTGACCAGCGAGGAGACGATCTTGCCAAATGCCGTCCCGATGATGACGCCGATCGCGAGGTCGACGACGCTGCCCTTCATGGCAAATTCTTTGAACTCGCTCGCCAAACTCATTTTTCATGCTCCCCGGTCGCTGAATTCACGGCCTGCAGACTAACCGATTGTGCGCCGCAATACACGCTGCGAACCTTAATCGCTCCGTGTGGGCGGCGGCATGGTTCGCAGCGTTCGTTCGACGGTCGCGGCCTTGTCCTCCGGTGACAGCTTGACGGGGCGGCTCCAGGTATCGACGGTTGCTTGTCGCGCGCGCGCGAGCGTCAACTTGCCGTCGGGCGCATTGGCGGTGAGCGTCGAGCCGGCGCCTATCGTCGCGCCGGCTCCGATACGTACGGGCGCGACGAGCATGCTGCCGGAACCGATGAAGGCACCGTCCTCGATTACGGTCGGCCATTTGTTCTGGCCGTCGTAGTTGCAGGTGATCGTGCCGGCACCGACGTTGACGCTCGAACCGACTGTGGTGTCGCCCAGATAGCTGAGATGGTTGGCCTTGCTGCCCTCGCCCATCGAGGCATTCTTGAGCTCGACGAAATTACCAATGTGGACCGCATCGCCGAGCAAGCTGTCCGGCCGGATACGGGCAAACGGCCCGATCACGCATCGCTCGCCGATCCGTGCCTGGTCGACATGCGAGTAGGCATGGACCTCGGTGTCTGCCCCGATGCTGGCATCGCGAATCACGCAGTAGGGTCCGATCCGCACGCGTGCACCGAGGGTCACCCTGCCGATGAACACCGCGCCCACGTCGATGCTGACGTCGCGGCCCACGGTGACCGAACCACGTATGTCGATGCGGCAGGGATCGAGCAGCGTCGCGCCGGCGAGCATGAGCTCCTGCGCACGCAGCCGGCGCAGCGCGGCCTCGACGCGTGCGAGCTGGACCTTGTCATTGACGCCGAGAGTCTCGGTTTCGTCGGCGATCGTCACCGCAGCGACCGATGCGCCGGCGCTCACCGCCGCGGCGACGACGTCGGTGAGGTAGTACTCCTGCTGCGCATTGGCGTTCCCGAGCTCGGCGAGCCAGCGCCTCGCGGCGGCCGCCGGCATGCTCATGATGCCGGTGTTGATCTCTTGAATGCGACGCTGTTCGGCTGTCGCATCGGCTTGCTCGACGACGCGCTGAACCCGCCCGGCGGCATCTCGCTCGATGCGGCCGTAGCCATCCGGATCCGCCGCGAGCGTGGTCAGCAGGCTGACCCCATCGCCCTCCGCCGCCGCCAGCAGAGCACGCAGGCTGGCAGGGCGCACGAGCGGTACGTCGCCATAAAGAACGAGCACCCGATGCTCATCGGGTATGCGCGGCATTGCCTGCAGCAGCGCATGGCCTGTGCCCAGTTGTTCGCGCTGCGGCACCCAATCGAGTCCCGGTCCGGCGAGAGCGGCTTGGACGCGTTCCCCGCCATGGCCGTAAACGACGTGAATGGCGACCGGATCGAGGCTCCGCGCGGTCGCCACGACGTGCTCGAGTAACGGGCGCCCGGCAAGCGGTTGCAGGACCTTGGGCAGGTCGGAATTCATCCTCTTGCCCTTACCCGCCGCGAGGATGACCACGGAAAGCTGCATGACGGTACCCCTTGGAGGCAGTCGAAGCCTCAGAGCGAGATCACTCTCTCAGCGAGATCACTGTCTCAGCGCGATAACTTGCGCAGTCGTTCGATCATCCGTAGCTGGGCCACGGCGCGCGCAAGCTCGGCGAGGGCTTCGGCCCGCTCGCGATCGTCGGTCGGCCGGTCGCGGACGGCCGCTTCGGCATTGGCCTTGGCCTTTTGGGCGGCGGCTTCGTCGAGGTCGGCGGAGCGAGCGGCCGTGTCGGCGAGCACCGTTACGTTGTTGGGCTGAATCTCCAGGGCGCCACCGCCGACGAAAAACGACTGTTCCGGCTGGCCCTCGATTTGCACGCGCACCTCGCCGGCCTTGAGCGTCGTCAGCAGGGGAGCATGGCGGGGCGCGATGCCGATTTCACCCTCGGACGCCGGCACGAAGATCATGGTGGCATCGCCCGCGAACAGCTGGCCTTCGGCGCTGACGATATCGAGATGGATGGTATTGGCCATGAGGGTTCCGTTGCAGAGGTCCGCGGTCTATTGCAGAGTCTTGGCTTTCTCGACGGCCTCTTCGATGCCACCGACCATGTAGAACGCCTGTTCCGGCAAGTGATCGTACTCGCCGGCGATGATCCCCTTGAAGCCGCGGATCGTGTCCTTCAGCGGGACGATCTTGCCGTCCTGACCCGTGAACACCTTGGCGACGTTGAACGGTTGAGACAGGAAGCGCTGGATCTTGCGCGCGCGATAGACCGACAGCTTGTCCTCTTCCGAGAGTTCGTCCATGCCGAGAATGGCGATGATGTCCTGCAGCTCCTTGTAACGCTGCAGGATCGCCTGGACACCGCGCGCCGTATTGTAGTGTTCCTCGCCAACGACCAAGGGATCGAGCTGCCGGCTCGTCGAATCCAGGGGGTCGACGGCCGGGTAGATGCCCAGCGCCGCGATTTGACGCGACAAGACGACGGTCGCATCCAAGTGGGCGAAGGTCGTTGCGGGCGACGGGTCGGTCAAGTCGTCGGCAGGCACGTAGACGGCTTGTACCGAGGTGATCGACCCAGTCTTCGTCGACGTGATTCGCTCCTGCAGCACGCCCATTTCCTCGGCCAGCGTCGGCTGGTAACCGACCGCCGAGGGCATGCGTCCGAGCAGCGCGGAGACTTCGGTGCCAGCCAGTGTATAGCGATAGATGTTGTCGATGAACATCAGCACGTCGCGGCCTTTGCCATTCGCCTGCTTCTCGTCGCGGAAATATTCCGCCATGGTGAGGCCCGTCAAGGCGACGCGCAGGCGGTTGCCGGGCGGTTCGTTCATCTGGCCATAGACCATCGCCACCTTGTCGAGAACGCCCGAGTCCTTCATCTCATGATAAAAGTCGTTGCCTTCGCGCGTGCGTTCGCCGACGCCCGCGAACACCGAGAGTCCGGCGTGCTGCTTGGCGATGTTGTTGATCAGCTCGAGCATGTTGACGGTCTTGCCGACGCCGGCGCCGCCGAACAGGCCGACCTTGCCGCCTTTCGCGAACGGAATCAGCAAATCGATGACCTTGATGCCGGTGACCAACAATTCCTGGCCGCCGGTCTGTTCGTCGTAAGCGGGCGCCGGCCGATGAATCGGCCAATACTCGGTCGCCTGCACGGGACCGGCCTCGTCCTGCGGCGTGCCCAGCACGTCCATGATGCGTCCCAGGACGCCCGTGCCGACCGGCACCGAGATGGGCTTGCCGGTATCGCGAACCGACAGACCGCGGCTGAGCCCCTCTGAAGGACCCATCGCGATCGTGCGCACGACGCCGTCGCCGAGTTGCTGCTGAACTTCCAGCGTGAGTTCGACGCCGTCGAGCTTGAGGGCGCTGTAAATCTTGGGGATCTGATCGTGGGGAAACTCCACGTCGACGACCGCTCCGATGATTTGGACGATTTTTCCGCTGGACATGACTTGGGACCCTCTGAACTAAACTGCGGCGGCGCCGCCGACGATCTCCGACAATTCCGTCGTGATCGCTGCCTGGCGGGCTTTGTTGTAAATGAGTTGGAGTTCGCCGATGAATTTGCCGGCATTGTCGCTGGCGCTCTTCATCGCGACCATGCGGGCCGCCATCTCGCAGGCGACGTTTTCGACGGCACCCTGATAAACCTGAGACTCGACGTAGCGCGTCAAGATGCCGTCCAGGATTTCGGCGGCGCTCGGTTCATAGATGTAATCCCAGCGTGCCTGCGGCGCACCGTCCCCACCGGTCTCCACTACGGGCAGCAACTGCGTGGCCGCGGCCTTTTGGCTCATCGTATTGACGAACTGGTTGTTGATCAGCAGCAGCCGGTCTATCTTGCCGTCACGGAAATCATCGAGCATCACCTTGATCGAGCCGATCAAGGCGGCGACCTGCGGTTTGTCGCCGAGGTGGGTCGCGGAGGCGCTGACGTCGGCGCCGATCCGGCGGAAGAACGTCAATGCCTTGCTGCCGATCACCACGAGCCGGACCTGCTCGCCGCGCCCCTGCGCCTGGCGCATGGCGGCCACAGCGGCCTTCAAGACATTGACGTTGAGCGAACCGCAAAGGCCGCGATCGGTGCTGATGACGATCAAGCCCGTCGCCTTGACGGGCCGCTCGACGAGGTAGGGATGCTTGTAATCGGGGTTCGCGTGGCGCAGATGCCCGATCACCTTGCGGATCTTCTCGGCATAGGGCCTCGCTGCACGCATGCGGTCCTGCGCCTTGCGCATCTTGCTGGCCGCGACCATCTGCATCGCCTTCGTGATCTTCTGAGTATTCTTGATACTCGAGATCTTGCTGCGGATTTCCTTGGCGCCTGCCATGTCAGACGGTCGCGAAGAATTCTTCGCAGAGCTTCTTCAGCTGTGCTTCGACGTCCTTCGACAGATCGGGCTTCTCGACGATGCCCTTGAGGAGCGGACCGTAGTTCGTGCGGGCGAAGGACTGCAGCGCCGCTTCGGTATCGACGACCTTCTTGACTTCGACTTTGTCGAAGAATCCGTTATTGGCCGCGTACAGGGACAAGGCCATCTCGGCGACCGACATCGGCGCGTATTGTTTCTGTTTCATCAACTCCGTGACGCGCTGGCCGCGCTCGAGCTGCTTGCGGGTGGCCTCGTCGAGGTCCGAGGCAAATTGCGAGAAGGCCGCGAGTTCGCGGTACTGGGCGAGCGAGAGGCGAATGCCGCCGCCGAGCTTCTTGATGATGTTGGTCTGCGCGGCGCCGCCGACGCGCGACACGGAGATGCCGGCGTTGATCGCGGGCCGTATGCCGGCGTTGAACAGGTCGGATTCGAGGAAGATCTGCCCGTCGGTGATCGAGATCACGTTGGTCGGCACGAACGCCGTGACGTCACCGGCCTGGGTTTCGATGATCGGGATGCCGGTCAAGGATCCGGTCCTGCCCTTGACCCGCCCCTGCGTCGCCTTCTCCACGTATTCCTCATTGACGCGCGCCGCACGCTCGAGCAAGCGCGAGTGCAGGTAAAACACGTCGCCGGGATAGGCCTCGCGACCCGGGGGGCGGCGCAGCAGCAGGGAAATCTGTCGGTAGGCGACGGCCTGTTTGGAGAGATCGTCATAGACGATGAGTGCGTCTTCGCCGTTGTCCATGAAATACTCGCCCATCGCACATCCGGCGTAGGGCGCGAGGTATTGCAGGGCCGCGGGCTGCGAGGCGGAGGCGGCGACGATGATCGTGTGCGCGAGCGCGCCATACTCCTCGAGCTTGCGTACCACGTTGGCGATCGAGCTCTGCTTCTGACCGATCGCGACATAGATGCACTTAACGCCGGTGCTCTTCTGATTGATGATCGCATCGATGGCCACGGCGGTCTTGCCGGTCTGGCGGTCGCCGATGATGAGTTCGCGCTGCCCGCGGCCTATCGGGATCATGGAATCGATGGCTTTGATGCCCGTCTGCACGGGCTGTGTCACGCTCTGGCGGAAGATCACGCCGGGCGCGACGCGCTCCAGGGGCGCCTTGGCCTTCGTGCCCACGGCGCCTTTTCCATCGATCGGATTGCCGAGCGCGTCGACGACGCGACCGAGCAACTCGGGGCCCACGGGAACCTCGAGGATGCGCCCCGTGGTCTTGACCGTGTCACCTTCGCCGATACCCTTGTAATCGCCGAGCACGACTGCGCCGACCGAATCCCGCTCGAGATTCAAGGCAAGTCCGAAGGTGTCGCCGCCGAAGTCGAGCATTTCGCCGTAACGCGCCTGCTCCAGGCCGTGAATGCGCACGATACCGTCGGTCACGCTGACCACGGTGCCAACGTTGCTGGCCTCCGCACTGGACTTGAACTGATCGATGCGCGCCTTGATCAGGTCGCTGATTTCCGAAGCCTTGATGGACATAGTGTTCAACTGCCTAAGTCAGAGGTTAGTCGTTGCAATCGGCCCTTGATGGACCCGTCGATCACGAGATCGCCCGCCCGGATCACCGCGCCGCCGAGCAGCCCTGGATCGAGCGCCGTCGTGATGCGCACATCGCGCTGCAGGCGCGTCTTCAGGGAAGCGGCGAGCTTCGACTGCTGCGAATCGCTGAGCGGGACCGCGGAGGTCACGACGACGTCGACCTCGTTCTCATACTCCGCCCGCAGCAACTCGAAACGAGCCGCGATCTCCGGCAATAGGCCGAGGCGTTTGTTCTCGGCGAGCAAGCGGATGAAGTTCAACCAGTGCACGCCGTCCGCGCCCGTCTTGAACCCGTCGAAGAAGCCGACGATCTGGTCTTCGGAGAGCTTCGGGTTATCGAGCAGATCCGCGATACGTGCGTCCCCCGCGAGCGCGGCGGCCACCTGCAGCGAGGCCGACCACTCGGCGAGGAGCTTGGCCTCGCGGGCCGCCGCGAAGGCCGCCTTCGCGTAAGGTCTCGCGATGGTTGCGGCCTCAACCACTCGCAATCTCCAGATCGAGCTTGTCGAGCAGGTCGGCATGCGTCTTGGGATCGATCTCGCGCTCGAGCAGATGCGAGGCGCCCTGAACCGCGAGCGTCGCCACTTGCTTGCGCAGCCCCTCGCGCGCGCGGGTTACCTCGAGGGCGATCTCTTCGTGCGCCTGCGCGACGAGGCGCTGGCCTTCCGCCGTCGCCGCACCCTTGGCCTCCTCCACGATTTCGGCCGCTCGCTTGCTCGCCTGATCGACGATCTGCTGGGCTTTTTCGCGCGCTTCGCGGATCAGGCCCTGCGCCTTCAGCTTGGCTTCGTCCAGATCCTTCTGGCCCTTGTCGGCCGCAGCGAGACCCTCGGCGATCTTTGCGCGCCGCGCGTCGATCGCCGCAATGATGTGCGGCCAACCGAAGCGCATGACGCCGAGCGCGACGAGAAAGAACGCAACACCCTGGATGATGATCGTTACCGTGAGATTCATTCCGGTTCGTCCCTAGATGGTTCGCTGGACTTGAACGCGGGCCTTACTGAACGTAGTGCAGCAAGGGGTTCGCGAACAGCAGCAACAAGGCGATCGCGACGCCGATGATCGGCACGGCATCGAGCAATGCGGCAACGATGAACATGCGGGTCTGCAATTCATTCATCAGTTCCGGCTGGCGCGCGGCGCTCTCGAGGAACTTGCCGCCGAGCAGCGCAAAGCCGATCGCGGTGCCGAGTGCGCCCAAGCCGATCAGGAGGCCGGCCGCGATGACGGTCATGCTCAGCAGTTGAGCAATCTGAGGTACGTGATCCATTTTTCTCTCCGAGGGTCTTTGAGGTCAGTGTAAAAAAACTAGTGCTTCGACGCCGCTTTGCTCAAGTAGACGATCGTCAGCATCATGAAAATGAACGCTTGCAGCACGATGATCAGAATGTGGAACACCGTCCAGGCAATGCCGGCGACGAGCTGTCCTATCCCGAACAGAACCGTGGAGAAGTGCGCCAAACCGGCGCCGAGCGTCAGACAGGCGATCAGAATGAAAATCAGCTCGCCAGCATACATATTGCCGAACAATCGCAGCGAAAGAGACAGGGGCTGCACGCATTCCTCGATGAGTCGCAACAGCAGGTTCGCAGCCGCCGCGAGCACGCCGAGGGGGCCTTTCACGGGAAACGGCACCGCCACGAACTCATGCAGGAAATGACCCGGGCCTTTGTGTTTGAGACCGACGTACTGGATGAGCAGGAACACGCACAGCGCCATGCCGATCGTCGTGTTGATGTCCGCGGTCGCGACGATGCGCAAATGGTCGAGACCAAAGACCTCGCCGAGCGCGGGCAGCGCATCCACGGGCAGCATATCCATGAAGTTCATGAGGAACACGAGCATGAAGATCGTTATCGCGAGTGGCCCGATGAGCTTGCTCTTGCCATGAAATGTCTGCTTGACGATGCCGTCGACGTACTCGACGAGCATCTCCACGGCGGCCTGAAACCGACCGGGGACACCGGTCGTGGCGCGGCGCGAGAGGGCGATGAACGTGATCAGAAACACCAGGGCGAGCGCGACCAGAAAAAAGACGCTGTCGAGGTGCACCGACCAAAAGCCCTCGCCCACCGTGAGGTGCGTGAGGTGATGCTGGATGTACTCCGTCATTCCGCCGGAGCCGCCCTCGGTCGATGCCATTCTCGTTATCCCCGTTTTTTCCCGACCAAACCGAACCAGTAAGTGAACTGCGCCGCTATCAATCCCACCATCAGCGGCAACGGCTCGAGGCCCCATCGCGCCAATGCCGCCCACATCGCCAGAGCATACCAACTCCACTTCAGCGCTTCGCCCGCGAACATAGCACGGCGCAGAGCCGCTGCCGGGGCAATGCCGGGTGCGAACATGCGCAGTCCGAACACGCCACTGCCGATCGCCGCGATCAGGCCCCCGACCAAGGCCGCCTCGCCCGCGGCCGCCCCTTGCCAGGACCAGCAACACGCCGCGACCGCCATCGCGCCGCCCGCCTGCCAGAGCACCACACGCGCTACGAGGCGTCGGGCACCCGGGGCACCGCTCGTCATTGCGAAGGGGACCAGAGCCAAGAGTGCCTACGGCAGCCGGATTCGCGCATGTTCATTGGCAAGCCGTCGCTGGCTAAAAAGCCGGCGCATTATAAGGACCGCAGCGCAGACTCACAAGCCGATGATCACACGAGTTTTTTTGGGCTCGGTCGATTTGACAGATTGCGGCGTGCGGGTGGATCACTGGATATGCGTCAGGATCCCTTCGAGTTCATCGAGACTGTTGTAGCTCACGATCAGCGTGCCCTTGCCTGAAGAGCCATGTCGAAACAAGACCTTGGCACCCAATTTATCGGCGAGTTCGCGCTCGAGGCGGCGGATGTCGGGATCGGTCGAGCCGCTCGCGCGCGTGCCCGGCGTGGCGACGGCGCCGGGCGCCATGGCGCGCCGCACCAAGGCCTCGGTTTCGCGTACGGACAGGGCATTCTTGGCGACGAGCCCGGCGATCTCGACTTGCTGGCCGCGCGAACTCAAACCGAGCAGGGCCCTGGCATGGCCCATTTCGATGCTGCGTCGTTCCAGCAAGTCTTTCACTTCCTCTGCTAGATCCATCAAACGCAACAGGTTGCTCACCGAGGCCCGCGAGCGGCCGACGGCCTCCGCCGCCGCTTGATGCGTCAAACCGAATTCGTCGATGAGCCGGGCGAGCGCCCGGGCTTCCTCGAGTGGGTTCAAGTTTTCGCGCTGAATGTTCTCGATCAGCGCCATGGCGACGGCGGCCTCGTCGGGCACGTCGCGGATTACGGCCGGAATCTCGTTCAGCCCGGCGAGTTGCGCGGCGCGCCAGCGCCGTTCACCGGCGATGATCTCGTAGCGTTGCGATTCACCGGCGGCTTTGCTGCCGACGGGCCGCACCAGGATCGGTTGGACGATGCCCTGGGCCTTGATCGAGTCGGCGAGTTCGGTCAACGACTCCGGTCGCATGTCGACGCGCGGCTGGTACTTGCCTCGCTGCAGGAGATCGAGTGGAAGGTTCGCGAGGCGATCGCCGGGAAAGCGGCCCTCGGCCGACGCGGCTGCCGCAGGGTCGGCGCCGGAGGGCACGGCGGCCGCCTTCGCGCGCTGCGCGAGGTAAGGGCTCAATTCCGCCAGCCCGCGACCCAAAGACGGCTTTTTGCCCGACATCAAGAAGTTCCAGAGAGGATTTGCACGGGATTATACGGGGGGCGCCGGATCGTCGTCGCGACGAATCATCTCACCGGCGAGCGCCAGATAAGCAATGGCGCCGCGCGAATCCTTGTCGTGCAGCAGAACCGGCTTGCCGAAGCTCGGCGCCTCCGCAAGCCGCACGTTGCGTGGAATGACCGTGCGGAACACCTTGGCGCCGAAATGTTCGATGAGCTGCGCCGACACCTCGTTGGCGAGATTATTGCGAGGGTCGAACATCGTGCGCAGCAGGCCCTCGATCTCGAGCTCGGTATTGATGCTGGCGCGGATCTGCTCGAAGGTTTGCATCAGTGCGCTCAATCCTTCGAGCGCGTAGTACTCGCATTGCATCGGCACCATCACCGAATCGGCGGCGACCAGCGCGTTCAAGGTCAACATATTCAGCGACGGCGGACAGTCGATCAAAATGACGTCGAAGTCCTCGCGGATGGCTTGCAGCGCAGTGCGCAGTTTGAATTCGCGCCCGTCCGTAGTCATCAGCAGACGGACTTCGGCCGCGGTCAGGTCCTGGTTCGACGGCAGCAGCATGAAACCACCGAACTCCACGTGGACCAAAGCGTCCGCCGCCGCGCAGTCGCCGAGCAGGACGTCGCAACTGCTGCGCGACACGGCATGCTTGTCGACGCCACAGCCCATCGTCGCGTTGCCCTGGGGATCGAGGTCGACGAGCAGCACGCGGCGCTTGGTGGCGGTCAAGGATGCGGCGAGATTCACCGCGGTCGTGGTCTTGCCCACTCCGCCCTTTTGGTTTGCGATCGCAATGACCCGTTTCATCGTCTCGTGAGCCGCGTCATGGTGTTCTCGCTGTGGGCGCAGCCCGGCCTGTGGGTGCAGCCCGGCAGAGTTCCACAAGATGACGCTCGTCGTCCAGTCCCGGCACACGCAGTCGGTGAACCGCGAGGACACGGAAGGCCTTGGGCAGGGCCGAGATCTCCGCGTCGGGTCGCTTACCCTTCATGGCGAGGAGCCGGCCATCCGGGGCGAGCAGATGGCCCGCATAGGCGACGAAATCGGCGAGCGAGGACAAGGCGCGAGAGACGACGGTGTCGTAGCCACGATCCGGTCGGTGCGTCTCGGCACGCGTATGAATGACCTCAACGTTGTCGGCGCCGATGCGAGCGGCGGTGGTGCTGACGAATCGGGCCTTCTTGCCGATCGATTCGATCAGCGCAAAATGACGTTCCGGATTCGCGAGCGCGAGCGGCAGGCCCGGAAAACCGGCGCCCGTGCCGACGTCGGCGATGCGCGCGCCGCGCAGAAAGGCGTGCAGGCTCAGGCTGTCGAGCAGGTGTTTATGGAGCATGCCGCGTCGATCGCGTATAGCCGTCAAATTGAACTGCGCATTGCCGCGCTCGAGTTCGTCGAGCAGCGACAGCAGCGCAGCGCCCGCTCCGTCGGTCAGCGCGACGCCCAACGCACGCGCGCCGGACTCGAGCTCCTCGCGTTCGGCGGGCGCGTTCAACTGTTCTTGACCAAGACCGCGAGCAGCTCGTTGACCGGCATCGCCGCGAGTGCCGCCGGGTCGGCAAATCGGGCAAGGATCCTGCCGGCTTGTTTGGCGACGAAATGGCCGGCGACGGCCGCGTCGAAGTCGGCGGGACCGCCGGTCGTGAAGGATGGATTCGCCATGTACTCGCTGCCGGAACCGCGCTCGAACAGCAATGCGCGGCCCGCGAACGGAGCCTCGTGGAATCCCCATCTCGGGTTCGACAACACCCTGAGATGGCAGGGTTCACCCGCGCGCGCGAGGAGGGAGTGGCGCACGCCGCGGCTGCTTGCGTCCGCTGCCGCCCAAATCTCGCCGGAACCGGAAGCGTCGTCCTGCGCTACGCTGCGCAAACTGGCGCCGTCGAGCCAGGCATTCGAGATCGCGGCCAGAATTTCTTCCCGGCTGCCTGCCAGCAAGCGGGTGGCGACCGCGGCCGACGCGATCCGCACCAATATTATGCGATCGAATCCCTGGCGGCCGAAGTCGGTGCTCGCGCCGATCACGCCCTGGATTTCGTGGGCTTTGATCATTGCGGTGAGGACGTCGCGCACCCGCAACGGGGTAGTGGCTTCGTTGTGCGCCTGTCGCGAACGATAGTCGGCGACGGCCAAGATGGCGCCCAGGCTGTCGGCGGGATGCGCGCCCGCGCCGGACCGAACGACGAGCACGCCGATGTTGAAGGCAGCCATCACGGGGTCGAGTTCGAGGCTCGTCCCGGGCACGCGTGCACCGTGGGCGAGCGTCGCTCCCGGGACCACGGGCCCCAGGTGTCTGCAGCGTTCCGGATCGCGCAGGGCCAGGAAGCCGCGGGCAAGCGCGTCGATGAGACAGGAGGTCGCAACTTCGTAGGCGCGCCGCGAGCGAATTTCGCAGCCGGCGACGTAATCCGCGAGATCTGCCAAAACTCGGTCTGCATCGGAGCGACGCGCCGATTGAATCTGCTCGTGCATCGCAGTTCTAGTGACGTCGTTCCAGCGGCACGAAGACCTGCGCGTCGGGTCCTACATAGTTGGCGGTGGGGCGAATGATCTTTCCGTCGGCACGCTGTTCGAGCACGTGCGCGCTCCAGCCGGTCGTGCGCGCGATCACGAACAAGGGCGTGAACATCGTCGTCGGCACCTGCATCGCGGCGTAGGAGACCGCGGAAAACCAGTCCAGGTTGGGAAACATCCGCTTGACGTCCCACATGACGCTCTCGATGCGTTCGGCGACGGCGAAGTGCGCGCGCTGACCGGTCGTGACGCTCAAGGCTTGCGCGACCCGCTTGATCACCTGATTGCGCGGATCCGAGATCGAGTAGACCGGGTGACCGAAGCCGATGATGACTTCTTTCGCCGCGACGCGCCGGCGGATGTCGGCGTCGGCCTCGTCGGGTTCCGTATAACGCTGCTGAATCTCGAATGCGACCTCGTTGGCACCGCCGTGCTTCGCTCCCCGGAGAGCGCCGATCGCACCCGTGATGCAAGAGTAGATGTCCGAGCCCGTGCCGGCGATGACCCGGGCCGTGAACGTCGATGCGTTGAATTCATGTTCTGCATACAAGTTCAAGGACGTGTGCATCGCGCGCACCCAGGGCGTCGGCGGCGGACGCTGATGCAGAAGATGCAGGAAATGCCCGCCGACGGAATCATCGTCGGTCTCGACGCGGATGCGCGTCCCGTGGCGGCTGAAATGAAACCAGTACGCCAGCATCGCGCCTTGCACGGCGATGAGCTGATCGGCGATGTCGCGGGCGCGCTCGGCCGAACGCGCATCGTTCTCCGGCGCGGCGCAACCCAGCGCCGAGACGCCGGTGCGCAGTACGTCCATGGGGTGCGTCTCGGGTCCGATCTGCTCGAGGGTGTTGCGCACCGCGGCTGGAATCGCGCGCAAGCCGCGCAGCTTCGACTTGTAGGCGCGCAGCTGGGCCTGATCCGGCAGGCGTTCGTGAATCAACAGATGTGCGATTTCCTCGAATTCACAGGTTTCCGCGATCTCGAGAATGTCGTAACCGCGATAACTCAGATCGTTGCCGGCGCGGCCCACGGTACATAAGGCGGTATTACCGGCAACGACGCCGGAGAGCGCGACGGACTTTTTCGGCTTGAACGCGGGAGCGTCGGTCATGGCGCGCAGCCTCGGGTTTGAGTGGGTGACGCACAAACTCATCGCCCGACGATCCCCTCGTCGATCCGCACGACCGTCCGGCCGATCACCTTGGCATCGAGGTATTGGGAAAACACCTCCGGGAGACGGTCGAAAGCGATTTCGCGCGCGATGAGTTTATCAAAATGCCGAGGTTTGAGGTCGGTCGCGATTCGCTGCCAAACGAGCAGCCGCAGGGCACGTTGCGTTCCCGAGGAACTGACGCCGAGAAGATTGATACCGCGCAGAATGAATGGCATGACCGTCGTGTTCAACTCGGCGCCGCCCGCGAGACCGATGCTCACGATCGAACCGCCCGGCTGCATCGTGCGCGTGAGCCAGGTCAGCGTCTCGCCGCCGACGTTGTCGATGGCACCGGCCCAGGTGGCTCGTTCCATGGGCTTCTTGCCGTAGTCGATTTCCTGCCGCCGTAGAATCTGGCCGGCGCCGAGGGAGCGCAAGTACTCGTCGGCATCGGCCTTGCCGCTGACCGCTGCGACTTCGTAACCGCGACCGTGCAGCATGTCCACGGCCATGCTGCCGACGCCGCCACTCGCGCCGGTGACGACGACCGGACCGGTCCCCGGCCGCAGGCCGTTCAGTTCCATCTTCTGGATCGCGAGGGCGGCGGTGAAGCCCGCCGTGCCGACTCCCATTGCCAGGCGGGCATCGAGCCCATCGGGGCAAGGAATGACCCAGTCACCGGCCACGCGGGCGTACTGTGCGTAGCCGCCGTCGTGGACCTCGGACAGTCCGCAACCGGTCACGATGACCACGTCGCCAGTCTTGTAGCGCGCGTCCGTAGACGTCTCGACGCAGCCGGCGAGGTCGATGCCGCCGACGAGCGGCGAGCGTCGCAGAATCCTGCCGGCGCCGGTCGCAGCGAGGGCGTCTTTGTAGTTCACGCTCGAATACGCGACGCGCACGACGACTTCCCCGGGAGACAAATCGTCCAAGGCAAGATATTCGAAACCCGCTCGCACTGCGTTGCCGTCGACGTGGATGCGATAAACCTTGAAGCGATCCATCATGGAGTCCCCTCGGCCTTGGCCACCGGGATCGGTGGTGTGGACACCACGATCGACAGCGACGCGCCGGATTCCGAAGTTCGGTTGCCACGCAGCACGCGAAACGCAGCATCACCGCGCCGGCCGCCGCAGTCATATTCGCTGCGCGTCGCATCGACACTGCCAGGCAACCAGGCGTCGCAAAGCTGCTGCGCGAGCGAGCGGGCTGCGTCGACGGGCAGTTCGAGCACCGCCTCCACCCGGGCGAGTCGATCATGCACGAAGCAAAGAACGTAGTCATCGGCGAGGTGACTCAAGACACGCGGCGGCGACCCATTGGCGCGATAACAATCCGCGGCCGGCTGCGGTTCGACCGAACCAGGCGGTTCGGCCGCGGATCTGGGGCCCTGAAAGTAGAGGACTTCGTGCAGCTCCGGGTACAACGCGGCGAGTGCGCTACCCAAGGGCGCGACGGGAATCTCCAGCCAATCCGGCACGCGCACGCTCGATGCGGTCGGTGCGGTCGGTGCGGTCCCCGGTGGAGGACCGCTGGTACAGGCGGTGGCCGCAGCCAGGCACAGCAGCGCCGCGCGAGATCCGGCTCCGCAGCGATACGCGCGCCAGCTCATGCGACGCGCGCCAGCCAGGCATCCAGCCCGGCAGCGTTCAAGCGCACATCGGCGTCGAGCACGGCGTGTCGCTGCAACTCGCCGCCGCCGTAGCCATGCGCGTCCAAGCGGCGCGATAGATGCGCGAACAGCGCCTGCGCGATCGCGGTTTCGCGGTCCGGCGCCGCCGTCGCGGCATGCGCGATGGCGACGAACGCATCGACGTCGGCATGCAGATCGTCCCCGAGGCGCGCAGCCGCGCGGACGGGGCCATAATGCGTTAGGTAGATCACACGTGGCCGGGTCGCGAGGACGCGGTCGATCGAAGCATGCAATTGCGCCGGATCGAATTGCGTGGGCGACGTGGTTGGAAAGATGAACTCGCCCGCGGCCGTATCGAGTTCGCGGTAGCTGATCCCGAAGGTATCGCCGGTGAAAGCGGCGGTGCCGTCGCGTGCGACGAGGCAGGCGTGATGCAAGGCATGGCCGGGGGTGTGAATGAAGTCGAGTCGCTCACCGCCCAGTAAAAAGCTGCGGCCATCCTCGGCCGCGACGAGTTGCGACGGCGCGACCGGGACTAGCTGGCCGTACAAGCGTGCGAATGCGCCGTCGCCGTATACGGCCTTCGTGGCGGCGATCAATTTGGCCGGGTCGGCGAGATGCGCAATCCCGCGCGGGTGCACGACGACGAAGGCGCGCGGCAGCGCCGCGGCGAGTGTGCCGACTCCTCCGGCGTGATCGAGATGGATGTGCGTCAGGAAGATGTAATCCACCGCGTCCCTGGCAAGGCCCAGCTCGGCCAGGGCCGAGAGCAGATGCGGAACGGAAAAATGCGTGCCGGTGTCGACGAAGGCGGCGCGGCCCGCGGCGACGAGTAGATGACTCGCATCCATGCGCGGTCTGACGTACTGCGTGTCGATCGTGACCACCTCCACGAGCTCAAGGATCCCTGGCGGAGACGGGACTCAAGCGGCGTTGCAGTTCCTTTAGGTCGTCGGCCGTTGCCGCAGTTGCTAGCGCATCGTCCTCCTCGGCCGCGCGCTGCAGCGCGTGGACCGCCATGGGTTGGAGCGTAACGAGCGTCTTGGCGTAGTGAGCGCGCCAATCGGCGAGCAGTTCGGGTTCGACGCCGGGGTAGTCGCCCGCATTGACGACCGCATCGAGCACGATCGCGCAGCCTACGACCTGTCGTGCTTGCGCATCCGCGAGTCGCGGCGAGGACAAGCCCTCGGCGAAGCAGCGGTGCAAAAAGGCCGGCGGATTCGCGCTCGCGATCTCGTCGACGAGATCGGCGAGGTCGAGGGACTTCAGCAGTTGTTCGAAGGCTGGCACGATCCCATTATCCTCGCCGTATGCGAACATAGGAACAATGAGACAACATTTTTGTGCTTTGCTGGTCGGGTTCTCCGGCTTGTGTCAGATTAATTCCGCTGCGGCCGCTCGCGTCGAGAACGACGGCTTCCTCTTCGACGAGGTTCAGCAAGCCCCGGCCGCGCTGGCTGCGCGTGTCGACGCCTATCTGTCGGGACGCGACGCCCACGTGCGCGGTTGGACCAACGACGGACGATTGTTGATCGCGACGCGTTTCGGCGAGACGCAGCAGCTGCATCTCGTCGCGGGTCCGGGCGGCGAGCGACAGCAACTCACGTTCGCAGCGGATCCCAGCGTCGAGGGCACGCTTTCGCCCGATCCCGCGGGCGTGGATTTCGTCTATTTACAGGATCACGACGGCGACGGCGCCTACCAGCTTTTTTTTCGGCACGCGGCCGACGTGTCGGCGCGGCGCTTGACGGACGGCACGTCGGTGAACGTCGATCCCGTTTGGTCGAATGCCGGTCAGGCACTCGCATTCGCGACCACGGCGCGGGACGGCAAGAGCGTGGATGTCGACATCGTCGCGCCGCAATCCGGAGCTCAGCCACATCTGGTCGTCAGCGGCGAGGGGGGCGCCTGGTATCCGCTCGATTGGTCGCCCGATGACGGACAACTGCTGGTGCTCGAGGCGATATCGCGCCGTCAGGGCCGCTTGTTCCTCGTCGATCTCGATTCCGGCAAGAAACGCGAGATCGACGCCGGCACTGCCGACATCACTGCGGCGCGATTTTCCCGAGACGGGCAGGGCGCGTACATCATCTCGGATCTCGACAGCGAGTTCAGCCGGCTGCGCTTCGTGAATTTCTTCACAGGTCAGAAGACCGTCGTCTCGGACCACCTTGCTGGGGACGTCGAGGCGCTGGCGCTTTCCCGCGATGGACACTTCCTCGCATTCGTCGCGAACGAGGAGGGCGCGGACCGGCTCGAAGTTCTGGATCTGAACACGCACCAGGATCTCGTCGTGCCGGCCATGCCGGCGCCGGGTTTGATACGCGACCTGCGCTTCGACCGCGACGGCAAGCGGCTGGCTTTCAGTTACGAGGCGGTGACTCACCCGGCCGACGCCTACGTGTTAGACATCGCCCTGCGGCATATGGAGCGATGGACACACTCCGAGACCGGTCCGGTGGACCCCGCCAAATTCGTGCTGCCGCGATCGATCCGTGTTCCGAGCTTCGAGCGCGAGAACCCGCGCGCGCGTGAAGTTCCAGCTTATGTTTACGAGCCGGCCAGCGGCGGACAACATCCGGTCTTGATCCTGTTCGCGGGAGGCACGGACCACCAGTTTCGACCCGCTTTCGACCCATGGATCCAATATCTGGTCGGGGAACTCGGCTTCGCCGTGGTCGCACCGAACCTGCGCGGTTCCTCGGGGTACGGCAAAGCGTATTCGGCCTCGAGCGACGGCCGCGCGCGCGAGGACGCGATCAAGGACATCGGCGCGCTGCTCGTCTGGCTGCGGGCGCAGAGCGAATTCGATGCGCAGCACATCGCCGTCGCCGGCTCAGGCTATGGTGGTTATCTCGCCTTGGCTGCCGTCGTGAATTACGGCGATCGCTTGCGCGGGGCGGTCGACGTCGGCGGCATCACGGATTTCGTCGACTGGCTCGGGGCCGCGCCGTCTCCGCGTCAAGAGCAACTGCGCAAGGAATTCGGCGACGAGCGCGATGCCGATACCCGCAGTTATCTGCGCCGGATATCGCCCTTGACCGGGGCCGAACGCGTCGGCGCGCCCCTGCTGATCGTCCAGGGCGGCAACGACCCCGAGGTCCCTGCGTCGCAATCGCAGAACATGGTCAACCGGCTACGCGGCCGCGGCGCGGACGTGCGCTACCTGTTGATCAAACACGCCGGGCAGGATTTGGGTCAGCAGTATGACCGCGAAATCGCGCGAGCGGCCGAGGCAGAGTTCTTGCGCGGCCTACGCTGATAGCCGCCGAGCAGGGATCAAGGCGAGCCGCTTTTCACCGTCACCAAGGGCGTGGGTTGAGCGGAGAAATAGGCCGCCGCGATGGCGACATCTTGGTCCGTGGTCAAGGATGCCGCCATGCCGTTCATGACCGCGTTCTTGCGACGCCCGTTACGGTAGGCATTGAGCGCCTGGGTCAAGTAGTCGCGATATTGTCCCGCGAGTATCGGTGGTTTCGGTTCCATCGGCGCGTCCACGCCCAAGCCTACGTCACCGTGGCATGCCGAGCAGCTGGTGACCTGAGCCGGCAATGCCGCGGTCGCCTGCGGCGTTGCTGCGGGCGGCTTGACCGGATCCGTGCCTTGGAGGTAAGCGGCGATGTCCTCCATGTCCTGATCGGACAGCGACGAGGCCTGCGCATGCATCGTGGCGTGGGGCCTTGCGCCCGACTTGTACTCTTGCAACGCGGCGACGATGTAAAGGGCGTCTTGGTGCTGCAGCTTCGGCACGCTGTAATCCGGATACGCATTCTTGTAATTCGCGATCCCGTGGCAACCGAGGCAGGTGTAGAACTTCTTCTCGCCCAGCTTGGCGTCACCCGCCGCATGCGCGCAGAGCGGCACGCCGAACGCAGCCAGCAAGAGCACCCATGCGCCGACTTTCGATCCAGAAACACCCAAAGGAAACATGTGACTCTCCGCATCGCAGGTATTGAGCAAGAGCGCCGATGGTAAAGAGTGAGCACTCAAAACGCCATCGCCGCCGTCGTCGGCATCCGTTCATGCGCAAGCCATTCGCCATTCTGCCCGACGGGCGGCGAGGTTCTCAGGCGGCAAAAGCCTTTTTCTTGAGAAAAACCAGCAGCAGAGACAGTGCAGCGGGCGTCAGGCCCGGGATGCGCGCGGCCTGGCCCAGCGTTTCCGGCCGAACTTCGCAGAGACGCTGCCGTGCCTCGTTCGACAATCCGCCCACCGCCGCGTAGTCGATGTCCTCGGGCAGGCGCAGCTGTTCGTGGCGCAGCCCACGGGCAATTTCTTCGTTCTGCCGCTTCAGGTAACCCGCATATTTGGCTTGCACGTCGATCTGGACGGGAACCTGTTCGGCGAGACGCTCGTCATCGCGCCAGAGCGCGCCCGCCGGCGGGTCGCCGAGCATGTGCACGTCCTCATAGGCGATCTGCGGCCGGCGCAATAATTCGATGGCATGTGTCTCGCGCACGAGCGGCGCGCCGAGTCGCGCGAGCAGCGCGGCTCCGACGTCGCCCGGGTGGACGACGGTCGCGGCGAGCCTGGCGAGCTCCGATGCGACAGCGTCGCGCTTGGCCGCGAAGAAATCACGGCGCGAGGCGTCGATCAAGCCGAGCCGATCGGCATGGCCCGTGAGGCGCAGGTCGGCATTGTCCTCACGCAGGGAGAGCCGGTATTCGGCGCGACTCGTGAACATGCGGTACGGCTCGGGGGCGCCGCGCGTGACCAGATCGTCGACCAGCACGCCGAGGTAGGCTTCGCTGCGCGCTGGACACCACGGCTCGCGGTCGCGCACACGCAGCGCCGCGTTCGCGCCCGCGAGCAAGCCTTGGGCCGCGGCCTCCTCGTAGCCCGTCGTGCCGTTGATCTGACCCGCGAAGAACAGGCCGGCGAGGAACTTACTTTCGAGACTACGCTTGAGATCGCGAGGATCGAAAAAATCGTATTCGATCGCGTAGCCGGGGCGGGTGATGTGCGCGTTTTCGAAACCCTCGATGCTGCGCACGAACGCATGCTGCACATCGAAGGGCAGGCTCGTCGAGATGCCGTTCGGATAGACTTCATGGGTGTCGAGACCCTCGGGTTCGACGAAGATCTGATGCGAGGTCTTGTCCGCGTAGCGTACGACCTTGTCCTCGACCGAAGGACAGTAGCGGGGCCCCACGCCCTCGATGAGCCCGGTGAACATCGGCGAACGGCTGCTCGCCGCGCGGATGATGTCGTGCGTGCGCTCATTGGTCGCCGTGATGTGACACGGCAATTGGCGGGGATGCAGCGAGCGTGTGCCGAGATAGGAAAAAACCGGTCGCGGGACGTCGCCGTGCTGCTCGCGCAGTTTCGAATAATCGATCGTCCGACCGTCGATGCGCGGCGGTGTGCCGGTCTTGAGGCGGCCGACGCGCAGCTTGAGTTCGCGTAAACGCGCCGCCAGCCGGTTCGACGGTGGATCGCCGGCGCGTCCGCCGGCATGGCTCTCGAGGCCGACGTGGATCTTGCCGCCGAGGAACGTGCCCACCGTGAGCACGATGGCGGCCGCGCGAAATTCGATGCCGCTCATCGTCATGCAACCGACGACGCGATCGCCGACGAGTACGAGGTCGGCGACCTCCTGCTGAAAGATGGAGAGCTGCGGCTGCGCCTCGAGGACACGCCGTATGGCGCGCTTGTACAACTGGCGGTCCGCTTGCGCCCGGGTGGCCCGCACGGCCGGACCCTTGCTTGCGTTCAGCGTACGGAACTGAATCCCGGCAGCGTCGATCGCGAGGGCCATGGCGCCGCCAAGCGCGTCGATCTCCTTGACGAGATGCCCCTTGCCGATGCCGCCGATTGCCGGATTGCAGCTCATCTGACCGAGGGTCTCGATGTTGTGCGTCAGGAGCAAGGTGCGTGCGCCCATGCGGGCGGCCGCGAGCGCCGCTTCGGTACCGGCATGACCGCCACCGATGACCATGACCTCGAATTCGGTCGCGTAGCGCATCACGCTGAAACCACTCGGATTTTTACGGGGGGCACGTACTTTAAACGCTGTCGGTGTAAAGTGCCAGGCGAGCCAGCGCAGATATCCATGCCAAGTCCGTCGCGGCTGCGCGAGACTCTACTCGACGGCGACGGGTATTGCGGCGAACTTGCCCCGCCAGGCGGCCGGGCCCGTCTCGTGCACCGATTGGCCTGCGGCGCTGACGGCAACCGTAACCGGCATGTCGCGCACCTCGAATTCATAGACCGCCTCCATGCCGAGTTCCGGAAAGGCGACGACGCGGCTGGCCCGAATCGCGTTCGAGACGAGAAACGCGGCGCCGCCGACGGCGATGAGATAGGCCGATCGGTGCTTGGCAATGGCCGCGACGGTCTCCGGACCGCGTTCTGCCTTGCCGACCATGGCGAGCAAACCGGCGGACCCCAGCATCGTATCGGTGAACCGATCCATTCGGTTCGCCGTCGTGGGCCCCGCAGGCCCCACGATCTCGTCGCCGACCGGATCCACTGGCCCGACGTAGTAAATCACACGACCGTTGAAATCGAGTCCCGGGGGCAGCTGTTGGCCGCTGTCGAGCAGGGCGCAAATGCGCTTGTGGGCGGCGTCGCGGCCCGTCAATAGTTTTCCCGACAGTAACAAGCGCTCGCCGGGCTGCCAATGCTGAACCTCCGCCGCCGTCAGACCATCGAGATTCACGCGCCGCGCATCCGCAGCGGGGGTCCAATGAACTTTGGGCCAGAGCGCGAGGTCAGGGGGTTCGAGAATCGCGGGGCCGGAACCGTCCAGCGTGAAGTGCACGTGCCGGGTTGCGGCGCAGTTCGGGATCACCGCGACCGGCAGCGACGCGGCGTGCGTCGGATAGTCGAGAACCTTGACGTCGAGGACCGTCGTCAGGCCGCCGAGGCCTTGCGCGCCCAAACCCAAGGCGTTGACCCGCTCATAGATCTCGAGACGCAGTGCGTCGAGCTGAGTCGTCGCGCCGCGCGCCCGCAACTCGGCGATATCGATAGGCTCGAGCAGCGATTTCTTGGCGAGCAGCATGGCTTTCTCGGCACTACCGCCGATGCCGATACCCAACATGCCGGGCGGACACCAGCCGGCGCCCATCTCGGGGACGACCTCCAAGACCCAATCGGCGACGGAATCGGACGGGTTCAACATAGCGAACTTAGCCTTGTTCTCCGAGCCGCCGCCCTTGGCGGCAACCGTGATGTCGAGCCGGTCGCCCGGGACGAGTTCGACATGGATCACGGCCGGCGTGTTGTCGCGGGTGTTGCCTCGCTTGAAGGCGGGATCGGCAACGATCGAGGCGCGCAGTTTGTTGTCGGGGTGTAGATAGGCACGCCGCACGCCCTCGTTGATCATCGCTTCGAGATGGCGCCTCGCCTGCCATTGCACCTCCATGCCGACCCGCACGAAGACGACGACGATGCCCGTATCCTGGCAGATCGGGCGATGGCCTTCGGCGCAGAGACGCGAATTGGTCAGGATTTGGGCGATGGCGTCGCGCGCCGCGGGACTCTGCTCGACTTCATAGGCACGACCCATGGCGCGGATGAAGTCGGGACTGTGGTAGTAAGAGATATACTGCAAGGCGTCGGCAACGCTGGCGATGACGTCGTCTTCACGGATAACGGTCATGGATCAAGTCTCGGGACGATGACGAACTGGGCCGCAAATCTACCAACTCGAGCAAGGGTAGCGATAGCGAAAAGTTACACTATCGGGAAAATCATCGGAGCGTCGAGCATGCGAATGGTGGGGCGACTGGCGTGGACGACGTCGCTCGCTATAGTTACGACCCTGGCCGTGGTTTCGAGCCTGGCGAACCCCGGCGGCAGCGGCATCGCCGCGGCAGCGACCGCGGCGGCACCGGCGTCAGGGGCACCGGCGCCAGGGGCATCGACGCTGTCCTTGACCCTCTCACCGTGCCGTCTGGAGCACCCGCTGCAGCTGAGTTCGGAGGCCGCCCGCTGCGGCGTGCTCGAGGTGCCGGAGGATCGTGCAGCAGCCGCCGGCGCCAAGATCGGACTGCGTATCGCCGTGATTCCGGCCCTGAACCGCAACAGCACGAAGGCGCCTCTATTCCTGCTCGCGGGCGGGCCGGGGCAGAGCGCCGTGGATCTTTACACCAGCGTCGCGGCGGCATTTGCGCGCGTCAATCGCGATCACGCGATCGTCATGGTCGACCAGCGCGGCACGGGCCGCTCCTCGCCGCTCTCTTGTGATTACCCCGACGACTGGGAGTCCGGCGACGAGATCCCGCGGATCCGGGCAGCCACGAGCGCTTGCCTCGCCAAGTTCGGGCCGCGCGTGCGCAACTACACGACGAGCGTCGCGGTGCGAGATTTAGATGATGTGCGACGTGCACTCGGCTATGTCACGATCGACCTGTACGGCAGTTCCTACGGCACGCGGGTCGCGGAAGTCTATATGCGGCGGCATCCGGATGCCGTGCATGCGGTCATCCTCGACGGGGTCATCGATCCGGAACGCGCCTTGGGTCCGGACACGCCTGTCGACGGCGAACGCGCGCTCGCCCAGATCATCGCGCGCTGTCAGGAGTCGCTGGCCTGTGCACGCGCCTATCCGCGGCTGCCACAGGAGCTGGCGAGCTTGCGCCAGCGGTTCGGTCCGGAGACGGTGCCGGTCACACTCGCGGATCCGAGCACCGGCATCCAGGAAACCGTGCCGTTCAATCGCAGCCTGCTGGGCGCTGCGCTGCGATTTCTGTCGTATAGCGGCGCGGAGGCCGCGCTCGTGCCTGAGTTGATCCATGAAGCGGCCGCAGGCCAGCTCGCGCCGCTCGCGGCTCAGGCACTCATGATGGCGCACCAGATCGGCGAGCAGCTGGCGAGTGGCATGCAGAACAGCGTCATTTGCAGCGAAGATGTGCCGTACTTCAAGATCGATGCGACCGACCGGCAACGGCTGGAGGCGACCTACCAGGGTGGCAGCCAACTCGATGCCTTGGCCGCGATCTGCGCGATCTGGCCGCATGGGCCGGTGGATCCGGATTTGCACGCACCCCTGCACAGCGAGGTCCCGACCTTGCTGCTCTCGGGCGAGGACGATCCGGTGACTCCGCCCGACGCCGCCTTGCGCGTCGCACACGGATTGCTACGCCATCGGTCGCTGTTGCTCGCCGGCGAGGGTCATGGGCAGTTGGCGACGGGTTGCGTGCCAAAATTGATGGCGCAATTCCTCGATGCCGAGGAGCCGGAGCGCATCGATACCGGCTGTCTCGCCGCACATGCGGCGCCGCCATTCTTCGTGAGTCCGACGGGACCCGCGCCGTGATCGAAGCGGAGCGACTCAACAAGCGCTTCGGAGCCGTCCACGCGGCGCGCGATATTTCGTTTGTCGCGCACGATGGCGAGATAACCGGCCTACTGGGCGCGAACGGCGCCGGCAAGTCGACTGCGCTGCGCATGTTGTACGGTGTGTTGACGCCGGACAGCGGCCGGGCGATCGTCGACGGCCATGACATTGCCGGCGAGACGTCGCTGGCGCGCGCGCATCTCGGTGTTCTGCCGCACGCTTCAGGGCTCTACGCAAACTTGACGGCGCGCGAGAACATCGCTTATTTCGGCGCGCTGCAGGGGCTGGGCCGCGAACGCATCGAGGCGCGCTGCGAGGAACTCTCTGCGCTGCTCGAGATGCACGAATTCCTCGATCGCCGGGCGAAGGGTTTTTCCCAAGGTCAGCGTATCAAGGTGGCGCTCGCGCGCGCCCTCGTGCACGACCCACGCAACCTCATTCTCGACGAGCCGACCAACGGGCTCGACGTAATGGCGATCCGAAATTTGCGCGAGATGCTTGCGGGTTTGCGCGATGCCGGGCGCTGCATCTTGTTTTCTTCGCACGTCATGCAAGAGGTCGCGGCGCTGTGCGATCGAGTCGTAGTGATCGGCGCGGGCCGGGTTCTGGCCGACGCCACGCCCGGGGAGATCCGCGAACGCACCGGCGCGGCGTCGCTCGAGAGCGCATTCCTGCAGGTACTCGGGTCCGCTGAGGGGGTCGGCTGATGGGCGCATTGCTCACCGTATTTCGCAAGGAGTTCCTGGAGAATCTGCGCGACCGTCGCACGCTGTTCTCGGCCCTGCTGTTCGGACCGCTGTTCGGTCCGCTGTTGTTCGGCGCGATGGTGACCCGCATGCTCGATCAGAATTCCTTCGCAGCGGACCAGTCCTTGCAGCTGACGGTTTCGGGTGGGGAGCGCGCGCCGGGACTCGCGCAGTTTCTAAGATCGCATGGCGTCAAGCTGAGGCTCACGAACTTGAGCGAAGAGGCTGCGCGAGCTGCGGTAACCCAGGGCCGGGAAGACGTCGTTCTGATCGTGCCGGCGGAATATCCGGAACGTTTCGCGGCTGGGCGACCAGCGCCCGTGCTGCTCGTTGCGGACAGTTCGGATACGCAAAATCGCAAGAGTGCGGAGCGCGCCCGCGCGATCCTCGCCAGCTACGGCGGCGGCATTGCCCAGCAGCGATTGCAGCTGCGCGGCCTTGATCCGCTGCTGACCGTACCGGTCGCGGTCAACGACGTAGATGTCGCGACACCGACGGGACGGGCGGTGGCGATATTGGGCTTCATGACGTATTTCGTCTTGTTTGCGCTCCTGATGGGCGGTCTCTATCTTGCGATCGATTCGACCGCGGGCGAGCGCGAACGCGGTTCGCTCGAAGCCCTGTTGAGCCTGCCTGTGCCGCGAACCACGCTGGTCGGCGGGAAGATCCTCGCCACTTGCGCCTACATGGGTCTGTCGCTCGGGGTGACCCTCGCGGCCTTCGTCGTGGTTTTCCATTTCGTGCCGCTCGAACGCTTGGGGATGAGCGCCAATCTTGGCGTCGGCACGGCGCTCAGCTTGTTCGCCATCTGTCTGCCGTTCGTACCCTTGGGGGCGGCCTTGATGACCTTCGTCGCCTCCTTCACCCGCAGTTATCGGGAGGCGCAGACTTACCTTACGATCGTGTTGTTGGTGCCTACGCTGCCGATCGCGTTTGCGAGTATTTACTCCCTGAAGACGCGCAGTTCGCTGATGCTGGTTCCGTCGCTGAGCCAGCATCTATTGATGACGAGCGTCCTGAGAGCAGAACCCATCGGCGCGCTCGACCTCGGCGTGGCAACGTTCTCCTGCCTCGTGCTCGCCGCCCTGTTGATTGCGCTGACGGCACGCCACTGGCGCCGCGAAACGATGCTGGGTTAGGCCGAGCTAGGGTGCTGCAGACCGCTGCCACGACGACGCCAGTCGAGGGCCGGTTTGGCTAGGCGTCAGCGCACTATTATGGTGCGATCAGTCGGAAATTTCTTACCGTGACCTACAGGCAAACACCGACAATATTTTTAAGCGGTTTACATATAGACAAGTTTTCGGCATCTGCTATAACAATCGCGCTACCGAAATAATGTGATTCAGTGCTCAGTTTTGGGGGTTGGCATGAAAAATTCATCGAACGCACGACTCAATGTCGCTGTTTTAATGGGTATTTTGCTCTGTTCATCGGTCACGATGCTCTGGCTGTTCTGGCGCTTCCCGATCGCGACCGCCGTCGGTACTTTGTTGATTCTGGCGGGGTTTAGCCTGGCCACTCGACTTGCTGTCCCTTCCGATGGCGAGAGCTTCGTCGACCTCGATGCTCACGAACAGGGCATCCGTTCGCACTAGAATCGTGCTGCGGTCTTCTGAGGCGCTCGTTCCTAGACTTGGCCGGGCGCTTTTCTTCATTTTCCGATACAAAAACTACCGAAGATCTGACCGAGCAAGTCCTCGCTGGTCACATCGCCGGTAATTTCGCTCAAAGAGCGCTGGGCCAGGCGCAACTCCTCCGCGAACAGTTCAATTGCACCCGACGTGCGCAGCGCCCGCTCGGCGGCTTGGGTACTCGCTAGTGCGCGCCGCAAGGCATCGAGATGGCGGGCTCGGGCCGACAATGCGCCCCCTTCCGAACCGGCATAGCCCATGCAGTCCTTGAGGTGCGTGCGCAGCAAATCCATCCCGGCACCGGTGCGCGCGCTGAGGTAGAGCTGCGCGGGAGCGGATTCGGCGTGGAGCGACGGCGGCAAGCCGGCAACGTCGATCTTGTTGAAAACCACGGTGACGGCCATGTGTGCCGGAAGGGCGGCGAGCTGAGACTGCAAACCTGCCAGGCTGTCCTCGCCCGGAATGCTGACGTCCGCCAAGTACAAGACCCGATCGGCGGTGCGAATTTCTTGCCGCGCACGACGGATGCCTTCGATCTCCACCGCATCGCTCGCAGCGCGCAGACCCGCGGTGTCGACGAGATGCAGCGGCAGGCCGTCGAGCTCGACGGTTTGGCGCAGCACATCACGCGTAGTTCCAGCATGTTCGCTGACAATCGCGACATTTTCTCCGACTATCGCGTTTAGGAGGCTGGACTTGCCGGCATTGGGTTTGCCTACGATGGCGAGCGTCATGCCATCGCGGAGCAGCTTGCCTTGGGTGGCGGCGGCGAGGAGTTGGTCGTAGCCGTCCATGATGAGCCGAAGCCGCTCGTCGGTGTCGGGATCGTCGAGGAAATCGATTTCTTCGTCCGGAAAATCGATTGCTGCTTCGACGTAGACGCGTAACTCCGTCAGTTGGGATTGCAGTTCGGCGATACGGCGTGAAAACTCTCCCTGCAAGGAGCGCACGGCTGCGCGCGCCGCAGCGGAGGTTCCTGCGTCGATGAGGTCTGCGACGGCTTCGGCTTGCGCGATGTCGAGTTTGCCGTTGAGAAAAGCGCGTTCGCTGAACTCCCCTGGCCGCGCGCGTCGACAACCCAGCCGCAACAAGCGTTCCACGAGCAGATTCAGAACGACGGCGCCGCCATGACCCTGGAGTTCGAGTACGTGCTCACCGGTGAAGGAAGCGGGGGCAGGAAAATACAGCGCGAGACCCGCATCGAGAGCTGTCCCGTCGTCGTCGCGGAATTTCGCGTAAGTGGCAAGCCGGGGCGGAGGCAATCGGCCGAGCAGGGCCGCGGCGACCCGGGCTGCTTCAGCCCCGGAGACGCGTACGATGCCTACCGCCGCGCGGCCCGGCGAGGTCGCGATGGCAACGATGGTGTCTGGCGGCGGCGTCAGGACCGCCTCTTGGCAGCCTCGGTTTCCACGATACGATTAACGTACCATTGTTGCGCGATCGACAAGACGGTGTTCGTAAGCCAGTAAAGCACGAGCCCCGACGGGAACCACGCCATCATACCGGTCATCACGACCGGCATGAACTGCATGATCTTCGCCTGCATGGGATCCGGCGGTGGGGGATTGAGCTTGAATTGCCCGAACATCGCACCGCCCATCAGCAGCGGCAAGACGAAATACGGGTCGCGTGCCGATAGGTCATTGATCCACAGGATGAACGGCGCCTGGCGCATCTCGACGCTCTCGAGCAGAACCCAATAGAACGAGATGAAGAAGGGGATCTGGATCACCATCGGCAGGCAGCCGGCGAGCGGATTGATCTTTTCCTTCTTGTAGAGGTCCATCATGGCGCGGCCGAGTTTTTCCCGGTCGTCCTTGAAAGTCTCCTGGATTTGTTTCATACGCGGGCCGACCGCGCGCATCTTGGCCATCGACCGGCCGCTTGCCTGGCTCAAGGGGAAGAAGATCAGCTTGATCAAGGCGGTCACGAGGATGATCGACCAGCCCCAGTTGCCGATCAGGCCGTGCACCCAGTTCAGAGTGAGGAACAGGGGCTGGGAGAGCGTCGTCAGCCGCCCGTAATCGACAGTGAGCTGTAAATGCGGGCCCGTGGCTTCGAGTTGCGATTGCAGCTTCGGCCCGACGAACAGCTTTTCTTCGATCTTCGTGTCGCCGCCCGGCGCGATGGTGACGAACGGCCCTGTCGCGCTCAGAAGGTATTGCTTGTCGTGGACCGCCAGCTGGAATTTGAAGGGTTCGCCGGCGGTCGGCACGATCGCGGAGACGAAGTGATGTTGTAAGGCAGCGATCCAGCCGTCGGTGACGGTATCGGTGAATTTGGATTCGTCGGTGTTCTCGACGTTGAGGTCGACTTTTTTCTTGCCGGTCCAAACTGCCGGACCTTTGAAAGAATACGTCTCGACGTCGAAATACGAGCGCGACGCATGTTCCCAATGTCGCAGGATTTGGGCGTAGGACGCGAGGCGCCGGGGTTTCGTGCCTTCATTGCGAATATCGTAGTCCAAGCCGATCGAGTAAGTGCCGCGCTGGAAGACGAAGGTCTTGGTCACACGGAGACCCTGACCGTCGGTCCAGGTCAAGGGCACGCGCAGTTCGGTCTCGTGCGGGCCGATCGCATAGGAGGTTTGCGCGGCAGTCCACAGCGAGCGGTGCGTCGGCGCATCGCCGTCGTCTCCGATCAGGCCGGTCTGCAACACGTACAGCGTCGCCGGATCATCGTGATTGAACAAGCGCACGGGGATATTCGGTGCGTCCTTGTGCAGGGGATAGCGGAGTAGATCGGCCTGTTCCAACTCGCCGCCGCGGAGGTTGATTTCGAGATCGAGGACGTCCGTCTTGACGTTGACGGATCCTGCCGGAGCGGCGCCCGCCGCAACGTCGTTCGCGTCCGTCAGTGCCGGCGGAGTCGGGTGCAGAGCGGGCTCGGTGGGTGCGGGAGCGGCGCCATCGGGAGTCGGGACATGATCGGCGAGCGAGCTGCCGGCATTGGCGGCGTTGCCGGCGGGCCGAGGCGCGGTTCCGGTCGATGCCGGCTCCTCGACCGGGGCGTAGTCGTGGACCCACGCTTGGTAATTGAGGAATAAGAGTGCGGCCAGCGCGGCCCACAGGTACGGGCGGATATTAGGCATGCAGAGATCTCTTCTCCGGCACCGGGTCGTAGCCGCCTGGCGTCAGAGGATGGCAGCGCAACAGGCGGCGCATGCTGAGCCACGTGCCTCGTAGTGCACCATATCGTTCAATCGCCGTGTGCGCGTAACAGGAGCAACTCGGATAAAACCGGCAACGCGGACCCAACATCGGACTTAGCAGGAGTTGGTAGGCGCGAATGGCCAACAGCAGAGTTTTTTGCATGAGCCTTACCATCGCTTGCTGATCGTTTGCCAATGTCGCTGCAAACTCGCGCGCAGGTCCTTTGCGCTGGCATGCCGGGCTGCATCGCGCGCGGCGACGGTTACATCGACCGGAGGAAGCGCATGTTGATTCAAGCGGAACGACTCGCGGGCAAGGCGTTTGATGCGATTTCTCGCGACCGCCGTACCAAAAGTGCGGGTTGCGATCGCGAGCCCGAGACGCGGATGGGTTTCATGGTTCGCCAAGACCGATAAGCTGAAGTAATCGTCGCTCACCCGCCTGCCACGTAGGCGGACTTCGCGAAACTCAGCGGGTTGATGCAAACGCCGGCTCGGCTCGAACCTCAGCTTGACGAAGTCCGGTGAGCCTGGCGCCGACGTTACGGGCAGAGCCGCTTGCGGCCTTTCGCACGGCGACGGGCCAGCAAACGACGGCCCGCTTTCGTGGCCATTCGGGCCCGGAACCCATGGGTTCGCGCACGGTGCAAGTTACTGGGATTGAATGTACGTTTCATAGCAAGAGCCGAGTTGAGGATGGTAAGACCACGCCGAAGCGGCGCGAGCTTTCACGGAAAGCCGGGAAGGGTACTTAGGCGATCCGCAGGTGTCAATAGACGCTTCCCTGAGTTGGAGCTAGACTCCCTGCCCTTTCTTCGGTTTTACCCCATTGCTTGGTCGTTTTAGGGAGAGCGCTCTTGTCGGAGACGCTATGGAATCGCTGTCTGCGTGTGCTCGAGAGCGAACTCCCGGAGCAGCAGTTCAATACCTGGGTCCGTCCGCTGCAACCCATAGAGCGAGATGGCGAGTTGCGCTTGCTCGCGCCCAATCGCTATGTAATTGATTGGTTGGGGGCCAACTCGCTACCGAGGATCAAGGAACTGGTGCGCGACTTTGCCGAAGGGTCGATCCCGGAGATCGTGCTCGACGTCGGCACGCGCGCCGGCAGTCTTGCACCCCCACCGGTTTTGGTGCCGGCGAGTAACGACCAAGACATCCGTGCGGCTGTGCGGCCGATGCGCGTCGCGGAGTCCTTGCTAGGCGGGCGTATCAACCCGGATTTCACCATGGATACGTTCGTCGAGGGCAAGAGTAATCAGCTCGCGAAAGCGGCCGCGATTCAGGTCGCGCAGAACCCCGGCAAGGCTTACAACCCGCTGTTCATTTACGGCGGCGTCGGTCTCGGCAAGACGCATTTGATGCACGCGGTTGCTAACAAGATTCGTGACCGCGATGCGAATGCGCGCGTGGCGTATGTGCACAGCGAGCGCTTCGTCGGCGACATGGTGAAGGCGCTGCAGCATAACAAAATGAACGATTTCAAGACGGCGTATCGTTCCGTCGATGCCTTGATGATCGACGACATTCAGTTCTTTGCCAACAAGGAGCGTTCGCAGGAGGAGTTTTTTCATACCTTCAATGCTTTGTTGGAGAGCCAGCAGCAAGTGATCTTGACCTGCGATCGTTACCCGAAAGAAGTAGACGGACTGGAGGAGCGACTCAAGTCGCGCTTCGGTTGGGGGCTGACCGTGGCGATAGAACCGCCCGAGTTGGAGACCTGCGTTGCGATTTTGATGAGCAAGGCGGCATTTGCGAACGTGGATCTGCCTGAGGAAGTGGCTTTTTTCATCGCAAAACGGATCCGGTCGAACGTGCGTGAGCTCGAAGGGGCTTTGCGCCGGGTCGTCGCGACCTCGAACTTCACGGGTCGGCCGATCACGCTAGAGTTTGCGAAGGATGCGTTGCGGGATTTACTGGCGCTGCAGGAAAAGCTCGTGACGGTGGAAAATATTCAAAAAACCGTCGCCGAGTATTACAAGATCCGGATCGCCGATCTCTTGTCGAAGCGGCGCAGCCGTTCGATTGCGCGACCGCGACAAGTCGCAATGGCCTTGGCGAAGGAGTTGACCAATCACAGCTTGCCCGAAATCGGCGATGCCTTCGGCGGCCGGGATCACACGACGGTGTTGCACGCTTGCCGACGGATCAAGGAATTGCGGGAGTCAGAACGGCGTATTGGCGAGGACTATTTGAACCTGTTGAGAACCCTGGCTGGTTGAGGCTGGAAAAGCTGTGGATAAAAAACGAGAGCGAGTTATCCACATTTCAAACACGGTTTGCCCACGCCGGGTGAACAAGCCGGCGGCGCATTTATGCTTGGTGCAACGCATTGATTGTGAATTGGATTTCTCGGTTGTCCAGTGAGAAACGCGGCTTCAGTAATCATAGTAATAATCTATATTAAGAACTTAAATCTAAGAGTGAATGCACAGGTGAGCAGATGAAATTGACCACAGAGCGCGAAAAATTGTTGGCTCCGCTGCAGGCCGTGATCGGCGTGGTCGAACGTCGCCAGACCATGCCGGTGCTCGCCAACGTCTTGCTGAGCGCACGCGACGGGCGCTTGTCGATCACGGCGACCGACTTGGAGGTCGAGCTCGTGGCGGCCACGTCGGAAGTGAGCGTCGTTCAAGCCGGCGACATCACCGTGCCGGGGCGGAAGTTTCTGGATATTTTGCGAGCGCTGCCGGAGAAACTCTCAGTCTCCGTGTCTCTCGAGGCGGAAAAGCTCGTGATCAAGGCGGCACGCAGCCGGTTCAGTCTGTCGACGCTGCCGGCCACGGATTTTCCGATCGTTGATGACATCAATGCGCAGCAGAGCGTGAAAATCGCGCGCAAGGATTTGCTCAGACTGCTCGAAAAGACGCATTTCTCTATGGCGCAGCAAGACGTTCGCTATTACTTGAACGGGATGTTGCTCGAGATCGACGGCCAGGTGCTGCGTGCCGTGGCGACCGACGGTCATCGGCTGGCCTTGTGCGAGGGAGATTTGGTAGCCAAGGCGCGGGTCTCACAGCAGGTGATCGTGCCGCGCAAAGGGGTGTTGGAACTGCAGCGGATATTGACCCCCGAAGGCGATGCGGAACTGGCGATTGGAACTAATCATGTTCGCGCGCAAATTGGCGACGTTCGCTTCACTTCGAAGCTGATCGACGGGAGATTTCCGGAATATTCGCGCGTCATTCCGGCCGCTCCGGTGGCGGCGATCAAGGCGGATCGCGACGCGTTGCGTCAGGCGTTGCAGCGGACTTCGATCCTGTCGAATGAGAAATATCGTGGGATTCGCGTGACGGTCAAAGCGAACTTGATTACGGTGCAGGCGCACAATCCTGAGCAGGAGGAAGCGGAGGAGGAGATTGAGGTTGCGTACGACGGCCAGGATCTCGAAGTTGGGTTCAATGTGAACTATTTGTTGGATGCGCTTGCCGCGATCGATGGAGTCGACGTCGAGCTGGGTTTGACGGATAGCAACAGCAGTTGCCTCATTAGGTCGCCCGGCAATGCGACATCCCGCTACGTAGTTATGCCCATGAGGCTTTAGTTCAACGTGGCCTTGTCCCGTCTGCAGGTAACGGACCTCCGCTGCTTGCAGTCGGTGGAGTTGGAATTCGATCCGCGATTTACGCTGATCAGCGGAGCGAATGCTTCCGGTAAGACGAGCGTGCTCGAAGCTCTTTATGTTCTGGGGCGAGGGCGCTCGTTTCGAACCCGTCGCTTGGAACATTTGATTCGTCGCGGGCGTGACCGGTTTACGGTGTTTGGCGAGATCGAGTTGGCTTCCCGCCGGGTGCCCCTGGGTGTTGAGGGACATGGCGACAGGATCCGTGCTCGGGTGGCTGGTGCGGCTGCCGCCTCTTTGGCTGATCTTGCGCTGATCTTCCCGGTGCAAATCATCGACCCGGAAGTGCATAAGCTGATCGAGGAGGGGCCCGGACGGCGTCGTCGGTTTCTCGATTGGGGGGTGTTCCACGTGGAACCTTCGTTCATACCGAACTGGCAGCGCTATCAACAGAGCTTGAGACAGCGCAATGCGGCGCTGAAAGCCGGTCAATCACGCAGCGCGGTATCGGTTTGGGATCATGAACTCGGGAGATGCGCCGAGGAAATCACGAAGGCCAGGGCGGCGTATCTGGATCGACTAGCGTTGGTCGCACATGCCCTTGCACAGCGCCTGCTCGGACGCGAACTCGGGTTGAGCTATCGACAGGGTTGGTCCCGGGAGCAGAGTTTCGCCGAAGCGCTTAATCAGGGCTGGAATCTCGATGCGGAGCGGCGAAGTACTCAGCTGGGACCGCATCGCGCCGAAATCGGAATTCAACTCGACGGAGTGACAGCGAAGGACCGCGTTTCACGGGGACAGCAAAAGTTGCTGGCCGCCGCTCTGCTGATTGCCCAGATCGAGTTGTTCCCACAGGATGCCGCGGCTAGGCCCACCCTGCTGCTGGATGATCCCGCGGCGGAACTCGACGACGCGCATTTGGCACAACTGATCGCCGAACTCGCGGGTGGGTCGAATCAATTGGTCGTCACCAGCTTGCAGAGCGTCAGCGCCTTCGGTTCACCGGGACGGCGCTACCGGATCGCCGACGGGGTCGTCAGTCCTGGCTGAACGTTCCACGTGGAACATCGTCGCTACGTCCCGCATTGCTTGCTAACAGCTTGTTGAGCGCCTTGAAGCACGCTTGCAGCGGCGCTGACGAACCAGCGTGACCGACCGGCGCCACGTCGCCGGCGGGAAGCTTTGAAACAGCCGGGCAAGCTATTGATCGGTAAACGATTTTACCCGCCCGTGGATTCGTCTTCGGAGTGAAAAACTGCTAAGATGCGCGGCCAGGCCACAGGATCACTCATGTCGGATAAAGACGTATACGATTCTAGTAAAATCAGAGTGTTAAAAGGACTAGACGCCGTTCGCAAGCGGCCGGGCATGTACATCGGTGATACCGATGATGGTAGCGGCCTGCACCACATGGTTTTCGAGGTCGTCGACAATGCGATCGACGAAGCGCTTGCCGGCCACTGCGACCGGGTGGTCGTGACCATCCACGCGGATGAATCCGTTACGGTCTCCGACAACGGACGTGGCATCCCGGTCGATATCCATGCCGAAGAGGGTGTCTCAGCAGCCGAAGTCATCATGACCGTGCTGCATTCCGGCGGAAAATTCGACGACAGCTCTTACAAGGTCTCGGGTGGTCTGCACGGCGTCGGCGTGTCGGTCGTCAACGCCTTGTCCGATTTCCTGGAACTCAATATTCGGCGTGATGGCCACTTGCATCGCCAAGAGTATCGGCTCGGCGAGCCCGTTGCCCCGCTGATCGCGATCGGGGATACCGCCGAGCGCGGCACGACCCTGCGCTTCAAGCCCAGCGCGCAAATTTTCACCAATATCTCATTCAACTACGAGACTCTGGCGAAACGCCTGCGCGAGTTGTCGTTCTTGAACTCCGGCGTGCGCATCGAACTCAACGATGAGCGCGACGAGAAATCCGAAGTGTTTCAATTCGAGGGCGGACTCAAGGCCTTCGTCCAGCATCTCAACCGCAGCAAGACGCCCGTGCATCCCACGGTACTCTGGTTTCAGTCTAAAGACGGCAACACGCAAGTCGAAGTCGCGATGCAATGGAACGATTCGTATACCGAGAGCATGTATTGCTATACGAACAATATTCCGCAGAAGGATGGCGGTACGCACCTCGCCGGTTATCGGGCCGCGCTGACGCGCACGCTCAATAATTACATCGAGAAAGAACTCGCCGCCAAGAAAGAGAAGATCCAGACCACGGGCGACGATTGCCGTGAAGGATTGACCGCGATACTTTCCGTCAAGCTGCCGGACCCCAAGTTTTCCTCGCAGACGAAGGACAAACTCGTTTCCTCGGAAGTCAAAGCCGTGGTCGAATCCGCCGTCGCACAACGCCTGGAGGAATTCCTGCTCGAGCATCCCCAGGAGGCTCGCGCCATCGTCAATAAGACGCTCGAGGCGGCCCATGCCCGCGAGGCCGCCCGCAAGGCTCGCGAGATGACGCGACGCAAAGGCGCACTCGACATCGCCGGATTACCGGGCAAGCTCGCGGACTGTCAGGAAAAAGATCCCGCCCTATCAGAGATGTTCCTGGTCGAGGGCGATTCCGCCGGTGGCTCCGCGAAACAGGGACGCGACCGCCGCACCCAGGCGATCCTCCCGCTCAAGGGCAAGATCCTGAACGTCGAGAAGGCGCGCTTCGATAAAATGCTCGCCTCCGCCGAGGTCGGGACCTTGATCACCGCGCTCGGCTGCGGCATCGGCCGCGACGACTTCGACGTCGACAAGCTGCGTTATCACCGGATCATCATCATGACAGATGCGGATGTTGACGGAAGTCACATTCGTACGCTGCTGCTCACGTTCTTCTACCGGCAGATGCCGATACTGATCGAGCGAGGCCACATCTATATCGCGCAGCCGCCCTTGTACAAGGTGAAAAAAGGAAAGCAGGAGACCTACGTCAAGGACGATCTCGAATTGAACGCGCTGTTGCTCAGTACCGCGGTCGACGGAGCGGCACTGCACGTCAATGCCGATGCACCGGCGCTGTCCGGCCTGGGCCTCGAGACGCTGGCGCGCAGGTACGAAGAAGTGCAGGCGATCGTGCACCGCTGGGCCCGCCGCTACGATGAGCGCTTCCTCGAGCAATTGTTGTACGTACCGCAGCTCACGACCGAGGCGTTCGACAGCGGTGATGCCTTGCGTGACTGGTGCCGACGCCTCGATGCCAAGTTGAACTCGCTGAACGATGCATCGCGACGCTATCGCGTTTCGGTCGAAGCCATGGCCACGGGTGGTCATCGCATCTCCTTGCAGCGCATCGAACATGGCTTGACGTCGGAAAAACACATCCAGCGTGAATTCTTCGATTCCGCCGAATACCGGCGCATCGCCGATTTGGCGCAAACCCTCAATGATTTGATGGGCCCGGGGGCCTATATCATGCGCGGCGATGAACGCCAGGAGATCGCGAGCTTCAAGGTGGCAATGACCTGGCTGTTCGAACAAGCGAAGAAGGGCCAGAGTATTCAACGCTACAAGGGCCTTGGAGAGATGAACGCGAGTCAGCTCTGGGATACGACCATTAACCCCGAGACACGTCGCCTCATGCAGGTGCGCATCGAGGACGCCGTCGCTGCCGACGATATCTTCACGACGCTCATGGGCGATGCCGTCGAACCGCGGCGGGAATTCATCGAAAAGAACGCGCTGCAGGTTTCGAATTTGGATATTTAGGCTTTGTTGACCTAGGTTCTCAATTAAGTTGGCACCAGTCTCACTAGTTGGCACTGGGATTTTCCGACAGATTAGTAACTCGAATACGCAGTGTCTAGGCATGCGCTCGTGTGAAAAAGCCTGACGTCTGGCCTTTCTGCCCACGGTTCGGCCGACGTTTTGCCAAATATGAGTTGCGTTTCGCCCAGCCTGCGCGCTTCCCGCTCAATGCTGCACCGCGCTGTTTTCTTCCGAAGTATCGCGCCCCCGAGTTGAGACCGCTGTCGCACTATCCGATTCAAGTGACCGGCCTGTGGGCCGAAGGCCCTCCCTGAGGCTATTCATGAAACGACTGACCCGGGAGATTGTGGATGTTCAAGACTATGACGGTTGCCACGCGGCTTTACCTCGGATTCGGCGTGGTGGTAGCGCTCTTGCTGACGGTGTCGGTCCTCAGCGTGCTGCGGCTCGCCACGGTTCACCAAGCCTCGACCTATATCACCGAAGAGGTGTATCCGAAGGTGATGCTCGCCCAATCGATCCAAAAAAGTGCGCTCAACAATGGCCGATTCGTGCGCAGCCTCCTGTTGGCAAAAACGCCAGCGGACGCGGACAAGTTCTGGGAGCAGCTGCAGCAATCTCGCTCGGTAAACACCGAAGACATGAACAAGCTCGAATCCATGCTGAGCACCGCCGAAGGCAAAGACAAGTTCCGGATTGCCACCGAGCGGCGTGAGGTTCTCGCGCCGATGTATGAGCGTCTGCACGACTTGAGCGCCAGCGACAAGGGGAAGGCGGTTGATTACCTGAACAGCGAATTTTCCAAGTCGAACATGGCGTTCGTCTCGGCATTGGAAGACTTCAGCAAGTATCAAACCGAACAGATGGATGCAGCCAATACCAGCGCCGGCGCCGTGTACGCAGCAACGCGTCTGCTGGTCGTCTGGATCTGCGTCGGCGCCGTAGCCATCGCTGCATTCATCGGCTTCCTCATCACCCGCAACTTGCAGAAGACGCTCGGGGGCGAGCCCGCGTATGCCGCCGATGTGATGAAAAAAGTCGCTGTCGGAGACTTCACGGTCGACGTAATCTTAAGCGCGGGTGACACCAGCAGCTTGTTGTTTACGACGAAGCAGATGGTTGCCTCCGCCGGCCAGAGTATCGACGACGTAGTGCGCGTAATGGGCGCGCTCGCCGAAGGCGACTTGACCCAGAGGATCGAACGCTCCTACGAAGGCTCGTTCGAACAAATGAAGACCTATGTCAACCACACGATCGACAAGCTGTCCGAGGTCGTAACCGAAGTCAATTCCGGCGCCCAAAATCTGGCGAGCGCCTCGGAGCAGGTGAGCGCGACCGCCCAGTCCCTCGCCAGCGCCACCAACGAGCAGGCCGCCAGCGTCGAGGAGACGAGCGCCTCGATGGAACAGATGTCCGCGTCGATCACCCAAACGAGCGAGAATGCGAAAGTCACCGATGGGATGGCTACGAAGGCCGCCAGTGACGCGGTGGAGGGCGGCGAAGCGGTCCGCGAGACTGCGGTCGCCATGCGACAGATCGCGCAAAAGATCGGCATCATCGACGACATTGCGTACCAAACAAATCTCCTCGCGCTGAACGCCGCGATCGAGGCCGCGCGGGCCGGCGAGCACGGCAAGGGCTTCGCGGTGGTCGCCGCCGAAGTTCGCAAACTCGCGGAACGCAGCCAGGTGGCCGCGCAAGAGATCGGCACGGTGGCAACCTCGAGTGTGAACCTCGCCGAAAGAGCCGGCCAATTGCTGGGAACCATCGTGCCGAGCATCAAGAAGACCTCGGACCTGGTGCAAGAGATCAGCGCCGCCTCCGCCGATCAGACCGGCGGTGTCGGCCAAATCAACGACGCCGTTACGCAACTGAGTCGGACGACTCAGCAGAACTCGGCGAGTTCCGAGCAGCTTGCCGCAACCGCCGAGGAGATGAGCGCACAGGCCGAGCGCCTGCAGACCACGATGGGATTTTTCAAATTACGGACTAGTTCAGTGATCAAGCTCGCTTCGGCAAAGCGGTCGTCACAACCGAACCGCAGCCTCAAGGGTTCGAAACACGCGGCGGGACCGAAGGCCTTTTTCGACGACGCTCCCTCCAAGGGCACCGCGGCCGCCACCGACATGACGGACGCGGAGGCGCTGACCGTTCTCGCCCCTGCGGCCCAATTCGTCCGTTTCTGAGGGCGATGCCATGTACGGCGAACGTGACCGAACGACTTCATCCGTAACGACTGAGATCGCGGATCTGACCAACTCGCCTGCGGGGCAGTACCTTAGTTTTCGACTGGGCGATGAAATGTTTGGCGTCAATATCCTTTCGATCAAGGAGATCCTCGAGCACCAAGACATCACCCATGTCCCGATGATGGCCGCCTGCATCCGTGGAGTGATCAATCTCCGGGGCGCCGCGGTGCCCGTGATGGACCTCATGGAATGTTTCGGCAAGCGGGCGAGTCCGATCGGCAAACGGACGTGCATCGTCATCGTCGAGGTGACCGATGTGCGGGGTACGCGCATCATTGGAATCGTCGTCGATGCAGTTTACGAAGTATTGCAAATCGCATGTTTCGATATCGAACCGCCACCTAGTTGCGCAACCCGCGCGCGCCACGAGTTCATCCAAGGGATAGGCAAGGTCAACGATAAATTCGTGATCCTGCTCAATCTTGGCGCGGTTGTGTCCCTCGAAGAACCCGTAGCTGCCGCCACGGCGGCCTAAGTTAAGCGCCCGCGCGCCGAGACGATCAAACCCGCTGCGCGCGAGCGTGGACGCCGCAACGCACCGGCATCATTGACGTAATCCCGACCCCAGGCTTCGTCGTCAGTCGAACAGACATAATCCCGAACTTTTGTTCGACTCACGCACGGTTCGAGTGGCGACTGTGACGCAAGTCATCGTAGGTCCAAGGCGGCGTCCGTTCAAATGCCGCCGTGCGATAGCGCGCAACTCGACATGCACGACCAAGCAGCCACACCGGGATGAAGCCAGAATGAAATCATTCAATCCGATCACTACCGCCACCTTGCTGGGGACTTCCCTGGTTCTAGCAACCACGTTCGACGCCTCCTCGGCCGTCGCGCAGACGAGCAGCAGCGTTTCGGTAAACGTCGGCACCGCCTTGTCGGTGATTCCTGGCTCGGGCGTCGGTCTCAACACGGCTGTGTGGGATGGCAACCTCTTGGATACGGCCGTCCCCTCGTTGCTGACGACCGCGGGTATCGGTGCGCTGCGCTTCCCCGGCGGCTCGACATCGGACGACTATAACTGGCAAACCGATTCGATCGTGACGGGTCAGGGCGGCTACGCCAATCCGGCCAACACCTTCGATGCATTCATGGGAGTCGCGAAGGCCGTCGGCGCAACTCCCATCATCACCGTCAACTATGGTTCGAACACTGCGGGCAACGGCGGCGGTACACCCGCGTTTGCGGCGTCGTGGGTGACTTACTCGAACGTGACCAAGGGTTACGGGGTGAAGTATTGGGAGGTCGGCAACGAGGTCTACGGAAACGGCGAGTACGGTGGGGCTTGGGAAACCGACCTTCACGCGGCGCATGATCCGACCACGTATGGCGCCAACGTGGCGCAATATGCCGCCGCGATGAAAGCCGCGGATCCGACGATCAAGGTTGGCGCCGTATTGACCGCGCCCGGCTACTGGCCCGACGGTCAGTCTCCGAACTGGAACACCAATGTTCTGGCGCAATGCGGCACCGCCATCGACTTCGTGATCGTTCACTGGTACCCGCAAAATCCGGGCAGCGAGTCCGATGCCGTTCTTCTCGCGGCGCCGCAGAGTGGCATCAACGGCGCGCCGGGTGTGGCCGCGATGGTCTCCAAACTGAGAACGCTGATCGGTCAATACGCGGGCAGTAATGCCGCCCACGTGGAGATCCTCGTCACTGAAATGAATTCGGTCTCCTCCGACCCCGGCAAGCAGACATTGAGCGTCGTCAACGCGCTCTTCAACGCCGACGGCGTAGCGACCTGGCTGGAGAACGGAGTCACGAGCGTCGATGTCTGGGACCTGCACAACGGCAGCACGGTCGGCAACAATTCATCCAGCCTGTTCGGGACGGCCACGTTCGGCGATTACGGAATACTCTCCAATGCGTCCGCGGGCGAACCGGCCTTGGATACGCCGTTTGCCACTTACTACGGTCTGCAAATGTTGAAGTCGCTCGGTAAAGCCGGTGACACGCTCGTTGCCGCGACCTCGAGCAACAGCCTGTTGAGTGCGCATGCGGTACATCAGGCCAACGGTAATCTCACGGTGCTTCTGGTCAATAAGGATCCGACCAACAACACGACGGCGAACGTCTCGGTGGCCGGATACGTCCCGGCAGCAAGCGGCAGCGTTCTGACTTATGGCAAGACCAGCAGCAGCATTACGTCGACTACCGTAACCGGTTTGGGTTCCAGTTTTACCGTAGCCGCCGCTCCTTACTCGCTGACGACGGTGGTCTTGAGTCCCGGTTCGACTGGCGCGCCGCCGTCGTTCGCGTTGACGGATGGTTCGGGAACACTCTCTCTGCCTGCCGGCTCCGCCGGCAGCACCACCGTCTCGGTCAACCCATCGGGTGGATTCAACGGTAGCGTCGCATTGAGCGTCAGCGGTCTTCCGAGCGGCGTCACGGCGAGCTTCAGCCCGGCGACGACGTCGACGGCGAGCACCCTCTCCCTCACGGCCGCCAGCACCGCGACGGTCGGTACGAGCAATGTCACGGTCACCGGAACGAGCGGGTCCTTGAGCAAGTCGCTCGTCTTGCCGCTGACCATCACCGCGGCAAGCACGAGTGGCGGGCCGGCGACTTTCAAGGGGACTCCCTCGGCAAACAGCCCGTGGTTCGACGAGGACGATGTCCTCTTGACCTCCACCGCGCCGATCACGGCTCTGACGGTAACCATCACCGTCCCGGCCACCAACGTCACGTACGGGTCATCGTACGACACGGTCGGCAACCAGATCGTCACGAGCCACACGAGCGGCTCCAACATAGTCTATGTCTACACCCTCACGAAGGGTCAGACCATTTATCCAGGTAGCTACAAGTTTGCGGCACAGATGGATGGCAACGGCAAGGCTCACCTGGCGAGCGGAGACAGCTGGTCGGTCAGCTATTCAACCGGTGGCGTGACATACACCCAATCTGGTTCGATGTGAGGCCCCGCATCGTCTCTTGATGACAAGAACGAGAGGTGCGAGCAACGCGATGCGGGCCGCACCTCCCGTCTCTTAATCGGCATGAATCACACTATTACGCCGTCCTTGTGCGCGGGGGGTCGCAAAAACTCGGCTGACGTTGACGCAAGATGCGCGCCGACATTCATCACGAGACGCAGCATGACCTTACGTTCACTTGGCTTCTCGATCGGACTGGTCGCGTCTTGGGCGGCACATGCTCAGACAGCCACGATCCCCGCGGGTTCAAATGGGTCCCCCGTCGCCGTCGGAGCAAATCCGACCCAATCCACCGCGCTGGTGATCAATGTACCGGCCGGCGGGGACGTGGTGAGCGCGGTGGCACAGGTGGACAACGCAGGCGGCGGCACTGTGAACCTCGCGGCGGGCGTCTACAACATCACCTCGTCCATCGTTATCGGCAGCAACGTCACCATCAACGGTCAGGGGTCATCGACCGTCATTTACAACCCGCAGACGCCGAATGGCGTTGCCATGATTTATGCACCCGTCGGCTCGGTCTCGAACGTCATCATCGAGAATTTGGTGCTCGACGGCAACGTGCCTAAGGGCGCGTTCGGGCAGTCCGGCGAGTACGCCAACTCCGGTATCTTCATCAACGACACCGTCAGCCCCGCCAGCAACATCCTGGTCAAGAACGTCGAAATTCGCAATTTCGGTGATATCGGCATATTGATGATTGCGGCGAATTCCATCACCTTCAACAACATCTACGTGCACGACAACAACTATGGAAATTTCGCTCACAACATTTACCTGGTGGGTTGCGATTTCGTGTACTTCACGCATTCGCGCTCATCGCACGCACTGACCGGCGATGGGTTGCACGTTGATTTCAACGCCGCGTACTACCTGATCTCGAAGTCCGAATTCTCCAACAACCATGGCGAGGGGATCCTCGACCAAGGCGCGACTGCCATCTACATCCAGGATTCGATTTTCAGCTGGAACGTGAACGACGGCTTGAATGCGAGCAGCAATGGTGAATTGCTGACGCGGAACATTGCGAATGACAATGGCGGCCTTGGTTACAATGTCCAAGGCGGCGAGGCATCCTTCGATCTCGTCGATATCCCGAATCTGGGTAACGACTATTTCAACTATGGAGCCGGCGCGCTCGGCAATCTTCTCGGGGGTACGACGCCCAATCAATATTTGGCGATTCTGGCCAATGGCGTGACGGGCGCGACGGATACGGCGAACTGGGTCACCGATATTTCTACGCAGCAATCCGGCGGCTATCTGCTTGGCCCCGCCTTGTCCGGCTATTCGTCGATCGGCGTCGTCGATTTCAATCTGAACCACTTGTCTGATGGACTGCTCACGTTTCCGAGCGTCGGTGTCGTGGGCGCGGGACAGTATTCCACCACATGGGCGTACTCGAATGGCTCGGGATCGACGGTCACCATGGCGTTGACGATCAACGGCGTCAGCGCCGGAACGATCAGCTTTTCGCCGACCACGAATTGGTCCACGTGGAGTACGGTGAACGTCACGATGCAGCTCCAAGACGGTGGCAACGCGGTGAGCGTCCGCCCGCAAGGCTCGGCCGCGCCCTTGCTAGATTACTTCACGGTGAATACCGGCGTGCCCGCTGCCGTACCGGACGTGCCCTCAGGCGTTGCGGTGACGGCGCTCACCCCGTATTCGACTCAAACTACCTGGAATCCAGTGGCCGGGGCGTCGAGCTACGACATCTACCGGTCCGGTGTTCTGATCGCCGTCGGCGTCACGGGTACCAGCTACACGGACACGGACATCTTGCAGGGCTCCTCGACGTATTCCTACCAGGTGGTTGCGGTCAATCAACGCGGCAACAGTTCCTTCGGTCCGTCCGTCAGCATCACGACCCCGATCGACGCACCGTCGGGTCTCACGGGTACTGCCACCGGGACCGGTAATGGGCTCGGTTGGTTGAGCTCCAACGGCGGGGTGTCCTACAACGTGCTGCGGTCGTACGTTTCCGGCGGCCCGTATACTACGATCGCGACGACCACGCAGACGTCTTACACCGATTCGACGGCGACGCCGCTCGTGACGGCCTACTACGTCGTCCAGTCGGTCAATGCAGCCGGCGCAACCTCGGGTAATTCCTATGAATACGGTGAGCTCACCCAAGTCCCTGCCAACACGTTCCTGCTGACGGATACGGGTACGTCCTTGACTCTTGAGCCGGGCACCACTGGCACGGTCGGGATCACGGTCAACGACGGCAGCGGCTTCTCCGGCCCGGTTAACTTCAGCGTCGCGGGTCTTCCCAGCACAGTGGGCAGCAACTTCACCGCGACGAGCTCGTCCAGCGGCACGACGCTGAACTTAAACCTGCCGGCGAACACCGCACCTGGCACCTACACGATCACGGTGAACGGAACGGCGGGGAGTATCGCCAGCTCCAATACGCTGACCTTGGTCGTTCCGGCACCGCAGACCATCATCTTCAGTCCGATTGCGAGCCAGGCGGTTGGGGCGTCGATCACGTTGACGGCGAGCGCTACTTCGGGATTGCCGATCACGTACAATTCCACGACACCGACGGTGTGCACGGTGAGCGGCACGTCGGCGACGTTGCTCGCGGCGGGTACTTGCAGCATCGTCGCTTCGCAGTTGGGCACTGCAACCATCAATGCCGCAACGTCGCTGACGCAATCCTTCGACGTATTGGTGCAAGGCTTTACGTTGGCTCTCGCCAACCCTACTCTCACCGTGACTCAAGGGTCGAACGGCAGCGATGCGATTATCGTGACTCGGTTGACCGGTTTCACCGGCTCCGTGACGGATACCGTCACCGGACTGCCCAGTGGGGTCACCGCGAGCGTTTCCGGTAACTCGTTGACGCTATCCGTAGCGAGTGCGGCCGCTCCCGGCAACTATCCCATCGTGCTCACCGGTACGTCAGGGACTTTTGTGGCCACGGCTTATCTGACCTTGGTCGTTGCTTCGTCCCAGCCTCTGACGCAAACGCTGACGTTCGGCGCGGTAGCGAATCAATCCGCGGCGACTTCGCTGGCCCTAGTCGCTACCGCGAGTTCAGGATTGCCGGTGAGTTTCGCATCGACGACACCGACCGTGTGCAGCGTCACCGGCGCCACGGCCAAGTTGCTCGCGGCCGGTACTTGCACCATCATCGCGTCCCAGGCGGGCAACGGATCATACGCGGCGGCGACGCCCGTCACGCAATCGTTCACGGTCACGACACCGAGCTTCACGCTGAGCGCCGCGTCGACCAGCATTCTGATGCAAACGGGTTCCACGGCCAGCGACGTAATGACGGTCACCCCGCAGAACGGTTTCAGCGGTAAGGTGGTATATACGATCGCCGGCGTGCCGAATGGCGTGACGAGCATCTTCTCGTCAAACACACTAGGTATATCGGCGTCAGCTTCGGCGCCGCCCGGAGCGTATGCTCTGCTGATCGTCGGAACGTCGGGAACGGCGACCGCGCAGCTCGATGTCACTCTCGTCGTCACGGACGCGTCGTCGAGCGGCACCACGCCTGCACCCACCGTGACGCTCACCGCGAATCCGGGCACGATCACCGCCGGCGACTCGACGACCTTGACATGGTCCTCCACCAACGCCACGAGCTGTGTTGCGAGCGGTGATTGGACCGGAGCGGAGTCGACAAGCGGCACCGTCTCTGAGACACCATCTGCGGCGGGCACCGCCAGCTATACCTTGACCTGCGCCGGTGGCGGAGGTTCTGCGAACGCGTCGACAACCGTGACCGTGTCGGCCGACTCGACGATCACCGTCGTCGCTACCAAGACCACCAGTCATGGCGGTGGCTCTCTCGACTTATGGAGCCTCGGCGGACTGCTGGCTGTCGGCATCGTCGGGGCCCGTCGCAAGGTCCGCGGCCGCGAGTGCCGCCCAGGCCGCTCGAGCGAGGGTCGCATCGACCCAGTCCGACTCTGCTTGTGACGCTTCGGCGTCGTAGGCGTGGACCAAGGCACCCGGAGCCGCGGCCGAACCCTCGGGTCGCCGCATGCCTAAGGACAAGTCCCATCCCGCCGCGGCAAGCTGAGCGGCGATCGCGGCGCCGATCCCCCGGTTCGCCCCGGAGATCATGGCCACACGGTTTGCCGTTTGAATCATCCTTAGCATCATAGAAAAAAGGACGGGTTAAGCCGGGTATTTCTGTTATGCGGAAACCAGATATACTCGTGCTGCCAATCGCGGCCAACCAAGCCCATAAGACTCGCCATGCTGATCGACCGCAGAACCGTGATCATCGGCGCAGCCACCTTGGCGGCCGCCAAAACGGCGGGGAGCGCCACGACCGATCCCGTGGACGCGGCATCGGCTATGCCGACCGAGCGCGTACTGGGCATCGGCGGACTCTTCTTCCGAAGCCCGGACCCGAAAAAGTTGGCGCAGTGGTATCAAGTGAATCTCGGGATCGACCATCGCGTCTGGCAACAAGACTCGGGTCCCACCGCGTTCACGCCGTTTCCTATGGATACGGATTATTTCGAATCGCCGCAGCAGGCGTGGATGGCGAATTATCGGGTCAGAAGTTTGGATGCCATGGTCGCGCAGCTGCGGAAGTCGAACATCGAGGTGAAGGTGGATCCGGAGAAATATCCCTACGGCCGGTTCGCCCGACTGCACGATCCGGATGGCAATCCGATCGAACTGTGGGAGCCGGCGGGGCCGACATAGACGCCGCAACGAGCCCTGCTCGGGGCGATTGCCATTAACGTCCGCCGCTAGCCTAAGCTGTCGCGGCCAAGGTGCGCGCAACCTCGATGCGCCGATTGATGAAATACATCATGAACCATGTCAGCAGCGTGGTGACCACGACCACGTAGCCGACGATGTCGAAATGCTCGATGGCGCCGCTCGGCGATTCCGCGACGATCATGCCGGCCACCGCCGCGGCGACTCCGCCGGAAAACTGTTGCAGCGAGGAGCTGATCGCCATGTAAGAACCCCGATCCAGCGGACTCGGTATCGCCGTGATCAGCGCCGAAGAGGAAATCATGCGCGAAGAGACGCCGATGAAGAGCAGCACGTTCACGAGAATCACGATCTCGATCGGCGTCGCGCCGAGATGGGTATAAATCACCACCATGACGATCGTCCCGGCGCAACCGAGGGCGAAAACCGTGAACTTGCCGAAGGCGTCGCTCGCCCGGCCGATCAAGGGTCCCGCAATCATCGAAAACACGCCAGTGACCGTATAGATCAGCGGTAGCCGCTCGATGGGGATTCCGACATTGTGCACGGTAAACGCACTGGAGAACGGCAGCAGCATGAACCCGCCCGTGGCCAGCAAGATCGTCGCGGCGAAGCCCTGCAGATAACGCGGCGTGGAGATCGTGTGAACGAAATGATGCAAGGGGCTCTTATCGGCACGCTGCGACAAGTGCGCGTTGATCGGTCGCAGGAACAGCACGATGATGAAACCGACGACGCTACTCGTCCCGACGATCAGGAAAAAGGGCGCATGCCAATTCCAACGATTCGCGACGAACAGGCCGATCGGCAGACCCAGCACGTTGCTGGCCGCGAACGCCGCCTGCACGACACCCATGACCCGGCCGCGCAGCCGATAGTCGAACAAGTCGGTCGTGATTGCGAACACGATCGAACCGATCACGCCGCCGAACAGGCCCGTGACCATGCGCGCGACGAGTAAAAAATGATAGGAATTGGCGATTCCACAGAGGAACGTGCCAGCCACGAAGCCGCCGTAGAAGAACAGCAGGAGCTTCTTGCGGTCGAAACGGTCGGTGAAGCCCGCGGCGAAGAGACCCGCAGTGCCGGCGCTGAACGCATACGCCGACACCAAGAAACCGAATTGCGTCGGCGAAACCTGCAAGGCCGGCATGATCATCGCGCCCAGGGGCGAGAGCACCATGAAGTCCAGGATGATCGTGAACTGCAGGAACGCGAGCAGGCCAATGACTAGTTTCTGATAGCCCGACAGCGTGGCCGGGCTAGAGGCAGGGGGAGATTCCATGACGCGCATTCTAGCGCGATTCGAACCACCGCTGGATGGTCATACTGTGACCGGCCCACACGCGGGACATGGGCAATGCCCGCTAATTTGAGGCAGACGCTTTCGGGGAACCCAAAGTTCATGCTCTGGATGCTGGCCTCAATGTTCTTTTTCTGGTGCGCGTTTCGTGAGGTCCGCGGCAGTTTCGTGCCGCGCGCCGGTTATGACTTTCCCACTCCCATCACACCGGCGTACCTGTTGTTGGTCCTCGCGCTCGGCATCGGCTGCGCGTGGTCGCCGGTGCGCATCTGGCAATTCGAGCGATTCTTGTCGGCGCAATCCACCGAGCTCGCCGAAGGCCACGTGGCGCACGTCCATTGCAACACGGCGTTCGACACTATGGTCGATCCAGCGAGCCTCGCGGCCGGTCACGCACGCTCGGACACGGGAGAGATCGCTTTTCAGGCGCCGTGGTGCAGCGTACTGATGTCGTACCTGCGGCATCCCGGGCGGGCCGATCGCGAAGAATTGTTCAGCTTGAGCATGTTCACGCACGAGGCGATGCACATACGCGGCGAGCACGACGAGGCGCGCACCGAATGCCAAGCCGTCCAGCGCAGCTATCGCGCCGCCCGCCTACTGGGCGTGCCCGAGGATGTCGCACGGCAGAATGCCCGCGACGTCTACACGCTTTACCAAGGACGCGCGAGTGGCGGGAGCCTGCAGCAACAGTACTATTCGGCGCAATGTGCGCCGGGCCTGAGTCTGGACGAACATCTCAGCGACTCGTCGTGGGCGCCCCCCTAGCGGTGCCCCGCAGCCGATGATGGGACCCCCGTAACCGATCCAGAAGGCGTCCCTACGCGAACTTTGCGCTTGCGGCGGTGCTACATTATCGGCTCAACAGTCGACCCGGAGATCCGCCATGAAAGACCTCAAGACCCTGCCCATGAATCGCCGCGGCCTCTTGCTGATGGCGGCCGCGAGCGGCGCTACTCTCGCGCTGCCCCGCTGGACCCACGCCGCTACGAGCGCGCCCGCAGACCGTCGATTCGGCGGCGACCTCAGCAAGGTCAAAGCCGCGATCGAACAGCAGCGGCCCGAGGCCATCAAGCGACTCCAGAGTTGGATCGCCCTGCCGTCGATCGCCGCCGAAAATCGGAACGGGCAGGAGGGGGCGCAGATGATGGCGGAACTCCTCAAGGACGCCGGATTTCAAAGCGCCAAGATCATGCCGACCGACGGCCAACCCGGCGTGTTCGCGACCCTGGACGCCGGCGCCAAGCGTACCGTCGGCATGTATTTCATGTACGACGTGAAACAGTTCGACCCCAAGGAATGGAGTTCGCCGCCGCTCGAGGGCGCGATCGTCGACCGACCACCCTTCGGCAAAGTGATGATCGGCCGCGGCGCCACCAATCAGAAGGGTCCGGAGGCGACGTTCCTCGCCGCATTGCATGCGCTCAAGGCTGCCGGACGCAAGCCACCGGTCAACATCGTGCTGGTCGCCGAGGGCGAAGAGGAGATCGCATCGCCTCATTTCGCCCAGGTCGTGCATCAGCCCGAGGTACTCGCCGCACTCGCCAAGTGCCACGAAGTGTTCATGCCCTTCGCTTCTCAATCACCCCAGGGCGGCGTCGAAGTTGCCCTCGGCGCCAAGGGCATCATCGAGGTCGAATTGGTTTGTTCGGACGAGCGCTGGGGGCGTGGTGCGAAAGACGACATTCACTCGAGCTACAAGGCGGAGCTCGATAGCGCGGTGTGGCGCATGGTCAAGGCGCTCTCCACCCTGGTCTCCGAGGACGGCAACGATCCGGCGATCGACGGCTGGTTCGAGAACGTCAAGCCGCTCACCGATCGCCAAAAGGAAATCATCGCCGCACAGGTCGCCGAGACCAAGGAAGCGGATGTCAAGAAACTCATGGGCGTACAACACTGGGTCCGCGATCTATCCTATCGCGACGCCTTGGAGCGCCTCGCTTCGCAACCCACGGTGAACATCGAGGGGATGTACGCCGGCTATATCGGCCCGGGCGGCAAAACTCTGTTGCCGTCGAAGGCCACGGCCAAGCTCGATTTTCGACTCGTGCCGGATCAAACCGCCGCAGACGCCGCCGCCAAGCTGAAGGCGCATCTTGCCAAGCGCGGCTATGGCGACATCGAGGTCAAGGTCACCGGCGGCTACGATCCGACACAGACCGACGAACATTCCACTTTGATCCAGGCATCCATCGCGGTCTACCGGCACGAGGGCTTTCCGGTGAGCTTGTCGCCGCGGCTCGCCGGCTCCTGGCCGGGCTACATTTTTACCGGTGCACCCGTGAGTCTGCCGGCCGGGCACTTCGGCACCGGTCACGGCAGCCGGGCGCATGCACCCGACGAGTACTACGTGATCGAATCGAGCAACCCGGCGGTCGAGGGAATGGCGGAAGCCACGCTGTCGTACGTGAAGCACCTCTACGCCTTGGCGTCGATCTGAGAGGCCAGGATCCGTGCAACGCAGCGAACCGCGTCTGACGCCGAAAGAACTGCGCGAGCTGCTGCCGATCGTGTTCGCGGCGTTGGCGGCGGCGGACGAGATCACCCTGGGACTCTTGCACAAGGTCAAGATCCGGCATAAAGCCGACGGCAGCGAAGTAACCGCTGCGGACAAAGGCACGGAGCGACTGCTACGCCGCCGATTGGCCGACGCCTGGCCTGAAGACGCGGTCCTCGGCGAAGAATACGGTGGCACGCTCGTGCGCTCGGGCAGGTGTTGGCTGTTGGACCCGATCGACGGCACGGCATCCTACGTCCTGGGATTGCCGATGTGGGGCACGCTCGTTTCGCTGCTCATCGACGGCGAACCTGTATTCGGCTGCATCCACCTTGCAGCGCTACACGAGACGACCTATGCCGCACGGGGCCACGGCTGTTGGCTGACGCGCAAGGGCAGTCGTCCGCGCCGCGTCCGCGTCGGCGCACACCGTCCCTTGAAACTCGCGCAAGTGGGCCTCACGAGCGTCAAAGAGAGCGATCTCGCGCAGCGCGCGGGCCCGTGGCGCCTCAGCGAACTCGCACGCGCCGCGGGCCGCCTACGGCTCGTCGGCGACTGCGTGCAATACGCCTTGTTGTGCCGCGGCGTGCTCGATGGGGCCATCGATCCGCTGATGAAATCCTGGGACATCGGCGCGCTCGCCCCCTGCGTGATCGAAGCCGGCGGTTCGATCAGCGACTTGCGCGGCGAGAGCACGGACTTGGTCGGACGCACTTCCCTGGTGGCGGCGAGTTCGCCCGCGCTACGCCGCGCGATCTGCGCCAGGGTCAGCGGATCCGACCGCGCGACTGCGCGGCCACGGCCTTACTGACCGGCGTACCAAACTGCGTGATCGAAATCCTCCCACCAGCCACCGCGACCCTTGCCGATGGACTGCAGGGAATTCACGACCTCGATGCGATCGACGTATTTGGCGTTCTTATAGCCGATCTGGGTCTCGACTCGGAGCCGCAGAGGGGCGCCGTTGCCGACGGGCAGGGGCTTGCCGTTCATCCCATAGGCCAGAATGGTTTGTGGATGTAGCGCGTCGAACAAATCCAGGCTTTCGTAATAGTAGTTACCATCGAGATCGATCTTGTCGAGGCAGTGGAAAACGACGTAACGCGCGCTCTTTGCCAGTCCCGAAAGCGCGAGCACCTGCGCCAGCGGCACGCCGGTCCATTGGCCGATCGCGCTCCAGCCTTCGTCGCATTGATGCAGCGTGATCTGCGTGCGCGACGGTAGCGCCTGCAGTTGGGCAAGGGAGAGGCCCAGCGGCCGCTCCACGAGCCCGTGCACGCGCAGACTCCAGTCACGGAACTGCGTGTCGAGCAGTCGCTTGTAATAGTCCGCCTTCGGCAGTGTCGTGCCGTTCATCGGAAACGAGCTCGAGATCTGCGCCGGCGACAACTCCCGCACCAAGGGCCGGTTTGCGATCAGCAGCCGTTGCGCATGCAGCGTGAAGCCGTCCGCCGCATCGAGCAGCTGCGGGACCGGCGCCTGCTGGTCGATCCGACCGCAGGCCGCAAGCCAACTGCCGCTCGCCGCCAAGCCGCCGATCAGACGCCGCCGCGACATCAAGTCCGTCATGTCAGACTCTCTTTTTCGACGACGAAACGTCCCGTGATCATCGAGCGCATCAAGTTGAAGAAGCCCGAGACGAGCACCTGGAACACATGGATGAGGATGAACAAGAACAACAAGCTCGCCGCAATGAAGTGAATCGAACGGGCCGATTGGCGGCCACCGAACAGCAGGAACAGATCCGGAAATTGCGCGGTGATCGCGTTCGAGAGGGTCAGTCCGCTCAAGATCAACGCCGGTATCAACCCGAATATCACGACCAGATAGCTGAGTTTTTGCAAAAGGTTGTAGTCGCGTGCCGCCGCACCGCGCGTCCGGCGCAGTCGCAGATGCTGCGCGATCTCGTGGCCGATGTTCCTCAGGGTCAAATCACGCGGCACGGGCAGCAGCCGGTGCCGGAGACGGCCGCTGGCGAGCAAATAAACGCCGTAGAGCAGCAGACTCGAAGAGAGCAGCCAACCGAACGCAAAGTGCCAGCCTCGCGTCGCGCCGAAATCCCAATCGGCGGGAGCCGAAAACGCGAGAAGATAATGACCACCGAATCCATCATCGATCACGCTTCCCAGCCAGCCGGTCACGTTCCAGTGATGATCGCCGATTGCCAAGTCAGTCTGCGGAACGGGAAGCTCGAGTCCGGTGCCGGTCAAGGACAGGAAGGCCGGCATACCCTCGTGCCCGTCGTCTCCCCAATAAAGATGCGGATGAATGTCGAAAACCAGGAATCCGGTGAATAGCAGCGCGAGGACGCCAACGGCGTTGGCCCAATGCCACACGCGCACGGGCAAGGGATGACGATAATCTACGTCCGGTAGGACGGTGGGCTCGGTCGCCGCCACAAAGGCCCTCGCACTACGTCGGAGAATTCCGACGGCCGACGATAAGGCCTTTTCCTCGGGCGGTGCAACTGCTTCCTGCGTTCGTTGTCGCAGACAAGCTCCTGCGTGCCGCGCACGGATCGTGCGACGGCTGCGAAGAACAGTGCTTGTTCGTCATATACCGCGGCTGGCGGTTCGGCTTTGTCCCAAGTCGACCATCAAGTTCAGGCAACCTTGCTGCGGTCCGGCCAGACGGCGGCTTGCGTCGATCCCTTGCCGAGAACCAGGCAGAGGTCCTTGAGCAAACCGCCGAGTTCGCCGGCCATGACCGCGAAGTCGATGTCGAATTGCTCCGCCGGATCAACTTGATCGGCGTCGTCGGCGTCCTTGTTCATCGTCAGGAATTCGAGACGCTTGATCTGCAGTTTGTCGGTCAGCACGAAGGCTACGCGATCATTCCACGTCAGGCCGAGGCGGACCGGATATTTGCCGCCCTGCAAATGGCTATGTATTTCCTTGCCGTCGAGCGGATGGCGCGAGTAGCGCACCGTGGCCTTGGTCTGATTCGCGGCCAGCAGTTCGAGTTCGTCATCGATGGAAAAGCGTCCCGGGGCCTCGCCACGCAGTAGCCAGGAAGCCATCGCTGCGTGCGGGGATTGCTCCGTCTCGAGGGGGACGGGCGCAAAGCTCCCGAGCGTCCCGGCGAGCGCCTCCACGACCGTTTCTGCGCGCGGCAAACTGGACACATCTATGCCGAACCAGCCGCCTTCTGCATCGATCCAGGCATGAATTACGCGTCTCCGGGTCAGAGCCTTGGCGCGCAGTTCATCGGCAACGCGCCCGCGTAGGTCACGCATTTGTTTGCGCCCGACGGGAAAGCCTTGTTCCTGAGCCTGGATCGCCGCGCGCTCGTCGGCGACTTGGCGCACGATCGAGGCGGGAAGTAGCTTCTCATTGATGCCCAAAGCCAGCAGGTGCTGCTGTCCGACCGAATGCAAGAGACGGCCACCCTGCAGAACCGGCATCCAACCGCTGGTCGACATTTCGAACGGTCCGCAGGCCTGGAGGCAACGGCCGGCGAGTCGGTCTTCGAGGTCGGGCGGCGAGAATGTCCAGTCGGACGGTAGACGATAGAAGACCAGGTTCTTGAACCACATGCACGCGCCTCGCTGAAAAGAGCGAGGAGTATAGGCACCGCGCCGGGCAATGCCTCGTATTTATGACGCGCCTGCAACGCCCGCGGGATCGGTGTCCAGCGGGACGCGTTTCAGTTGGCGGCCGCGGGTGCTTCCGGGGTCGGCTTGGCGCCGCGGGAATAGACGATTTTCTTCGTTCCCCCGTCGCAACTGCCGACCACTTTTTGGTCCTTGACGTCGTCACTGCCGACGGCCTCGAGCGAATAGGATTTGACGCCTTTCGCGTCGAGTTTGGCGGCGATTTCGCTCTTCAATTCGTCACAGGACTTCGTGGCCCACGAGGCGAAAGTGGCCAGGGACAAGGCTGCGACCATGCAGCCCCTGCTGAGTTTATTGACCATAAGTTGCTCCTCCAGATGTTGCTCGGCGGCAATATGACCGAAGTCGGCGTCGGCCGGTAGGGGTCTCGGAGATGAATTAAGGAAATCCCTTAGTGCCTGCTGGCGACATCTATCAGGTGCTGCAGGCGCAGATTCTCATGTGTCGGCCGACCCAGGATTTTCCTTAGCGAAGCGCGTCTCGCTTTTGCGCAATGAATTCAAAAGCAGACGTCGAGCATCCCCAAATGGGATTTCGCTCACAAATTAGTTGCATCGCAATATGTAAACCTTCTGCCCGTTATGTTCTCAAGCAGACTATCGGGGGATTGCCGTAGGAGCCTTGCGAGTGCCTTAGCATTCGCGCTGGCGCTCGTCGTCCTATGCTTAGTTGGCGCGCTCGCAGGCGCTCCCGTACGTGCCAATTCTTGTTACGCCGCGACGGGCCAAGGCACGGCGCCGAACGATTATCAAGACTACTGTTGGCTGGACTTCACCGGTTACTCGGATTCCGCCGCGCAGTCCGCTGCCGGCCAAGCATTCAGCTATAACTTGCCCGACGGTTCGACGCTCAGCTTCATCCTCAAGGTCAGCACGAACTCCACGAGCCCGGCGCTGGCAGCGGTCGGCGCGCCGTCCTGGAGCGGGGCGGCTATCGGCAATCAGGGCTTTATAGGGATCTCGGGCAACCCCGTGTTGTACGAGGAACAGAGCGGTTCAACGGTCAACGTGACCCTGAGCAGCATCAAGGTTACGCCGCCGCCCGGCACCACTGCGACGGCAAGCTACGCGATCGTCGCAGCCGACGGCGAGTCCACCAACACCAACGAGAGCCTCAGTTTCACAACCAACGGATCGGCATGGACCGAGTTGGCGGCGATCTCGAATGGCACGGTCTTTCCAACACTCAGTGGCGTCGGTACCGGCACGGTCACCGAGACCGGCGTGAGCGGCAACGTCGGCGCCTACGCGTTTTCTTCCGTCGGAAATCCCACGACCGTCTCCGGAACCTTGATGGGTCAAGGTTTGCAGGGCGCGATGTTCGCCTTGCGCTATGCCTCCTTCTCGGTCACGGCCCAGTTGAGCGGCGCTCGCGCGAACCCCAGCGACCAGTTCACGTACGGGATCGACACCACCGGCGGCGGAGTGATCTCGTCTCTGACTTCCAGCGGAACGTCGACCGGCCCGTTCACCGCCGACGCCTTGCCCGTGATTGCGGCGACCTATTCTTTCGTCGTCAACGAAGCGATGGCGACGGGAAGCCCCAGTACGCTCGCGAACTATGCAAGCGCGCTGACCTGCACGAACAAGAACACGAGCAGCCCGACGGCGATGCCAACGGCAGTTGCCGCGAGCAGTTATACATTCCCGCCTTTGGCCTACGGCGACTCGATCGCCTGCGTGTTCACGGATACCGCGTACCGAGCGAATCTCGCGATTGCGAAGACCGGGACCACGACTGCCGTCGCTGGGGGGGCAGTGAGCTACTCCCTGGCCGTCACCAACGCCGGACCGTCCGCCGCGAACGGTGCGCTCGTCACAGATCCAGCCGTTGCGAATTTCACCGCCACCGCGGTCAACTGCGGCAGCGCAACCGGCGGCGCAGTCTGTCCCGCGGCAGCGGCGCTAACCGTCGCAAACCTCCAAGGCTCAGGGATCAGCATCCCGACGCTCCCCAATGGCGGTGGGCTGACTTTGACCGTAACCGGAACCGCGGGCGCTGGAAACATTTCGAATATCGCCGCGATCGCACCGCCGTCGACGGTCGTGAACAGCAACACGACGCCGACCTCCACCGCGACGACGACGGTAACGGCCAGTGCGGACCTGGTTTCGGTCCTGAGTTTTCCGTCGTCGGCCACCGGCGGGAAGAGTGTCACGGGCACCCTGACCTGGACCAACAACGGCCCGAGTTCGGCCAGCGGCCTCGTTTATGTATTGGATTTCAGTCCGGGCGTGACGCCGACCCTGACCGGATTGCCGACCGGAGTCAGCTACACCTATTCGGCGACGAGCGGCTACATCACTTTTACAGGCTTGCCCACCTCGCTGGCGAGCGGCGCCAGCGTCGGTCCGATCGAGATCAGCTATACGCAGCTTGCCGCGGCTACCTCCGATGTGGGCGCTTCGATCAGCGCCTCGACCAGTGATCCTAATCTTGCGAACAACACGTCGGTCCTGGTGATAGCCAATACGGCCGATCTCGCGGCGAGTCTCACGTTCCCCGCCAGCGTCAATGCCGGTTCTAACGTGTCCGGCACGGCCTCCTTCACGAACAACGGTCCGATCAGCGCGACCGGCGTGGCGTTCACGCTCAGCTTGCCCGCCAATCTCAGCGTGGCACCGACACTGAGCGGCTTGCCCACGGGCGCGACTTACAGCTATGCCGCGAACACCGGGGTCGTCACCTTGACCGGCATGCCGACGAGCCTGGCTGCCGCCGCGAGCGTGGGTCCGATCGCGATCAGTTATGCCCAGCCCGCCACGGCGACCTCGACGGTGACCAGCAGCATCAGCGGTACGACGACTGACCCCAACAGCGCCAACAACAGCGCCACCGCGACGATCGGCGGATCCACCGAAGCCGACCTATCGACAGCGCTGAGTTTTCCGGCGAGCGTCAATGCCGGGTCCGCCGTCTCCGGCACGGTGAGCTTCGCGAATGCCGGACCCAGCACGGCGAGCGGGCTCACCTACACGCTGAATCTCGCGTCGAACCTTTCCACTCCTTTGCTCACAGGTCTGCCGACGGGGGCGACGTACGCCTACTCCGCGGCCACCGGTGTCGTGACCTTGACCGGCTTGCCGACGACGCTCGCGTCGGGCGCTTCGATCGGGCCGGTAACGATCAGCTACACCCAGCCGGGCGCCGCCACGTCGACGGTCACGGCGAGCATCGCCGCAACGACCGCCGACCCGAATTCAGCCAACAACGGTTCAAGCTCGACGATCGCGGGTACGACCGAGGCAGACCTTGCGACCGCGCTGAGCTTTACCGGCAGCATCAATGCCGGCTCGACGGTCTCCGGCACAGCGACGTTCTCCAACGCCGGGCCGAGTGCGGCATCCGGCGTGACCTTCAGCTTGTCGCTCGCGCCGAATCTCACCAGCACGCCGGTGTTGAGCGGCCTGCCGACCGGGGCAAGCTATACCTACACCGCGAGCAGCGGTGTGGTCACGCTGACGGGAATGCCGACGACCCTCGCCGCCGCAGGCACGGTCGGGCCGATCACGATCACTTACGTTCAGCCGGGCGTCGCGACCTCGAACGTTACGGCCGCGATCTCGGCGACGACCAACGATCCGAACGCGGCGAACAACTCCGCGAGCGCAACCGTGAGCGGCAATGCGGTGGCCGATCTCGCCGCCGCCCTCAGCTTCCCCGCGGCCGTCAACGCCGGCCAGACCGTCGCCGGCTCGCTCACCTATACGAACGCCGGGCCGAGCACGGCGACCGGCTTGAGTTTCACCCTGACTTTGCCCACGAATCTCGCCCCCGCGCCCGTTCTCAGCGGTCTGCCCAACGGCGCGAGCTACAGCTACGCCACGAGCACCGGCATCGTGACCCTCACCGGGATGCCGACGAGCGTCGCATCGGCCGGCACCATCGGCCCGATCACGGTGAGTTACAGCCAGCCCGGTGGTGCGACCTCGACGGTGAGCGCTGCGATTTCGGCGAGCACCACCGATCCGAACGCCGCCAACAACAGCGCGAGTGCGACGATCACCGGCGCCGCGGAGGCGGATCTCGTCGCGAGTGTCGCGTTCCCGGCGAGCGTCAATGCCGGCCAAACCGTCTCTGGCACCGTGAACTTCGCGAACAACGGACCGAGTGCTGCGAGCGGCCTGAGTTTCGCGGCGACGCTTCCCGCGAATCTCGCCGCGAACCCCGTGCTCTCCGGGCTGCCGAACGGCGCGAGCTACACCTATGCCGCTGCAACCGGCGTCGTGAGCTTCTCCGGCATGCCCACGACGCTGGCATACCCGGTCAGTCTCGGTCCGATCACGGTGAGCTATACCCAACCCGGAGCCGCCACGTCGACCGTGACGGCGAGCGTGAGTGCGACAACGGCGGATCCAAACGCCGCGAACAATAGTGCGAGCGCGACGATCGGCGGCGCCGCAGAAGCCGATCTTGCGACGACCTTAAGTTTTCCGGCCAGCGTCAACGCTGGATCGACCGTGTCCGGCACCGTCACGTTCGGCAACGCGGGCCCGAGCACGGCGAGCGGGATCAGCTACACCCTCGGTCTCGCACCGAACCTGACGGCGCCGACACTGAGCGGTCTGCCGACTGGCGCGAGCTACACCTATACCGCGACCAGCGGTGCGGTGACCCTGACCGGCATGCCGACGACGCTAGCCTCGGGCGGGACGATCGGCCCGATCACCGTCAGCTACACGCAACCCGGCACCGCGACGTCGACGGTCTCGGCCAACATCAGCGCGAGCACCGCCGATCCGACCCCCGCCAACAACAGCGCCACCGCGACGATCAGCGGCTCCGCGGAAGCGGATCTGTCAACGAGTTTGGGCTTCCCGGCGAGCGTCAACGCCGGCTCCGCCGTATCCGGAACAGTGACTTTCAGCAACGCGGGACCCAGCGCGGCGAACGGGATCGGTTACACGCTGAATCTTGCGCCTGGGCTGACCGCGCCTGTTCTGAGCGGTCTCCCGATAGGCGCGAGCTACACCTATAGCGCAAGCAGTGGCGTCGTCACGTTCGCCGGAATGCCGATGAGCTTGGTCTCGGGAGGCACGGTCGGTCCTATCACCGTCAGCTACACGCAGCCCGGTGCTGCGACGTCCGCCGTGACCGCGGGCATCAGCGCGAGTACGGCCGATCCGAACGCGGCCAACAACAGCGCCTCCGCGACGGTCCGCGGCTCGTCAGAAGCCGATTTGTCTACCACGCTGAGCTTCCCGACGAGCGTCAACGCAGGTTCAAGCGTCTCGGGCAACTTGACCTTCTCGAACGCCGGACCAAGCACGGCGACGGGACTCGGCTACTCCCTGAATCTGAATGCGAATCTCGCCGCCCTGACGCTCACGGGTCTGCCGACCGGCGCGAGCTATAACTATACGGCGAGCAGCGGCGCGGTGACGCTGACGGGCATGCCGACGACGCTGGTCTCGGCGGGGACCGTCGGTCCGATTACCGTGAGTTACACACAACCGGGCGCCGCCACTTCGGCGATAAGCGCCGGCATCAGCGCGACCACGCCTGATCCGAATTCCGTGAACAACAGTGCCACGACGACGATCGGCGGAGCAGCCGAGGCGGATCTGTCCACGACCCTCGCGTTCCCGGCCAGCGTTAACGCAGGCTCGACCGTCTCCGGTACCGTGACTTTCAGCAATGCAGGGCCCAGCACCGCGAGCGGGATCAGCTACACGCTGAGTCTTGCGGCCAACCTGACGGCCCCGATCCTAACCGGTCTGCCGACGGCCGCGAGCTATAGCTATACGGCGAGCAGCGGCGTCGTGACCCTGACCGGCATGCCGACGACACTTGCATCGGCCGCGAGCATCGGTCCGATCACCGTCAGCTACACCCAGCCCGGCACTGCGACGTCGACGGTCTCGGCCAGCATCAACGCGACCACGGCTGACCCGAGCTCCGCGGACAACAGTGCCACGGCAACGATCGGCGGAGCGGCCGAGGCGGACCTCTCGACCGTGCTGAGCTTCCCGGCGAGTGTCAACGCAGGCTCCGCAGTCTCCGGCACCGTGACATTCAGCAACGCCGGCCCCAGCACCGCGACCGGCATCGGCTACACGCTAAGCCTCTCCCCGAACCTGACGGCGCCGACACTGAGCGGTCTGCCGACTGGCGCGAGCTACACCTATACCGCGACCAGCGGTGTTCTGACGCTCATCGGCATGCCGGCGAGCCTGGTCTCGGGCGCGAGTATCGGTCCGATCACTGTGAATTACACGCAACCCGGCGCCGCTACGTCTTCCGTAAGTGCCAGTATCACAGCGACAACCGCCGATCCCAACAGCGCCAACAACAGCGCCACGGCGACGATCGGCGGCGCGGCCGAGGCGGATCTGTCCACTAACGTCGCGTTCCCGACGAGCGTCAACGCCGGCTCGGCCGTCTCCGGAACGGTGACTTTCAGCAACGCCGGGCCCAGCACCGCGAGCGCCATCGGCTACACGCTGAGCCTCTCGCCGAATCTGGCAGCTCCGACTTTGAGCGGTCTACCCACGGGGGCGAGCTATACCTACACCGCAACCAGCGGTGTCGTGGCCCTGACCGGTATGCCGACGACGCTGGCCTCGGGCGCGAGTATCGGACCTATCACCGTGAGCTACACACAGCCCGGTACCGCGACCTCTTCCGTGAACGCCAGCCTAACCGCGACCACTTCCGATCCCAACAGTGCAAATAATAGCGCCACGGCGACCATCGGCGGCGCGGCCGAGGCGGATCTCTCAACTGCGCTCAGCTTCCCGGCGAGCGTCAATGCGGGCTCCGCGGTCTCTGGCACGGTGACCTTCAGCAATGTCGGCCCCAGCACCGCGACCGGCGTCGGCTACACGCTGAGCCTCTCCCCGAACCTCACGGCACCGACCGTGAGCGGTCTGCCCACCGGCGCAAGCTATAACTACACCGCTAGCAGCGGCGTCGTGACGCTGACCGGCATGCCGACGACATTGGCCTCGGGCGCGAGCATCGGACCTATCACCGTGAGCTACACGCAGCCCGGTGCCGCCACCTCGTCGGTAAACGCAAGTATCAGCGCTACCACAGCTGATCCGACCCCGGCAAACAACAGCGCCACCGCGACGGTCGGCGGTGTGGCCGAGGCGGATCTGTCCACGACCCTCGCGTTCCCGGCGAGCGTTAACGCAGGCTCGACCGTCTCCGGTACCGTGACTTTCAGCAATGCAGGGCCCAGCACCGCGAGCGCCATCGCCTACGCGCTGAGCCTAGCGGCGAACCTCACGGCACCAAGCTTGAGCGGTCTGCCCACGGGCGCAAGCTACACCTACACCGCGAGCAACGGCGTCGTGACGCTGACCGGCATGCCGACGACATTGGCCTCAGGCGCGATCATCGGCCCGATCACGGTGAGCTACACCCAACCCGGAACCGCCACGTCGACGGTCTCGGCCAGCATCAACGCGAGCACCGCCGATCCGACCCCAGCAAACAACAGCGCCACCGCGACGGTCGGCGGTGCGGCCGAGGCTGATCTGTCGTCGACGCTCGCTTTCCCGACGACCATCAACGCGGGTTCGGTCGTGTCCGGCGCCGTTACGTTCAGCAACGTAGGCCCGAGCACCGCGACCGGCCTCGGCTACACCCTGAGCCTCTCCCCGAACCTCACGGCACCGACCTTGAGCGGTCTGCCCACGGGCGCGAGCTTCACCTACACCGCGAGCAGCGGTGTCCTGACGCTCATCGGCATGCCAGCGAGCCTGGCTTCGGGAGCCAGCATCGGTCCGATCACCTTGAGCTACACGCAGCCCGGCGCCGCAACGTCCACCGTGACCGCGAGCGTCACCGCAACCACCGCCGATCCGAACGCAGGCAACAACAGCGCCGCCGTGACCATCGGTGGATCTGCCGAGGCGGATCTCTCGACGAGTCTCAGTTTTCCTGCCAGCGTCAATGCGGGCTCGACAGTGTCGGGAACGGTGAGCTTCAGCAATGCTGGTCCAAGCACGGCGAGCGGCATCAGTTACACGCTTAGTCTGTCAGCCAACCTCGGTTCTCTGAGCATCTCTAGCCTGCCCGCTGGCGCGACGTATACCTACAACGCGAGCAGCGGCCTCGTGACGCTGAGCGCCATGCCGACGACGCTTGCCTCAGGCGCGAGCATCGGTCCCATCACGGTCGGATATGCGCAACCGGGCACCGCGACGTCGACCGTGACCGCAGGCATTACCGCGACGACCGGCGACCCGAATGCTGTGAACAACTTGTCGACGGTAAATATCGGTGGAAGTGCGCAAGCCGACTTGTCCACGAACCTGAGCTTCCCAGGCAGCGTCAATGCGGGTTCCGCCGTTTCGGGCAGCGTGACTTTCAGCAACGCCGGCCCGAGTACGGCAACCGGTGTCACTTATAGCGTGAGCCTCTCGGCCAATCTCGGTTCTGTGACGCTCAGTGGTCTGCCGACGGGCGCGGGCTATGCCTATGCGGCGAGCAGCGGCGTCGTGAGTCTGAGCGGTATGCCAGCGACCTTGGCGTCCGGCACGGCCGTGGGCCCGATCACGGTGTACTTCACACAACCCGGGGCAGCGAGCTCGACCGTGACGGCAGGTGTCACAGCCACGACGCCCGATTCCAATGCCGCGAACAACAGCGCCACGGCCAGGATCGGCGGTTCCGCCGAAGCGGATCTGTCGACCAGCCTGAGTTTCCCCGCAAGCGTCAACGCCGGTTCCACGGTCACCGGCACGGTGACCTTCACCAACGCAGGACCCAGCACGGCGACCGGCATCGCTTACACGCTGAGTTTGGCTCCAAATCTCACCGCACCGACCCTGAGCGGACTGCCGACGGGCGCCAGCTACACCTACACCGCGAGCAGCGGCGCGGTGACGCTGACCGGGATGCCGACGAGCCTGGCTTCGGGCGCGAGCATCAGCCCGATCACCGTCAGCTACACGCAGCCCGGTGCCGCCACGTCTTCCGTGAGCGCCAGCATTGGCGCAACGACCGCCGATCCGAACGCGGCCAACAACAGTGCGGCCGCGACGATCGCGGGCCTCGCAGAAGCCGACTTGTCCACGAGTCTCAGCTTCCCCGCCAGCGTCAACGCGGGTTCGACCGTGTCGGGCACCGTGACCTTTGATAACTCGGGCCCCAGCACAGCGACTGGAGTCGGCTATACCTTGACGCTCGCTGCGAATCTCACCAATCCCGTGCTGAGCGGCCTGCCCACGGGGGCGACGTATACCTACAGTGCAAGCAGCGGCGTCGTGACGCTGAGCGGCATGCCGACCGCCTTGGCTTCGGGCGCGAGCATCAGCCCGATCACCGTCAGCTACACGCAGCCCGGTGCCGCCACGTCTTCCGTGAGCGCCAGCATTGGCGCAACGACCGCCGATCCGAACGCGGCCAACAACAGTGCGGCCGCAACGATCGGCGGCGCGGCCGAGGCGGACCTCGCCACCGCGCTGAGCTTCCCGACGAGCATCAACGCCGGTTCGACCGTTTTGGGAAAGGTCACTTTCAGCAACGCAGGACCCAGCGCCGCGAACGCTGTCGGCTACACGCTGAGCCTCGCGACGAATCTCAACGCCCCGTCGATCACGGGTCTGCCGACAGGGGCGAGCTACGCCTACAACGCTACCAGCGGTGCAGTGACGCTGAGCGGCATGCAGACTACGCTTGCCGCGGGAGCGAGCATCGGTCCGATCACCGTCAGCTACACCCAGCCCGGTATCGCAACTTCGACGGTCACGGCCGGCATTTCCGCGATCACGACCGACCCGAATGCGGCGAACAACAGCGCCACGGCGACGATCGGCGGTGCTGCCACGGCGGACCTCTCGACCGTGCTGAGCTTCCCGGCGAGCGTGAATGCGGGTTCCATCGTCTACGGCACCGTGACGTTCTCCAATGCCGGACCCAGCACGGCGACTGGCATAGGCTACACACTGAGCCTGGCGTCAAATCTCACGGCACCGACGCTCATCGGTCTGCCGACGGGCGCGAGCTATACCTACAGTGCGAGCACCGGTGCTGTGACGCTGACCGGCATGCCGACGACGCTCGTCTCGGGCGCGAGCGTCGGCCCGATCACCGTCAGCTACGCGCAACCCGGTGCCGCCACGTCCACGGTTTCCGCCGGCATCAGCGCAAGCACGGCTGATCCGAACGCTGCGAACAATTCAGCCGCGGAAACCATCGGTGGGACTGCCGAGGCGAATCTCGCGACCACCTTGAATTTCCCGGCGACCGTCAATGCAGGTGCGACGGTCACTGGCACGCTGACCTTCTCGAACGCCGGCCCGAGCACCGCGACGGGTGTCGGCTACACGCTGAGCCTCGCACCGAGCCTGGCAGCCGTGAGCTTGAGCGGTCTTCCCACGGGCGCGAGCTATACCTACACCGCGAGCAGCGGTCTCGTGACCTTGACCGGTCTGCCGACGA
>Ga0209208_10000134_pt1 | contig 77832 bp, 40 predicted proteins | sample S1TSphfallax_3_FD_187694 | JGI IMG/M metagenome (GOLD analysis project Ga0209208, IMG submission 187694) | Host-associated microbial communities from peat moss isolated from Minnesota, USA - S1T2_Fd - Sphagnum fallax MG (SPAdes) (version 2) | ecosystem: Host-associated > Plants > Peat moss >... | reverse complement strand
AATCTAAACCATCCAAATATAAAAATTAAATGTCTTGGATTATTTCAAAATAATAAAGATATATTTTTAATTATTAAGAGTTGGGACACGTGGCAACACATAATTTGTTCCCTTGTTCACCAAAAAAATCGCATCCTAGTTACAAGCGACAATACATATATGATAAGTCAAAGGATGAAGGCGTATTTTGTTGACTTTTTCTTTCATTCAAAATTCGTTGTTGTTTGCGACTAGTGTCGTTTGCGACTTATCCAACGCGACTATTAAGATTTTAGTTGCAAATGCCGCTTGTAACTAAAAATTAGTCACAGAGACTAGTTGCAAAATGGCCATTTTCTACTAGTAACATATGCAAACATGAACATGAAAAGAATATGACAAGGCTATGGTGCAAGATCGTGCTTAAAACTAGCATTGAATAGACTAAAAGAGATAAGGGGTCCTATTCATATTTATACTCCTTTGGGGACCTAGTTCAAAAAAACTTCCAATAAGGTTTTTATGTGTGCATGAAGTAAGGAAGTTTGTTGAGAACCTTTTTGGGAACCTTCCTAAATGGGAATTGATTATGAGTTAATTGAAACTTAATTGAAAGTTAATTCGGACCTAAATATGAGTCAATTAAAAGTTAGTTAAAGTTAACTAGGACTTAATTATGAGTTAACTAAAATTTAATTGAAAGTTAATTAAAACTTAACTAGGAATTATGGATGAACATTATGGATGAATTCCATATAATGGAAGATGGTGTTTATTGTTCACATATGTCACACACATTGCATGAATTTCATGAATACATTTTGAATCACCATAACATATTGGACTTTTGAAGTGCTAAAAATATAATGTCATAATCCATATCATATGATTATGGACTCATTATATTTAGTAAAATGATTAATTGAATGATTTTTTTTACATAAAAAGTAGTGTGATATGTCGTAACCCTAGTTCTGGGCTTGCGACCAAGGCAAGGGCTTGTGAAGGTGTGGGCCACGAATGTAGCCCAAGAGTCCCATTTCATGCCCCCGGGAGTGTAGGAGAGTGTGAGGGAATGAACCCCCACACTCCCAAGTGAACCTTCACTTTGGGAGTTGGAGTTCCGATGGATTTCCAAATCTTCAGAGGGTGATTGCAGGGGTCAAAATTCATTGAATTGGAAAGTCCCTTATATCATTGAAAAACTCTTAGAACGTAGATGTCTAAAATGGGCTCGCATGACCCATTTGGGTACTTAAATCACAAGTTATGGCCAAAAGAAGGGCCAAAAGTCAATTTGACAATTTGACTTCCGATCATTAAAAATCGGGAATCGTCGTGATTCCCTTGTGCAGGTGGCGTGCCACATACTGGCAAAAAGCTTTCAACAAGGGTTACAACTTTGTTGTAGACCTCACCTCAATTGAAGGTATGCACACAAAATTATGGGCCCTTAAAGTTGCAAGAGTCTCAATTTCAGGAATTTCGGGACCCCAACTTGGGAGTCCCAAGACAAAATGACATTTGAGTGTTGGCTTTATGGCTAGGCACAAATAATATTATAAGGGGAAAGGTGGTGGCTTCCCCCAAGTCAAGTCGTGAATTCGTGTTTGCCCATGGCTCATATGTGCATTAAAAATGTTCTAACTATGCACTAACCAACTTTTTGTTTAGTTTGTACATGTTCGTGTGAGTAATTGACTTGCTTGTCATTCTTCCTAATCCCTATCATGGAGATCAAACACACCCCTCTACCCCCGAAAAGTTGCGAGCCATGGAGCGTACCCCAACTCCTCATTCTTCCATTGTGTTTGCCTTGGACTCACATTTGAGTTTATTAAGGAGCTTGGGAGTGCATCATGATGCCATTAATACAAAGGAAAATTATTTTGAAATATTTTGAAAACCATTAATTGATATATAAAATGATATATGGATTTTTTAATAAATTCATTTATCCATTTGAATTAATAATTCAAATTTTCATTTTTAAAATGTAAATTTTTGATACAAAATCTATAATTGATAAAGTTTAGAAGTTAAATTTTTTTATTTAACCTTGGCATATGATTTGTGCAATATAATTTGTTATGTTATAGTGTAAAATGGACTTTTATTTAAACACTAGTATGGACTCCACATATAGCAAAAAATATTCCACCTTAGTGTGCTTTCACCCTAGATGGATGAATTCCATCCATTAGAAGATGTTGTCTAATGTTCACATATTTCACATGTCCGTGGTTGTCATCAATTCATAAATTGGGAATCAACGTTGCAACTCATAAGAAAGTTGAAATGTTGCTTTAGAATATTACACTTTTTCAAGTTTTCCAAATATTGAACTCCCATTATGTAGGAAAAACTGGTTTCATATGCCCAATAATTTATAAATCATCAACATGTAACCATGCCAACTCAATGCCCACACAAAGTGCACACCACACAACATTTAAGGTTAGGGCAAGTTGGATTCATAGCCTAGACTAATGGTAGAGTTGCACTTTAATAGTTGATTAGATTGTTGAAAATAACAAAAGAATTATTTGTGAATGTAATTTCAATTACATTGTCATAATGTCACATAACAACTTATAAAAGCTTCAAAACCTTAATAGAATCCAAAACATAAATTTCCCAAGTTTGAGCCATCTTAATCAACTCATGCAATAATTCAAGCAAGGGCACAAGGTAATGGAAGCCAAACATATTTTTAACATGGAACAATGCGGTGATGTTGGGCTTGGTTACATCACACACAAGTTGATCTACCCACACCTACATGATGAGGGACTTGTATTTTTCCAACACTTGCTTAAAAGGAGAAAACATTGATAATCAATGCATTGTGAAGGATTTTCCATGCCTTCACATCCAATAAGCAACAAGCTTTTCAAGCTCAAGAACTTTCTTTCCATATTGAAATATATATATGTTCTAATAAGTAATTGTTCAATGTTGTTAACCAATGATTGGGTAAATAAAGTTTTCATAACCAAGTTAATTCAATGTGCAACACAATGGGTAGCATAGAAAGAGGAGCCACATCATGTTTGATTTGAGTGGTGATTCCATTGTGCACACTAATTGTTAGTGATGATTTTCAAGTAACCAAGTTCTAAATTGCTATTGGGTTCTTGTTTACCATGTTACACATAGTACCACATATTCAAATAACAAATATAGATCACATGGAGTTACATATTTAGGTCAACTAACAAAGTGAGAAGTTAATCATACATATATAGTGACTAAACAATGAATGTAATGTGTGTGATATTCTTTAAAAATGTAATTGAATAAAAAATAGTGTTTATCTAAAGAAAGAAAGAGATATCACTTTCTGCCTTCTTATATATTTTCTCCATTTCCTACCTTTTGAAACTTTTAGACAATTCAAACCTTACAACGTATTGGTAATACCAATCATTTTAATAAGCCTTGAATAGTTCTAACTGAAGTTGATAAGCTCTTATGAAAATACCCTTGCCAAGTTTAGTAGGGTGATCGTTTAGATTTGGTTAGATAGGCAATCTTATTACATTCAATAAGGTCACATGTTTACTTCGGTAGGATGTGTGCTAAATATTGCTACAAGTCCTTGGTAAGCTTTATTTCAAAAAGTTACCATCACTTACATATAATTTTTACACATTCCTAACATTAGTAAAGATAGACTTTCCATTTGTCCCAAATGACATCAACTTTTGGCCCACCACTTCAACATGCATATTGTTAGAATTCAAGAAAGCACACAACAACAATTGGGGTTAAATTTGTTGTAGTAACACTTACTATTATCTTTTAAGGGTGAACAAAACATGGATTACATACATCCCCACCCAACCACTATTGTCAATTGTAGTCACTTCATTAATGGGCATGGAAAGGAACTTGGTAGCACCTAAAATCTTTTTCATTCATTCTACTTGTCACAATGACACACAAAATCATAGCCATTTCCCACCCATATGAATCATTCCAATGTTTTAGTGTTGTGCATGAATATAAAAATGTAAAAAAACCTTTTAAGTTTTCATAATCCATCATTTGTTGATATTGACTCAAAATATGAAAAAAACATGCAAATTGGGTTCTCTTGCAATTTTCCTCTCCTTTCATGCATGCACATACATGTTGGAAGACATCCATTGACTAAGATTGAGAAGCAAACAACTTTTCATTTTTTGGTGTTGGTTATTATTTTCAAAATAAATTTTCCTTTTAAGTTGACCAAGGGATCTACCAATGCCTTTTCTCTACCATGTAGTGCTTATGCAACCCATCAAATTTAGGGCACAATCATTTTTTCATGCCTTTCAATGCGGATAAAAAATTTGCATCTCACTTGGTAAACCTTGATAATTGAACCTACCACAGATTTTGCCCAAGGGAGCTTTATAGCCCATATGTCCTAAAAAGTCCTATTAATTTCATAATTTTTTTTTCATTTTGTTAACTTCTCTTGTTGGAATGGCTTAGGTTCAAGTCTAGGAGGTGTAAGTTCGGTGTTTTTTTGTGATTATGGAGCTATGGCTAGATGTTGCAATTGTGAAGGATGGGTAGTGGATGAGCTAAATATTAAGTTCAATTTACATTCACAATTGGGACAAGCGGTGCCATAATGATAGAAACAAAACAAAACAAGGAATAAACACAAGCATGACTATAAGGCATAAACAAAATAACAATGATGGTAAAGCTACAATGTCGCAACCCTAGCCTTGGGCTTGCAACCAAAGCAAGGGCTTGTAAGGGTGCGGTCCAAGAGGGAAGCTCGGGAATCACATCTCATGTTCCCAGGAGTGTAGGAGAATGTAAGGGAATCAATCTTCACACTCCCAAGTGAACTCACACTTTGGGAGTTGGACTCCCGGTGAACTCCTGAATTTTCAGAGAGTGATTGCAAGGGTCAAAACCCATTAGATTGAAAAGTTACTTATATCATTGGAAAGCTCTTAGAACTTAGATGTTTAAATTGGGTTCGCATGACCCATTTAGGTACTTAAATCACAAGTTATGGCCAAAAGAAGGGTTGTTAATTTGATTCCCGACCACTAAAAGTTAGGAATCGCCTCAATTTCCTTGCGTACAAATGGCATGCAACATATAGTTGAAAATCTCTTGACAAAGGCTACAATTTTGCTTCATACCTCATCTCAATCAAAGGTCTACACACAAAGTTAAGGGCTACCAAAGCCACGATAATCATAAATGTGAAAATTTCAAGACTCCCACTTAGGAATCCCATGACAAAATGACATTTGGGTGCTGGTCTCGTGGTTAGGCACAAAGTATACTATAAGAAGGAAGGTGATGGCTTCCCCTATGTTTGGGTTGTGGTGAATCTTGTGAATCTATGTTTACTCGTGGCTCATCCGTGCACCAAAGTGTTGCAACTACGCACCAACCAACTTGTTGTTTGGTTTGTGCAAGTCCATGTGAGTGAGTGAGTGAAGTGCTTGTCAATCTTCCTAGTCCCATCCCAAAGCTCTAGAACACCCCTCTATCCCTAAAGTGTTATGAGCTGGGGAGCGCACCCCAATTCCTTCTCCTTCTATTGTCTTCACCTTTGAACTTGCAATTGAGTCTATCAAGGGGCTTAGGGGTGCGTCATGCAAGCTCCCAAGTTGTAATTTGCAACTTGCAAAAATGGAATAAAAAACATATAAACTTGAACAAGGATTCAAGATGGATGATGGACACACTTGTAACCTTTAGAAGAGAAAAAATTTCAAATTGAGGATAGGAGGTGTGAAAAATAAACATCTTGCACAAATTGACCTTGATTGTGAATCATGATTACAACACAAGAATATTTAACTATGTAACCCATTATAATTTGCAAGCTTCAACATAAGTGTTTGATTCCATAGGCACTAAATCCAAATCTTCATGAATCCTTGAGCAATGAACCTTCAGGATTAGCTTGAACTTTCAACTTGTGCACACATCATAAACCTTATATCCCCAAACCTCCATAAGTCAACACCCCAATTTTGTCATGTAAAATCCTTCAAATTTGAAATACAATCACTTTACACAAAAACCTAAACCCCTAAACCTTCATAAATGTTCAAGTTGTAAACCTTTAGGCTTCATTCCTTTACTATGTAATGATGCACATCACAAAATGTAGATTTCATAGTTAGGTGGACATCATACTCTATTCGAAGAAGGCTTAGAGGAGTGGTAAGGAGAAGTTTAAAAACATATTGATGATGGTGAATTATTAAAAACGAAATGGAAATGCCGGCTTCCTTAACCAAATGTTGGGATTAGAGATGGCTATATCTCTCCCATCCAACAATGGAGATGATTATTATATAATGGAAGGGCGATGGGTAGTGGCGAGACCCACTTTTGTGTCATCATTTAAGGTGGTGATCATTTGACATGGCATAGCCTAGTATAAGTGGCGAAAGTACCCATTTTTTCTTCACATTTCTTAAGTTGCCCATTTGCAATGGCCTATTAAGGGTCACCACTTGGTTATAAATCATGTAAAAAAAAATGGCTTTGATATTTAAATATTCAATTTTACTATAATGGAATAATGAAACTCGTTAGATTTTTCACGATGTGAAAGGTTTTTAAGAGTGTGATCAAATTGTTAATTTGAGCACATGGTTTTAATCAACATAAAAAATAAGGACAATGGAAGTTCATGGATTTTCTTCCATGATGCAAAAGTCCCTAGAAAGTGTTATTTTGGGTCGGCTCTAGTTCTTTAAGGGATGAATTGATTGAAGATTGAGATTCAAAATTTGCCCTTCATTGAAATCCTTGGCATGGACCTTTTCACTTTCCATGCTGTTCCTTGAACAAAAATAAAACCAATTGGGAACATCACTAATGCATATGTGTGTCTAATTAACTTGTACAAGGTAAAGGCCTAGGGTGGGGCATTCACAAAATAAGGGGTTGAGGACAAGGTGGTAGTTGAGTCCAGCCTCGGATATTGTGAATATTGTTTCCCATTCGTGTGAACTTTACCCCATTATACAACACAAGGCACATGTTGGACCATAATCTAAATGTGTAGATCATGAGGCATAGGAGGTGGAGGGATTTGTATGCATGCTCTTTAAGATTGGGAGCAATGTCATGTCTAAGGTAAGGATGAAAAATAAGGACATTCTAAAAATGAAGGCTTAGTGTGAGGTGAAAGCAGAGCACAAGGCCTAAATTCCTAGAACAACCCCATTCAAAGTCCTTACTTGGCATAACGATTTGATAGAGATTTAAATTATAGATGTTCATTTGAGAAGGAGAGTAGGCACCTTATGTGTAAGGTTCTTCACACTTACTTATATGTCTAAGAAGGCACAAGATCCTTCCCACTCAATCGGTGTGCAATTCCTCCTCTTTCTAAAACATATATTCACCAATCAATTTTTTTTCATTTTCAAAGCTTAGTTGCACTTGCACCAACAACCCATGGTATTGTGATCAAACAACAAGTCACCCTAATAATGTGAACACAACATGTTTTAAGGTTTCATTTTTTTGTTTAATTGTTTTCATTAGTCGTTAACTTTTTGCATGCTTGTGATGAGAATATGTCCATTGTTGTTGCAAGGAATGCATGGGTAGGCAACTTTGTTTGTTTGTGTGTAATGGATAACAGGATCTGCACCAAGCAATGGATGGTGGAGGGAGTGGCTACATTGAAAAAAGGTTTGCATAATTAACGGTGGAAGGTAAGATAAGAGGGAGAATGGAGGAGCAAGGTGGCGAGTTTTTTTTGGTATTTTTTCTTCTTGTTCATTCTACTGGGCTAGTTGTTGATGAATTCCGCTATGCCAATTATTTAGCAGAGTAGTAGTGTAATTCAAAGTAAGAATAGATATGAGGGGTTGATGTTGAGGGATGATGAAGAAACAGGGGTCCGAGCTATAGAATTGAGTGGCAAATAGGAGTCAAGATGCATATGGGAAAGGGTAATTTTTTTGTTGCAGCATCTTGAATCTATGTTGTAAAATAGTTGCCAAAGTGGGTGTTAGAAACCTTAAAGGGGTGTCCTTAGGTTGGGTAGAATGAGAATAAACAAGGTCAAGAGTGGGGAAAATTTGAAGAGAAAAATATGTAGTATATTTTTGCATCAGAGTTTGTCTTCTTAAGTGGTTTTAAGTGAACTTGACATATGTTGTTTGAAATCATGTTAAAAATATTTGAATCCAAGGGCATGTAAGGTTTAGGTTTTTAGATGAAAATTTTTGGTGTTATGTTGCATTGTCGCATTTAGTAGAAAATGGTTAGCAACTCATATGGACTAAGTGAACCTTGAAAGGTATGACCTCCAAGCCATATTTCGAATAGATTCTGGATTTTTAGTGGTATAAATTGTTGTTTGGCAGCTAGTAGTACATTACCAATAAGGAAATGTGTGATGAAAATACACACAATTGTAGCAGAATTTCAAAGTTGTGTGTATAGAAGTGGAATCTATCAAAATAAGTAAACATCAGTAGTAGATCTCCTTGACTATGGTGTTCACAAATCAAGTAATGGGATTAGTTGTAGGATTCCATAAAGTTTGACTCTATTCGATTGTTTTTATATGCCATTGGGCTTGTTCTTCTAATTTTCCCCTTTCTTTTTGGTTACAATATGTTGTAAAATTGACATCAAGCCATCAACTAAGTTAGCTATAGCTAGCAACATAGGTTTTTGTTGGGGAGCTTTTTGGCTAAGGTTTTTAAATGTAAATATGGCTAAGGTTTTTTGGATTGTGAAAAAAAATGGCTACATTAAAATCTTTTTTTCAATAAGAGGCCAAAATCCAAATGTTTTAGTGTATTAAAATGCAACAAATTACAACATTTTTTTGTTTCTTTTTTGTTCCATGGACATTTGCTTTAAGGATGTTTAGTTTCCACATTGAAATTAAATCGAGCTAAAATTTGGAAAAACCAAAAACTTTTCAACAATATTATTTCAAATTAAGTTTTTGTTTCTTATGGAGGAATTGAACTTCTTGAACTACCCATTATGACATAAGTGGTTTGCAAAATAACAAATGCCTCTTATCAAAATTGAAACTACAAAAAGAACATACGTATTTTTAATATTTATAATTTAAAAATAGTTATTGCAATTAGCAAGTATATTCATTAATATTAAGAATTACACATTAAAAAAAAGTTAAAACTCAAAACAAGGAACTGGATCTAGGAAGGCTCATTTAACCTAAATGCAACAATTTGCATTGTGAAACCAAAAACCAAAAACCAAAATCACCCATGTGTCTAAGAAGTGTCATGGGAGCTACCAAATTTAGGATGACAAATCCAAAAGTTAAGATTGGAAGTTGTAACATAATTAGAACATTAGCTTAACATCATGGAAATTAAAAAGATTCATGAAACTATGAAACTTTGGTCAAGTTTCCAAGGATACAATAATAGCAAGAATCATCCTCATTTTTTCAAGACTCAATAGCCTCCTTGTATGGGAAATTTGCCAAAGTGAAGAATTTTTGTTGAAACATCCGCACAACCATAGGTAGATGCACACCAAGCCTATTGCGAAGGCTAGACTTAAGCAATTTCAAAATGGAGAAACATCTTTCATCCTCCACATTACCCAAAACAAGGATGCCTAATTCTTGAGAAGTTAATAAAATGGATATTAGAAGTTTACAACATTATAATTTACTAGGTAAGTACTAACTACTATGTAGTAGTACTATTTATTAAGGTACTCAATAATAAGGTAGCTAGCTAAAACTCAAAAAACAAGATGGCTTTTTGCCTCAAACCCTAACAATTATGTTTAAGACTACTTGTTTTAATCTAAAGCTTTAGTTGTAGACTTGTTGGTTACTATCTCAATCTTAGGGTAATTACTTTGGTAGCATAGAAGGCTAAGATATAGCCACCTCATGAAAATTGAAGGGCTAAGATAGAATCTAAGCTACATGGTCCATGGCCATAGAGCAAGCTCATGGTATTCCCATTGTGGTGGATGAAGTGATTGGGCTATCACATGGCCTTGGACATATTATTTCTGGCTATTTGGAGGCATTTGCCCCCCACTTTTTCCCTCATACTTGAAGCATGACCTTTTTCTTTTTTTAGAAAGCTGGCGATATTTAGCCAGAAAATAAATGGTACATATTCTCATATATATAAGGTGATGACCTCCAAATACACTAGGAAATGACTCAGAGTGCTTTATGTTGAAATGGGGCAACAAGGCAACCTTTTAGCACTCAGTAGCCCTTGCTGTAGGGTATCTCTGATCACAAATAATTTCTGAGTTGAGCTAGACAGCTGTACTGCTCATGTGGCTGGTACATAATTGAGAATGAATGGTACATATGCAAACAAAGGTAAAAAGTCTCCACAAGTGCTGCTGTGTACTCAACCCAAGGAGGATGCGAAAATGCTCAAAAAACAAACCAGGAGGACCTGGTTGCAGTCACAAGGTTTCAGCATGCCTGGACATGAGACTCTACCCGGATCCACTTTTGATGGAATAACAACAGACGTGGAGAAGAGGAGTCCTTATCCTTGCTCATCTGTATGGACCTGGGGGCATTTTACTTGAATGGTACTTTGTGGATCCTACCAGTTGGTACTATGTGTACACCCATGATACAGAAGTGTTTACCCTTATAAAGTAGACAAAAAGACTGCAATATGTTTCAGTGGAGGAGCATTTCCAGGCATCTTTGGTGTACAGATTACCTATCTAAATTACTAGATCCCAGTCCCATATGTGTACAACAGCCACTATGCATAAGTTTTAACCCGTTAAGTAGATAAGAAGCATTACCATGCGTTTCAGTGTTGGAGCATTTCCTGGGATTTCTGCAGTACAATCCACCTATCCAAATCACTAGAATCCTGCAGAGATTATTATAAGCCCGCATGTAAGAGAAGGGGGTGCCATACCGCAGAGATAAGTACCTGCACTGGAATGATATGTGAGATGTGGACAATATTGCCCCTTATTACTACGCATTAATGTAAATCGTCTTTAAGCTAGTGGAACATCAATTAATATACTTTAGTTATTTTTGAGTGATGTTTCAAATGACATAACTCTTCTTCATTTGGATATGCCCAATGTGAAGAGACTTGGTCTCAGTGTAAGGGATTTTCAGGTTAGAACATTTCAAGTCAGAACTGATGTGTCTGTTTTGATCTAACTCATTTTGGAGCCAAATTGCCTTAGTACCATGTTACATGGTTCTATAATTTCTCATAAGGGCCAAAAGCCATTATGAGATCGGCCACTCAGTAGATTTCAACTACAGTTGTGAAGGAAGTAGGAGTTGACTATGTCATTAACAGTTGAAGGTGACAACAATTATCTCAAGAAGGATAGGTACAATTCCAGCACTAATGATATTTGTTTCATGAGAGTCTTTTGTGATCTTCACAAAATAGCTATGAGTTTGTCATGAGATTAACCTCTATACTTTTTTGATTACTTTGATAGAGCTTATTTGGAAGGGGCACGTCCTGACACAAAACAGCCACCACTGCTGCCACTTGATGGTTTTTGTTCAGTTCTAGAGTACACTGGTCTGTGACTTCCCAGTTGCCAATTTACCTGGCATTGGCTGCAAAGCTTATTGCCAGTAAGCAATGTTTGGCGGGTGTGGATAAGCATAAAAAAGATATGGTAGTTTGAAATTGGATGAAACCACCAATGCATTATGACTAAATAATCACTAGATTTAACAAACAGATCCACAAGCCTCCAATGAATTGTGAACATATAATCTCTAGATTTAACAGATAGATCCACCACCCCTGCAATTAATTATAGACTAGGTAACTTGCAAAAGCATGTAGGTTACTGCGAATTGTCAAGGTGTGTTCATGAGCACCCATAACCAATGTGCTTGAGCTGGTTACCAGACATAACCTACAGTGTTAAGGTTGGAGAGTGACACCTTAACTCTCTTGTTCGTGGATGAGAAGTCCCACAACCAACTTGTTGACGGATGAGAAACATGTAACCCTCCTCTCAATCGACGAAAACTCATAACTTGCATCGATCTGGATGAAGTACAAAAGATAAAAAAGAAGAGTAGTTTATGCATTGTGATCAACAAGAGGAGGACCAATCAGAAGCTTGAGAACCTGTAAACTGTAGGTTATAACATTATGACCTAGAATCTCAGTGTTTTGGGGGGCGGGGGGGGGCGGGCGATATTTCGCCAAATTTCAACCTGAAAAATATGATTTGGATCCATACAAAGGATTTTCCATGGAAAAAGTCGACCAAATTCACCAAATTTCAAAAAAAATTTCCCCAGAACGCCAGATTTTTATGATAAGTTCCAGTAGGTAGCCAAGAATATAGAAGGATTCTGTTTTTTTTCTACTTTCATATCTAGTCTGTAGCCAAATCTGGCTAAATCATCTAATGGATGATCGCTACTTCGGCTACATCACAAAATTGAAAAAAAAGAAGAAAAGAAAACCCCTGACCTAGATCCATAAGCCTGGAATTAATTATGGCTAGTTGATCACTAGATTTAAGGGCTAGGTTTTCAAGCCTTTCCAAAATAAAAAAGGTGCTACCTAGATAAGCACTAGATTGAAGAGCCAGATCCATAATCCTTCAATTAATTAATCAATGAAGCCTAAGTAAAGAAGCACATAGATTTAAGAGCCAGATTTAAAGTGGAATACCGAGAGAGCAATGGAACTGATCTAGAGATATATGTACAAGGAAAGATTAGATTTACAGTTTGTAGTACTGATCTGACTACTGGCACTGAATCTAGATTCGTCAGGTCTTACGTTGTGACTTGTGACCCCACACTTGTACAGAAAAACAAGCTCTTGAGTAAAATAGGAAAGAAAAAAGTTATCCAGTTTTTGTTTGTTTTTGGGGCTAGTCTGGCACTACTAGATCACATAGCTCTTTGTTCTTTCTTTTAGGATTCTGCTCCCCTTCCCTTCCATTCCTTTCCCATACCTTTCCCTCCCTTGTGTCCATCTCTTTGGAACCAACGTGTATTTTTAGTACCGCGGATTCTGTGACAAACGTCGCGTTGTGGTGGTGGCGCTTCGCCTCCTAACCCAACAGTTTTCCCCCCCATGCTATGGGCTTTTGTAGCCACATTTGATTAACTTGTGTGCAGCTGTAGCTGTAGCTGCTGCTCCAATGCTTTTTGATGGGGTTTGCAGTGCCTCCTCACTACACAACAGCTTCGAGACTACTCTTTATGGGTTTGATTTCTGTCCTGGTGTGGTGTGGGGGTATTTTTGCCTCGATGTCATGACAACTTGGTTTTTCACTTCTGTTTTAAGTGTTCACTGGCCGGAGTTTGTCTCTGATCTGTCTTGTCGATTTCTTATTTTCTGCACAAATCTGGAAGCAAAATCTCTTTTCCTAGTTTAGCTCTCTCTCTCTCTGGGGTTGTGGTTTGTTGCTAGCAGAATACTTCTGTTGATTTTAGTGTCGAGACTTGTTCCTGATCCTCCAAGATCGTAAATGAGAGTAGATGCTTTGAAAGCTTCCAACACCCGTCCAGTGTACACGGTCGCTTTCTGGTAGTTCCTTGTTAGCTCATCCTCGACTTGAATCCCTGTTGGTGCTTGTTTTTTGTGATTATTACAGAAGTCGCTTTGGGTTAGCGCACAACGTCATGGAGTATAGCAGTCTGGATCTCCACTCAACAACTGGGCAGTTTGACAAACACACAGATTTTGCTGGAAGTTATCCGTTCGTCGATTCATGTGTCAATAATGCTGGGCTTGAGATGGTTGGTGGTTCACAGTTCCGTGCGATGTGTCAGAATCCTTATCGCTGGTCCGATTCTGCATCCAGCTGTTTGCAGTGGGCAAAGGTTCAAGCCGGAGAGCCATTATTGTCGCATACTTCTTCGTCGAGTGTTCCTGGAGCTTCTCCTTCGGCTGCCGCAGTGGTGCCTTCAGTCTCAGTAGCTGCGGATGTCGACCCCAGAGGACAACAGTTTGAAGTGTTCTCGCCGTCGTTTCCAGATGAGGTTCCGGCCTTCTCTGTGCAACTTGGAGCAAGCTTTCCATCACCTCAGTCGGCATGTCGGCAACGGATGGCTCCGTTTCCCACTACACGGCAGCTTGAACTCGTCTCGGTGGTTGGCAAATCTTCATATGACAACAACACTCCTGCTGCTGCTGCATTTGTGGAGAGTAGTTCGCAGTATAGGGCGAACGTTGGAGTGGATCGATGGGGTGGGGAGAGTGTGCCCTCACCTGCTGTGTCGAAAAGAGTTAGAGATAAGTTTACTGATCCTCACAAAGTACAGCAACGGATCAGGAAGGCCGAGAAGAATCTCGGGTGCAGTTTACCGCAAGGCGCTGGTGCGAAGCCCAAGGTCACCTTGGAACACGCGGACCACATTCTGAGAGAGCGGCAACGTCGAGACGAAATGAGCAACAAGTTTGCGGTTTTGGAATCTTTATTGCCACCGAGTTCTAAAGTAGGTCTCCGATCCGTCTCCCATGATCTCTTCTCCAGACTCTTAGAGCTTCTTGAAGCAACAGAACATTGAGCAATCGCGTAGCCTCTCTCTAATCTGCGTGCTGGCTTGAGTCTCGACGATGTTGGTGTCATGTTCAAGCTTTTGAGAGCATCGCAAGCAGAACGATTGATCAAGCCGACCGATTGGGGTTCGATGTTTGTTTGTTTGTAGAAACTGTACTCGAGAAACAGATCAGTGTGCAGATCGCCAACTAAACTACTGTTGCGTCTAATCCTGGAAAGCGTGACAGGTCCACTATTGTTAGCGATTCTGCCGACTACGTGAAGAATCTGCATCATCGAATTGGGGTTCTCCAACAGAGACGCATCAAGATGGCAGCTGCTGCTGGCGCTACTACTACAGAAGCATCTCCAGCACCTCATCATGGAAGCCCAATTCTGGCTCCAAGCACTTCTGCCTGGAATCCATTGAGTCCTCCTGTTCAGACTTTGCAGTCGTCTCCGGACAGTGCAGCTCTGTGTTTGAAGCAGTCCAATCCAAAGAAGCTGATGGAGGACCAAGTCTGTCAGGATCAGGACTCTAAGAAAAGCAGTAGCTGCTTTCCTACTGAACAAGAGCTTAGGGAAATCAATTTGGTGCTGAAGAGCTGTGTGGAGAAGCTGGAGGTGTGTTTGGACCTTCCACATAAGATATTCATTCACATGATCTGCAGGCCACAGGAGAGATTCCAGAGCAATGTGCTGCAAGGCATTGAGAGCCTCAATTTGGAGGTGTTGCAATGTAACATCAGCAGTGTTGTTGCAAGTGTGATTTGCATCATTTCAGCCAAGGTACAGTATTACGTCTACAATGAATTCATCATCATCCCAGCTTCCTGATGCTCAGGGGTAATAAGCATAAACAACTTTGTTATTGTAAACCCTGTGCAGTCAGGCTGCCATGGCTAACATACATTGTAGAAACCTGTTCTCAAACCATAATAGCTCATAAGAAGACTCATGAGGAAACAAGATAATAAGACTCATGAAATCTTCAACTGAAATCTTAGAATATATTGCTACAAGGTGGTGAAAAGTAATCCCTGACATGATTTTGTGCTCAGCTCTATTGGGTTGTAAGTGAGATCATCTTCCACAAGAGGATGCATGGCTGGTTCATAAGGTATTTGGCATGAATGTAGTACAAATTGTTGCATGACATATTCATGGAACTAGTTATTTGTGCACCAATTACTCACAATTGTGTTGATACTGTGTGTAGCCATGGGACATTCCAGCTTATGATGCTCTGTGCAAAGATGATATCATAGCTGCTGTACACTCTGCGCTTGGCCCAGATGCAATGGTGGGGGCAATTACCTTACAGAAAGGGCTGTAAGCTGCAGCTTGTATGCAAATTAACAGGGTGATCTCAAGCACAATCATCTGAGTTGCAAGCTAATAAGCTTTTTTCTCGTGAGGTATATTATATTGCTGTGATTAATTGGCACTCTCATTAAATATTAGCATTATTTACAAGGAGTCATCTGTGCAAGAATAGTGCCACATGGAAGTGTTGTGAGGACATTTTCTCAGCAAGATATGTATTTTCTGTATTGTCTGAAAGGGGCACACTTAAAAACCCTGTTCCATGTTCCCTGTCCGAAGTTTGGACTGTACATGCAGCATTGACTGCATTCTGATGGATGTATCTGTGGCAACTCCTTTTTCACTATAAACTAGGAGGTTTCTTGAAAGAATTCTTATAAAGCACTTCAAATTCTTTGAAAAGATGCAGACAACTGACACATGATGAGTTGTAAACTCTACAGTTAGAAGATGGGTACAACTCAAATACACAACTACCTTGGCAGTGATCAGAGAATTTTTCAAGCAGCTCAGAGAACAAAATCGTATTTGGTGACTAGTTGCAAGCTTTGAGTGAGATTTCTTGTTTGTTGGGTTTTGGATCTATGCAGGTGCCTCTGATATGTGCATAGGGAGGAAGAACTGACAGCCTGTAGATATCCTACCAACCTAACCTTGGTTTTCGATGTTAGTCAAAGAGTGTAGTGCTATGGAGAGTGGAGGTACAACCAATAACTGGTTCTAGATTATGGACCATAGTCCAAAAGGGACACAGTTAATTCAGATGGCCCCCTGGTTATGTATGACATAATACATATTGATCAAGAAATAAGGTTTGCAATGGTTAGCTAATTTTGAGCACCTGTTGAATGATTGTTTATCCTAGAGGTTCCCTGAGTTAGCCCCCTTGTGGTTGCTAGCTGGTTGACTCTGATATGTAGATCAAATCTACATGTTCATACACAAGGAATGTGGGTGCCATACAGATGAAACTTCTGGTTCACTATTGTTTTATCGCAGCTATATGCTAGGAAACAATTCCTTGTCCAGGAGCGGCTGAACACGGAAATCAGAGTATTAACAATTTGATTGAACTTAAGGGATTGCATATAAGATGGAAAAACAACAAAGTCTCTAGGTGAACATATGATTTTTCAGTTTATATGGTATGGAATTAGTCTAGTGACCTTGTCCACAATGTAGGTGTGAGTCCTAAATGGTGAATAGCCACTAAGTGTTGCTTGGTAGATCAATTAAAATTCTCCATGTTGCAAATGGTCATAGACTAGCCAGTTTCTGTTATTGATTACACTGATGAAGTCATTGCTGTAAGCTTACATGTAATGATCATTCTACAGACTACCTTACAGCTGTTGTTTATGTTGGAGTTGAAATTTGGGAATTGCCAAAAGTTTCAGGCAAGCGATTATAAAAATTCTGTATCCTGAGCCCCTGTTTCAGTTCCAAAAGAAACAGGAAGAACCCGGTGTCATGTTAGCCATTTCTCAAGAAATATAGCTGATAAAAGAATGAGTATACTCATTTGAGCTGCAACATTTTGCTTCATTTCATTTTAGCTCATCCCTGTATAGTAAGCAAGCATCTAAGATGCCTAAGTCTCCCCTCTTGTACCCTGATCACAGGAATATTGGCAGTGAATCTACGGACTGCACATAGAGTTTGAGACCGAATCTGTAACTGATTGAGGAGAAAATGGTAAATATCAAACAAGTATTAAATGCTCTGTTTGTTGATATTCATTCTCACAAGACTAAATATGGATTTGTGCTCAAGTTTTGGTGAGCACATCAGACGGGATTTCACTTGGAGGTGGCATTTGGGCATAAGCTTTGGGGACTTGAACAATTTAGCTCATGTAGTAGCCAATCAGCTCAACTGAACCTGAATTGGAGCCAAGTCTACGAAGGTAGGATGCTTAAATTATGATCTAGGAAGGCCCACAAAATTGATGTTCAACAGATGGAATCTTCAACACTATATTCATGGGTACAGTTCCTGGCCAAACCACACCAGCTGCAAGGTATGGTGAAATACAAGGAAGTACTCAATTGTAGATTTTAGTACATGACATGCAAGCTTCTAATGGAACTCACTACTTTTCTCCAAAGGCAGCATGTCAGATTAGATCACTAATTTTCACTGCAGACATACATGTCTTCAATATCAGGTGAATGTAGCTAATTTGCAGATCACGATACTTTTGGCTTAGCACTATTTGACACCAATGACATGAATGCTGTTGTCAGCTATGGTTGAAGTTTCTTGTAAATCTGCAGAATTGTACATGCATGATACAACATCAGTACTTCTGGTCCTCCTCCTGTCTCCATCTAGTCTTAAGACTCATTGAATATGTACAAGGAAAACTATTGGTTATGATGTGAACTGGATATGATCTGAAAGATAAAGGAGCACACAAATTATGAAGTGGAAAAACTCAAATCCAAATTTAAGTTGAAGAAGGTGAACCTGGGAAACATCTTCAAGCAATACTAGTGTGAGCAATACTAGTGTGCGTCGCCTTGCTAAAGAATTATCTTGTTAATATCAAAGGAAAGTTGAATCTGATTTAATTTCATAATTTAAAGTCTCTAATTTTTTTATATAAATTTTTATTGTTTATACTTGCAGCATGTGTGTGCTATATCTTCCACACTTATGCACACACCAATGAAAAATCACTTATACTATGTTGCATTTGAAGGATTTTGATAGGTGTCATTCTTTTTGGACCCATTATTGACCACTTTTTTTTTCCCTACTTATTCGTTATAGACAGAAAAATATGGTCCAGTGTTGTGTGGGTATTAGAATTAGCTATAGATACCTGTTGGTTATCAACCTGGGTACATACTCACTTACCTGATGAGGGTGAAAACTAAAGAAAACCTGATTTTGGTATAGAACCTTGGTTCTCAAAAAAAATTAATTTCAAAAATCCGGTTCTTTAATTGTCAGTTTTTTTTGTTAGTTCTTTGGTGAAAACTGCTGCTTTGTTTATGTTTCTAAAATTCCTGTAATCGACAGTTCTCTAATTGTTGATCTTTCCTCAAAAAATCGGAATTGCTGGTTCTTTGATTTTGAAAAATTTAAAGAACCAGAACTGTTGGGTATTTAAAAAATTAACTAACCACACAACAGTGGTATGGTCTCAATAGGTCATTGAGCAAAAAAAAGGCAGGATATCGATGGATAATTGTACATTTGTGTTCTTGGCTACAATGGCCCTTTCAACCTTCTTGTTCTTGACATTTGAAAATTGGTCCAAAACATTGTACGTACTTCAATCAATTATCTTTGAAAGAAATCAAAGAGATCTATTTGGGGTACTCTTAGAAATTAGAGGCCAAGATAAAAATGGAAAATAGGGTTGCTTTTCTGTTCCTGGAACCCTGTTAAACCTATTTAGGAACTTTTTCATTATACGTTCGTTGGGAACATTAGAACTCAAAAACTTGTTAATCCCATTATAGTTTCAAATACTACATGATGTGGATAGTGCTTTCTTTCATTAAAAATAATAAAGTGAAAAGTTTTCTTTATGCGTGTGTTTTATTATGACGTTTCTTATGTTATTAGCAAGGGATGCTTTCACCCAAGATATATTACACAATGTTAAATATAGGTGTTTCATTTCATATGGGTATCTTGGCCTTAGATAGTTCTTTCAAAGGTTGTTGATTATAAAACATAAATGAGTGACCCCTATTCAATTCAGGTACAAATTACATTGTTGATTTTTTTTTAAAAGGCTTGTTCAATGAATTGTGGGGTAATATAACCATTGTTGGCTCACTATTGACATGAGTATAAAAACATTTGGGTGTTATCAACATGAAAATAGATAGTTTTCAAATAGATAGTTAGTTTGTGACCAAAAAAAAAATGCAAGAAAATACCCATCTTCGCACACATTGATTGACCATTGTCCATAAACATTTTATCTTGATGTTGGTATTTCTCCTTTTGTGCTACTATCATAAATCATTACAATGTAAACCTTCACTATTGGTGAGTTTCCTAATGAGTCTACAACCTCCTTAATTATTCAAACCTAATTCAACAAACATGATCATTCCAAAGCACAAATAAATGTAAAGATATTTGGATAAGAATGCTCTAGATCCTTTCAACAGGCCATCATGGTCTATTCTAAATTAGCTAAATTCTCTTAACCCACATAGCTTAACCAATAGATTTTCCCATAAATTTTCCTAGAAATTAAATAAAGATCAAACGGTGCCCCCAACATGATGTAGTGTCTTGAGTCCTCAAATTTGCCCACCCAAGACATTACAACATCCATACCCTGGAATTCCCAATTACTTGGGTTTCAAAATTTCTGACCACCTTTCACATAGAATTCCCTTGAACATTTGTTGATTCACTCAAATCAACCAATGTATTCCCCTATTGATCTTCATCACCTCGAACATCTCTACAATTTTATTCATGTTTTTAAGTTTGGAGTTTCCTAAACTTAACTCATGTATGCATAAAAAATATACCAAGAATCAGAGTCTACTTGAAGACACTAGTTGAAGGCATTCCTCCCATCAAGCTAAACACTTGCTAAATATGTGCAATCTAATGCACCTTCTTTACCAAGTAGCTAAAGTAAGAAAAAAAAAAAACCTCCTTGAAAAAAAAACATTGAAATCATATACTTAGCTTCCAAAATAGCTCTTCCTTTTAAACATTTGCATCACCCACCTCTTCAACAATGTTGCCCTCCATTTCCTTTAGTTGTGCCTACCATAGCCAAAAAACATGAAGAGCATCCAAACAAACTCCATCACCATCACTGTTCACAATTTTTGCAAAGCTAGTTTTCACTACAAAACTCATGAACCAATTTACCTACAACAAACACACACCATATCCATAACCACTAATAGAAGCAAACACACCAACTAACACATCCTTGTTGTTTTCCCAAATTCAACGCTTGATCTTTTGATCATTAGGTTATCATCATAATGATGATCTTAGTCCTTCTTTTCATCCCACATATGTGACAACTCCCTTTTGGATTTAGCTAAGTCCCCGTAGCTACCATCAGTCACGTTTCAAGGTAGTACACTTACAAATCCCTCATGGGGTGTTCCCATTGTTGTTCATCCTTGCCCTTGATGATGCATTTCCTTATGCCATCATCTTGCCCCATGCTAATCTATTCATCCACATACCCCACAAATAAATAAAGACCTTCCCAATTACTCATTAGAGACTTTTTTTTACTTAGCTTCTTCATTTTTATAAGGTCAATTCCAGCTTGGAATGATGGAAATGTTTGTTTTCCTTTTCATAACACATACATCTTCTATTGTTGCACCTAAGCTTGGGCATTGTTACCTAATACTGACATGTGTAGTTTAGAAATAAGTTGCATCTTTGTAATAATTCATTATATAAACTATTCAACATTCATATCTTCATCAAAAGTCTGAGTCAACATGCAAAGCTAATTGTCAGTTTTTAATTTAGGGGTTCGTCCAGTCAGCACCATGTATGGAAATAATTTCTGTTGGATTGTACCCCACATCTATAACCAAATAAAACTTTGGGTAGGTGCAAATCTAAAGTACTTAAATTCTTTTGGCAAGTGGACATCACAATGATTCCATGCTTCAAGGTTTTAATCAACCTCTCAACCATACCATTGCACTACGACCATTAGGGAGTAATGTACTAATGATGTATACCGTACACTTTGCAAAGATTATCAAATTTAGTTGACCATCCGCCATCATTATCAATAAGGATAAACTTGGGTACTTCGTATCTACAGATAATTTCTTCTTCCAAAAATCTAGTAGCCACATATGTGGTGTGGTCAAGTACAAGTTTAGTTTCACATCACTTCGAATAATGGTCGATAGCCACTAGAATGTACTTGTTGCCATTTTCTATTTTAAGAAGTGGTTCAGTAGTGTCCAATGCAACCTTATAAAATAAATCACAAATTGGAATGTTCTTCAAGTCCTTAACATTAGATCTAATGATTTTAGTTCCTTTCACTATTTTGCATTCTTTGCATGTTTTGACCACCATCCTCATTTGTTTTCTCCAACTATGTTAGTAGAATCTTTTATAGATTTATGTCAAGGTCTACTATTCTCCAAAATGCCCAATCTCATGGTGCATTTCCATGATAATGCATTTCCTTTCTTCAGGTTTAGGTACCAACCATCCTTTGAAATATAATTGATTTCCTTTCAGAACATAGTTTTGAGTTTTCCTTTTGATTCGTAAATCTTCCTCATTGATATTAACGAGTATTAGTTCAATTTGTAAAAACTACACACAATTTAGGTCCTTCCAAAAATCTTGATGATCTTGGTCATCTTCTTCACAAGCATTTTTTTCCCTAGTACTTTTTTCAATGTTGTGGAGTGTTTGAATATCTACTATGTGTTGAGTTTTTGTTACAAGCTCCCAACATGTTTCTTTATCCACAAAAGGCTTCCTTCTCTACCTTGGGATTGTTGACCTCCCCACATCCCCATTCTCTATCATGTCATCCTAGAGGTTTGTTAAGTCCTCCTGGTTTACAACATCATAGTCTACAACTAGTTCAATCATGAATAGGTTAGGCAATTATGTACCCCTTAGGCTCCTCCTCCCTATCCATGTCTGTATGCCCACTTTTTGCAGGAACCTAACGTCTTGGATTTCCACAGAGAATTTTCATCAGATTATGCATTGCCTATTGGGTTATGACCGAAAGCATCTACATGATTGGAATGCTTAGATCTTGGCCAATGATCTTAAAATTAAAGTCTTGCAACATATCTATCCAACACCCCTTCCAACCACAGGCATCAAACATTGTTGCAAGCCTTTAATGGTTTGTGATTCATCCTTAGTGTAAAGTGATTATGATGCTGAAATTGGCGAAAATGCATCACCCCTTAGATTAGGGCACAACATTCCCCTTCCATAAGATGCAATCTTCATTGGACAATGGACAACCCTTTATTAGCATAGGCAATGACACACTCCTTCCTTCCATCCTTTTGTAATAGTATAACAACAATTCCTTTTGCAAACCATTCAACATCTAGAATAAATGCTTTGTAGAAGTTCAACCTTGCTAAGACTAGAGTTGAAACTAGCACTCGCTTAAGTTGATCAAATGCTTCTTGACAATTTGTGGTCAACTAAAATGTTGCATGCTTCTTTGTCATCTCAAATAGCTAGGGGGGTAGCAATCTTTGCATAATTTTGGATGTAATTACAATAGTAGATGTCAATGCTAGGAATGCTCGTATGTTGGTTACTATTATGGGGATAAGAAACTCTACTACAATTTTAACCTTGTTTGGGTCAAGTCGAGTTCTTGCATTCTCAAACATATGTCCCAAAAACTTGATGTTCTTGGTAGAAAACACACATTTATTCATATTGAACTTCAAAATTACATCCTTAAGACGTTGTAACACCATACAAATATGGTTGAAATGATCTTCCCAAGTGATGCTGTGGATATTAAGGTCATCCGTAAAGACCTTCAAAAATTGTTATAACCAGTCCAAAAAAATGTTCGTCATTGTCCTTGAGAAAGTGCTAGTTACATTTTAAAACCCAAATGGCATTACAAGCTATTCATATAGGCATGTTTCAATGATGAACGTTGTCTTTTTTACATCATCAGAGTTCATCCTAATATGCCAAAAACCACATTACAAATCTAAAGCTATGAACCATTCTACAGAGCCCATTTGGTTCAAAACATCATCAATTAATGGCATAGGGTATGTATCCCTCTAGGTTTGAATGTTCAATAGCCAATAGTCACCAGAAAAGCGCTTGTTGCCATCCTTTTTCACATGTAATGTGACTTTGCAGGCATATTTTGATGAATTGGCCCACATTTTTCCTAGCTTTACCAATGCATGGATTTGTTAGACGTTCACATTTGCCTCCTCCCAAAAGGACAACCTATTGGGGCTAGTATGATAGAGTGGTAGACCTTGGGTATTAATCATATGCTCACCAACAACACAATACTTTAAGTCCCTTTTGTGCCATGCAAATACGTTTGCATAAGTTTTTTAAACATGTTATTGTTTAGTGGCCTTGTATTTGATGCAAATTAAGATCCACCTTGATCAATATCTTGATTTTCTCCCATCTTCTTTCATTGACATTTTTAGGATCAGACTTGATACCTTGTTGCTCATTATTGACATCTCCCAATTGGAATAGAGTTGGCATCTCCACATCCCTGGATCCTTCAAATTGACGCATGTTTTACTTTTTTTATGGGTTGCCCACTTCAACTAGTCTCATAGTCATCCTCTTCAAGGATCACGTCATTCATGAATTCATTAGCATGTTCTTCCATAACCAAATTTATGTACTAATTATGAGGAGGTTCAGACCTAATTAGGTCATTCAATCCTTGATATTTGAGTTCTATAGTATGTTTTTGTTCTTTTTGCATAATCAATTGTAGCCTTATATTTCCTATCATTGGGTTAACCATCACCTCTTCATATGAGCTAGATTCAGACTCAAACTCATCCACGAATTGGTTTTCATCTAAGACCCTCTCCATTGTCTTTTCCTAGTTTCCAAAATCCTAAATTGGCTCCATCTGTTCCATCTTGTTAGTTGTGTTCAAATGGGATAACTCAAGAATTACTTGGTTAGTGGATCTCTTAGAATGGTTTGACTGTTCCACAACCAACTGCAACATATTGACCATGTTAAATGGAAGCACTTGCACATTAGACCTAGGACCTTGTTAGACATGAATCAAACCTTTCATAATATCCACAATCGCACCAATCTTGATTAAGAAATCAAGTCCCAACAACACATTGTAGTTGTCCATGTCAACAACCATAAACACCATGCTACAATTGGTTTCCCCAATCTAGAGAAGTAAACCTTCAATTGGATGAAAGCACATTAAGGTGGAGTACATAATCTTGTCACAACTTGTTAGATTATCAATCATGGGCCATGGAACAAAATATAAATGGACAATATGTGAAAAGGACTCAAAAAATAATATTGCATGTGATATGATCACATTGTATGAATTTCATGAACAGGTTTTGAGTCACCATAACATATTGGACTTTTGAAATGCCAAAAACCATGCATCATAGTCCATATCGTATGATTATTGACTTATTATATTTACTAAAATGCTTAATTGAATGATTTTTTAAAGCATAGAAAGTAGTGTGATGTCATTGATACAAAGGAAGATAATTTTGAATGATTTTGAAAACCATAAATTGAAATATATAATAAAATATGGTTTTAAATAAAATATTCTATTAATTTGAATTAATAATTCGAGTTTTCATTTTTTAAATGTAAAATTCTAACACAATTATCTACAATTGATAAAGTTTTAAAGTAAATTTTTTTTGTTTAGCCTTGTCATATGACTCGTGTAGTATAATATATTTTGCTATAGTGTAAAATGGATATTTATTTTTACACTAGTATGGATTCCACATATGTTGGAAAGTACTCCACCTTAACGTGTTTTCACCCAATCCTTTCAAGTGCCTACGTCACCACACTTGAGGCGGTTTTATAGGACTCAAATTCGATTACCAAATGCATGATTCCCAACTCCTTTATTACAATAACTGCTAACATAGGCATTGACACCCCAATATTGACTAGCCTTTCCACAATGTAATTGTTGATTATTACCAGCAAGTGTAATGTCTTATTCATGTGGTTTTTGTTGATGTTAATACGATGTATAGTGGATAATTGTTAAACCATTACATTTGTTGGAATAGTGATGTGCTCCTCATTTTTACACCTCCTTGCCAATTTGACCAACCCTTCCACATACTCCAGTTCTCCTGGAATGGTTAAGATGGTCTCCATAGGTGTAAGAGATATCTTACCATTGATGAAGTGTGTTAGAATTGTAGATTTTACTATAGACGTTTTTTCCAAACTGATTTCCACATCTTTCCTTCGAGCCAAATCACCTTCCGCCACATTAGTACCTTTCTGTTCTCCTGTGTTTATTTCCACATGAATCCTTTGCCTTGGTACCCTAATGTGTGAAAATAAGTCATGATTACTTCCACAAATTTTATCCAATTGGTTTTGGACTGCTTCTTCATCATCTACAAGCATACATTTCCAGGTAATTAGTTGTAGCTACACTTATTTTAAGATTTTTCTTCCAACAACGTTCTTTAGTATGCCCTAGACCTCCACAAAATCCACACCTCAACCCATAATTTTTCGTCTTATCTGGCCCCCAACATTTCAAACATATTGGTCTAAAGGTAATGTATTTTGGACATTTAGTGGCGAAATGGTTTTCTGTTTTACAAATTTGACATCCATTGAAACTTGTAGAAGCCATAGAAGTTAAACCGGATTTGGTTTGAATCTTTATTTGCCTCTTCAATAAATTAATTAAAGATTCATTCTGGACCTATTTTTCCACAACAATTTTTCCAACTATCCTATTTTTTTCTTGTTATTCTTTTAGCATCTCAAACGGTGCCTCACCAAGTTCTGCCAACATCTGTTCAACTTCCAATGTAGCACTAAGCAGAGCTTCCATGTTGGCATGATCATGCATCACACACAATTTTTTTATTTCAAGTTTCAAGTGGGACAAAAATCTCTTACGTTATTTGGCATCCTGAAGTTTGCCTCTTGTAAACAACTTTTCCATCTGATCGTAATATGTCTAAACCCATTGCTTGGGTCCTTGCTTAATTAGATCCAATTTGGCTTTGATTTCTTCCTTATCATTTGTGCCATACTTCAACAACATAATTGCTTTCATGGCTTGTTAGTCCCTAGGAGCTGCAACAAGCTTTTTGAACCATTCCTTGGATTTTCCCGTAAGATTGAACTTGCGACTCAAAAAAAAAATCAATTTGTCAATACCCCTCACCTCAATTTCCATCTCCAATCATTCAACCCAATCATGCACATCTTCAAAATTTCGACCTTAGAAAAGCTCATCCATACCTTTGGGGCTTGTCATCATGAGGTAATCACTCACTCCATTGCTATTTCTAATCTTACTATAGATGGAGATCAAAAGAAGCTCCTTCTTGGTCAACACCCAGAGCAAAATCAATGCATTCTGACCAGTTCCTATACCACCTAGTTTTTGCATCAAAGCTCCCACTTATCATTTTGGAAATTGTTCCAGAAGGTTCAATTCTAATCGTCTTATCTCTTGCCCTAAACATGTCCTCCATCCCTTGCATATATAATCTGACATAATGTTGTTTAGTGTTTGTTGATCTTGTAACGTAAATGTCTCCTAACTTGGAGTAGGTTTCCCAACCTCAAAACTAGATAATTCAAAATCAAATAAAGAAGGTTTAGGGACATTATCTAAAATAGAGATACTCCCTAATGGCTTGGCTATTGCCATCCATCATGAACTTCAGCATCAATTTCCTTTAGTATAATTCCAACTCATGGTTGGGGTCATCATTGATCATTATGTATGAGCTAGCTAATAGTTGGTGTGAATCATACTAGACCTTTTCTTCATGTTCAAAATTCCACAACCATCCTCCATCAACATTTCTTCCCAATCTCCATACTAAAGCCTTGGATTCTACTCCTAACCACTTTGTCACTAACAACAAATAATGTATCTATTCTTAAGAAGAAAAACTTAACTTGATGAGAAGGTGAAACTATAATTATAGGTAACAACAAATCCCCTATCCTTGGTAATGAATCAACTTCTTCAAAGATTTCAATATTCAACAAATTGGATGAAAATAAAAGAAAAATAATATATGTGTTAATGTCAAGCAACAATGACCTAACCTTTCGCTCCATCTCCAATTCTTAGCAAAATTTGAACTCTCGTATACATTTTGGTGTGGGTAACAAGCAATGCAAACTCACCTACCCTTGTTAAGTCCGAATTGAACCCAACTATGTTCACCACCCTGAAACCTTGCAACTTGAATATAACTACTCTTTCCCTAGGTAGAAGATCAAACCTAGGAAATGGAAAATCAAACTCACTTATGGCCAATATTTCATCTCTACATTGAGCCTCCCTTAATTGATGCCTTTTATCATGGTCCATAATGGTGTAAATGGTTTGTCTCTTGGTCTACACATTACACAATCAATATCATCCACACTACTAATGAACAAACCTAATTTTTCGGAAAATACTACTTTGATACCAAAAGAAACAACGACAAAAAAATCCCCAACTTCACACACATTTGATTGACCATTTTCCATAAACATTTTATCTTGATGTTAGTATTTTTCCTTTTATGTTACTGTTGTAAACCAATACAATGTAAGCCTTTGTTGTTCATGAGTTTCCTAATGAATTTATAGCCTCCTTGACTACTCAAACCTAATTCAACAAACATGATCACCCAAAGCACAAATAAGTGTAGAGATATTTGGATTAGAACACTCCGGATCCTCTCAACATGCCATGATCATGGTCTTACTTTGAATCAACTGAATTCTTTTAACCCATAAATTTTCCCATAGATTTTCTTAAAAATTAAATAGAGATCAAATGATGCCCCAACATGATTGAAGTCCCCAGATCTACCCATTCAAGACATTACAACACCCATACCTTGGAGTTCCTAATTACTTGGGTTTCAAAAAAATTCCACCACCCTTTGCATAAAATTCCTTTGAACATTCGTTGATTCACTAAGACCAACCAATGTAATCCCCTACTAATCTTCATCACCTCCAACATCTCTACAATTTTATTCATGTTTCTAAGTCTAAAGGCTCCTAAACATAAATCTTGTATGTAGTAGAAATATATTAGGAGTTGGAATCTACTTGAAAATACCAGATGAGGGCATTCCTCCCATCAAGCCAAACACTTGTTAAATATGTGTGCTTTAATGCACCTTCTTTACCAAGTAGCCAAAGTAAAAAAAACCTTCCCTAAAAACAACACAACGAAACCAAATACTTAGCTTCCAAAAGAGCTCCTCCTTTTAAACACTTATGTCACTCACCTCTTCATCAATGTTGCCCTCCACTTCCTTCATCATGCCTACCATAGCCAAAAAGCATTAAGAACGTCCAAATAGACTCCATCATCACTGCCATTCAAAACTTCCACAAAATAAGCTTTCACCATAGAACTCCTAAACCAATTTACTTGCAACAAACACACACAATATCCACAACACTAAAAGCAAACACACCAACTAACACATCCTTGTCATTTTCCCAAATTCAGTGTCTGGTCCTTTGATCATTAGGTTATCATCCTAGTGATGATCTTAGTACTTCCTTTCATCCCACAAGTTAACAACTATTTACTAATTCGATGCAAAAAATATAACCATCAATAATTGTTAGACATTGAGAGTGATTAGACATCAATAACACCTAGATATTGATAGCAATAAGGAATTAGACATTAATAATGCATGGGAACCAAATATTGATAGAGCATAGGAATGAGGAATTGACATGTGGCAATGTGAGGATAACCTTTTCAAAAAGCTTCTTCAAACATTTGAAAGGGGTTTTGCATTTTCATGCTTTGATGAAAGTGAATTTTGAAAAGTCCTTGGTGATGTGAGGATGGTGATGGAGTGCACTTGGAGGGAAAAAAGGGAACATGAAAAGGGGTTGGATTTCACAAGGATATGTGGCATTCTTTTCAGAAAAGGGGGAAAGCTTAAAAATGAAGAACAAAAGTTTAGGAAGAGGAAATAGGAGTAGAAGATTTTTGTGATTTTAAAGAAGCATGGTGCACATTAAATTGTGTGTTTGTGGTTGGAGAAGAGAGAGAGGGGTGGGGGAGAAGGGGAATAGGAAAGGAGGAGGTCAACATTAGTGCTGGGTGAATATCACAATTTTATGATACTCGTTAGATTCAGGTTTCACAAAATAATTTACAAGGGCTTTGGGTTTCATTTTTTCCCCTTAAAATTTATATGTAGAGCAAAGGTGTAACCAAAAGACAGGGGACCCAGAAAAACAGACGACGCATACACCACCTGCCCTAGACCCCGGCGCCTACGTTCTATAGATCTCTCTGATACTCATCAAACATTGAACCTCTCATGCTCAACCTTCCTGCATTCTCTTCTCTGACACACCATGCTTCAACAGACTGCCGAACACAACATCACATAATTCTCCAAACCACTTGCACACAAAATGAAGGTTCAAAATGATCGTTCTGTCGTCATATTCACTGAGTATTTACATCCCGATAGCACAAGCATGTCCTTCATCACAAAACAACAAGTCCTTGCTCCTTCTCTTGTTCTCTATTCTTCTGCAGCATGAACCCAGCTACCTATCAGACGCAGCGGAAATCCAAGACATAGCCGAAGCTCTGAGCTACAGAGATCTTCTCTTCTCAAGCTCTTTTGTCTCCAAAATTATCTCCCTCTTCTCCCAAACTACAGCCTTCTCTGATGCCTGATCTACCTCCTTACTACCTATTCTATCTCCTACATTGCCCAAAAAAAATTCTCTCCTTCCGTTCAGACTTCTGATCCTTCCTCCTCAGAGGTCCGTTGCTTCTTCCAGAAGCTTCTCCAAAACGTTCAGTGTCGATCAAATCCGATCCAGGATCCGCCGTTTCTCCACCTTAATTTAGCATGCTTCATCAATGCTAGCCGCCGCCATCTCCATCCCTACACACAACTCAAAAGAAAGCCATGCAATCTTCATGCAATACCGATGCGGCGCCGTCACACCAAGTCAGTTGATACACTCATATCCAGAACTCTAGGTTAGATCAAAGTTCGAACCACCTCCTTTCGCATTACAAAGGTATCAATATTTTTTAAATGTAAGCTAGGTCTCACAATGTCAATTCTTGAAAATTTGAAAGCAACTAAGTATTTCTTGGTGGTTCTCACAAACTAGACATTATTTATTAAAATTTCCCAAAAGATTAAAATTAAAAATTAAAAATTATTGATTTTATTCAATTTTTAATAATGAATAACATATAAGAAATGTTAAAAAAAAAAAAAAAAAAAAAACCCAGAAAATTATTTATTGAGCTTTTACACTTCAACAACTTCATCATTTTCAAACTCACTTTCAAACTCTTTTAATTCCTTTTCTAAATCTATATCCCTTTCAAAAAAAATTATTAAGTTAGATGAAAATTTACATCCTCTTATAAGATCATTAGGTAAGTTTTATTAACAAATATCAAAATTTCTAAATTTTTAGTCCACAAACGACATCTCCTTAGGTAGTAAATATTCCAACCAAAGAAAAAATCCTTTATGTTTCAATTTTGTTGGGTTGAAAATCCAACTATAGGAAACATTGCTTCATGCTTTTGTCACCATTGAAGAGGACATTTGATGTCCTTAACATCCAATTGATACCTCTTGCAAATCAACAACTCCTTTTTGACAAACTTTTCTATTGGTTCATTTGAGCTCGTAGTTTGTTCAAAAGTATCCAAACTGTAATCCTAATAAAAATATCTTGGTTAACAAAAAAACAAGTTTACCTTACCAAAGGATGCAGATGCTCACGACATTTGATCAACATGGGATATAAGAATTTCCTATCATTTTCCTCAATAAGAACAACACCTTGCTCCCTTCCAACAAATGAGGATACTATACAAAGACTTTTAAACCTAGGGTTTAACATCAAAGAGACCATATTATGGGCTTTCCTATTGTCATATTTCCTTAAGAATGAGAAGAAAGAATCCAACACATTAATTACCTCCCTTTTAACTTTACAAGCTAGCAAAGATAATTCATCAAGAACAACTGAATCATCATTCATTAAAATTTTCAAATGAAGGAACAACTTGATTTTCTTCCTTTAGTTTCAAACTCATGGAAATGGCAGTGTACAACATCACTAAGAAGCCAATGTCCACATGATTGGTTACAAACACACACATAAACAATTGAAGAAAACAAGTCCACAATAATCTGAGAAATTTGCCAAGTTAAAGGTGGAGGCATTTGACAAATGATTATCATAACAATTTGTTTGTTATAATTAAACATAATGGCAAAACGAAATTGTAAAGCTTCTTGAAACATACTAATCTTATTAACAAACCTACAAAACAACCACTAATAAAATGTTCAGTTATTTTATCCAATTTAGAAGTTCAAAAATTATAAACACTTAAAAATAATACTATAAATTAATTAGAAGATTACGCTTGGTTTTCATTAGAGTATTCAATTTTTTGGGTCAAATTCCAATTTCAACACACGCCTTATTCCATTTTTGTCTACCCTTTCTAGACTTCTTAGGCTAGGTGATGCATTTTTACAAATATGCTTGATCATACTTAATGGAAACATACTTCAAATTTTTGTAGACTTTTTCTTTTGTAATGTCATATTGACATGCCTTTGAAAAAACATGTCCAAAACAAGTGCCCTAAAAGCTTTGGTAACCATACTTCTCCAACAACTTTATCAAATTTTTGGTTAAGGTTTAACCTATGGTATCTATCACCTTCAATAAGCCAATTGTCACATGCTTTGGTTACCAATCATTGGCCAAAAAATTAATAACTAATGCAAACACATTATAAGTTCCTTTGGACATCCACATGTCAAAACTAATGGTTGTAGAATGACATTCTACCAATGTAGGAAGAACATACGTTTGAATTGTCTTCTCCATTAACATAATGAGAAATCACATCCATCAAAACCACACTACCCATAACTAAAACTCAAAACACAACTCATATACAACTATTGTGCAACTATATATTGTGTATTACAACTAGTGTGCAACTAACCTTCTAGAAATATGGTGTATTAATAAATAAATTATCAATTAAAAAATTAATTAATTATATTACAATTGTAAGTGAATTGAAAGTGGGTTTTCTATACAATAATTTATACACATCATACATACATACGTAGTCAACCATGTTTGACTTTTCTAAGAGTTGCATAAAATTGTTATAAATGTGCCACTAAAGCAACAACTATGTTGCAACTAGGTACAATGTACATATATGAGATCATGCCATGTGTTCACATTTCCATCACCCATCATGGAACACATTTGCAACTAGTTTTCAATTATGATTCCCATTGATACAATTAGCCCAACTACTAGTGTGTCACTACTAAAGTACTACTATTCAACTATGTTATGATTATAATACAACTATTTATAACTAAATAAAGATATATATTCATTAATTAGTTATATCTTCACCATATGTGTTTCATTTTGAATGATTTAAAATGTTATGGGAGCACTACCTCAAGCTTTAGAAATCATTTTTGAAATGTGAAGGAAAAGGAATGTTAGCGATGCTTTTGATGAAAATTAAGTTTGACTTCACTACTTGGTTTTTGTCTACCAAGCTACTTGCAATACCATGTATCTGAATGGTTAAGACATATTGCAAAGTTACAATCTTCTATTAGTAAACAATGTAAGAATGGGAACATGTATGCAAAAAATCATCAAACAAGGAATTAGTGTAATGTGTATTATTAAGTTTGAATACAAAAGCATTTCTCATTCCAAGTTACTTGATAAAGACTACTATTTACCCCTTATATCTCCATTATCCTTATTGACTCTTCAAACCTTAAAATAATTAAAGCCTTCATCGTTTTGATAAACCCATCAGTTCAATAGGTAATAGTGATGACAATTGAACTCAATAGGGCCTTGTTGAATAGTACCTTGCCGAATTTTGGTAGGGTGTTTACCTTAATTAAGTTGGACAACTATTTTAGTTCAATAGATAGACTACTTGATTTCGATATGACTATTTTCAAGACTTCTATAACTACTCACTACTCCCTATTGTGGCAAGTGTTATATTCCTAACAAGGAGTAATGAAAAAATAACAAGAAGAGAAATAAGCTTTCCAACTTACAAAACATTATTTTTCCCTTTTTTTCCCTCTTTGGACCCCTCCTACTTTCAAACCTTGTAACTTTTTTATTGCTTATTCATTTTAAACAATTTAAAATGTTATAGGAATGCCACTTCGAGTTTTACAAATCATCTTTGAACTCTAATAACAATATAACAACATACAAGGATTTTTTAGGTGTTTGGGAATTGGCCTTTGTAACATTTAGTGGTTTTTTTTGAATTTTTGACCCCCTCTATTTTGGAGGGCCATAACTTTTTCAATTCTACTATGCTTTTGACGATTTTTAATGCCCCAGAGGCACAAATAGGAGGGGTTTAAGTTTTTTTTAAACACCATAAACAATGGATCCTTCTCCTTGGATTTGGCTCACCTTGAGTGCTTAAGTGTTATAGTTACAATTCAATTACAACTTAATTTGCAAGGAACAACTAAAAGATTTAAACCCATATGCTTTGTTTCCAAATCCCATGTTATAAACTATATAAAGAAGGTTTGTTTTCTCATATTTTCACCTTAAAATATAAGTGCAATTTTGTGATTAGTTCAAAACAGTTTAACCTAAAGGCAAAACATAAAATAAGAAAAATAATTTCATAATATTTTTTCTATTTTTCTACCTACATGTGACCCTAGGTAAGTAGGTAGGTAGGTTTGAAATAAATATGTAAGTAAGTAGGTCTTAAGACCTACCTAGCTATTAAAATAGGTATTTATATTATTTATTTATTCCAAAATATAATTAATATGCCATGTGACAATTTTGTATTGTGCCACATGTCATAATTTTGAACAATCATAATGAACGATGGAGATCAATATTTCGAAAATAAAATAATTTTTATGTCAAAAAAATTTCATAATGCCATGTGTTACATTTTAATAAATGGATGATAATTAATGATGTTAGCATGACACCATGAGTGTAATTATAATGGAGTTGCATAATAGTTGAAAATGAATTGTTTTGATAAAATTGCAATTAAGTTACAATGAATTGCACCTAGATATGATGAGTTGCAATTTTGTAACTCATGCATTTTGTTAGTTAGCACTCATGGTGTATAAATACAATCAATTGCAAGGCTAGTTACAAAACACCCTTTTTTCATAGTGTAACCTTGACAATACTGCTTCTAAAAACTACCTTCTATAAGGAAAATTTAAAACGTAGAACCAACTACCTCAATTGGATACATTCTACAAACTAAATTGGGAAGTTGTTCTTGATAATCAAAAGACCAAGGTCCTCTAGGATCTCTTTCTATGACACATCCTCCTTTTTGAAAAAATCTTTCATAGAAAATAATTTTAAAATGACCTCTCTTGATAAATTTGTTTTTTTTTATGGTTATCTTTCTTTAATTATTTTCAACACATTGTTCATTTCTTCTTCAAACCTCTTTGCAATAAATGTGTGTTATGCATCCACATGCTTTTAAAGGAAATTTATTCCATTTGTCTTTTAATAAAAAATTAATCATTTCCTTGCTTGAGTTCTTGGATTTATTCCAATTATAAGATTTTGATAACAAAGGATACAACGCATTATTTGAGTATTTTCAAGATCAAATTTTTCATTGTCATTACCACAAAAAAACCCCGACGTAAAAAATTTCTTCTATGCAATTTTTAATATTTTCTTTGAGCATGTAACTTTTTGGGGTATATCTTTATTAATTATTTAGTGTTATTTTTTGGATTCCCGTTTGTTTATGTGTGCATACTTGGGTTTTCTTCTAATTTTTCTTTTAGAATTACATCATTCATACATACTTCAATTGTGTCATTGTTAGCACTGATTATATTTTCATTTGCAAAGGACTATTCCATTGAAAATTTTCACAAAAGTATGTCCAAAACTAATGTAGAAACCAAATTTACAACCATCTATGTACAATAAGGAAATTAAACTTTATTCCAAAAAGAAAAGAAAAGAAAGAAAGATTTATTTTTCTTTTTATTTTTACAAATAATGGGTTTAAAGGTTCAGAGTAAAAATAAACATTTACAAACAATGGCCCGTCTAAGGTGTAAAAAATAAAAAATAAATCTCTCATTCTTTCTTTCATCATGATAAAAAGGTATAAGGGTAATTGTTTATCAAAAATTATAATTTTAAATTTTTTTCACATAAACAAATAAAAGGAAAAAATAGAAAATAATCTACTTATAAAAAATAAAGGCAATAGAAAAAAAATATGAAAGAAAAACCTCAAAATTAGGAAAAAAACCTTACCTTTCTTTGGCTAAAGTTTGTTGCTCCAAGTTCCAAGCTTTTCCACCTATAAAAGAAAGACCGGGGGGGGGGCAACAAAAGTACCTAAAGCAGGCAATGAGTTGTTAAAGAGTAGAATAAAAACACAATATGTAACTTAGAGTTTTGTTGGGTTAAAAACCATAGATTTTCTTTTTTTTCATTTATGATTTTTACACTTTATAGTAAAGATGTTTGATATATTTAATTATAAGTAAAAATAATAGTAGAATATTGATGAGTAAATTGTTGTGTTTTTCTAAACTAAAACCATTGAAAGCTAATCATAGATTTTAATTGTCAAGAATAATCTATAATTTGTGAAATAATGAAACAATCCAATAATGACAAAAATGTGTCAATCTAGGAAAACTTGAAGGGATTAAAATAATAGAATGAATGTGCTATAAGTATTATTGAAAGTACAATTTGTATTGTTTGTTAGTAGGTAGAGAACAATTTTGAGTAAAATCTGCACTTGCCACTTATTTTCAAAATTTGAATTCTAAGTTTATATCTTTGAAAAAATAAAGAGGGATGAGAATGGAAAATCTTTGGACACTTATAAAACTTGTTTTGAGTTTTGGCAATTTAAAAACTTGGGTTGAAGTAAAGTCTTGTATTTGGAATTTTGGTTGGTTTGAAGTAAAGATACAAGGAGGGTGGTCATGGGCATGTGGAATACATAGGAGTTAGAATGGTTGTGGTACTATGTGGAGCTTGTTAGTATGTATGTGTTGAAGTGGATAACTATTGAGGTGTGAGGATGGAAATATGTTTAAAGTTACAATGAATTTGTGACTATTGCACCATAATGTGTAAGGGTTGTGAACCAAAGTTTGAAAAAGCTTTTGGGTTAAGAAAGATCTCAACCTAAAAGCTTTTAATTTAGGAGGGCAAGGTTGAATGTTAGATCTTGAATAAATGGCTTGAGCTTGTTTGTTGTTTGATCTTAGTAAAACTAATTTAAAGTTTGGAGGTAATAACTTTGATGCAATTGAAAAGAGCCTCAATTCCAAATCAAATAGAGACAAAAACTCACACCCTTATTAAGCTAGTGTTATTTTCACCAAAAAATGTGTGTTATAATTATGGTTAACACTCAATATATATCATACATATGATAGGATCTAGAGTCAATATTTTTTCAAACATTTTCCAAAAGTAGTATGGGTCATTAAATTAACAAATTTGGTATTGCTCCCCACACCACACTTTGATAATGATATCCCTAGAGCTATTGATCACAAATTGAGAATACCAAATTTACTTGTCTTTCTTCAACTTAGTAGGGTTTTACAACTAGTTAATAAATATGTTTGTTGTTTTAAATCAATAATTTTTTAACTTGTTAATGTTTGTAAACAATTCTTCTTAAAAATCTAAATTCTAAGGCTTATGATCAAGGCTAAAACATGACAAAAGGAATAATCTGGAATATTGTCTTGGGATTCAAACATACTTTCATAGGAGGATGCAAATAAGTGAGTCCCAACACTCTCACAAGGATTCCCACTTTGAAAACATGGGTGTTTTGAATATTTGGTACAAAGGTGTAAATAACAAATTTTGTCCATGAATTTAACCTTTTTTATATTGTTAAAAAATTATTGAAACATAAATACAAAAAATGATATTGCATTATTCATTTGGAAATCTAAAGGTCAAGTTATAGGGATGTTATTTCATGAGCTTGCGAGCATGAGCATGAGCAGGTGAACATGAGCAAGGGAGTAGAACCTAATCTTTTTTTTAATATTCTTCCAATGTGGACAAGATATTTAAAGAATATTTTGTCACACCTAGGATATAATATTTGGTGATGTGAAAGAATATTCTTCCACGTCTCATGGATGAATGATATTTATGGATGAAAATGGGGTTGAAAAATGAAAATGGATGAACTTTTTCATGAACATTCGCAACAAGTTTTGTTTTGCAAAAAACTGAACAAATGAAATAAGATACAAAAAATTTATGTTGGTTCATTGTGAACATTTCATCACATGCAATGCTCAAGTTATACCTAAACTAGTATTTCATATTGTAGCTTTGCAACATCCAAACCATATAAAATTTGAGATTACATCAAGTTCAAAGGCACATAAACATGTTGATCCCCCAAAGGGTATGTGCTAATTCAAATAATACCTGTCCACCACAAAGAGGTATGCAACCATTAGGAATTGAGACAATATCATGTACTTTAGGACACCTTACCACTTTAAACTCTTTTTTATTTTCATTCACTCTTTCAACCCCTTGGCAACTTGCACAATGAAATTGCATTCTTTTTCATTCTACTATTAATTTGCATGCAAAATACTTCAATTTACATTATTCAATTTCGTGTTTACAATCATAAAACCTCTTTACTCCAATGGCAAAAAGAAAATTGTCACCAATTGTCACACTAAACACCTTGGAATCTATGATTGAATACATGTTAATCTCAAGCATACTAGAAAGAATTTGTGAGATTACAAAAAAATTGTTGGAATATCCAAAAGATAATACTAGGTTGGACCCCTTCAGGCATTTGCTTGAGATCAAAACATGGGGAATAGAATGGAAGGGAGTAATTGACAAAACAATGGAATGGGTGGCATGGCAATGGGAAAATGTGAAGATTGACAAAGAGAGTCTTTCTCTATAATGAAACAAAGTGTAAACATTTCCAAGGATGATATGGTAGACTACAATTTGGCAATGTTTACACATGCAATGGACTTTTTCAAAGAATGTGCAAGTTTTAAAAAGCCAATTCTAGAACATTTTTTCACAAGCTTATTAAACGATTTGTCAACAAAAGACTTGCTAACACTTGAAAATTTTCTATTTACAAGATTCATGAATCCTCAATGACAACTTTATGCAACTCTAGGTAGTTGAACATGGGTTCCACAAAAATTGAAGAACAAAGTCTTAAAACAATTGGTTAATCATCGGATGATAATGTTGGCCACAAAACCATGAGATATGTATGACAACAAAAAAAATGATGAATTGAAAATTGAATGAAAAACCAAAATCTTATTCTTTACATTGAATTGTAGCTCAATAGACGTGTGAAAATGAATATTTTTTCAAAGTATGATAGAAGGAAATATTTATTTATGAAAAATTAAAATAAAATTATGTTTGAACTTGAGCAATCTTGAACAAATAGTTGATAAAAACTTCAAATCAAAGTAGTTAATGAGAATCAAAATCATATACTTGGTGTTGTGGCTAATGAGACAAATGAAAAAATATAGGAATAATAGTTTCCAGAAGGCGAGTTGGACACATGGCATGAACAAGAATGCAAACAAAAAATGTTATGAAGCCACATAAGGCCAAAGTGCCAGTGAACTAATCATAATTACATGTTACACACAACATTCATGACATGAATAGGAAACATACATGTTTTACCAATTATAACATTTTAATATAGTTAGTCCCATCCAAAAAATATAAAATATATATATATTTTCTAATAGGCCATTGACTATAATAATCTTAAAACAACCTTATAAAATTTTAGACTTTGGGAAATGTTTATAATTTTGTAACATTGCACAAGTACAGTTTAAAATCTTTTGGTGAGCTTCCAAATAGCAATCAAAGAAAACGAATTCTAAATAGAATTGTTCATTTCCATAATGTCACGATATCCTTATTGAAGGCACTTTTGTTGAACACTGAGGGATTTGGACGATTACCCTTTAGTAGATAGAGGAGAGCTAAAAAGTATAGATGCAAAGTTCCATGCAAAGGTTGGGTATTGGGCATCTCATAACCATTTACAAGATAACAAGATATATGGGACAATGATAAAAATGTTTTGCTCGGAGCTTTTGAATAGCTTGTAACAACCTCCTTTAGACAATCCATGGCCAACACACCCAACTAATCAAAACTATAGAACGTGGTTTCACATGTAATGTGATTACCTGTTTGGATTTCTAAAAAAATAAGCGAATCACTCTTGCTACGAAATTGGTTGAGGAACTCTTTTGAAGTTGAAGACGATGAATTCAAAACACCAATACTCATTTACAATAGAAAGTTGGATTTCTTAATGTTGGCCAATTGCATTACTAGAAGCCCAGAGGAAGAGGAAAGCTCACCACCACACACAAAAGATGTAGTGAGGGATTCAAAAAAGGAGATGGAGAATACTCTCCCACCATTCCAAGGATATGTTGTTATAAATTTGGAAGACATGACCTTGGCACCTACACCACAATTTGTAGTGGGTTCCAACAAACTCAACAACTCACCAATGGAACTCGGTTCAACTCAATATGTTCGAAGCAAAGTTCACACTAAACCCCCCAAAAATTGCAGTCACAAGTATAATCTTTCTACAATTACTTTTTTTGGTAATGTATGGACATCACATCTTAGATTATTTTTGTTTGTTTTAAGTATATTTGATTAACTTGAAACTTAATATAATCAATTATGTTTTAAAATCCAATAAATGATGAAAAAATTGAATGTATGGAATATATTTGTGACAAAATATTACTTGTCACAGAGTTTGAAAAAATTGCACATATACTTCAAAATTAAGGTTGTGAGTGGAATTCTTGGGTGAATTTTTTATATTGTATGATATTGATATACATGAATTAAATCTAAGACCATTTAGAGATTTAAAGTTTTTGGATGAAATTTCATTAAAAAAGTGCGGTTTTTGCAGTTTTGAACAATAAATGCATAATAACATTTTTTTAAAGGAAAAGACCACTACCATATAAAAAAGGAGGAGATTTTATAGATGGGCATTGCATTATTTTTTCAAATTTCTTTTGTTTAGTAATGTTTCAGAACCACAAACATGAGGCCTATGCTTGTTGAAAAATTGTAAGTTATATATTGTATGTACATTAATTTTATCCAATCCTCTTCATCTAACCGTTGAATCAAGATTAATTTTGACTCAAAGTAAACTTTGAGTTCCAAAATGTTATGCAAATTTTTGAATTGTTTGCTTGTGTTTAAGATAGCCAAAGAATACCATCAAGATTTTAGCTTACTCTATACTATGATATTTGTTATAATCACCTTTTTTATTGAAAAGTGACTCACCTTTGAACTTGGCAACAACTACAAACCCTAGAAGGAGAAATTAACAAGTTTTTGTAAACATGGTTTTTTGAGGCTATGGTACACGAAATTATATATTTTGTATAAAAAAAATGATTTTTGAATCGATATGCATTTTTGAAGTAACAGAGTAATATGTTTGGAAAGAATATCAGGGGAGAAAATAACAATAAAAAATGCATAGGTTAATTCAAGTAGATGATACTATTGGTTAAAAAATGGGTGTCACATTTTGAGATATATGGCAAAAGTGATATCCCAAAATTTTCATTTAATTTCCACTATAATGAAAAAGGATTTAAAATAATTGAGAATCATGTACTTGCAATTTGGTTGAAACCATGCATAACATTTAGTTGCAACATTCGGAAAAATGCAACACTTGTCTATACACAACAACGTCTATCGATTACATTCGTGCTTTCAAACAATCTACATTATGTAGATAGTACTTGCAAGGTGGTCCATCTAGTCATGGTCTTGATGGAATGAATTGTTGTTGAAGAGGGCTTGAGGGTCAGGTGATCCTACTAGACTTGCCGCAATAGTGGCAAATTACATGTCTGAATCATCCTTCATAAATTGCCTACCTCACCTCAAGGGAGAAAGAGGTTTTTGGGTTTTTCGAGTGACTTGCTGATTGTCCTCCTGGCGCTAACAATGATTCCCATTGTCTTGACCGTTTGAATTTCTTTCGTCCACAAGCAACTATTCCTATTACTAAACCCAATATTGTGGATGATATACACATGCAACAACTGCCTTTTAGTTCCAATAAGTTGTTACCTTTGGTATCTTGCAATGGCTTGGAGTTGAAGGAAAATATTTGTGTTAACGGCCAATGGCATATTGAACGTTGCCCACCTAATTTTGCAATTCAATGTTTTGCACTTTAAAAAACCATCACACTCAAATGCAAAGCAAGGATCAACCTTTGCAAATCTGTAAGTGAAAATCTTGCTCCATGTTATTCAGGTTTCTAGGTATAATATCACATCAAATCATTTGAGAACCATAAACATTAGTTTTGTCCAAATGACTTGAGTTGTTCCATCAATGGAACATTACAAAAATTTATAATTGCTAGACCTATAGTGCCAACTATATGGCCCATCTAAGAAGGTACTAACTTAACTCAAAAAGAGTTAATAACTCTAGAAGAAGCAAGGTTTTCCTTTGACCGCTTCCATAGAAGCAATGCTCGAAGTTTATTTGGCTCCCAATCTTCATGTTCAAGCAATTCCCATGTGCTTGCTACAATGAGTTGCCCTAGTCTTGTGAGGCCTTTTAATGCAAGTTGTTAACCTACAACTCATGGTGGCAAGAAGGTGAGAACCTTCAATTTTCAAATTGACACAACATCACACTAACAATTGGGAGGTTGGCATTTTGCTTCTCCAGTGCACTATTTTCCTTGCTATTGATGTCCCCTTGCTTGGGTAGATGAATTTATTATATGCTTTTAGATGACAAGCGATATGATGAGATTGTTGGAAATTTCCCTAGATGTTCATGTGTCTATTTTGTGACATGTTGGCAAGTTCTTTAAGTGGCCCTAGGACATATTTGCAATGTAAACATGTGTTTCATGTTTTATAGTCAATTATGTTTTGTGGGCTCATAGAAGACTTCACTCATTACTACACGTGGAGGTGGGATGAAATTTAACATTTGTTACAACATTCTAAAGTCTTAGGACTCTAGGGATAATACATCACAATTGTATTTGTATCAAATCAATTGTGATTTTCTCATTCATGAAGCTTGCAATAAAACTTTTGATAGTCATAACAAGCTTCTTTATATATTGTCTCTTTGTGTATAATATCGTAGTACCTTGACCATTTCACAAATATTTCTCAACCATGGAGTTTCCACCCATTTTATTGCTTTTAAAAATCAAATAGTTTTTTCAACCCCTAAACATTTTGAATATTGGTTGCACTAAGGATTATGAAATGCATTTTTTAATTTTCTTTTGTCTTCAAGCCTTCACATGAAGTTGCATTTGAAAGCTCTATTTTCCAAGCCCATGTTTAGAGTCAATAAACCTTTGTTGATTTCAAAAAATAATTTGGTGACGTGACAAAATATTCCATCACATGTCATCAAATATTTTGCCAAGTCACTTGAAATTTGCCATGTGGAAAAAAAATATACCAAGAATATTCTATGACATGTCATGGATTTTTTTTGAAGATTTTATCCTACTCAAGTGAGCAAGTTCACCTACTCACCCAATAGCATCATTGGTCAAGTTATGAACAAAATAATGGCCATGAATCAAATTGACAATTTGATTTTTGGCCATTATAACCTAAAAAAATAAGGATCAAATGACATCCAATTAGATCATGTGATACAACGTTGGAGAAGTTTTGTTTTCAAGGGCTACAAATTTTCCTTTGAAAACTTCTCAATTGGAGTTTTTATAAGAAAATTATATGAACTTACAAGATTGTAAGGTTCATAATTTGGCAAAATCAAAATTTTTTGGGTCTCCCATTTTGGAGTCTTGTGAATTTTTTCATTGATGCAATTCTTTCACCAATCATACAATATACTATAAGGAAGAGAGAAATAGGTAATTCTAGGGAAATAATTAAACTCCTAGAAGACCTTATCTCAAAGCTTGTTATTTAGGCAATATTTATAATCACCTAGTTTTGTTAATCTTTGTACTAACATTAAAAACCCATTCACACACACATATAAATATGGGTATATCCATATAATCCAAGTGTACATAATACTATTAAAGGTGGGATATAGTGAATGGTAGACAATATGTTAATATTGGTGACAATGTTGATAATAAACATAGTGATAGGGGTTCAAGAACAAACAAATTAAGGGGCTAACTTCAAACAATGCACAAGTGCTAATAACAAATCATTGACATTGATTAATATGTCAGTGTGGTAAATAAATCAAGGGGAAAAATGTTGCCCAGATGGGGACTAGCTTTTTCAAGAAGCTTCTTCAAACATTTGAAAAATGGAGCTTTTCTATTTTGAAGTTTTTTGTGAAAGTGATTTTTGGAGGTGGAAAGGGGTAATGTGGAGATAGGATGAAGCACTTTTGGAGGTTTTGACACATGATGGGAGGGTAGTTGAACTCTTTGATGTGGGAACTTTAATGTTTAATTCTTGAAAAAATGAGAAATAGGAAGAAAAGGAATAGGAACTTATAAGGTTTGTGGGGGTGTTTTTTGATGAATGTGAGGAAACTAAAGGAGAAAAATTAGCAATGTGAATATGTAAATAAAATTTTCACATTTTTCAACTTTGATTTTTTGAGGTGGAAAATAAACCAAGATTTTTAAAATTCATAATAGCAAAGTTCTTGACCTCACAAGCTGTTGGCACCCCCAAATCAAGCTCATTGGTAGCTCGGGCCAACAATAGTTTCACCTACATTCCACTAGGTTTTAACCCATGACCTTTCTTGAAGTCATAGGGTAGGAAATGGGCTATACTAATGACCCATGGCCCCCAGGATTGTGGAAACATGAACTTTTGAATTGTGAATCTTGCTTAAGGTTTAGGGAATTCTAAAAAGGATTAAACCTTTTTGTAATTTGAAGTTGTTCTTGGTTGAAGGAAGTTATGGGGAGAGAAACTATGTTTTTTTTCATAGTTATGACATTCTTAGTGCGAGAATGTTATGGAAGCCCAAAGAAGCAAGAATTTTAAAATTTTTTATAGAATTTTAATTGGTAAACAATGTAATTTGGTAAACATTCGCGGGTAAAGAATGTTATGACAAGGTGCTAAATGAAGAATTTTAAAGAATTTTAAGTTGCAAAATGAAAAATGTCATCACTAGGTTTTTTTTTCAACCCTATTGGGCACGATTGAATAATAAACAATATATAATAATTCAAGGATCCCTGGTGATAGCTTCTTGGCACATAATCCAAGAGGTTTAGATAGAAATGAACCTTTTAAAATTAAACAAGTTCCAAATTTCTACTTGGGTGCTGATGGGATACAATGAGCCAATGGGATTACTGTAAAAAATGTCTATGTTATTTTTCCCCAATTTTTTTTTTTTCATATGAACGAATTTTGGAACATTTAAAAAAAATTGTTATAATAAATGATTATACTTATTCAAGTACATGACATGTTTTTTTCTTCATCATTTTAAAATAAATATGAATTTTTGAAAGTGTTTTGATTCCTTGTAAATTTAGTGTTTTGTCTTTAAAAATGATAATAATTTCAAATCATAACCAATTTTATTTTTTACATTTTAATGTTTTTCTTAATAATAAACTACAACTTTTTTTAACACATCATGTACATTTTACCCCGTTTATGTGTGGCAAAGGACTTTTGAAGTTCTAAAATTTTGGATCAATTTTGGCAAGTTTTTTGAATTTTTAAAGTTTTACAATTTCACATATTTTAGGGTATGAGTGATTTTTTCATGTGGTTGATAGGTATTTATCCTCTTTATATTTTCCCATCAAATATGTTTTATTATATGAATCCTTTTGATAATCCTTTGCAAAATTGACTATTGTTCGACACATTGCTATTCAGTTTTAGAGGTCCTAAACCAAAACTTAAACTTAAAATTTCATCAAATGGATTTTGATTTGAATTCCTTCACTATAAGAAAATAAAAAATATATGACTCTATCTATGATTATATTATAGTCATAAAGGATACATATGACTAAATGGTCTAAAGTCATATTGGAGGAATCATAAAAGACATGACATGGTACATACCTTTGTATAGTCATATAGGACAATGGTGTAGTCATTTGTTCCACATAGGCTCCACTTGTTATGAAATGTGGATGCCAACGTGTAATACACATGGCATATTATACTTATGTGGGTCCATGTGGCAATCTATTTAGCGAACTAAATTACACATGTCACATAGCAAATGACTAAACCATGATTTCTATATGACTCACACTACACTAATCAATGTGTCGCATATGACAATACAAATCTACATGTCACATAACTATTGACTAAATTATCACTAAAATTGTCATTATATTTATGTTATACATGGCATTCAAGGAGTGGCCCACATGTTTAAAAATGATAATGCCTCTTGGCATAGGGAAAATTGACCATGTGGTGCTAGTCATTTATGTGTGAAATTGGAAGCTCGAGTGGTAGTCATTTATTTGTCATTGTGTAATTTTTTTTACTAATAAAATATTACTAAATGTAAACAGGGTGTTAGCCATGGTTTGGCATATGGCAATCTATGATTTGTACATTTAGGCTTGGTTGATTGGGCCACATGGTAATTTTCTATTTAAACATTTGTAACTTGGTAATTAAAGAGGCAGTCATTTATGAGTGAATTTACAATTTTGCTATATTGAAAAAGTGCCATATTTCAGCCATATGGTAGTCATTGTTTAGTGATTTGTATACTTTTCATACTAAAATCATAGTGATTGTTTGCTTCCAGTCTAACCCTAAATTGTCAACTATGTACCTGTGAAAATGCATGCATTGAAAAATTCAATGTTCACTGATACAAGTAAATGCTAGTAATAACATTGTCAAATTCCAAGTTCCATAAAAAAAACTACAATTATAATGTTTGATTAGGTACAAATTAACCGAACATTATAGAATAAGACCTAATCATTGTAGCTAACATTGTCAATTTTCACATACTTCCAATTCCACAAGGTAGAAGCTCCTACCACATCTTTCATTAAAAACTGGTCATCATCTTCATGTGTGTGCATAAGTGGAACATTAACCACATGAGCAATTACAACATCTACTTTGATCCAAAAATTTGGAATAGGAAGGCCGTGAAATTTGTGAATCATCAAGGCACTTGCCTTCTGTTTATTGCACTATTCAAGTGCAATCACCCTCCCCTTCAATTCCTTCCTTGACATTTAATGTTACACAACCCAATTCAACATGTTTACCATTGTGAGATGCCTAATCACACCTAGATTCTAACATTGATGCAAACAATTAGTACGTACAACAAAGTTTTGGCATCATGTTCACCTAACCCGCAACTTGACCTTCAACAACACCAAACTTTGATTGAGATTTCATTCTAGGTAGTCCTTTTTTGTTGAGTAGTTTTTTTGATGGAGAGGATCTTAGTACCATAACAACCCAATCTTTACCTTCTATGCTTGGAATTTGGGGTGTTAGCTTAATTGGTGTAGTATTTTTTGTCCCAATTTCTCATATGGTGTTGTTGCGGTATGGGGCTTAAATGAACTAGATCCACCTACACAACCTAGCAAAATAGTGTTGCCTTTAAGAAGAGAATGTGCACTTTCATTGTTTAGCAAATTTACATCATGCATGGTACTTTTTTCTTTCTACATTACTACATGAGAGTCTATTTGTGCTTCTTCACAAGTAGACATAGGTTTTGAAAAAGGACTAGCCTACTCTTTCAGCTTCCCCAATAACTCTGAGAACATTGTCTTGATGTCAATTAATGCCTAATTATTTGCATGTGTTGTGTCCAACATATCACAAAAATTCCCATCCAATTCATTTTGTCTAATTTCCAAGTTGGTCAATCTAGCTGACATTTTCCTTGCAATTCCTTGTTTCAAATAATCCCAATGTTGTTGGTTGGATAGATATGTCAAAGGAAACAAGGCAACTGATTTGCATTACAACAAATGATGAACAAAGTTGTAGACCAGAATTGCAACAAAAAAATATTCATGGTAGTAGATTTCAAGACATGCCAAAATGAAAACTTAGTAGTAAGTTTAAAGTTTCTACAACCCAAATCAATGTAGCAAATGAAAATATCACAGTAAGTGAAAAAAAAATTGGTTAGTCATATTTACATTCCAATAAGTCAAATGCAAAGAATTTGGGAAGTAAATTTTGAACATCTTAATAAACCAGTCTACTCTAATCCATGGAGATCTTTAGCAATTTCTATCAAACTTGGGCTTCATTGTATTTGTTTTTTCTACAACACAAAATGAATGGTCAATTCAATGAACTACAATCATATGAAAATAATATAAATTACATAAGCAAATGATGATAACAACATACAATTTGCACATAAAAACTTACCAACCAGGCTTCCATCTTCGCTCTACCTATGTGCCCCACATTTGCGAAGTTTTTCACCTTATTCTTGGCATTTGACATTTGTTCTACCTTTTCTATTTCAGGTTTATTCCAGTAAACCTTTTACTTCTCCTAATGAACAAATTCAATGTTCATTGGGCATTATATTTTTTGTGTTAGGAACCTAGTTTTCCACTGATTTCTTTTTATTATGAGCAATCTCTTAACAACATTTTTGAAACCCATAGTAAAAAAACTCATTTCCCATATACTCAAACTTTTTGTCTGAAGTTGCCCTCAACTTGTCAAGGGATTCTGGTTCATTACCCTCCCATTTTACAACACTAATGTCAAGTATTTGAGGAATCAATGTTCTCACAACATCATTCCATGCATTTTTACCTTCACAATGTCCATCCACATCACCCCTTGCCCTTATACGGATGTTGTGAAGTTTCTTACCAATTACAATCCTAGCATCACTTGTTGCATCACTTTCTTTCATTGCTATTTAAATTGTTCTAACTATAATTTTTGCCTTCATAGAAAGTACATGTTCTTTTTGCTTTAGAGGCGCACTTGTTGACCCTAAATATCGTGCAGCATTACCAAAAGGCACCTATATCCATGGCCCATGATAAGAGGTTGTTCTTGGTTGTGGCATTATGAATGTTGGGGGTGGCATCCATTGCCCTTACATCCACCCGGTGGGTGGTTGTCATTGCCATTGCCCTACAACATGTGGTGGATCAGCTAACTCAAAAATGGTTGGGGTTGGGGTTGGGGTTATACTTAATTTATTAGGGGTCACCAACAACTTCCTCTTTCTTTCTATCTTTGTGGCAAATGAAGTTGCCATTCCTTTTGTTGCTTCTTATATCGATTCAACATCATGGTTTGTGATTTGAAACCAACAAGACACCAAAACCATTCAAAACTTATGTTAGTTTATGCATTTGGGATTACACATTGTGCAAGTGGATCCATATGTGCATGATAGCTATTCATAACCATTGTCAACCAAAAAATAAATATCAAAATGTTAAAAGTTTAAAAACATTCATGCATATAGATTGTTTGATTGTTGCCATAAACCATGCAAATGGTTCAGTGGTTACATCCTAAAAGGTACTTGAACCAAACCCATTAACATATATATTAACACATGTTGTTGGATAATAGAATTTGGAAGTCACATTAATAACTAACATGCAAGTCAACACAACATATATCAGTTCTATACACAAAGATTGTAGAGTTTTGGTAACTTGTAGAGCTTTTCAAACATAAAAATAATGTTGTAGATCTTGCCAACAGAAGTTGTTTCTTACTAAAAGCCCTTTCAACATTTGTTGCAGTCTAACCATAGATTGTCTAGTTATTTGTCAAAGAAAAAAAATTGCATTTTGACACAAATGATAGTGATGTACGTGTAAGCACCAATAGCCAATTCATTTTCCATGAGATTAAACCCTAAAAGAAGAAAGATGTATGTAGCAAATTAGCAATAATCCATCACACCAAGAGCAATAAAACAAAAAAATTTATGGTAAGCCCGTCACACTCAACTCATGATTATAAATACATGTTCAACATTGAAGGATTTGACTTGAACATAATATGTTCTTTAATGGTCAAAAGCCACATCTACAAACAACGTAGCAAAAACTACACCCAACACCTAACAAAGAAAAATAAAATGAATAACATTAATAACTGAATAAGAACTCGGTTATGCTAAATGATCACAAACTTGATCATGCCTTTAGTAGAAAATAAAAAATAAATGCTACAAAAATAAATAACAAAATCGAAATTTATTATCGACACTAACTCATTGGCATGTAATCATCATCGGTCTTTGTCTCTACAAATGCCTCCTCCATGATGCTTGCACATTTGTTGCTCTCATTAACCTCCACACTACTTGTGCCTCCAACTAACCTTGCAGTACATCAAACTCGCTCACTTGGTTTAGGTAAGAATGAATACATTTGCAAACTTTTTTAGACATTGAAAAACTCATGCATGCATAACAAAAACACCATGCCCTTTTGTAGAAACAACACATAACAAACCAAGATGCATAGCATATAGTTTCTCAAAAGTATAGGTAGAAGGAGATGGGAAATACATGAGCTATGTCAAAGAGGTACAAAGATAAAATTGTTTGTGGCAAAATACACTAGGAGATTACTTGTGGAAGATTTGAACATACTACTATTATGGTGGTGCTTTGAAGCCTACAAGATGACATGTGATCTTCACCATCCAAAAAACATAGTAGCAAAAATTGGACAATTAACACATATTTAGGGTTGAGTGGACATACAACTATCTCAACGTGTCTTTAAGAGGTTTTAGCAAGTACACTATAGAAGCCACATTCATGTCCCTCTGACGTTCATATTCTCCTTTCTCTACTACAACCTCTACATTGTTGCCAACATCATTTTTGGAAACCTTTAAGTCTTCCATATTTTGCATTTGGGCTATAATAGTATGTCAAATGCACAAGTCCTAAACATGTACTGGCATACACACATGCAGGGATTTGAGTGGGAAATGAATAGGAGGTAATAAAAAAGAATACCAACAATTTTCACCCATTTTTTGGAATGAATGGTTTCTTGACCTAAAACTAGAGAAGCAAATTTCGGTTTGTTAGGGTTGAAACCAATCTTTGTTCCAATAGTTGGTTAATTGTGGCTCAATGATGGCACTTGTAGTAGTAATATCCTTTGCCATAAGCAATGACCAAAACTTCAACATGACTTTCCAAGTTCAAAAATTTGCTCCTTGGTGTGCATAACTTGTCAAAGAAGTGTTTTTATATAATGGCATCTAGATCAACAGTGTGCCTATTGCTTATTCTCCTTTGCATCAACAATGCAATGCAAGTTGAGGTAATCAAGCTAGTGTTTAGCACCCTTTTTGAAATGCATTTCAATTCTATTGCCCACGTCTTTCATTATGACTTGTTTATTTGTTTCTAGCTTGCAAGTGAGATAATAGAAGTTCTGTGAGTATGATTTAGAGTATAGGTAAATGCACATGGTATTGACATGAAGCATGTGTCTTCAAAATCAGATCCTAGTGGAGTAGGTCTATTGGGTACATGGAAGCTTTACTCATGTGGAGTTTACTAGATAGGTTTAATTATGTGTTTCCCTTGGATCCTTCCTACTTCCAGATTAGATGAGGTGATTTTGTGAAGATCAGAAAGTTGAAATGAAAGTCCTATTCACCCTTACAAGCCAAACTTATTATATGAAACTAGAAGATGTTATCTAGAATTCACACATCTTTTTATGTGGGAACCATTCTATGCATTCAAGATATGGACAACATGAACATCAAATTATGGATAGTTTACACATCAATATGCAAATCAGGGGGGTTTCTTTGTTGACAATTTGGCATTGTATGTTGTCTTCCTTACTGAGTTTATATGTGTTTCATTCTAAAATGTGATTAAAGCCATAAGAGAAAATTTGAAATGTAATTTTTTTCAAACAATTTTGTCATCCTTGTTATTCTTTGAACTTTTGTAGTTGCCCAAATGATATACAATTTTCTAATGTTATTGTAGTCCTTTGAGTTGACAAGGGTGGAGGTCCAATGGACATTTAGGCTTTATCATTGAGGATGTGTAATAGCAGCTAAAGGCATTGAAGACTGGCAAGCTTGAGGTGGAGATGTGGGGGATGGGACTATGGTGTGGTTGTTGTAGGAAATAACAACAATAACAAAACTTTGCAAGTTAGTTTACTTAGTATACCCTTTCTCTTTTGTCTTTTCAAACATGCCCTTACCAAACCCAACTATCTTCATGTGTAGAGTAAGTCTAGAATTTGTTTGTCTGTTGGTTGTGGAATGCTTGGGGAGTTCCAATCTTGTCATTATGTATGCTTAGACTACGATGAATGTGTAGGGTTGTAAAATTGTGTGTGGGGCCTTATGACTTTTGTAAATGAAATAGTATATTTCTTTTGAAACTCAAGTATGTACAGCCTTCAGAACAAGATGTGCCAATTTTTCATCTGTAAATCTGTGTAGTTCCTAGATGGAGCACATTGTCAATTATCAACACTAATTGAACCAATTCTTCCATATATATATATATAATTTTTTTTTTTTTTTTTTTCATAATAACATTTTAAATCTTGCAAATTATGCATTGTTGGAATTTTTCTACATCAAGGAGAGCCAAGTTTTTGGAAAGGAAGGGGCTCTTTCAACATGAATTTCATGTTGTAGAATTAAGTGGCATGGTGTTGAATTTGGTTCTTCTTCCTCCTCAAATTCTACTCCTTCACACCTATCCCATGGTATTGGCTTGCTTTTTAGATTTTTTCACCTTTTCTCTTTCTTTGTAATATCAAGCTACTGTGATGTAGTTAGCAATCTTGGCAGATTGGAAGTATGTAAGATGAAAGTGACATGAAAAGGATGTTTATTTTCACTAAAGCTCCTCAGAAGGTGTACAAGAAAGGAAGCTTAGTGCTTATGAAACATGTACTAATTTGTGCACATGTTCATTTTCCCTTTTATCATCTATGTTTTCTTTTTGTCCAAATCATGTTTCAATAATTTGGTTGGTTTGGTAGTTTTGCACAACTCATTCTTTTGAAATTATCGCCCTTTGAAGGCAATTTTGAATATTGAAGCCTTGAGTAGGAGCTTATAGTAGTTGGCATCAATCAACTACATTCAGAAGCCAATGTATTTCAAGCCCCATAATGATTATGGATTCTATAAGAATTCTACATGTGTCAATGCTAGTTTTAGTCAATTTATCTATAAAAAAGTTTTTTGTGTTCTTCAAGGGATCTACATCTACCAATGTCATGTGCTTATTTCAAGATAATACTTTTAGAATTTTATATCTAGCTTTCTCACATATTATGTGAAATTTCTACATATAACGTTCTACAAATTATCAAAAACGTGTTTGAAATTTACCACAATAAGGAATCAAAAGTTTAGGAAACTTGAAAATGACAATGATTAATTCCATCTCCATTTTCAACCTTGAAAGTTTGTATTTTCAAAAACAACAAATATATTCTACCACCCCATCATTGTGTGCTTCCAAACATTCAAAAAATACGAACCACAAATCTAATGCAATGTTATAAATTAGATCAACAATGACAAAGATGAGATCAACAATGTAATAGGAAAACCAATTGAAAACAACCTAGATGATCATGAAGGTGAGTGTGTACCTTGAAGTTAAACCCATTTTGTTCCCATTACAAACTTTTAACACCATTTGATGTAATGATGTTCTTTTGTTGTATCATTAATGTATACAGATTCAGATTCAAACAAATGCAACTACAAAATGGAATGGAGGAGCCCACTAGTAGATCAAATGTAAGTAGTAGAATCTTTGCACTTAACATTTGTTGTAAAGGATGCCTTAATGTGTGCAATGTCATCATAGTATTGAAAAACCCCACCTAATGTTCCATATCACTATAGGTGGTGAGTTTAAATGGTGAGCTTTCATGGTTATCAATGACCTTTTAAGTTGATCGTTCATGATTGTTGGCGATGGAAGCAAGTAGTAGGGGAATGGGGTGGCAATGGAAACGTTACATAGATGCAACATTTGGCATCCAACGAAGCCACTCAATTGCATTGGGTGGTGCTTGATCCTAATTGTATAGGAAAGTGGGTTTAACCCCCTTTCTTGTTCTTGAATCTTGACAAGTTTTCTAAATCCAATAGCCAAATTTTCGTAAGGCCATTTGCCATGCCTTTTTTTTTGTTGCCACGTGGTGAAAATTTGCCACAATAAAAAACCTTTAGTGGAGATCTTACAAATTTAATACTTTTCAATTCATATATATAGATAAATTATGATTTAAAAATATTCACAAAAATATTTTAAAATTATACCAAGTAGATTTTATTTTTTGTACATATAAGGTATAAAACATAATATATATATTGTTATGAATAATGTTTAAGTAATACATTGATGATATGTTAGATGTTGTGATATACAAATACATTAATATTTTTATGATATTGGAACAAAATCCCATCATTTGCTAAAAAAATCCGTTGTAAAAGGATACACCTTGAATCTATAATAATAATTGCTAAATTAATTGATATATTCATTTATGTTTTGTTATAGTTTTAGATAAAATTGTATGTATATGATTATTTTGTTACATTGCAAAAACTCACATATTCATCACATTGTTTTCGTGATATTGCAATTTCATAGTTAACAAAAACTTAAATTGAATTCATTTATTCATGTAAATTTTAAAGAGTCAAAATAAAATATATCTTAGTATTATGTATTGAATATTCTAGAAAAGAGGGAAAAGAAATGGACACATAACTTGTGGCCACCAAAATATTAAAAAATATCTAAATAAATTTTACTTCAAGTAAAATGATATAAACAATGTTTATTATATTTTTTTTTCACACTAGGTTTGTTCCTACAATCCAAGAGACAATCAAAATTTATCAACACCTCTGTTGTCATGTTTACCATTACATGGTTGTTTTATGATTAAGCAAGGCCATTAAAGCTACCTAATTAGTGATGCCATATGTTGAATGAAGCTTTTAGTCATAACATTGTTCTTTTTGCTAATGAAAATAATGAACAACCTTATGACTGGAAGTTTTGAAAAGTTCAAAATAAAAAATTAATTGATCATTTAGAAGTTAGAAACTCGAAGATAAACTTTGATTTGGAACCACCAAATGATGCAACAATAGGTATTAATAATGTTTTGTTCTTCAAGATGATCCAACAAATAGATGTCAACAATATTTTCTCTCAGATTTAGTAGAAAATGTATCCCAACCACTAGGTTAAAAAAGGTTCAAAATTAACAATTTAGTCTAGAATTCAGTTAATGCATGTATTCCTTATCACAAACAATTAGGCTATTGTCAAGAATATTCAATATTGTGACCATAGGTATTTCAAATTACCAATTTACAAATAAAGTCATATTGGTGGATAACCGCCTCTTTTATAGTCTAGGTAAAGGGCCATTGAGTTCATGCCACATTAACACTTGGAGATAATTATTGATGAATAAAAGCTATATTCATAGATGAAGTTTTAAATTAGAATTCCTTCTTTATTTTCGTTATTTGGAACCTATTGCAGAAATCTGGTGAATATTCTAAATAAGAGTTTTTCAAAATCTGGTGAAGTAGGAACCATTTTTCACAAAAATCTGTTGTATGTGTCAAAATCATACCTTTCAGGGTGGAAAACATTGCAAAAATCCTTCCCGGAAAAATGAAAAACTATTGAGAGTAGTATGGTATACCATAGCCTTGGGTTTGAAAAGATTGCCAAGTGAAGTGTAAGGTGATCCAGCAAAGGTCACCAAAGTATACAAGTTTAAAGAAATATGGCCCTGGGGTTTTTTATCTGGCTAAATTCGACCAGTTGGCAAAAGAATTTTTTTTCCCTTTCCAAAATGGCTAAAAATGTTTTTTTTTTTTTTTTTGGTTTTATAGTCACCAAATTTTGATTTGATTTGATTTTGGTGGGGAAAAACCACCCAGTTTCTCTATTGGGTTTTAGCATGTATCAAAAATTTGAAGGATGCTTAAACTTTTTTACTTTCATATCTTGATTATAACCAAATTTGGCTAAAATTTCTTATGGATGATTGCCACTTCAGCTACATGAAAAAAATGGAATTATTTTTTGGATAACTCCAAAGAACTGTTTTCTTTTGGTTTTTTTTTTTTTTTTTTTTTTTTTTTCATTTTGTAGTTATCACAAAATGTTGACAAGAGGTATTATGCCTTTCTACAATTCTTAATTTGATTTCTGTTGAGTGAAGACACATGCATCTGAAGGTGCCAAGATGAAAGGACAAAATGGGGATTGCCTACCTACCCATTACATTGTTTAAAGTTCTCCACACAAAGTTGTTAAGGAATCACTTAGGAGTTTTGGTTTGGGTTTGTGAATGGAAATTGAATATATGCTCAGACTAGGTATCAAAAGGGTATTGATTGGTATTGTAATAAATCAGAAACCAGAGAAAAGATTTCAGCCAAAGGTCATGTGACTAAAGGTCTTTTTGTCACATGGGAGGTAATATAGTCTATGCCACTAACTACAAGACAACAACGGAGTGGGTATTCATTTGAGTACAAATTGAGAAAGCAGTAAGGTTCCATGTGTCTTTGGATACAAGACAAATTCTTTGTGTAGTGTGGTTTTTGGACTTTATAAGTTATTTCTATAGAAATTTATCCACAAATCATTTCTTGTTTTGAGGGTGGGCCCCTTAGTACGTACTTGGGAAGGATTTGCATTTGGAATGAACTCACTCACCATCTCTAATATGTCTCACCATATATGAAGCATTTTAAAAATGACATTCATGTAATTCAAAAACCCGTAAAAACATCTCTTTTTATTTGTCTTTGTATTTTGAGGGATCTCCTCCAGCAGAAGATCCCTAGGGAGTTTTGCGGTGGGGGAGCTCCTTCTATATTTCTACATTCCCATGTTCTCATGAAAAGATTTTTTGATGGACAGATCAGGAAAATTAAAAAAAACAAGAAGGAAACAATGGAGGAACGAAAAAGAAGAGATTTTGTTATGGACCTCGAGGTTCCCACACTCGTGTGTTCTCCATCGGTTGGGAATGGCCTCAGGCTACTGCCCTCATACGACCCTCCCTCAGGACAACCCACTCATATGGGAACCTCCCCTACATCAAAGAAACTATTGTGCTAGCTAGAAAGCCTCATAATTGAGATTTGTTTTGTAATGGATGATTAACTGATATGGGCATTGATACATTTGCAGATTGGTTACAAAAGAGTGGCAATTGTGTAACGTGATTCATGAGTGTCATTGAAGCTCAGAGCAAATGGGTAGAGTTCTGTAACATGATTCATAAGTGTCATAGAAGCTCAGAGCAAATGGGTAGAAAGGCAAACTGCCATTTCTTCTCAGTAGGTAGTTGAAGCAGAGACGTGTGGCCATCCCATCTTGTAAGCCAAAACGATTCCACTCTTTTGGTTGTATTTTTAGAATTGAAATGAAAAGTTTTTGGCGAATTGCATGTCAAAGTATACTTTTGATTTCAATGGTCCCACGTGACCAAGTTGTGTGTGTACACGCTATCATTCATTAACTTGTATGGTAGACCATGGCCGGCTATTTTGTCTTGAGCTATTAATGTTAGGCTTCATTCTATTGGATGTCTTTGGCGATAATTGATGAAAATGGCAGCTGGGGTCTTCTTTTTCTGTTTGCACATTCACCCTTTCAACAAGGATTTTCTTTACACTTTTGACTTCTTCCATTGTCTTTATGGAGTAAAATCTCTTATTATTTCACCTGCATTTTTTATTCCCCTTTTAAATTTAAATTTATTTTTTAAAGAATTTTAATGAAAAATATACCAAGTTTCCAACTAGCAACCCCACTCACTTATACTTGGACAAGGTAAATAATGAAATCAACAGAGCCAAGCTCGTATCTCAGGGATTTTTATCTTGCAAACAAAAGGGTTGCATATTTTGCAAAAATGTGAAAACCATAAGAAAATAATTTGCGACCAAATTATTTTGGTTGTGAGAACTTTGGCAACATTTCGATTCCTAGATATGAATATTGTTGGTTATATACCAGGGGCAACAATGGAATATTTTGGTGAACCATTTCTAATATTTGAGAAAAAATTGGAGACAAAAAGATAAATATTAATGGAAACTTGGTTTCATGTGTATTTTTGCTAACGGGATTCATAACAAGGGCAGATCAAACCCCAATCCCACAAGGCTTTATGCATTGTGCAACAATGATTAGTTACAAACCAATAAGTTGATGTCTTTTTAATGAATACAATCTTTTCTTGCAGAAAGGAGTGTGTTAGGTAGTTGGTGTAGAAATATTATTTTATATCGTTTTGTTGAAATATTTAGTGTGAAAAGGGTTTTGACTTTTGTGAGTGTGTGTGTGTGTTTTTGGGGGCATTTTTCACATTGATCCAATAACATGTCAGATGGGTGAAAATCGTGAAAACAAAAAGCATTGAATTTTTCATCTTTTTGTGTTCCTATAATTAAAATCCAAAGGTCAACAAAATTTGAGAACATGAAACATAGCAAAAAGCATCATTTGAAAAGATATTAAAACTTTTTCCTAGGTGGAAGATTATTTGGCCACCAATATTTACGAGTGCAAAAGAGATGCCTCCTAACTACATAGTCACATGAAGGCACACGACACCAACAAAAAATCAATTGTGCTTGAGCACTTGGCAACATATGATTGATACACAAGCATTCAAGGCTTATTGACATTTTACTAATTGACAAATTTGCATTGCTTCATTTTAAAAATAGTTCTGCATTGAAAAAACGGATTGCCGAAATATGTGAACACATAATGCCAAGTGATCTATTGATTGATTGCAGATATTGGACTTGATTCAAAATTCATGTTATTTAGCACACATTCCTCTTGCATTAAACCCATCGCTTGGACCATGCTATTATTTGCTAATTTCATGTTCTTTGAAACATTGTGAAAAATGAGAACAAAGTTAACAATCAAAATTTTGTGCATTTTGGTCTTAGTGCTAAGAACTCAAGGAGGTTTTTATTTGTATAGTTTATCATGTGAAATAAAGGGGTTCTTTGTTCCATTATAATTCGTGGGCATAATAGAAGTGACATTTTGCTTTCCTTTATATTTCAACAAAAATCATATCTTTTTCCCCTCTATTCTTAAAACAAACTTTGCATCTCATAGGTTCACTAGTCCATCTTCAACTATCATATAGAGTTTTCTCATGACCACCATGTAGCCTCAACATGTTGAATTCTTTTACAGAACTCATGTACTATTTTGTTTCTTATGATCAAACTCTTGGATTTTAAACACTTGAACTGGATTTATCATACGTGGAACATTGTTTGATGAAGTCTTTTATTGATAGCACCAAGTGAGACTTCAAGGAGAGAATTTTGAGATGGTTTGGAAGGGAACCCTAAACCCAAATAAAACCTTGCGTTTAGTTGAATGAAAGTTTGAGTTGGGTCATCATGCAAAGAATAATAGATTAACATGCAAAGAAAAATCAACATTTTAATTTGAAAACCAACTCCCCTTACCTCCACACAACTTAGTGAACACAAAATCAAAACCCAAAGATAGTTTTAAATCACAAAAGATTTACAATTTGCACAAAGTTCACATAATGTAAAACCTACAAATGAAAAGAAAACCACAAAATTGGAGGATTATATGATCTTGTACTTTGTAGGTGCAAGTTGTTGATAAATGAAAAAACTTTAAAATATATATGTAGCATTGACAGGGTACAAGTAATAAAACAAAAGGTTGATGTTCCAACTTGGATGGTGGTCCATATTTTAGAAGTCTTAAACATTATTGCATTCTTTAGTTGTTCCTTGGGACATTCATCAAACATAAAAAAATGGTTATAGGAGTGTAAAAAAAGGGGGCAAATTAAGTCCTAGCAATCAAAATTGCAAACAAATGTAAACAATTTTTTTGTGGCTTGCAATTTGAAAATCATGGCAATCATGGTATTTTTTGCAAAATTACTGATTTAAGAGTGTTGGAGAATTCAAATTAAGAATTTCAATATTAAGTTTTGGTTTGTCAACCTAGTTTGTCAACCTAGTTGGAAACATTTGGAACATTAAAATGTACTAATTTTTCAAATATTTTTGTAAGTTGGGAAATGACTTTATTTGGGCATACATGAGCCCATCTTATTGTAGCATTTTCAAGAGCGTTTTGATGATATAAAGATTATTCAATTTAGATAAAGTTTCATCATAACCTTTGCCCCCAAGGACCGAGGACTCCATGGAAATCCTACTCCCAAAATTAGAATTTGCAATTGACAATGTCTGGGATTCCTCCTTTTCAATCACCTTGAGAGTGCATTTGAGCCATGCCATGTTTTGATTGTGTTATTCCCAATTAGTTTCCTTCAGAACAAACTTTATTTGGCATTCCATATAGGGAAAAAAGTGGAAACCAGCTTTAACAAATTGAAGCTGAATCAATAAAATAAACAAGCAAAGCTCTCAAAAGGAATTATGTGACCAATATTTCAAGGTTTAATTCTAGTTTTCCCATTATGAAGTAGGTGGATCATTGTATTTTTCCATTATCAAACAGATCATTTCATGTTTTCAGAGGGAAAATTCAAGTTTTTCCCAATGGTCCCATAAGAAATCCTAAAATTGTTTGTTGTGCTTCTCTTGCTTCAACCTTGATTGTGAGCTCAAAGCTAAGGTTACAAGATTGAACTCCTCAACTTTAAAAAAGTTTAATGCCCTTATTGACAATATAATGGGTTAAAAAAAAGTTCCCCCATCTTTAAACCTTTATAGAGATGAAGCCAACTTAGCCTTCTAATGTTGAGTCTTTAAATGTTGAATGTTTGCATGTGTGGCCCAAATGGAAGATCAACATTAGCCCTTCCATTGCTCGATGCAACTCAACCGAAACTTTTAGTATATTGAATTGCTTTCAACAAGTGTGATAGATGGTCAATTTGATGCATCTCATTATGCAGGTTCCAATTTAAAAAATCATGTAATCAAACAAAATCAACACACATGATTGCAAAATTAATCATGCATCTAATCATAAAAATAACTTGTGATTCATGATGTGGTTAAATAATCAATAAATGAATAAATTATAGAATAATTAGTACTCAATAATTAATTAGTTATAACTATTCTTTTTGATATATTCTCAATATAAAACCAGAAGCATCTTTATTATTTTTAATTGTTATGATAATAACCCAAGGGCATATTATAAAATTATGGCTAAAATGAAGGACCATATTTAAATTATGTTTTATAGCAAATGTAGTTTGTATTAGTTTTTCCTAAACATTAGATTGTTATTTTAAGTAAAATAACATAAGCTAAGTTTGATATATTTCACATAATTAGTAATGCTACATGTGCCTAAACTTAAAAACATTTGAAATTTCTTTTGGGGGTGTTAGGTGGATCATTATTTGGTAATGAACCTCATGGTGACAATAGTTTTTTTTTCCAAATTCTTCAAGTAGGTCGACTAGCGAGGATCCCTGACATTAATTAACATTAGTGCTGTAGTATTTTTTCAAAAGTGCTAGTAGAGGTGGTGACCTAGGAAGTGCCTAGGTCTAGATGTGGCTAGTTTAATTATTTTTATTTCAAAAAATCACGAAATATCTCTAAAAATCACAAATTTTGTGTGTCATTTTTGATATTCTTAAAAAAGAAATCGTCAAGTTGCGAAATTATGTCATCAAAAAAAAAAACTCCATTGGTGATTCAATACAAATCTGGATGGCTAAAATTAGATTGTTTATTTATAGTATCCTCTTTAGCATCTTTTACGAAGTAACTTCATGGCCTAGCCTAATCAAATTTCGCACTCAAAAAATTACTTTGAAGTAAAATAACCTAGATTTTAATTCACTTATTGATTATAATAAATTGTCTAGTAAATATGTGTAATTATCTAATTGGGTAAGATAAGGGCACCAAACTATTATAAGGCTGCAAGGTAATATCCCCAAACAAATTATTAGTAACACATTATGGTATTACAAATTAACAGAGAGTACCATGTAAGGTCCTTGCTTAACCTCCCCCAAATGTAATTAAGTGACACAAGGAGAATTTTCAAAGGAAAACAAAAAAAAAAACCACTTTTCTTTAATAAATCTTGAATAATATTATGTGTGTGAAATGGTTTGAAGGTCCACCTAGAAATGGAAAGTGGTTCTCCCAATAAAGCCCGACAATGTCCATTTCTGAAGCTCTGAAACGGATATTGCAAGAATGAAAGGGCAACTCCATCCAGGGATTCCGGTTTCTAATTCCAAACATAAGGACATAATCTACAAATATAACCCTAAATTACCCAGTCCAAACGAACAAAACCCAACTTATAACAAATTCCGTTATTACTAATTACATACATATTTGCCAGCGATACAGGTCGGTGGTAGACGGAGTGGTACGTGGATGCCTGTACGCCTCTTGTACTCCCTAAATGTATGAGTATTAAGGGGGGGTAGTAAGGGGTGTAGGTGTGAACAGGTTTCGCGTTCGAATTCCGCCAGCTAAAATCTGCAAACCTGTAGTAGGGTTTCGAGCTATTTTAGGTCGGAGAGAAAGTTTTAGGTCATCTTGATCTTGATCCTGACAAGAAACGGCAGGTCGTTCAAATGACCGTTGGATCGCGGGGATCGTGAAACACGAATTCGCGGCCGCGCCTAGCTTGTATTAATCGGCACTTTCTCCATCGTTCCCGGGAAGCTTCATATTCATCTTCTGGACACTGTTTCATAGCGCACAGCAGCAGCAGCCAACTCGTCACATCTTCTCAATCGGCGCATGCGAGTATTATCGGCAAGCATCCTGGGTTGCGGATCCGTTTCTCAAACTTTTTGGAAAGGATGTTAAGGCTGGTGCACGGAGAGTCGTTGTTTTGAAAGGAGGAGGAATTGTTGAGCCAAACCGGCATGTTTTGACTTTTCTTCATCCAATTCTAATGTGCAGGGTCACATACTAAGCACCGCTGGGGATGCTCTTAATAGAGAGCATTTTGTGCCAAATTTTTACGTTAAACAGTGTCTGAAACCCAGTTCATGTGGATCAATCATCAGTCTAATCGCTGTAAGTTCTCTTGTATTGTCGACTTCCTAGCGAAATACAGATCTTTGAGACATTTGCTAGCTTAATTTTGAAGCTTGAACACGTGATCTGTTGATGAGATGTGTCGACTTGTGATTGCGCCTGAGGGGTGTTAGTAATGATGGCAGAGAGACTTGCTTGATGCGTAGAATTGATCAAAGTTTAATGAACTTGTTAAATGTCCAAAACGTGCTAGAAAAGTAGAGTTTGGTGGGACCACCGCGTCGTAGATTTTTTTACCACCTCGTTTCTCATGAGCTCAGCGAGCTTCCTTTTTGAGTAGAGAGTGTTCAAGGTTTATTGGTTGGCATTGAGTGGGTTGTTTACTCGAAGGCCGCGTCGACTAGGAAAGAAAGACAGTAGCGCGCGCGTGTGTGACGCGTAGCAGGTAGACGGACGCAACTTACTCGCGTCCAGGAGTCGTACTATCCCTTTCGATTTAATGGAGGTACTCACAACGGACGATTCGTTCTTGATGCATTCTCACGCGCCCGGACGAGAATTGCCTTTAGTGACTGGAATCTACGCGTTTGTCAGCTGTTGTTATATGGAGTTCGTTCCACCTTCATGAGTAGGCATGACTAGCACTCGAGTGCTTTATCAAGTTTCCATTGGCTGGTAAAGTCGATCAAGGTCGAGCTTGCATCTCAAATGTAACACGGTTTCACTCGTTTCACGAACTTTGGGTAGAGAATGCAGGAAAGTCTTGCAAGGCCGTAGAGGAGATCATGCACTGAATACTGCCAAGAACCGTAATGTGCCAAGAGCAGAGCATATAGAACGTACATCGAGTTATCTGGCTGTTGCTGGAGTCAGCTGTGATATACTCTTCTGTTCTTTTGAAAGGTTTCGTCCGCATTGCTGTGCTCTGGTATCGAAATGTATCAGAAGCAGCTTCACTTTCTGGCGGGATACCCTGGAGGGCTGGTGGAGCCATTCATAGCTGAAGATCATCATCACCAGTCTTCAGATATGTACCCGACAGCAGCATATGACATTTTGCCGCAGCTGCTTGGCCTAGCTAATTCGACGGCCCTCGGTACAATTCAAACTGATCATCAGCGTCAAGACATGCGTGGAGTTCGATACGCCCAACGGGAGCAAGAATTAAGACCATGGGAAACCGATCAGATGGGCAGTAAACTCTACGACACTTCATCAATCCTATGCGAAGATCCATTCTGGAAACTTGAGGGGTTACACTCGACTCCAACCATTGCACATGAGAACCTCGGAATTGGTGACGGCAGTGTACCTAGTTTCCCTACGAAGATCTGCAAAGCCGATAACGACCAGGCTAATGGTTGGCATTGGTACGAGTTGTTAGACGAAGTACAGACCGTATCCCCTGCAGAGCACCGAGCTGAAACCCATTTTGGTTACACGCCTAACTCGTCGCCAATGATAGAAACAAGGGATTTGAAAATTTCAGTAATGCACGAGGTAGCTAGAAATGAGGAGGAGCACGTCGCAGTTTCAAACGCGTCAGGAGAACTTCTATGTGGATTCAATCCTAGGTCTAGTGAAGATGGACAAGGGGAAAATCTCTTCCAACAAGATAATTTCGTACTACCGAGTCCTCCGGAAGAAACTGAAACCACCCGGCCGACGTCAGGCGTGAGAACCAGCAGGCCACGGGTGAACATGCCCGAGAATGTCAGTGAGGAGGAGGTGGTGCACGAGAAAAAGGGAACACGATTATCACCTGGTGGCACCACTACGGTGTCCAAAAATTTGGCTTCGGAGCGTAAGCGCAGGAAGAAGCTCAACGACGGTCTCTACTCGCTGCGGGGCTTGGTTCCCAAAATCAGCAAGGTGAAATGATCTCAAGTAATCTTTCATTTTCATTTTCTTGAATCTAATCACATGGTTCTTGATCATATTGTGATCTTGTAATTCACACACAATTTCTGCACAACTGGCAGATGGACAAAGCTTCAATTGTAGGTGATGCCATTGACTATCTACGTGAGCTAAAGAAGGAGATGAAGGATATCGAGACCGAGATTGCAGAACTGGAACAAAAGTGTTCTAAATCAATGGGAATCGAAGATGCATCAGCAGCAGCCTCAGCTGCAGGCAGCACACACACTCGAGGTTTAATCAATCATGTCGATTTGGGTTCAACTGTGAATAATTCCAGTCACACGATAATCAACGGAGGGAGTTCTGAAGCTACGGACGCTGGTGCTCCCACGACTAGTGATCCAAAGAACGGCACAAGAGTTACCAGAAAAAAGTTGACTTCCCTTAGTACAATTCAAGCCCCGTCCGCGGCAAAACTGGCCGAAACGCTTCTCGATGTAAGTCATTTACTTCATATGCTTAAAAACCTGATTTTCTTTCAAATTGTGCAAGTAGGTTATGCTTGGGAATGTGTGCGTCGTTATCTAGGACAAAGTTTATGCTTCGTAAGCTGTGTATCGTTATCTAAGACGAAAGTTGTGCTTGGTAAGAACCTCCAAATACAAAGGAAAAATTAGTTCAGGTTTTGTAAACTGTAAGAATCTCGCGAGACGGATGCAAGCTTGCCATCCAGGTTCGGAGGAAGTTTTGTAGGGGGATTTAGCAATAGCTCAAGCAGTGCTTCCAGGGTGGAGAGATAATCAGTCGCTACTAGTGTTGTTGGCATTATGAATAAGACACTGCACAACATTCCTTCGCATTCAGAGCAGTAGTGGAACTGGCAGCTTATATATAGTACGAAAGTTTTAAGCTGTAACTGCTGGCTGGTCTCAGGTGGAACTTGAAAGACTGGACGATCATACATATCATCTGCGTGCAACTTGCCAAAGAAGCCCAGGCGTACTTCTGCGGCTGGTACAAGCTCTGGAGCTCCTTGACCTCGACGTCCTGAATGCCAACCATGTTTCCGCGCAGAATATAATTGTCAATAATATAGTGATCGAGGTGAATGCCTATCCTTCCCAGTAACTTAGCAGTGATATTTAGATCTAGATCGCACTAGAGCTGATTTGCACCGGATTTCATGTATTCGTTCTAGGCGTATCACACGTGATGCCCTTCTTTGCAGCTAACTATGTGGCATTATCACTCAGGGTTCATTATTCTCACTCATTCGAGAATAGTAATCACAATTGGATTGACTAGTATGTCATGATCACAGATGTATAGTGTTTAACTCGTCCTTTGCAAGCGTCCATCTCTTTTCTTCACTTGATCCTAGATTCAAAGTGTGACTGAGTGTGTGATCAATTCAATGTACTTATGTCTAGCACCCTTGCCTATGTCCAGGTGAAGGACCGGAAGATGGAGACTGGGGATTTCAGAAATGCTTTTCTCAACGTTGCTGCTGGCCAGTAGGAACTTGTTCAGTTACAGCAGGCGCAAGAGGCTGCAGGAAAGGATGGAAGATAAATCCAGCTAGGAGATTCCGCCGGACTTTATGCAAATATTGTCACATAGAGTTTCACATGAACTAGATTCCTCGAATTGACGTAATTAGAAACTTGTCAACGGAAAACAATTTACAGGAATGTAATGTGAACATTCAGCATTCCAGAAGCCACCATCAAATGTCCTGTTCTTGTGTGTGTATTTTACAATCTGGACTGGTAATTTGCTGCACAAGATAAATGGCGCCGCTGCACACTGATGGGCAAAGCTTTTGGTGTTGATCCTAACGCAGACTGCAGACTGCAAACCTGACAGATTTCAAGCTACACCTGGACTATTCCCTCCCCGTACCCCCCACCCCAATGTTGCCAATTGTGCCTTGAGAGGTACAATTTTTTGTAAGTTATTCCATCAACCGGAATAGACTAATGTTATAGTCGTGTACTAGGGGGTAGTCGTGGCAGAAAAGGCAAATTAATTGTTGACCCTTACCCTCTGCAATTATTAGTAACAGTTAATCTGCAAACAGTTCACGCGGTTGATTCAATTAATAGCATCAGAAGAGTCTGACATCGTGCCAGTTTTATTCAATTAAGAAAATCAAAAGAATGACCCTTCGCCAATTTTATTTCAGTTAAGAACATCAGAATTTAGTGATTTGACAGGACTTGAGATCTTCTAATTTCACACTTGTAAGAAAGCCGATTGCAGGCACGCAGTTTCATTATTGCCCGCAAAAGTTGTCCAACTCTATTGCCAACTATCATAAAATAAAACAGACAAAACCTCATAACTGATGATCAGCTCAGATATTGCAATTTTCGTCGAGCAGTAAGGGTCTGTTTCCATTAGGCTGCTATAATCAAAGTTACACACAGTGTGCTGTTCGCTCTTTATGCGATTAGTACTCACTATCAGTATACAGTATTTACCTATTACTCAAGGCTCTCTTTCCATTAGGCTGCTGTGATCACAGTTACACACAGTGTGCTGTTCGCTCCTTATGTGATTAGTACTCACTATCAGTATACAGTATTTAACAAGTACTCAAGGCTCTCTTTCCATCAGGCTGCTGTGATCACAGTTACACACAGTGTGCTATTGGCTCTTTGTGTGATTAGTTCGCACTACCAGTATATAGTATTTAACAATTACTCAAAGCTCTTTTTTCATTAGGCTGCTATGATCGCAGTTGCACAGTGTGCTATTTGCTCTTTATGTGATTAGTACTCATTATCGGCATACAGTATTTAACAATTACTCTTGCTGTCTATCAGAAACTTGTGCCTGGGTGCCGCGTTGTGGCCGGATCTGTACACATGTAGTATATCTGTCCTTCGCACCACCCAAGAGTAGATGCTGAAAACAAATTAAAGGGATGGTATCTGTTATCCCTGCTACTTACCTATCCTTTCTGTAGGTTTGTTTTTTTATTCCAAACAATGCAGTACATGTTACCAGTTTACCGCTACGGAAATGGCATCCTGCTAATACGCCAATTCTTTCCCAGGCGCCTGAAACACCGCTATAAAAAAAGGTATTGATGGAAGGTTTATGTTGAAGCGTCTTTCCACGACTGTCGGGTAAGGACAAGTGGGCCAAGTTGTAGGAATGGGTCACTCTTGCTTGTTGCCTTTATTTTCTCTCACCTATACATAGGAGAAATTAATCAGCCCTGCGTTACTGTCCAGACTTTTCATTATCTGGAGCCAGCTATGCTCTCCAATTTGCACCGCTCAGTCTCAATTCTAGTGGACAAGTATTGAATATAGGGCCATCCCAGGTTTGTTTCAATTTTTGTTATGTTGCTGGAGTGGATCGTTTGTAAGAATATTTAGCCAAATTTGGCAATATTCAAAAATATGAAGCGAGCTTTCATTGTGTAGGGAGCTGTGATGAATTTTAGTGAAATTTTAGAAAATTTTATCATTTTTTGGCCTAATCGTTCTTAAAAAACAGGGAATTGGTGACAGAATAGTCTTTTTCAAAACTTTGTTTCAAGAAAAGGAGAAAATTTGCCACCCAAAAAATCACTGCTCCTGTCCCTTGCAAAGTTTAGCCTCAAAACAGGGATTGAACTTTACAAGGGACAGGAGCAGTGATTTTCCCAAGTTCTTGCAAGTACACTGGGAATATGGAAGCGAAAGGCTGAAGTTTCCATATATCTTTCATTTCTGTACTCCCGCTGGTGGCGCGGTATTTTTCAGTTTGCCACCTGCCTCTATTCCCTTGTAAGGATTCCCACCAGTAAATGAACTTATGGAGTCTTTCATCCCATGAATATTTTAACCAAATTGTTAATATTTTTCTAGCCAGTTCTGACATCTGAACAGGCACCCCCAAAAGAATTCCACTTACAACCCACGAAATATATAATGAAACCAATTTGGAGGCTGCATGGCCCTGGCAAACATCAGCATCATGACCTTGAGAATCTTAATGACATCCCCCATGTAACTTTAACTCCTAGATGCCTGCCTGAAAAGGACTACAAGAGAAGCATTTTCCGTATATTTTTGGAATACTTGGTATTACTTTGTTTAAAGTTTACACTTTGTGGAAAATGCAGGAGCTACTGGGTTATAAGGAAACAGCTTCTAGTTTGACATTCTATGCACTGGCCTCTTCTATAGTTCTTTTGCCAAGCATGTGTTTTCAACTTTTCATTCAAGATAGAATGCAATATTTTCATCTTCTAACTTTAAGATTATAAAGTCGATAGTAATGATGACTTCTTTTTTTTTCTTCATGATCTGGAATCCTCCCATCTGGCAAAATAGCTAAACATAAGCATATTATAGGGCATTACTAATGAACACCATAACAGTTGTAACCTAGTTTTAAATAACAAGGATTCTAATTTCAAAGCACTAAAAGTTTACAGCAAATCATAAGGGTATATGAATGCCATGATGATCTTTGCCAGCAAGAACATGTAATTTATGTATCTCTACAACGAAGATAGTCATAAAACTCTTGTCTCTTCTGCAATTGGTGTACCCATGCTTCTTTAATGGTCTAATTATGTACTTTAAACCCATCATAACTACAGTCTAGTAGACTATACCCTATATACAGCACCTACCACTCATTTCCAGCAAATCTTTTGAAATAATTTATCTTTTGGGAAAAATAAAGGAATTCAGGCAGCCTCAATCTAACAATAGTCTATAAATATGTCAAGTCCTACTGAAACTTTCAAGGTTTTCTTGTGTTTTGAAGTGGGTTCAATTTTCTAGGATTTTGAGAAATTTTCTAGTTTTTTTTTTTTGGTTTGGGGGTGTATTTGACTGGACTCTTAAGAATTCATTAGTGCTGAACATCAGTTATAGGTAATTTGCAAATTGAAATAGCAGTAGGAATGGATGAACCAATATTGCATTCTCTTTGGAAACAACTTCTGTATCTGTCATGCTTTAGATGTTGTCCTTCTAAAACAATTAATAGGCTGTGAGGATTTCACACAAATGTAAACAATCCCAACAAATTTTACCAATCCAAAGAAAAACTATTTGTCAAATAGTCAATTCCCCTGATCAAAATACTCCAAGTGTAAGTACACCTATGGTCATCCCCGAACATGGTTCCAGCCTCATTGGAATAGTCTTTGTTGTGGTTGTGAAATCAAATTCAACCTTACTTGCAAGTAAGGTCTGCCCCTTGGGCCTTGAGCCTTTGAGCCCTGAGGGCCAGAAAAATATCACAAAAATAGAAAAACGCACAAAAGAATAATCAGCAAGACACACACTAATCAACAAAATGTTTTGGAACTTGACTGGACCACTCACAATGCCCCAAGATATTTCATAAAGGAATTCTCGACTTGGAGAAGAACAACCACAAATAGGCAAGTTTTGTTAGGCTTAGCTTAGATTCTATGACCTACTTGATTGTTTGCTTGGAGGAGCTTTGCTTGCAGTTGTGTACTTGAGACTATCAGAGGTAAAGATTGCCTGAAGTGGGCCTGAGTTGCCCGGAATTGCCTGAATTGGGTATTGGTTGTTAAATTGGGAATTCGGTTCAGTTTGAGGAGAACTCTCTAAATCTAGGAATATCTATATCTGTGAACTTCGTGGAATGCTGCTGCACACTCCAATAATAGCTTTCTATCATGTTCTGAATTGGATTAGGCAAAAGAATCAAACTCATAGAGTTGACCTAAAGACCTATTAGTAGGGCGGTGGGTCTAGGCTTGCCTAAAGGTGGCCAGGGCAGGAGGCCTATGAGATTTAAAAAATTGGTCAAACCCATTTAGACCCCTTGCAGTTTTCACTGTATCTAAGGTTTTTCAATGTTTATGTGAAGGTGCAAAGTTTAAGGGTGAATGGTGGTTTGGACTTTCTATATACTCGCATTAGTTTTCCATTTTTTTTCCCTTGGTCCTTTCGTATGTGAGGTGGGTTTTGACTAAGTCCTTCTTTAAAATATGCCTCTCGTTTTTCAGGACTCTAAAGTATCTAATTTTTCACATTATATGAATTTGCAAGGTAAAGGGCATCACAACCTTCAAATTCCACTACTGCAAAGATAAAGCAGCTGATTTGAAGGGCTCAATATTTTAATGGTTTGTATGAATCTAATTTGCAACTTAAGAGGGATATTGAAAACTTCAATTTTTATCATTCCAAGATAGTACTAGCTTCCCTGCCCCCTTTTAGCCTTGCACTTCCCGGTCTTGATTTGAAACACCTCATGGTTCTAAGATTTTTCTAAGGCTTTTAAGGCTCTTTTTGTTTTGCCTTCTTGTAGTTTGGTGGCATGTGGCCTAATTATGAGTCCCATGGGAACCAAAGCATGGGGCAAAATGCAGACAAACTTCATCATGCTTTAGGGAATTTTTTTACTTTAATGATCATTTGAGTGCCACCCTTGTGGCTTCTGCTCATTACCAAGGCATGGGCCATGTGCAAGAGTTGGTCTAAAGGGCAGGTGGAAGCATGGGGAGGAACAAGGTCAAAATTGAATGAAGTTTTGATAGTGATGAAAATGGCTTCACATGGGGGGGAATCATAGAGAGGCTGCTATCACGAACCCCAACATCTGTGCCAAGTTAAAACATGATCAGTTTGAACATAATCTCAAACACAACAATTAACAAAGAGTCTCTACATTAGATTCCGATCCCACTTTAGAGTTTTCAATTTATAATAGTTAAGTTTTATTTTCTTAGTGTTGTAAATAAATAGAAAGTTGTGAACTTTACTCATGTGAGGGCACATCAAGGGTCACATTAGTTAGTATCACTAGCCAAAAGTCACATATTTCATTATTTTTCATACTAGTCACAATGTGGTGAATTACTCTTAGATCAATCTAGATGGAAAAGGTTGTCACATTGCAAGTCTTGAAAAACCCTATTAATCACAAGGGTCACATTAGTCAATATCACTAATGTCACATGTTTCATTATTTTTCATTCCTTTAGTCACAAGGTGGTGTATTGTTCCTAGATAATCTAAATGGACAAGGTGCTCAAATTGCAAGTCCCGAAATCCCATGATTTCTTCTAGTATGTGAATTGAAATTGCCACATGACATATTTGTCTAACAATGGATTACAAACCAACAAGCTTTGGATGGAGCATGAATATTTGCTAACCATATTGTTTGACCCTAAGTTAACAATGAAAATATATTGTTTATACCTTGAAGATCAAACTTAGCATGTGACTCATGATTTGTGAAAAAAAGTGGATTTTTTATCTTGATAAATGCACCCTATTGTTATAAACAAACTATTTATATAAATAAAAGGTTCAAATTTGTGTTGACAACAAATCCTATTCTTGTTTAAATATATTAAAGATAATAAGAAAACCTCACAAAGGTATATTGTTTTATATCATATCTTGGGCAGTTGAACATACCCTTATCCTACCTTATTATGTAAGATAAAACAATAAACATATTCAATTGTTGGGTTTATTAGGGTTTATTAGGGTTTAGGGTTTACTACATGAGTGTTACATAAAACACATTCTAGCCTTGGACTAGGTGGCTCCTATTATTGTATTTGCACCCAAACCACATATTTGATTTTCTTTTATCTATTGCATGAAAAATTTCAATCTTAACAAATGGGGCCAACTTTGAAATTCCAACCTTTCAAATATGTACTAGATCAGTCAATTCACATGTGAAAATCCTTTAAGGTGTATCACACAAGACGAAAAGGACCTAATCCTTGTTGCAATCTTTTTTTACTTTATATTTTGATCCCCATAAAAAGTAATGAATCAAAAGTTGTAAAATATCTTAAAAGGATCATATTTTAGACGATTACATTTCTAGATTCCATCATAAGCATTCATAAAATTGCTTTTACATGGTAAAAAATGACTAGATAAAAAAAAACAAAAAATGGTGATGTTATGACAAGATTTTAATACACTTTAAAAAATTTGAACCTTCACATAACATGATTTCATTTGAATAGAAGAATTAAATAATAGACATGAAAAAGTTGACAAAATCTCCAATTGAACATCTTCTAGAAAAAATAGTATGAATTTTCATATTGTTTCAATTAATGCTTAAAGTCGTAACATTGTGTTGGATTAACATCAATTGAATTATATTAATTAAAACTTTATAAAAAATTCCTAGTCAATTTCATAGTAAATGCATTTCACAGTGGACCAAAAAGTATGTCCGCCCAAATACAAATTTTAAACATGGCAAATTTTCAATATAAACATAAGAAAATATATTCAAACCCTTTTTTAAATCTCATTATGGAAGCCTTCATGCTTCCATTGAATTTTGATGAGTTGAATATAAAATTTTAAAAACTTTGGTACAATAAAAGTAAGGAACAAATAGGTTAATATTGTTTTGATTCTTACTTCTACAAATTTAGAAATTAAATATATTTTGATTTTACTATCAAAATTTTAAAAGTCCACTAGTATATTTAACATGCCATTGACTTAAAACTAGAATGAATCCAATATTAAATCTACTTATGCTTGAATTTTAATCTACTTTGTAAGGTGTGACATCTATTTGACTTTTTATGAATATATACAAACATATTTTAAACATGTGGTTTTTAAATATAATTTCAATAAAATATAAAAATTTCATATGAGTAAACATTAAAGTAAATTAAATTAAAAAATTCAATATACCAAGGTGTATTTGATGACAATTTTTCATTTTGTGTTGCAAGGTAATTCCAAAGTCTATTTTACCATGTTTTTGCCCTGCAACATGAAATGTTCATTAGATTGTGCATAAAATATAAGTATCATTTTCAAGTACATAAATATTTTTGCATCATGAATTCATTTTTGCAACTTAAAGGATTAAATAAACTTAACTTTATTCATTTGAAAAGGTACCACCTTTAGATTCAACATTGAATTCTTTTTAATTGTGAAAATTGCATGTCACAAGAAACCTTTTTTGGGTTCGAAATTTCACATCCTTGTGAATTCCATGTGAATTCCAAGAGACCACTTTCAACATGTGCCAAAGGAAAACTGAAAAAAATGTAAATTTTTCAATAGAAATGTAGGCATATTATAGTGAAGTTGTAGGTTTAGACAATACTATGTTATAACAAGTCACTAAACTATAGCAAGATTTTGAAATTTTTCTATTCTCTATTTGTCTTTGTAGTCAAACTTAACTAAATCCCCTTGTGGATGATAGCAAATGCGGCAATATCACACAATTGAAAACACTTGGCACAAGTACATACAATGTTTAAATTCCAAATATTTACATAGTAGGTAATAGCCCCAAGTTGAAAAGTTGAATGAATCAAATAAACGCATGAATAGGTGTTCATACATGTTAATTTTTATTTAGAAACATTTGGTGTAATCAACCACAATTCTTTTAATTTAGTAATAATGAACAACATTTGTTACAAGGTAAAATTAAAATAAAACCGAAGTCTTTGATTCCAAAACCTTACCAATCATAGTTCATTTGATTTTAGATGCTTGTTGGTTCAACACAATTTAACATCACCATAGAACAAAATTATTTCGTTATATTTTTTATTTCATCCTATGGTGGCCCATGTAACTTGGGCAACTTTTTTCTTGTAAACAATGCAGCTATTTGGTTAATCCTATGGCAACTATGTGCCACAATGGGACATGTACAATTATGATTTGAATAGTTTTAATGTATGTTTAAACTAATGTTGAACAATTATGAAGGGTTTTTTTTACAATATACTCATCAATTATATATCCGATTATTAATATATATAACTAACAATGTTTAATACTTCAATATTAAACATTGAAATTATTTCAAATTGACAATTATCAATCGGTTAGCTAAAAGTCCAACCATAGTATTAGAAGCCAACAAAACATAAGAATAGGAATTTTTTTTTTAAAAATGTTTACAATCACAATTTAAAATCAATATTTATTTCTTTGAATTTTTATGACCCAAAAAATTCTTGCATTTATATTATAATGTAAAGGTGTATATAAAAATGTCATTTTCAAATTATCATTTCAAAAGCATTTATGTTTTTTAAAAACAACAAAAACTTAAAAGCACTAGTGAGTAATATTATTTTTTGGGTGGATTTTCACATTGTGGTGACAAAATAAACCTAGTGCAAATTGTACAAAGGTTTGTTTTGGGAAAAAAAAAAAACAATTGCCATAAAGGAAAAAATCACATGTCACCATATTTAAACTATGAATTCCTATTGGTTCCAAAACATTTTTAAAAAAAACTTTAGTATCTAACATTTTGTCAAATATGGTTCATTATTCTTGGGGATGATTATGATTCCACCTATTTGACAAAATTGAAAAAAAATCATGCTATTGATATTGGCCTAAATTTATTGTTTTTGAATATTCCATATTCATTAGATTCATTTCAAATTTTGTCAAATGCTTTCAAAATACATTAGAAACATTGTTGTACAAGTTAATTAAAAAACTTCAACATGATGTAAGTACCATCTTAGCTTTAAGTCCACTCAAGCTAATCATGGGAGCCAATGATGCACCTTTGACGATTTTTTAAAGAATATAATTGGAAAATCTTAAGAATATTTTATTTGTAAACAAGAAAAAAAATTATTAAAAATTTCATATGACCCAAAAAGATGTTGTACTATATTATTATGTAAAGATGTGTTTGAAAAATCTCCCCAAAAACATTTCATTTTCAAATCTTTTGGTAATCATATAAAAATACATTAAGTATCAAAAAACATTGATTACAATGTTTTAAGAATCTACTTGAAAACTTTATTTGCATTATATTCATTCCAAATAATTTCACATGTTTCCATAATATCTTTGAAACATTGGTATGTAAACACATTAAACAAGTTTACAACATTAATAGAATTTTTATCACTATAACATCAAAAACCAAACATTAATTACATGTTTATTGGTGTTAAGTGTGTTAGTTTAGTTGTTTAGGTAGGGATAAATTGGGTTAGTTAGGTTAATTAAGTAATCTTAAACCAATTCACATGTGAACGGGTTTCAAATATTTATCATGGGATATAATCTCAACTTGTGTGTTTTTAGATCACTTTAAATTGATGATTCAAAATATGACTGATCACCTGCAACAAGCAATAATTCTAGCCCAAAACATACACAACAACACATTTTGGGTTTTGTGATTAACCTTTACAACTACATACTAATAAAAAAAAAACATATGCAACTAATGACTCATGAGTTGTTAAACCCGTGTTGTTTCATTCATTTAGTCACAAAGGATGTTTAGTTGCAAAGCTCAATTGTTTTAATGACTAGGATTTTAAACTTTTTTTATAATAATGAAATTCCATGTCATCATTAATCTTGGTATGACATGTAAAGTGCATGCCATCTCACTTTAGTCATTTTATTCAACTAAATGTTAGGCCTTGATGGATGGATGACATGTGTCAAAAATCTATAAACATGTTATGAGTAATTGCACATGACCAAAAGTCAACATAATTTAGCCCATGTAGATAGTGTAGCCAAAAGTCAACCTAGTTTAACATAGCTAGGTTAAACAACTTTGCCTAGTTTGCCTAGCCAAAAGTCAACTTAGTTTAACATAGCTAGGTTAAACAACTTAGCCTAGTTTACCTAGCCAAAAGTCAACTTAACATAACATAGCTAGGCTAAACAACCTAGCCTAGTTTGCCTAACCAAAAGTCAACTTAATGTAACCTAGCTAAATCAACTACCTATGTTAGGCAACCTAGGCTACCTACCTTAAACTAAGTGACCTAAGTATCATAGGTCGCAAGAGTGAAAACTTAAACCCCTCACTTTCACTTTGGGGTTCAAGTCTTCATCCATTGCACTACCACATTTTTTTATACTAATTATATTTAATACAAAGTTATAAAGCTCAAAAAATTTAACTTTGAATTAACCTTGGCCAACCTAGGTTGACCTAGGTCAACCTACCTTACACCTACACCTCCATAGGTTGATTTAAAATGAACTAGTTTGTCAACCTATACTACTTACTATCCTAGCTTAGGTTAACTTAAGCATTCTTAAACTAGAAAACACTTAGGATAACTTTGTCACATCTAGTCACATCATAGTTGCATTTAATTGCACAAACTTGAGGTGGTTACAAACTTAATAATACATTTTGTAATGATGTTACTTAGGTTAACTTGGCAAAAAACCTGAAGCTAGGAACCTAGGCAAGCCTACCTAAGTTAACATATTAGTATGGTAACCTATTTTAGGTATATTTAAACATATTAGATGTAGTAAGTTTCTTGTGTTTAGTTAAGTAACTTACACAATAGTATATATTATGAAGTAAGTTTTCATTAAATAGCCTACATACATGGTTAATTTAATAGGTATGATGTTAACCTAAGCTAGTGTGTCAAGTAGTTAAAAAGTCAAGAAACTATATGTCACCTTTTTCAAAATGACTATTAATATTATAGTCATATTTAAAAGTTAACAATAGACTATTTAATACACATACATGTGCATGTGAATTCATGATTCCAAAATCTTCATGGCACACAAACAATTATGGCATGCAATGACAAATATTGGTGCCATAAATTCAAGACATACAAAAACTTATGGTGTCACAAAAAATCATGGATTGCCATGAAATTGTGACACCTTACCAAATGGCATGTTATGTCATTATCACATGGAAGACTAACTTGTTATTAATCCCATAGCAAAAGAATATTTTCAACTAGCTAATAAACAAGATTAATTCATTAAATCAATGACATGAATCATCATGTGAAGTTATTGTCACAAGTCATGAAGTGTTGTAATTATTAATCAACCTCATTACCATGTGGCATGCCACGTTAACATCGCACGACCATAAGTTGTCATTATTCTCTAAAAGTTGTGAGAATCAATGGAATTTTGTTATTACTTAATTTTGAATGATTAAAAATACATCTTTGGAATTTTGATATTTGTGTAACATTAGAAGAAAACTGTGTATTTTCGACTAATGTTTGTAACTAAATTTTAGTCGCAAGAGACATTTTGCAACTAAAATCCTTGTAGTCACCTAAGACAAGTCGCATGTGATAAATTAGTCGCAAATGACAAAAGATATTGTATGAAAAAAAAGTCAACAAATACATTTCATCCTTTGACTACATTGTATACGTATTGTCACATGCGACTAAGATGCAACTATTTTGGTAACAATTAAGGGCAAATGATGTGTTGCCACGTGTTTTAATATTTGATTATTT